>Ga0207771_100010_pt1 | contig 301749 bp, 259 predicted proteins | sample A23M2SouthBayCA_2_FD_187731 | JGI IMG/M metagenome (GOLD analysis project Ga0207771, IMG submission 187731) | Aerobic enrichment media microbial communities from Eden Landing Ponds, California, USA - A23 M2 (2) (SPAdes) | ecosystem: Environmental > Aquatic > Marine > Unclassified | place... | reverse complement strand
ACCGTTTCGCTCTGCCATCACCGTGGCAGAGCGGATCTCGAGCGGCCGGTATCGCTGCGGCTCCTCCACGAGCACGCGTTTCAGTTCATTGTGAAAGTTGCCTTGCTGCATTTTCGCGTTTCGTCCATTTGCCTATAAAGGAAATTGAGAAATCGGTGGGATACAGCCCAAATATAGGTCTATTTTCGTACTTCGTCAATTTTCCTACATAGGAAAGAGGATGAAACGCGAAAAATTTGTCCGTCCCTTTATTTTCGGGTGTCCGCCGCATCGGCCTAAGAGTCGACGCCCAGGTATTTCAGGGGACGCTGATTACGTTGCTCAACAAAGGCGTTTTGACCGACAAGATGAACAGATTTGTCACCGGGCGGACGACACTACGCGACAGACGACCTCATTTGCGTACGGATGCGCGTCGCTTGAAAGCCTAATGAATCAGTCTCTCCTGAATCAGACCCGAAAGTGGAAAGTGAAGGAGCCTTATGTCTCCGTGAGAGGTTGCGGGTTAGCACCGAACGCCAGCGTAATGTACAGTGTAAGTGTCGCCGCAAAATTCTTCTTCACAGTTAGATTCGCCAAAAATTGAACGAAACTCTAGGCTCGTGCATCTTTTTATGCAGGAATTGTTTCTTTTTATATTTAGTACCTTTCCATGTGAGACGTCTGTTGTGGATAGCTTGAGACAGATATTGGAGTAGATGTCCGAAAGTATGTCTCCTCGTGGTGTCTTCGTCGAGTACGGGCCAAATTCCATCTGAAAAGTGTCTCCTGTCTCACAATGGATTGTCTTCTCGGGGGCGAGGTATATGTTCTGAATTGACGGCCGTTGGTCCAAGCATTTCCATATCGAGAATACGTTTTTGGAAGCAGTAATGTGGTGTTTATTTGCACTTCCAAGTTCTTCTTTCGAATTGTCACTTTCCGGTTTTCCGGATGAACTGATTCCAGAGCATCCGATTGCGAATGGCAACACCAAGAATACGGTGAATAGAAGTTTGAGTAGATGTTGCAACGAACATTCACTGTGGGGTTTTCTGCAGAAGCTATGCAAGGTATTCCTTCGGTTTCTGACTCGTGGGGACGAACACGGGCAATGGGTTCGTAGCCTCGACAAGTTCTTGAGCAAAGTTCTTCACTCGTGTCCCTTTTAGTTTAATCATGACCGTGCCGTAGTCACTTTCATCTTTGACTGAATAGGCCTGTTTCTCCGCATGTTGGAAAGCGAACTTCCGTGCTGATTTCATTAATGAGGCATCTGTTCGTTCTTTGAACTTTCGTTGATAAGTTGTCAGAGAATCGAGATTCCTTTTCTGGAGGGTCTGATTCAGCAATTTATCGAGATTCGTCGAGCGTGACCGGATCATACCCGAAAGGCGCGCCCCACGCAGCCTGTCGTTGAGAGTGAGAACACTCGAGTTTTTACATCACAGACACTACGAGCGTATCCGGGACGTACTCAGACGCCGAGACATCCCGCACACCTAGGCATTGCCCCGCCGCGCTCAGTAAGTCTCAGACGCCTCACGAGACCGGCGAGAACGGTGGCTGGAGGCGCGAGATGACTTCCTCAGCCCCGCTGGCAAGACAATGTTTCGAGTGAGTTCCTGCGGGAACTCGGACTTGCGGGATGAAAATAGCCTGCGGCGCACCGGAAACATCCGGCTCGCGCAGAAGGCGCTTGGGCACAGTTACCTCAGCATCACGACGCCTGCACCCACATCGTCGGTGAGGAGCTGGAGTCGGCGATGAGGGGCCTAATAAGCCTTCCGAGTTACGGCCTTTTCGAGCAAAGATTCGAACGCTCCGCGGCTTCGAAATCCCGAAACCTCCATCGTCGAACTGATCTGCTGTTGCGCCCAGACCCTACGAAATCTATGGCCCAGCCGGAATGCATCCTATCGACCCGCTTAGTGATAGTCGTCACTTCGCGCGACGGTCGGCGCGCCGCTTTAGTGTGGCCTCTGTCTGTCATCATGGCTCCGAACTCAGTCCAGTGGAGCCATCAGTCTACCATGCAATACGAGCACCGCGTGGCGGGTTCTTATGAGAAAATCAAGTTAGAGTACTTCTGTACCAATTGAGTCGCCTACCACTTTGAATCTTCTCTATGCACAAACTCCTCCTGCCCACGGATGGAACCAACTCGCCAAATGGCTGTGCCGTTCCTCATTCGATGCGAAAATTCGAATCCGAGATCTGCAGTGATACTGCCGCTCAAGCTTTTCTCTTCACAGAGTTTGATGAACTGAACCAAAAGATTCCTTAGCTCGCATGGGAGGATGTATGACTCCTCGTCGGTTTGGTAATCGCGGACATTCGCGGCGAGGTTCACGAGGGCGATTTCCTCCGCAGCTTCCGAGGACGAAATGCCGAATCCTCGCAGGTAAAGCGACCCCTTCCCGATGAGAGCCTTACCGTCTTCGGATACTGTGATGGCCAAACATTTGCTCGCACCATCATTCCCGGTCCCCCTAAGAATTGCCGGCGTGGGCGGTGAAATCAGACCATCCTTCGCAAGTTCTATGAACTCAGTTCGATCCCTCCCCGACAGGAACAACGGCCTCGAGCCCTCTAACCTCGAATGAGTAAGAAAGCCCATAGGGTCTATAACTGTCATCGGGGGGACAATTCCGTCCCGGCGAGCTTCCCTTATATCTTTCGCGGCAAAGAAGATATCGGTGAGCCACTCAAGGTACCTTTGCCCGCGTATCTCCTCAAAAACATGTTCGTCCTGAACTCGTGCAAGGGGCAACCCCAGTTGTTCGCAAATGCTGTTCTTCTTGCGGTCGCGTACCCGAGCGCTATGGTCGCTGAGATGGTAGGGGCCGTCGAATTCAACCGCGAATAGGGCCTTTGCTTCCTCGTCAGTGACAACAAAGTCCAAGTGAGCTTTTAAACCATAATTGAACAGTGGATCGGTCAATCCGCTGGAGGACAAATCGACAGCATCTGCCAGACGCGGCTTCGAGAACACGCGGGCTCCGTAGTATCTGGCCACTGACTCGAGGATTCGTTCGGTTACCTCTTCGCTGTGGTTGACGAGTTTTTTTCGGCGATCCATCAACTCCACCGTGATTCTTTCTCGAACGAGGACCCCTTAGTACGCACCGGCATCTCTTGATGCTTCACTCGCGGCACTGGCCGTGGACTTTGTTGGGTCCGTGCATACGTCAAACTAACCGACCCTGAGATTTGACAAGTTGAATTCGACATTGCTGGTAGTATTGCCATGTTTGAATAGTCGCCACCTTGCTACGCAGGAGTTGTCGTTAACGTAAACCAATCCGAATGGAGTAACCAGTAGCGAGCATCGAACTTACGATCCCGTAGGAGTTGGGCCAAGGTCCCTTGACCTCAGACTATCGCAAGGAAGTCGCCATCGATCCGCTCGTGGTGCTCGAAGATCCCGCCGACATAGACGGAGTGGACCGGCTTGCCGGAATCCTTGGAGACGATCTTCTGGACGCGCTGTCCTTTTTAGGTGCTGATTCGGAGTTCTCGTCAATGAAAACAGATTGCTGCGTTCTCTTTTATACTGACCCTAGCAGCCTCCCAGAGAACTACGAATACAGACTGCTCTGCGCCGAAACGGTGATTACTGGTATCGCCCATATTGTTCACCCGCTGGACCTCCGAATCAGGTAGGGAGCCGTCTTCGTTGAGTCGGATATCGATACGGGGGGCGATTATTTGTAACTCGTCCTTCAGGCCGTAGCTAGAGCCAACCGCGCCGTAGCCTGGTACTTCGTATTCTTCGGGTGCGAATAGAGGGTCGGCGAAGTCGACCGGAACGTAGTATCCATTGTGGTCCGAGTGGCAGAGGAGATGAGAATCTCCCAAACGTCCCACGAAATCAATAATGGCTTGGTCGTCGTCGGAGAGGGAGCCGGACTCCACGGGGTCGAGAGTTTCGCGCGGGTGTTTTCGAAATCGTGCATAGGCCCGACGGAGAAGGTGAAGGTTACTGGCTGGAAAACTCAGAAGCGTCGACCGCATGCCGAGCTGTGAAGAATCTTCCGGCTCCTCCCACGTATCGAATCCGCGCGACTCCAGGAACTCTTGGACAGCGTCCAACTCGTCCCTTCTCCACTCGTATCCTTGCTCCTCACCAAGCTCCTTCATCTCGGCGAGGATTCCTACAGAGATTGCAAGTCCCATCGTATGACCCTCCGGTAATCGGATTGCTCAGTTCTCGCCATGTGTATAGGTCGTGAACGTCTCCACGGTAATGATTCCAATCAGCCACGCAACGTGTTCGAGTTCGTCCATTCAACGACAGTGCCCGACCGAAACTCTTGATTCGTGAGTGAGACGGGGTTCGGATACTAGAATTTCGGGATTGCGCTTGGGTGGGCGGTGACCGTCGGTGACCTGAAGCGTTTCGACATTTTCGTTGGTGATTAGTTCAAGCTACCTAATTCGGGCCTCTTCTCGAAGTTGCTCCTCGGTGATGTCCTCTGGGTGAAAAAAAGCGTCGTTGTTCATCTGTCTTTCGATAGCTTGCTCGATTTCTCGGGCTTCTTCAGTATTCAAGAGGTCACCGTTTTCGTATGCGCTCACCATGTAGCCGTGTGCGACTTCCTCGAAACGGTCCGCGAGCGAGCCTATTCCGCTTAGAGAAAGGTCATATTCTTCGATAACGTCATGTGAGAAGAATGTCCTAAAGTACACCCCCGGGATGGTCTCCTCCACCGTCAAACCCCGATTCGTTTCAACGACGGAATATTCCTCGGGAATCTCCACCGAGAACCAATGGCGGCCGTAGAACTCGTCCTTCGAGCACAATGAGGCGAACTTGGCCTGAGATGCCCGGAACAGAAATGCGAAAGCCCCTTTCGCCAATTCTGAGCTTGGAGAACTTTCGAGCGCGAGAGTAAAATTCTGTGGGGTCGGTGGGGAGTTCTCTGGATACTGAAACCTTCTTCGGAGAATGTAAGCAGGGTCGGAATTGCGACCGACGAAAGGAAGCATTCCGCCACGATTCCAAAAACGGATGATCGGAGTAGGATCGCCCGGCGGAATCGTTTCTCCAACGTCGTCCCCGCTCGCTGAGATGTATTCTGGCCACAGTTTCTCTGGTAGCTCGGTAAACCACTTACCGAAAAAGTCGTGTATGCTTTCCTTTTCTGGCGGCAGATTCACCTCCAGTACTCGAATAATACTATTCATGGGATCGCTCCGACTCTCGACTCGCGTTCCACGATGGAGGCGTAGCCCGCGGACGGTTTAAAGCATGCCTACTGCTCTTAGTTTGACTTTAGTATGGTCGTTTTCGACAGAAACCGAAACAGAGCGGTGGCGAAATAGGGAGTCTGAACGCCTTTGAGCGACTACTTCCACTTCTCCGGAATCTTCTCAAGCTGTTCTTCAACCGACCAGTCTTCGGGCCGTTCGTCAGGATCAAACCAATTCGCTTCATTGGCTAGCCAGCGATTCCGATTCTTTTTGATAGCTGACGTGTTGTTGTCCTCATAGCCAAACTCAGTGCCGCAACATGCACAGATATTGAAGGTGGGTGTTTCGCAGTTCTCTCCCCACGGCGGCGTATTCTGTTTTAGTCCACATATGCGGCACCGATATTTCTCGTCTTCGCTGGAACACGCCATTTTTGGCCTCCTACCTAGGGCCGTCCCGCTGTCGTTGCAGCGCTTCTGTCCGCGGCGTGCAAACGCCCGACCCGGATCGGGCCGCTGTCTCGGAGACGTTGAATTCCTCATGCAATGAGAGTCTCCTTCCGAAGGGAACCGGCATCGCGGGATGGCCACAACCGGTGAAGTTTGGAGGGTCCGTGACCCGAACAGGCCATCGGAAACACCTGTGAGGCGATTGCCCACGTCGTTGACCACATGGGCAGGCAAATTGCCCACATAGGAGGATGAGACCGCACTTTCGGCAAAAGGCGCTAAGGCACTGATATATATGTGCTTTTAAGGGGTTATTGGAGGTGTTTCTTCACCGACGAGACGCATTCCTAATCCATAGGTCCCAGGTTCGAATCCTGGCGGGATCGCTTTGTACGGCATTTGACATACTGTAGGATTTCGAGACGGCCATTTTTGGAACCCTTTCGGTTTATAGCCACGTTTTCAGCCAGATTTTGGAGAACTGTTTTGGACAGCACCTACAGTGTAGTTGGGCTCGCCGTACTTCTAATGACATTTCCTCTGATGGGTTCGTGCGGAGGAAAGGGCTGTACGCTCCAGGGATGTGCGTACACATTGAGAATTAACTTCGTCCGACAGAGCAGCTGGCAAGCTGAGACATGGGACATCGTGCTTGAGGAATCGGGCACAGGTGTGGGCTCGTGCACTATTGAATTACAGGAGCCAGAATCCTCGTCCGGCACCTCGTGTAGCGGGCAACTTGACGTCGATGAGACGGCTGATGGGAAGGGTGTCGCCTCTGTGGAGACCTTCTATGACTTCACCGAGGGGGAAACCAGCGTTGATGATCCTTTCAGTCGTACCATCACACTCAGTGTTCGACGCAATGGGAAACTGGTCACCGAAAGTACTTTTGAGCCGAACTTCGAGCGAAGGTACGTAAACGGGACTCATTGCGGCGTAACGTGTTGGCAGGCCACTGTTCAGTACGCTTTTTGAACCTCACGGAAATGCACCAAACGACTCCGACAGGCCTGACGGCGTGTCGGGGTCTTTTTTTAATGGCCACATTTTTAGCCACATGTTCAAGGAATGTGGCCAAACGTACGGATGAGACTGGAGATCGAGTCTGTCTTATAAGTTCTTGATATCGTTACGAAATGTGCCTCATTTTGCCTCCTCTTGATTTGAGTTGACTGCATTCCTAATCCATAGGTCCCAGGTTCGAATCCTGGCGGGATCGCTTTGTACGGCATTTGACATACTGTAGGATTTCAAGGCGGCCATTTTTGAACGCCCTCGGTTTATAGCCACGTTTTCAGCCAGATTGTGGAGAACTGTTTTGGACAGCGCCTACAGTGTAGTTGGCCTCGCCGTGCTTCTAATGGCATTCCCTCTGATGGGTTCGTGCGGTGGGAAGGGCTGTACGCTCATCGCATGTGCGAACGGATTGTCAATCAACTTTGTCCGACAAAGTAGCTGGCAAGCTGGCACATGGGACATCGTGCTTGAGGAATCTGATGCGCGTGTCGGCTCGTGCATGATTGAATTGCCGGAGTCAACATCATCGTCCGGCACCTCATGTAGCGGGGAGCTGAGAGTTGATGTGTCGTCCGATGGGAGTCGCATCGATTCCGTTTATACTTACTATGACTTCACCGTCGGGTTAACCAATCCTGAGGATTCATTCAGTCGGACAGTTACGCTCACCATCCGACGTAGCGGGGAGAAGGTCACACAGAGTACGCTAGAGCCAAACTTCGAGCGTTACTACCCGAATGGACCTGACTGTGGCGAAGGATGTTGGCAAGCCACTGTTCAGTACGCTTTCTGAGCCTCACCGAAATGCACCAAACGACCCCGACATTCCTGACGGCGTGACGGGGTCGTTCTCTGTAGCCACATTTCTAGCCACATGGTCGGGAAGTGTCATGGACAGCACCTACAGTGTAGTTGGTCTCGCCGTGCTTCTAATGGCAACACCGCTGGCGGGTTCGTGCGTTACGGACTGTCCGGCCGAACCGTGTCAGTATACGTTTCAGATCAACTTCGCCGAACAGGGTAACTGGGAACCTGGCACATGGGACTTCGTGCTTGAGGAATCGGGCACACGTGTGGGCTCGTGCACTATTGAATTACCGGAGCCAGAATCCTCGTCCAGCACCTCGTGCAGCGGGCAGCTTGAACTCAATGAGACGTCCGATGGAAATGGTGTCGCCTCCGTGGAGACCTTCTATGACTTCACCGCGGGGGAAACCAGCGTTGATGATTCTTTCAGTCGAACAATCACGCTCAGCGTTCGCCGCGACGGCGAACGGGTCACTGAAAGTACTCTTGAGCCGACTTTCGAGCGGAAGAACCTAAACGGACCTGATTGCCCCCCCGCATGTTGGCAAGCCACTGTTCAGTACAAATTTTGAGCGTTGGGTCAAAACGTGCGTATATTCACCAGAAGGGAGGGGGAATATTGTAATATCTCAGCCGGCGCCGGGGCGCCCAGGAAGACAAAATGCGTACGCCAAGACTCAGTGGTTTCCCCTGGATTTGGGGGCTCGCCATTCTGGTAGCCTCCGTGTTCGGATGTTCGGAGGACGGTCCCTCGGGGACCGAGGATCTTCCGGCGTCGACCTTCGAGGTCGATGAGTCGATTCAGCCGGTGCTTGAGTCGCTTCCCGGATTTTCCGACGGAGCGTCGCGGCCAATTGCGGCGCTCGTCGACGAGGACGGGGTCCAGGCCGAGTTCGTCGAGAATGAGGTGCTGGTGGTCACCGATGATCAGGCGAAGCTCGACGCGTTCCTGGATCGCTGGTCGGGCCAGGTTATTCACGAGCCGGACTTCTCAGGGACGGAGCTGGCGGGGCTCCCGAGCCATGCGCTGGTTCGAGTGGACTCGGCCAATGCGGACGTGGGGCGGCTCCCAGGCCTGGTGGCTGAAATTCATCCGGATCGACGAAACGACCTTCGGGTCTCCTCGATGCAGGGGCTCGAAGTGTTGGCCGTCGCTGCAAGTGAGCAGGTCGACGGGCTAGAGGTCGCCATCAATTGGGTAGGCCGCGCCTCGGGACTTTTTGAACGAACGACCACCGAGGCGCCGGTGGGCGAGGATTGGGGAGGGGTCGCCTACAGCCCGAACGCGTACGACTGGCCGACCCACAACATTGGGTCGGAGCAGGACATCGGCACCGCCGAGGCGTGGCGTCTGTTGACCGTGGCGGGCCGGCTCGAGAATCGCGTCAAGATCGCCATCCTGGACCAGGGGTATTTGCCCGCTGACCGATCGGGCCTGCCCGAGGGAACAACCCACCACGCAAATGCGCCTTTCCTCGACCCATTCAGACCTGCAGTGCAGTCGGCGGGACATGGCGCGATGGTCGCGCACGCAGCGATGAGCCTGCCCGACGATTCCTTCGGGACGGCCGGTTCCGCAGGGCCCATCGGAGTCGGAGTACTCATCTACACGGGCTATGACTTCGTCACATCGATCTCGGCGCTGGCCAAGGCGCGAGCCAATGGCGCACAGATTTCAAACATGAGCTACAGCGGAAACGTTCCAGCCGTCCTGAGCTGGACCGCGAGCCCGTTTCAGGTGGTGACGCGTATGTTGAGCAACAACGGGATGCTTATCTTTGCCTCGGCCGGGAACGACGGGGCCGATGTCGATGCCGAGAAGTGTGGTCCGTTCGGACGGATCTGTTGGGAGAAGACCTGGCATGCTCCCTGCGAAAACGACGGAGTCATCTGTGTCGGCGGCCTCCAATGGAACACGGAGGAAAAGGACCGGGACTCCAATTTTGGGCAAGAACACGTCGACATCTGGGGTCCGTATTCGATGTGGCTCGGCCCGGATCCCTCGGAGCCGGAAAACGACGCCTCGATCAAATTTGGCACGAGCTTTTCGTCTCCGTACGTAGCTGGGGTCGCGGCGCTCGTCTGGGCCGCGAATCCGAGTCTCAGCGCCCAGGCCGTGTGGGACTTCCTCGAAAAGGAGGCACACACAAGCAGCAACGTCTGGGTCAATCGAGTCGTCAACGCCCGCGGTGCCGTGGCGGGCGCACTCGGGGGAAATACGTCGCCTTACGTCCGGATTACAAACCCCCAGGAAGGGGCGACTTTCTCGAAGGGAGCTCAGGCCGTGCCGCTCGCCGCGGAGGTCGATGACCTCGAAGGCGACATCGAGTCGATCGTCTGGACCTCGAACCGGGACGGAGCGGTTGCCGAAGGCGCGTTTACGTCCACCAACGACCTCTCCGTCGGGACCCACGAGCTCACCGTGACCGTCACCGACGCCACAGATCTGAGCGTCGCGGAGACGGTTACGATCAGCGTCAAGAACGACCCGCCGGAGGTTGAGCTCGTCTCGCCAGACAACGGCTCGACATTCTACGAAAGCCAGATCATCTCCCTGCAGGCGACCTCGTATGACATGAACGAGTTGGGACCCCTGCCGGAAGACGGCATCCTCTGGTATCTGGACGACGGTGAGCGTCCCTTTGCGACCGGACATGCCACGATCCTCGCCGCCAGTACCCTCGATCTGGGGAACCACACGATCACCGTCGAGGGCACCGACGGGTTCGCACGCGACGAAGATGACATAGTTATTTCCGTGCAGATGGACCCGGTTGGAAACGTCGGGCCCACCGCCATTATCACTTCGCCGACGGCAGGTTCGACACACCTCGCCAACTCATTCGATAACAACACGAACCGGTACTACGCGAGTGTGCCGCTCTGTGCGCACGGCGAGGATCCCGAAGATGGCCGCATCGAAGGGAGTTCGGTCACTTGGTCGAAGCGCGAGGAGGGGACGTCGGCTTGGTTTGTTGCAGGGTCCGATCCCGGCACCAACCTCTGTCTGAATCACCGGCTCTACTGGCGAAGCCCAAATACGACGACCTACCATCTTCGCGCAGTCGTCACGGATTCCGAGGGTGCGACCGATGTGACGACAATTACGGTGCAGGTGTACGGTCTCATCTAGGTCACACGATGTCCGGTTCGTCGTCGCTCTCTTCGACGGCCTCGCGGGCCTCGGATTCGAGGAAGAGTTTGTAGGCGTAGAGGATGGCGATGGCGAAGGCGAGGGCGGCCATCAGGAAGAGGAGGTCGATGGGGCGGGGGATCGACAGCGACAGTCGCACGAGGATGGTCGAGACCACGAAGCCGGCATTTCGGAAGACGAGCTCGAAGCGGTGGCTGTAGGCGAGCGAGGCCAGCAGAATGGCGACGTCGGTGAAGACCATCACTGTGAACATCTCGCGATAAAACACGATGTTCTCGTTAATGGTGATCGGTTCGGCGGCGGCGATGGCGCGCAGGGATTCCGACGCGTACCAGTAGAGGGTGGCGGCGGCGAGGACGACCAGCAGTGCGGCCAAAAACAGCGTGATGGCGCGTTTGAGCTGGATGAAAGTCTCGGGGTTTTCGAACTTGCGTGCGTCGGGGACGTCGCGGGAGATGCGCGAAAAGAGAATGACGCCAAAGAACATCACCAGGGCCGCGGCCATGTCGAAGCCCAAGAGACGGACCCACTGGGAGTCGAGCGTCAGGTCCGACAGGTGGTCCAGATGGCCGATGTCGCCGAAGATGCGGCGGATGATGATCAGTGCCAGAAGTTGGAGCTGGATGCCCACCGACGAGGTAAACGAGCGGGGGACGGCGAGGATGAGCGCGAAGACCTCGTAGAAGAGAATGAAGCTGAACGGCGTGTAGATGGCGCTGAGGAAGCTGCCGTCGAATCGCGCAATGTAGTGAGGCGCATCCGGCCAGAATTTGGCCATCCCGATAAGCCCCAGGTGGATGACGAACCCGAGCACGGCCGCCACCAGCGTCAGGTGGTCGACCCGCTCGACATTCTCATCTGTGAACAACCTGCGGTAGAGGCGGTCGATCCGCTCCAGCACGGCGTTCCTCCCGCATCCTGAAAGGATAACTCACGCAAGGGGACACGGGATTTGGATGCATCTACGCTCTCCTGGGTGTACAGTTCGGTGCCGGGAAAACGATCCAACCACGTAGGGAGTGACTCATGACGGTGCATGCAATTGGTGGTGTCTTCTTCAAGGCTCAGGATCCGGAGCCGCTGCGCGAGTGGTACGCGGAGCATCTGGGCATCGACGGCGACCAGTACGGGACGGTCTTCAACTGGCGGCACTACGACCGGCCGGGAGAGGTCGGGAACACGGTGTGGAATCCGTTTCCGGCGGAGACGGAGTACTTCGAGCCGTCGGAGGCGGACTGGATGCTCAACTACTGCGTCGAGGACCTGGCGGCGACGCTGGAGCGGCTGGTCAAAGAGGGCGTTGAGCAGGCCGGCGAGGTCCAGGAATTCGAGTACGGCAAATTCGGGTGGGTGCTGGACCCGGAGGGCAACAAGATCGAGTTGTGGGAGCCGCCCGAATCGTCGGCCTTCGAGGGCGATGTGCCCGGGGCTTCAGAAGGGAGCAAGCTGACGGGCACGTGGGCGGCGCCGCCCGGAACGACGATGGCGGTGTCGGACGAAGACGACCTCTCCGAGCGGATCATCGAGAAGCGCTGCGTGGTCGGCCTGCCGGTCTCAGAGCTGTGGCGGCTGTGGGCGACCGGCGAGGGGATGGCCGAGTGGTGGGTCGAAGACAACGACATCGAACTGAGGGTCGGCGGGCCGTACGAGCTGTACATGCTGCCCGACGCGCCGGCGGGCACTCGGGGAAGCGATGGCTGTCGGATCCTGAGCTTTCTGCCCGAAAAGATGCTCTCGTTTACCTGGAACGCGCCGCCGAATCTTCCCTACACACGGGTTCGACACACCCACGTTGTACTGGAATTCGAGGCATTGGGGGATGCGCGGAGTGCGGTCACGTTGTCGCACCTGGGTTGGCCGGAGGATGACTGGAACCAACGCGAGGAGTGGGAAGAGACTTACGCCTACTTCGACGAGGCGTGGGAAACCGTGATGAAGACGCTGTCCGACTTCGTCGAATGATCGCATGTCACGGGACCATCCGGTGAGATCCGTGGTTTTCTCTGGAGCGTTACTGTTCCACGGCGCCGTTCTCAATCCAGGTGCGAATGTCGTGGAACTCGGGGTCGCCGGGTTCAACGCGATTCATGTCGGGCATCTGGGTCGAGGCGGCGACAACGTTGTCGTAGGCTTCGTCCGAGAGGACGTCGAAGTCGGCCGACGGCGACTGTCCGCCGTGGCAACCGCCGCAGTTGGCCTCCAGGATCTTCGAGACGCGGCCGGTCCAGGTCACGCCTTCGCCGAGCAGGTTCAGGGCCTCCGGGTCGTCACTGTACGAGCAGGCTTCGTAGTTGATGGGCCGCTCGCCGGAGGGCGTGGCTGTCTGGTCGGTCGGCAGGCCTTCGACGAAGCAAAAGAGGGCGAGCATCTCGGGGATGGAAAGCGGCTGGTTGGCCAGCGGCATGCGGGTGCCCGGAATGGACTCGCCCTGCATCTGTCCGCGAAGCCTGGCGATGAGGTAGCTCTCCTCTGGCCGGCCCGGCTCCAGAAGCGCCACGGGATCTGACTGGCGGGCGCCGTACTCGCCGTTTCGGTTCAGGTCGCCCTGGACGATGCCGACGGACATAAGTTCGTTGACCCGGTCGACCTGGTAGTCGGAGACTTCGGCCATCAGGTGATGGCCATCCTCCAGGATCCACCATCGGGTTCGAAAACGGGCATACGCCAGGTCCTGGACTTTGCCGGAATCGTCGACGAACGAGCGAATGAACTGCCCGGTGTCCCACAGATCAGAGCGTTCCAGGGGGACGGCGGTATGCAGGTAGATATGAAGGCCGGGTGAGTCGACCTGAGGCGGATTTTCTTCGCGGTCGTATTCGTCGTGCTCGCCCTTGATTCGCTCGATATAGCCGATCTCGATTTCGTTGAAGTCTTGGTCTTTGAAGGCGAATCGGTCGCCGGGGCGTTCACAGCGGTCGTAGACAGACGACAGCTCGCCGGGCTGGAGGTTGCAGGCCGCTCCCACGGTCGACAGAAAATTCGCCGGCGTGGTCACTGCCGGCGGCGGAATTGAACTTCGATCCGCGCGCGGTGCGTCCGAATTCGCTGCCCAGGACGACGAGGGTGTTGTCCCAGTAGCTTCCGCTGTCGGGGTGTTGCATGGCCTTGAGGACGTACTGGAGTCCGCAGATCAGTCGGTTGAGTTCGTCGATGCGCTGGGGCAGGGCGTTCTTTTCGCCCGAGTGCATGTCGTAGCTGCCCTGATTGAGGTAGACCGCCGGCGCCGACGGCCATCCCTGGGTCCCCCAGAGAGAAGGCCGGCAGGGGCGTCTCGCCGTTTTCGCGGGCCTGCTGGTACTGCTGGCGCAGCCCGTAGTTGATCATCGTAAAGAAGCTCGTCCCCTCGCCGACGTACCCCTTCTGGAACCGCTCCAGGCCGGTGCCGTGGTTGCCGTCAGCGCGGGCCGAAAACGGCTCATGGTCCACGCAGGGAAGGACGGCGATATCGTCGGCGATCTCGGGGATCGACTGGACGCCGCGATCGCGTAGCGGCGCACCGTCTTCGCCCTCCAAAAAGGGCGCGTCCTGCAACAGTTTGCCGACGCCCCACTCGACGCCATCGGCCACGTTGTCGGCCATCCCAAAGGGGTTGTACTCCGGCGCGACGTCGCCGTTGAACGCGGAGGTGAACCGAAAGCCGCCGGCCAGCCGGATGTAGAGCAGGTGCTTGACCTCTCCTCGGGCCGCCGTCGCGGCGTCGGCCTTATTCGGCACCCAGATGTGGGGCAGCACCGTCGAGGCGGTGGCCGCAGCCGCCGTGGCGCCCACGCCTTTGAGGAATTAACCGCGGCTTCAAGTCGTGGAGCGCAGATGGCTCAGGTCCGAACAGGTCTCGGTATCGCCGATCTCGGGGCCACCGTCGCACTGGACGTGGGGTTGGTCTGTGATGTCGTCGGACATGACGGTCTCCGGTCGTCAGTAAAAGAGCATCTCGGAGCTGGACAGCAGGGCAAAGCAGCTCGGACGTGCGAATTCTTCGGCGTTGCAGACCGTCCGGGCGCAGGCTTCGCCGGACTCGCGGGCCTGGGAGCGCTCCGAAGAGGACATCTCCCGGCCGAAAAAGGTCTCGGTCTGGTAGGAGACGATGGTCTCGGCCAGCTCGGCATCGACGGCCTGGTCGGCCGAGCCCCCGTCGGGGAGAAGGCGTCGGGTCTGCGCCCCTCCGTCGGATTCAAGACCGGGAGCGCAGACCTCGTCGACGAAGTTGAGCTGCTGGGCGGTCGTCAGAATGCTTATGATTTTGAAGCGGCCGCCGGCGTCGTTTCTGGGGCAGCCGCCCAGCGACCGGGCCAGATCGCGGTAGTCGTCGCGTACCCGTCCCTCGTCGTCGAGCTGCCAGTTCGAATGGCGTAGGAGCGCCAGCGCGCCCAGTCGGTCGGAGCGCTCCAGTTGCCAGGTTTGAGGCAATCGGTAGTCGCAGCTGGAGAGATCGTAGCCGGTCATCCCCTTGATGGAGTCGATCCAGGTCTCGGCCTCGACCTGTTTGAGCGGCCCCTGGGCCCACTGATACGGGGGTTCGTCGGTGCCAAACGCGGACTGGCGGTATGCCACAGACGTGGCGACCGCCCAGTGCAGGCTGCGGATGTCGGCGTCGTGCTCCAGAAAGTACTCGACGAGGGCGTCGCGGACTTCGGGCACCTGTCGCCCCAGGTTGTAGCCCATGTAGTGGCGAGGCACCTGGTCGACCGCGTTTTCCCAGAAGGCGCGCTGTTCGGACAGGATTCGACCGGGCATCTGGAGCTTTTCCCATTCCGAAGCGCGAAGCTGGCCCGCCCACATGCGGGGATCATCGTCGTCTCCTTCCGCGCGCAGGTCGGGCTCCAGAATCAACTGGTTGTAGCCCCAGAGGATGCTCGTGCACTCGCCGCGGGTCTCCTCGTCGACCCGGCCCTGGTCGTCGATACACTCGTAGTCGATGTAGGCGTCGGGCAGGCGCAGGTCGAGTTGTTCGTGGTCTTGGTACCCGCTGTCCCACAGCGTGTAGAGTCGGGCCAGGTCGCTGCGTTCATTTCCAAGCGGCGGCCGGCCCATCAGCAGCCAGAAGAGGGCATCGGGTCGGAGCCGCCGGGGAAGTGCCCGTCGGTGACCGTCGAGCCGTTGCCGACCATCTGACCGGGGCCTTCCGCGGGATCGTCGGGGTCAAACCGGAAGGCATCGGTCGGGTCGGCACAGGAGCAGAGCAGGACCGTCACACTCAGTAATCCCACGATACATACAGGGGATCCAGCGAGGGACCGTTTCATATTCAGCTCCCGAGCAGGGGAGTGTTGTGAGTCAGATTGGCTCTATTTTCAGCGTATCCACGGTTGAGCAAACGATCAATAAAACCATGGTGTGCGTCAGATGCCGAATTCGAGGCCGATGTTGATGTTGTAGCGCAGGACCTTGCCGGTCCAGGTACGGCGGAAATCGACGTCGTTGACCGTGTCGCTGACGTTTAGCAGGAAGAGCCGCTGCCAGTGGATGCCGAAGTCGGCGCGCAGGGCAAATCGCGGGTCGATGGTCCATCGAAACCCGACGATGGGTGCCAGGTCGACGCCCAGCCGCGGGCCTCCGAAGACGGAGATCTCATCGTCTTTCATGTCTTGGATCTCGCGGCGCAGGTCCCCGTCGCGGCTGCCGTCAGGGAAGAGCATGCTGAGTCCGACCTGAGCGGCCAGGATAAAGTGAAACTGGTCCAGAAAGGGGATCAGCCACTCGGCGCGGCCAAAGAAGTTGCCCAGTTGACCGTATTCGACGGTGGTGACGTCGTCTTGGTTCTGGTCTTCGCCGGGAATCTGGTCGGCTTCGTAGCTGCCGAAGTAGGTGACGCCACCGCCGACGCGGACCCGTGGACTCAGGGCGGTCAGGTAGACGAGCTGAGCATTCAGGATCCCGTCCGGGTTGTAATCGTAGGACTCGTCGGTGGAGTCGACGCCGCGGATCTCCTCGCCCTCCAGCCGGCTGTTCTCGAAGAACATGCCCACCGAGAGCCCCACGTAGCCGCCACTGAGTGCCTGTGACGATGCGTCGGATTCCTGCCCGAACGCCTCGGAGGGACCTGCAACGATGAACAGGCCGACGATTACATACAGCAGTCGATACATCGGGCTCGCCTCAATGTCATAAACAACGTTGACACCAAGGACGATAGTTTTTTCGGAGGTCACCCGGCCAGAAGACCTTAATCTGCGGAGTTGTCGGCCGCTTCGATCTCGGAGACGCGGTTTAGAATCTTGACGATACTGTCGGGGTTCAGCGAGATCGAATCGATCCCGCGTTCGACCAGAAAGGCGGCAAACTCTGGGTAGTCACTGGGTCCCTGGCCACAGATGCCGACCGGGAGGCCGGCCGCGTGCGCTCGTTCGATCAGGTCGCCGATAAGCCCCGTGACGGCGGGGTCGCGCTCGTCGAAGAGTTCGGCGAGGTCGACGGAGTCTCTGTCGACACCCAGCGTCAGTTGTGTGAGGTCGTTCGAGCCGATGGAGAATCCGTCGAACCGTTCGGCGAAATCCTCTGCCAAAACGATGTTCGAGGGGACCTCGGCCATCATATAAATCTTGAGGCCCTCCCGGCCTCGCTCGAGCCCCTCTTCGGCCATCACTTCCAGGCAGCGGTCCGCCTCGGCGACGGTACGAACGAAGGGGAGCATCACCACGACATTGTCGAATCCCATCTCCTCGCGCACCCTTCGCAGGGCCCGGCATTCCAGTGCAAACCCCTCGCGGTATCCTTCGTCGTAGTAACGCGATGCGCCGCGCCACCCGAGCATCGGGTTGGCCTCGGCGGGCTCGAACTGGGCGCCCCCGATCAGATCGGCATACTCGTTGGTCTTGAAGTCGCTGGTCCGGACGATCACCGGATTGGGGTAGTGCACGGCGGCGATCGAGGCGATGCCTTCGGCAAGTCGTTCGACGAAATAGTCTTCGCGGTCGTCGTAGGCGGCGGTCCGCTCCTCGATTTCGGCGCGTACCTCCGGGTCGTCGAGCGCGTCGAACCTGGCCAGCGCCATCGGGTGGACCTCGATGACGTTGTTGATGACGTACTCCAGTCTGGCGAGTCCTACGCCGTCGCACGGCAACTTCCACCACCGGCGGGCCGCCTCCGGGCTGGCGACGTTGACCATGATGTCGGTGTCGACGTCGGGCAGCGTGTCGAGGTCGGTCTCCTCTTCCCGGAAGTCGAGGAGCCCGTCGTAGACGCGCCCTTTGCTCCCCGTGGCGCAGTCGATGGTAACGGGCTGTCCATCCTCCAGCGTGTCGGTCGCATGTTCCGTGCCGATGATGGCCGGGATGCCGAGTTCGCGGCTGACGATGGCCGCGTGGGAGGTGCGTCCGCCGGCATCGGTAATGATGGCCGCTGCCTTCTTCATGATCGGGACCCAGTCGGGGTCGGTCCGACCGGTGACCAGAATGTCTCCGGCCTCGAAGGACTCGATTTCGTCGACGGTGTGAGCAGACGAGACCCGGCCGTTTGCGATCGCTTCGCCGATGGCGAGGCCCTCCAAGATGGGCGTGCCCGGGGATTCTTCGAAATGATAGGTGTGCAGACTCGACGGCTGGCGTTGGGAGTGGACCGTCTCCGGGCGCGCCTGGACGATGAAGAGTTCGCCGGACTCGCCATCTTTGGCCCACTCGATATCCATCGGGCAGTCGTAGTGGTCTTCGATCGTCGCAGACCAGCGAGCCAGTTGGAGGATTTCGTCGTCGGTCAGCGTGAAGGAACGGCGTTCTTGATGAGTCGTCTGGCGGAGTTCCGTGGGGGAATCACCGCCCTCGGAGTAGATGAGTTTTTGTTCCTTGGAGCCGAGTTCGCGGCCGATGATCGGGATGTGGTTTTCGTCGTCCAAAAAGGGCTTGTAGACGGTGAACTCGTCGGGATTGACACTGCCCTGGACGACAGTCTCGCCGAGCCCCCAGTTGCCGGTTATCAGGACGACGTCGGGAAAGCCCGTGTCGGTGTCGATCGTGAAGATAACCCCGGCCGAGGCCCGGTCGGAGCGCACCATCTTTTGGAAGCCGACCGAGAGGGCGACCGCCATGTGGTCGAAGCCCTTTTCGCGCCGATAGGTGATGGCGCGGTCGGTAAAAAGCGAGGCGAAGCAGCGCTTGCAGGCCGTCATCACGGCGTCTTCGCCGCAGATATTCAGAAACGACTCCTGCTGGCCGGCAAAACTCGCCTCGGGCAGATCTTCGGCGGTGGCACTGCTTCGGGCGGCGACGTCGACAGCCTCGGTATCGTACCGTTGGCTCAACGTCCGGTAGGCCTCCAGAATCGCCTGGCGAACCGGGCCGGGAAACTCGGCCGATGGACTGTCGATCAGGTTGCGGATCGCCGAGCCGGTCTCTCGAAGCGTCTGGTCGCCGGACTCCATGGCCGCAAGATGCTCGGCAATCGGTTCCTCGAGGTCGTTCGCCTGCAGGAACGTGCGATAGGCCGCCGAGGTCGTCGCAAAGCCGCCGGGGACGCGGACGCCCCGGTCGGCCAACGACTGTATCATCTCGCCGAGCGACGCGTTCTTTCCACCCACTCGGGCGACGTCGCTGCTGCGAAGGCTTTCGAAAAATGCGACGAATTCAGGGTTGGACGATTCGCTGTCGGGCATCGCCTACGCTCCAGATTCTATTGGATACTTAACGACCGCAAACACCGGGGCCAAGCGTAAGCGCATTCGAGCTTCGTCAAAGGAGATGCATCAACGCCGCTCTTCGTTCCAGTGGCAGTTCTTGTACTTGCGGCCCGACTCGCACCAACACGGGTCGTTGCGCCCGAGATCGTGGTCTTTGACGTGGGTGTCGGGGTGGTGGTGGTCGCCGCCTTTGCCGGCTTTGACTCGCTCGATAATCTCGCGCGCCTTACTCATCTGGGAGCGCACGGCCTCGAGCTGGTCCTCTTCGTTTTGAGTCAACTCACCGTCGAGTTGGCGGATGGCGGTGGCCAGCGAGACGGCGGTTTCGGCGTGCTGGCGGTTCTCGGCCGCCAGCATCAGGTAGTGGCGCAACATCGGTTTGAGGGCGTCGAGGGCCTCCGGGTCTCCGTACTGGGCGAGGTTCGTGGCCCCGAGCATCGGATTTTTGACCAGGTTCTTGAGCAGTGTCTGGAAGACGACGCGCCGGCGGACTCCGAGCTTGGCGAAGACGCAGGCGACGTCGTCGCGAAAGTCCTCACCGAAGGATTTGAGCGCGCGGATGCCGGGCGCGACGGCGTCGTCGCCGAAGCGCTGCAGCGCCGCGGTGAGGGCGGTGTCGAGCAGGGCGTCGGGGTCGGCCTCGTAGAGCGCCTCGTACATCGGTTCGATGGCACGGGGGTCTTGGAGTTCCCCCAGCAACTTGGCCGCCTCGATGGGGGCGAATCCGTCGCCGGGAGCTGCTTCGTCCCACAGTTCGCGGTCTTGAATGACCGCGATCAGTGCCGGCACGATCTCTTCACCGTGGGCCAGGATGCGCTTGCGTCCCGGAGCGTCGAGATCCGGTCCCATCTCAAACAGCGGTTCGAGCCGCTCATCATTGCGGATTTCGTCAGTCATGATAGACCAAAGAAGGCGAGTCAACGCGATTTCGTAGCACCCGGGAGGTAACAGACATGTGGTTTCCTGTCGACGACGGCATGATCAACCTCGACCGAGTCGCCTACATCGAAGTCGAGTCCTATGCGGTGGTCTACTACAACGACGCCCGTGCCGTGCTGACGACGGCGAGCTTTTCCTCGAAGGAAGACCTCGAAAATTACGTCAAGAAGCTTCAAAAAGAGATTTCCTATCCACTGGTGACCGGCGACAGCGAGCGGTTTCCCGACGCCGAGCGGCACGCGTTGCTGGACGTCGCCGACAAGGACGAGTCCGATGAGTGACATGCAGCGCTTCGTGTTCACGGCCCTGGCGGTCGGGGCGGCGGCCCTGTTTTGGGCGGAACCTCCGTCATTTGCTCATTCCGGGGGGACCGACGAAGACGGATGTCACATCTGCCAGACCGACTGCAAAGAGAAGGGCTACGAAGAGGGAAGACAGCACTGCCACGGCGATTCGTCGGCCGACGAGTCCTCCGAGGCATCGGACGAAGAGAGACTCCAGTTGGAGGATGGCCAGAGGGTCTACGTCGACAAAGTCGTCGACGGCGACACTCTGGAGGTCCGGGTTCCCGCCGCTGACGGCAAACGCGTCGACGTGCGGCTTCTGGGCATCGATTGTCCCGAGAGCCACACGAATCCGAAGTGCAGACGACAGGGCCGAAGCGGAGGCCCCGGCTGCGCCGAGCAGATCCCGCGTGGGCTCAAAGCGTCCCGTGCCGCCGCGGATTTGGTCAAACACGAGACCGTCCGGCTCGAGGCCGGGGAGGGCGGTGACCTCAACCGAGGCCACTACGGCCGAATCCTGGCCTACGTTCGCATGAAGGATGGTCGAGACCTCGGACTCACCTTGATCCGTCAGGGGCTCTGCCGCGACTACGGTCACAAGTATCCCCACCCCCGCGGAGATGCCTATCGAGACGCCGAAGAGAGCGACGGCGACTCGTAGGGTTCGAGGCGGGCCATCCCACGATTGCTATCCGTCGCGGCGATGAATATGATGCCCTCGCTACCATTTCTACGTTGGAGACCTCTATGCCAATGCGTCGCGCAATCCTTGTGAGTTTTGTCCTCTGTGTCGGGTGCGCAACCGCCCCCGATTCCGCCAAACAGACCGAGTCTTCAGACATGCAGATGACCACCGATGACGCCCGGGAGACGGGCTTCGAATACCCGGAGACCCAACGTGGTGACGTCGTCGATGAGATGTTCGGTACGCAGGTCCACGACCCGTACCGATGGTTGGAGGATGGCAGCAAAAAGGAGGTCGAAAAATGGATGACCCGGCAAGACAAGTTCACCCGCCGATACCTGGAGGACTTGCCGCTGCGTGAACGACTGCGCAAGCGCTACCGAGAGCTCTATTACATCGACGCGATGTCGTCGCCGACCCCGCGCGACGACCGCATTTTCTACGCGCGGCAGCACGCCGATAAGCAAAAGGACGTCCACTACTGGCGGCCCGTCGATGGCTCCGCCGAGGATGAAGAGGTCCTGCTGGATCCCAACGAGATGGGCGACGGCGAGAATGTGTCGGTCGGCACGCTCGTGCCGTCGCACGATGGCTCCAAGGTCGCCTACACCCTCAAGGAGAACAACGCCGATGCGGCCACCCTGTACGTCATGGACGTCGAGAGCGGCGAGGTCTCCGACGTCGACGTCATCGAAGGGGCCAAATGGGCGTATCCCTCATGGACGCCCGACAACGAGGGATTCTACTACACGCACTTCCCCACCGATTCGTCGATCCCCGAGGATGAGCGAACCGGGGAGGCCGATGTGCGCTACCACGAGCTGGGCACGCCGCCGTCGAAGGACCGCATCGTCCATGGACCGACTGGAAACCCCCGCACCACGCAGAGTATCAAGGTCTCTCGGGACGGTGATTGGCTGGTTCGGACGGTGAGTTTTGGGTGGAACCGCACCGATGTCTTCGTGCGCCGGCGCAGCAACACCGACGGCGAATGGAAGACGCTGATCGAGGGCAAGCCCAACAACTACCGGGTCCGCGTCTGGAACGACCACTTCTACGTGGTCACCGACGACGGGGCGCCGCGCTCGCGGCTCATGAAGGTCGATGCCGAGTCGCTCGATCGCTCGAACTGGAAAGAGATCGTCCCGGAACAGGAGAAGGCCGTCCTGAAATTTTCTCAGATTATCGGGGGCAAACTCGTACTTACGTACTTGAAGAACGCCCACAGTCATCTGGAGATTCGGGACCTCGACGGGAGTCTCGTGCGCGAGGTGGACCTGCCTGGACTGGGGTCGACCTACGGCATGTCTGGCGAGCCGGACCGCGACCGCGCCTACTTCGGCTTCGAGTCGTTCACTCAGCCGCGACGTATCTTCAGCACGTCCATCCAAGAAGGCGGCACCGAGGTCTGGAGCAGCGAGGAGCTGCCCGTCGATACCGAGGACTTCGTCTCAAAGCAGGTCTGGTTCGAGTCGAAAGACGGGACCGAGGTGTCGATGTTTGTCGTCCATGAAAAGGGGGCACTGAAGGATGGCCCCATTCCGTTCATGATGTACGGGTACGGTGGATTCAACATCAGCCTGACGCCCTTCTTCGACGAGAGCGCGATTCCGTGGATGGAAGCCGGCGGCGGCTTCGCGGTCGTCAATTTGCGCGGCGGCGGCGAGTACGGCGAGTCCTGGCACGAAGCGGGGATGAAGAAGAACAAACAGAACACCTTCGATGACTTCATCTCGGCAGCGGAATTCCTTATCGACGAGGAGATGACGACCTCTGAGGGCCTGGCCATCGAAGGCGGCTCGAACGGCGGGCTGCTTGTCAGCGCCGTCACCGTGCAGCGGCCCGAACTGTTCGGTGCGGTGCTGTGCCACGTGCCGCTGACCGATATGGTTCGGTTCCCCGACTTCGGGCCCGCCAAGTTGTGGGTCCCCGAGTACGGCGATCCGACCACAGAAGAGATGTTCGACTATCTCTACTCCTACTCGCCGTATCACAACGTCGAGAAGGGGACCGAGTACCCGGCGTTTATGATGCTGTCGTCGGCCAACGACGACCGTGTCCACCCGATGCACGCCCGAAAAATGACGGCTCAACTGCAGTGGGCGACGACCAGCAAAGACGAGCCCGTTCTCTTTCGGCTGGAGAAGGACGCCGGCCACGGCGGCGCCGACCTGGTGCGCAGCACCGTCTCCGAGAAAGTCGACGTCATGACGTTTCTGTTCGAGCACCTGGAGGGGGCGCAATGGAGCGGACCGGAGTGAGTCCCGGCTCGGTTTAGTACCCGACGTCGTCGGGGAGTTCGATGTCGATCGACGTCGGGAACGCCGCGTTCAGGATCTGGGCGCGCCGCTCGGGGTCCGACTCATACAGGTACAGATACCGGACTAGGTGTTCGGCGACCTTGCGGCAGTAGTTGCGCCCTTCGTTGTAGGCGAATTCCTCGATGAGCCAGGGAAACGAGGCGTCGGGGTTTTCGTCGAACCAGTGGGCGACCACCGACGGCCCGGAGTTGTAAGCCGCCGCCATCGGCACGATCTTACCCTGAAACGTATCGAGTAGTTTGCGCATGTAGAATGCGCTGTATCGGAAGCCTACCTCGGGTCGAAAAAAGGCCCGCGGCCGGTAGTCGATGCCCAAGTCGTCGGCCACCTTGCGCGCCGTGCTTGGGATCATCTGCAGGGCTCCCACCGCGTTGGTGTGCGAGATCTGCGCGGGGCTGTAGCGGCTCTCCTGCCGCATGATCGCGTACATCAGATACGTCGGGATCGAGAACTCCCCGGCAACCTGCTTTACGACCGATTCGTAGGCTTTCGGATAGGCCATCACCGAGCGGAGCGATTCGGGGTCCGGCAGCTTCGGCAGCGCCGCAATCGAACCGCCGGTGGCGCGGCGCCACATCTCGTGGAAGTCCCGAACGTAGATGCCGACTGCATGGACCCACTGGTCGCGCTCGTCGGAGGGCACGGCTCGGCGCAGACGTCGCCGAATCGGTTCCAGATGACGGCGGGCGATTTCTTGCTCGTTTAGTTGAACCAGCGCTTTAACTTCTGCCCATCGCGACCGGACGTTCCCCGGGAGAGCCGGGAAGGTCTGATCTGTTACTTTAAGTCTCGGGCTGTCGTCGGCCCCGCCGCTGTCGTCGGGCCACCACACCTCCGAGGCCCGGGGATCGTCGCCCTTTATTCGTGCGCGGAGCTGTTCACCGAGGACCCCGTAGTAGGTCACCGGATAACGGTCGCGCAGTCGGTCGAGCCGCTCGAGCGCCTGCGCGTCGTCACCCATCCGGCGGTATGCCTCGGCCTGCCAGTACAGGGCTTTGCCCCACACCAGCATGTTCCCGAAGGGTTTCATCTTCTGATAGGTCTCGATGGCCTTCTCCCATCGAGACATCCGCATGTAGGTCCAGGCCAGAAACCCGTAGACCAGACTGGAGCGGCCGGACCGATATCCGTAGCGGTCGAGGTAGGCTTCAAATCCCTCAATGGCGCGTTCGTTTTCGCGATGGTCGTAGGGGAGCCAGCCGCGGTAGTAGTGGACGTCCTCAACGTGTCCACCGCGCGGGTACCGGTCGATGTAGGTGTCCAGGATCTCGAGGGCTCGGTCGTAGTCCTCCTGGCGCATGAAGGTCCGGGCGTACAGATACAGCGCCTCTTCGGCGTGTTTTCCGCCGGGGTCCGACAGACCATCCAGAAGAGACTGCGCCTGTTCGACCCGGTCGCGGAGCTTGTCGAGCCCGATCTGGGCCAGATGCCAGCGTGCCTCGACCCCGTGATCCGGGTGGTCCTTCAGCTCCTCGAACATGCGGCGCGCGCGGCGATATTGCCAGGCGGCAAACAGGGATTTGGCGCGACGGAACCGCTGCTCGGCGTCGAGGTCGTCGGTAGGCGCGAGCCCGCCTGAACGGGTCGCCTCTTCGGCGGGAAAGTCGATGCGCAGCCGCCGGGCGATATCCCGGGCTTGTTCGGCCTTGCCCCGAGCCAGCGCAAGGTCGTGCCGAGCCCTGTGGTAGCGGGCTTTGAGATATCGCCGGTCGGCGTCGCGCCGGATCTCATCATCGAGTTTGTCGGCGCGCGCATCGAGCCAGGCGAGGCCGTCGTCGGCTCTGTCGACATCGGAGCCGAGCAACGCCAGCTCCACCAGGCTCAGTCCGGACTCGAAGCGCTCGGAGAGCGTCGGTGCGTCGTTGCGGAGCTCGCTCAGGGGTTGGCGAGCCAGGTCGGGACGCCCGGCGGCCATCGCCGATTCTGCCAATAGGTCAAGCCGGCGCCAGTCGGCCCGCGAAAATTCGGGCAGCTTTTGGGCAAGGTCCAGGGCCTGGTTGGCGCGGTGGTTGGCGAGGTGGCGTCGCGCCTGGCTGTAATCTGCAGCCGCATCGGCCGCGATGGGGCCGTCGGGCCCCTGGGAGGCCGCCGCCGACGATCCGGCGGCCAAGAGGGTCGTGATGACCAGTATCAGACCGGAAGTTCTGAAGAACGGGGGCATGTCAAAGCTTCATGATTTCGCTGATGCGGTCGCCCGTCGAGTTCAGGTTGTCCTGCGGGCCGATCTTGTCGAGGTTGCGCTGGATGTCCGTGCTGGGAATGCAGGAGTGCTCGGTCTCCCAGGGCAGGTCTTCGAGGTCGTAGGCATCCTCGAGACGATGAAATCCGAGGTCGCCCTTCTTCTGGCTGCCGAGGTATTCGTCGAGAAACGCAAACCGGAAGGACTGAAACACGTCCTCGCGGATCGACCGACGGATCGTGCGCATGAAGTCCTGGTAGAAGGTGACGTTGTGAAGCGTCGCCAACATCGACCCCAGGATTGCATCGGCCTCGATCAGGTGTCGGATGTAGGCCCGGCTGTAGTTGCGGCACGCGTAGCAGTTGCAGTTGGCGTCCAGCGGGAACTTGTCGACCTGGTAGTCCCTGTTGGTCACCCGGTATTTGCCGCGGCGCGTAAACACCTGACCCGAGCGTGCGTGCCGGGTCGGGATGACGCAGTCGAACATGTCGATGCCGCGGGCGACCGCCTCGATGATATCCTCTGGATAGCCGACGCCCATCAGATAGCGCGGCTTCTCCTCGGGCAGCATCGGCGCGGTGACCTCGAGCATCTGCATCATCTTTTCGTGGCCTTCACCCACCGACAATCCGCCGACGGCGTAGCCGGGCAGGTCGACCTCCAGGGTCTGGCTGACCGACCGCTGTCGCAGGTCGGGAAAGACCGAGCCCTGGACGATGCCGAAGAGCGCCTGGTCGTCGCGCGTCTGGGATCCGGCGCATCGCTTCAGCCACCGTCCCGTTCGGTCGACGGCCTCCTGGGCTTCATCGTAGTCGGCGTCGGCCGACACGCAGACGTCGAAGGCCATGATGATGTCGGCGCCGAGTGCCTCCTGGATCTCGATGGCGAATTCCGGCGACATCTGCACCTTTTCGCCGGATTTTTCGTACTGGAAGGTCACTCCCGATTCGTCGATCTCGACATCGGGCAGACTGAAGACCTGGTAGCCGCCCGAGTCGGTCAGAATGGGACCATCCCAGCCCATCATCCGGTGCAGCCCGCCGAGTTTTTCGACGGTTTCATGCCCCGGCGACAGATACATGTGGTAGGTGTTGGCGAGCACGATCTCCGAGCCCGTCTCCCGGAGGTCACGCGGGGTCAGGCCCTTGACCGAAGCCTGAGTCCCCACCGGCATAAAGGCCGGTGTCTGAATGCTGCCGTGAGGCGTGGTCACGGCGCCGGCGCGAGCGCGGCGCTGCTGGTGAGTCTTGGTGAAGGCGAGGGCGTCGCCGTCGTCGAGTTCTGGTGCTGAGGGTTCGTCAGTCATGGTCTGCGTACTCTGCAAAAAAGAAAGTGTGTGGCGGCGCCCATCTTGGAGAGGGGGCTGCGCAAGTGCAAGCCTTCAAACAGGATGCGTGGCTTGACGGTGCGGGCTCCGCTCGCAGTTTCAAGGTGGCTTGTTTCATGCGCCACTCATGTAACTCAAGTGACGAGAGAGACACCGATGGCACAAAAACTGACGGAAGAACAGATCCGAGCGTCGATGAAGGAACTGAAGGGCTGGACCCGCGATGGCAACAAAATCGAGCGGTCGCTGGAATTCGACGGCTTTACCGAGGCGATCGACTTCATCAACCGCATCGCCGAGTTGGCCGACGACGCCGACCATCATCCCGAGATCTTCAACGTCTACAATCAGGTCGACCTGACGCTGACGACCCACGACGTCGGCGGCCTGAGCCAGAAGGACTTCAAACTCGCCCAACAGATCAACGCCGAGGTCTGACAGTTTTCGACCGATGAAAAAAGGCCGGCGAAGCGTTGGCTTCGCCGGCCTTTTTGTATGTGCGTCGATGTCCGCGGCTCAGTAGTTGTAGAGCCACTCGATTTCTTCGGCGATCTCGTCGACCTGCGGGAGGATGACCTCCTCGAGGGTCGGATTGTAGGCCACGAACGTATCCATGGCGGCGACCCGTTTGACCGGACCGTCCAGGTACTCGAACAGCTCGTCGCCGATACGCGTGGCGAGCTCGGTGCCGTAGCCCCAGGAGATGGTGTCTTCGTAGACGACCATCACTTTGTTGGTCTTTTTGACCGACTCGGCGATGGCGTCCCAGTCGTAGGGGTTCAGGGTGCGCAGGTCGATGATTTCGACGCTGGCGTCGCTGCGTTTGGCGGCCTGTACGGACCGTTGCACCGTCGAGCCGTAGGTGATGATCGTCAGATCCTCACCCTCCTGGGCGGTGCGGGCCTTGCCAAACGGCACCTTGTAGTCGGGGCCCGGCGCCAGGCTCTTGTTGTGGGTCTGGCGGTACAGGTGCTTGGGCTCCAAAAACATCACCGGGTCCTCGCACTGGATCGCCGTGCGAAGCAGGCCGGCGGCGTCGTCGGCCGTCGACGGCAGGACGACCCGCAGCCCCGGAATGGCCGTGAACATCGTGGTGCCCGACTGGCTGTGGTACGGCCCGCCGCCTTTGAGATACCCGCCGATGGGCACGCGCACGACGACCGGCGCGCTGTAGTGGTTGTCGGAGCGCCAGCGGATGTTCGACAGCTCGTTTCGAAGCTGCATGAACGCCGGCCAGATGTAGTCGTAAAACTGGATCTCGGCGATCGGCTTGAGCCCGCGTGTGGCCATCCCGATGGCGCGGCCGACGATGTTGGCCTCGGCCAGCGGGGTATTGAAGACGCGGTCGCCGCCGAACTCCTTCTGCAGGCCGTGGGTGACCTTGAAGACCCCACCCTTGCCTTTGACGTCGTTGATGTACTCCTCTTTGGTGACATCGGCGACGTCTTCTCCAAAGACGACCGTGCGCGGGTCGCGGCGCATCTCGGTCTTGAGCGTGTCATTGAGCAGGTCGACCATCGTGCATTCGCCGCGGTCTTCGTCCCAGTCGGGCTCGGTGTCGAAGTCCGACGAGGTCGGGTCGACGTCCTCGCTGTAGATGTGCTCGGTGATCGCCTCGGGCGTCGCTTCGGGCTGCTCAAGGTCGGCCGACGCTTCGACGGCATCGCTCACCTGTTCGTCGATCTCGTCGCGCAGCGATTCGAGTTCCGATTCCGTGGCGATCCCTTCGTCGACCAGAAACTTGGGAAAGGTCGTCAGCGGGTCGCGCTTGGCTTCGGCCTCGCGCTCGGATTCGGGCTTGTACGACTTCTCGTCGTCCGACACCGAGTGGCTGTAGGGTCGAATCACGTGGGCATGGGCCAGGGCGGGACCCTTGCCGGCGCGAATGTAATCGACGGCGGCCTTCAGGTTCCCGTAGCTCTCGATGGGGTCGCACCCGTCGAACTCCGTGATGTAGAGTCCTTCGAACCCGCGAGTCGCCTTCGAGATCGAGCCGCCGGCGGTCTGGATTTCGGTCGGCACGCTGATGGCGTAGCCGTTGTCCTCGACCATAAACAGCACGGGCAGGTTGTTGTTGGCGGCGTGGTTGACGCCCTCCCAGAACTCGCCCTCGCTGGTGGCGCCGTCGCCGATGGAGACGTAGACGACCTCGTCGTCCTCGAATTCGACGCCGGCGTCCTGCATCTCCTCGACTTCCTGGACGATCCGGCCGACTTCGGAGGCTCCGACCGCCTGCAGAATCTGGGTGCCGGTGCAGGAGGCCTGGCTGACGATGTTCAGCTTCTCGTGGCCCCAGTGGTGCGGCATCTGCCGGCCGCCGCTGGAGGGGTCTTCCTTGGAGCCGACCCCCTGAGCGATGACTTCCAGAGGCGTCATGCCCACGGTCAGCGCGAGCCCCAGATCGCGGTAGTACGGGTAAAACCAGTCGTAGCCGCCCTCCAGAAGCTTGCCGGCGGTCACCAGCGCGGCTTCGTGGCCGGCGCCGGCGATTTGGAAGAAGGTCTTTTGCTGGCTCTTCATCCGGATTTCGGCGTCGTCGACGGCCCGCGACAGGTACATGTCGCGGTAGATCTCGACGAGCTGCTCTTCAGTGAGCCCGTAGTATTTTTCGTCGGGCTCGATGTTGTGGACGCGCTCCGACAGGGCGTCGTCGCCCACCGGTCCGATTTCGTCGACGGATTCTGGTTCGATGTTGCTCGCCATGACAGACCCTCACTGCTCGATTACAAAATTCAAAATCTGCTCGGGCACATAGATGACCCGGGCAACGTCTTTTCCTTCAAGATGTTTGGCGATGGAGTCGACCGATCGGGCCGCCTCGACGGCCTCGTCCTGGTCGGCATCCTTCGCAATTTCGATACTTCCGCGGAACTGACCCATCACCTGCACGCCGATCTCGACGGTGTCGTCGACGGTCAGCGCTTCGTCGTAGTCGGGCCACTCGGCGTGGGCGACCGAGCCGTCGCGGCCGAGCCGCTCCCACAGCTCTTCTGCCAGGTGCGGCGCGTACGGCGACAGCATCACCGTGAACCGCTCGGCCACAGATTGCGGAATCGTCTCGCGCTTATACAGCGCGTTGACGAACTCCATCATCGTCGCGATCGCCGTGTTAAACCGCATCTCGTCGGTATCCTCGGTGATCGAACGAATCGCCTTGTGCAGCGTGCGTCGAAGCTCGTCGTCGGGCTTCCCGTCGACGACACTGTCGTCCAGGCCACTGTCGGCCTCGTCGTCGCAAAAGAGCCGGTAGACGCGCTTGATGAACCGATGCACGCCCGTGACGTCCTGCTGGTCCCAGGGCTTGGTCTGCTCGACCGGGCCCATGAACATCTCGTAGAGCCGCAGGGCGTCTGCGCCGTAGGTGTCGGCCACGTCCTCGGGGTTGACCACGTTGCCTACGGACTTCGACATCTTCTCGACTTCGACATCGAGCTCCACGTCGGCGTCGGGATGATAGGGAGTGTCTCCGTCCCATCGCACGTCAGCGGGAGCAACCACGCGGGTGCGCCAGCCCTCCAGGTCCCGGTCGTCGTTGACCAGGCTGGCCGGCTCGCCGTCGTCATCCAGCGCGTAGCGGTAGGTCGGCCCCAGAATCATTCCCTGGTTGACGACCCGCTGAAAGGGCTCTTTGCTCGAGACGAGGTCGAGGTCGTACAGCACCTTGTGCCAGAACCGCGCGTACAACAGGTGGAGCACGGCGTGCTCGGCGCCGCCGACATACAGGTCGACGGGCAGCCAGTCCTGCTCGACATCTTCGTCCCAGGGCCGGCCCTCGTCGTTCGGGTTCAAATACCGCAGATAGTACCAGCACGATCCCGCCCACTGCGGCATCGTATTCGTCTCGCGCCGGGCGGGTTGTCCCGTCTTTGGATCCGTGGTTTGAACCCAGTCCTCGGCCCGCGCCAGGGGCGGGTCACCGCTTTCGGTCGGCTTGAAGTCTTCGAGCTCCGGCAGTTCCACCGGAAGATCCTCCTCGGGGACCGTCGTGATGGTGCCGTCTTCGCGGTGCAGAATCGGGAAGGGCTCGCCCCAGTAGCGCTGCCGGCTGAACAACCAGTCGCGCAGTTTGTAGTGGACCGATGCCTCGCCGAGGTCGTTGTCCTCGAGCCAGTCGGTCATCTTCGAGGTCGCCTCGTCGACGCCGAGTCCATTGAGAAACTCGGAGTTGATGTGGGGGCCTTCACCCTCGAAGGCCTCCTCGTCGACGTCGCCGCCCTCGAGCACCGGGCGGATTTCGATGTCCTTGGCCCGGGCGAATTCCCAGTCGCGCTGGTCGTGGGCCGGCACGGCCATGATGGCGCCGCTGCCGTAGCTCATCAGCACGTAGTCGGCGACCCAGATCGGGATGCGTTCGTCGTTGACCGGATTGACCGCGTAGGCGCCGGTGAAGACGCCAGATTTCTCGTCCTGTTCTTCCTTGCGCTCCAGCTCGGTCTTGTTGGTCGCCTCGTCACAGTAGGCCTGCACCTCGTCGAGCCGCTCCTGGTCGGTGATCTCCTCGACGAGCGGATGCTCTGGCGCCAGGACCATGAAGGTCGCACCAAAGAGGGTGTCGGGCCGGGTGGTGAAGACATCGAGTTCGGCCTCGGTGCCGCCGGAAGTCTCGGGGTCGACCCGGAAGGTTACCTCGGCGCCCTCCGACCGGCCGATCCAGTTGCGCTGCATCTCCTTGAGATGTTCGGGCCAGTCCAGAAGCTCCAGGTCCTCGAGCAGCCGGTCGGCGTACTCGGTGATCTTTAGCATCCACTGGCGCATGGGCTTGCGTTCGACCGGGTGGCCGCCGCGCTCGCTCTTGCCGTCGATGACCTCTTCGTTGGCCAGTACCGTGCCCAGGGCAGGGCACCAGTTGACCGGCACCTCGTCCATGTAGGCGAGGTCCTGTTCAAAGAGCTTGATGAAGATCCACTGGGTCCACTTGTAGTAGTCGGGGTCCGTGGTGTTGACCTCGCGGTCCCAGTCGTAGCTGAACCCCAGCGCCTTCAGTTGGCTACGGAAGTTGTCGATGTTGTCACGGGTCGACTCCCGCGGGTGCTGACCGGTCTTGATGGCGTGCTGCTCTGCGGGCAGGCCGAAGGCGTCCCAGCCCATCGGGTGCAGCACCGTGTCTCCCTGCAGACGACGATACCGAGCCACGATGTCCGTGGCGGTGTAGCCCTCGACGTGCCCGACGTGCAGGCCGGAGCCGGAGGGATACGGGAACATGTCGAGGACGTAGTAGGTCGAATCGGCGTCTTCGGTGTCGACCTTGAAGGTCTCGTTTCGCTCCCAGTAGTCCTGCCACTTCTCTTCGATCTCTTCGTGGCGATACTCGGTCATGTCGGCGTCGTCGTCTCCAATGGGGAAACCCGGATGATTGCACTCCTCGCGGTAGATAGTCGAGACCAACGATCGGTGCAAGAGCACGGAATCCCGGTGCGTCTCCCTGCTACTGCACACGGAGTTTGTAACTCCACGCCCACCCCGGGGACTGACAGTGTTCCGAGGCCCCGGAGATCATCAGCCAGTAGAACCCGTCTGGGTACGAAGAATCGGGCCAGGAGAGTGTGGTCTCGAACCGTCCGTCGTCGTGGTCTACGCACTGGTGGCTCCAACTGCCTCCGTCGACGGGTTTTCGATGGACTGCCACATGAGGGTGCGGCCCATTGTATTCGCCGGAGATCTCGAGCTGGGCCGACTCCGAGTCGATCGCGATCGGAATCCGCTGATTCAGGGTGATGCCCTGTTGCGCGAAGGCATCTCGCGGTAGCATCGAGTAGGTGTGTCCCCGGCAGGCCAGCTCGCGTTCGTTGTGAGATGTGTAGGTCTGCTGCGGAACCACAAACGGAAAGTCCTTCGCCGTCGACCGCGGCAGCCGGGTGGGTACGGTCCGGCGTGTAAGATCGGTGACCGCGTAGTGCAGGTGAGGGCCACTCGAGTAGCCGGTGTTTCCACACAGCCCGATGGCTTCGCCTCGACACACCGACTCGCCGGGTTCCACCAGCGCGCCGTACTGTTGAAGGTGGTGGTACTCTGAAAAGGTGCCGTCGCCGTGATCGACGATGACGAAATTGGCATCTCCCTGGCAGCTCGGGTCGTCGCAGCCGCGGTTCGAGTCCTGACGCGCGTTCCAGACGACTCCGCTTTTTGTGGCGACGACGACCGTGCCTGGCTCACACTTGAAATCGATCGAGAAGGCTTCATCCTCCTTGTGCGTCCGCTGGTCCGAGTAGGCCTGAACGACCTTCGTTTCGGTCCCGGCCCTGAAGGGAATGGCGTGGCGCGGGGCCCGTTGTGTGATACAGCGTCCCGCGGCCTCCATGCGGGCGCCGGCCAGACAGACCGGTGCCGAGGATCGGCCCCAGCTACACCCCTGCAACACAAGTGGAGCCACCAGAAGCGCGGCTGCGATCGTTGCTGAAAGTTGTACGAAACGTGTGTCGGCCATGCGCCCGGAGTTGAGTAGAGCGGTCTTCAGGCGGGCTGCATTGTTCCCCGTCCGATTCGGCCCGTCAAATTACACCCGATTTTTCGCCCATCGATTCAAACAATGGTGGACCCTTTTTTAATCGTAGCGCTGGTGCTGACGCTGCTCGCCGGCGGCGGAGCCGAGGCCGTGCGTCGGCGGCGCAAGCGTCGCCGGCAGCTCCGCGAGGGGCTCCAGCAGGAGCGGCCCCACGGTCGGGTCGCCGACGGACGTGCCGTCTCCATCGCCGACGTCTTCTGGGACCTGGGTGCCAGCGACTTCGCACTCGAGATGATGCGCCACGACGGGTTGTTGATGCGAGAGGGCACCGCCGAAGAGCGGCGAGCGGTCCACCAGCGACTCGACGAACTTATCGACGCCGCCGGCTCCTACGGGGCGTTTATCGACGACGAGCTCGACGCGATCCAGGAGTTCTTCGAGGCTCACCGGGCGGCCGGCCCCCGCCGGTCGTTGCCCACCCTCGAGTCCCGTTCCCGGCGACTGCTGCCAGGAAACACCACGACCAACGGTAATACGACCGACGGTCGTAAGCCGGGCCGGCCGGCGGATCTCGAGTCGGTCGGGCCGTCGGGTGGATTTCGCCGACCGGGTGGCTCCAAGGGGCCCGACGAGATCGACCTCGATTCGATCGAAAGTTTCAGTGTCACCGACATCGTCGACGGACTGGTCGAGGGGCAGCTTGGGTCGAAACTGGAGACCTGGTGGACCGAGCGTCGGCTTCGGACCCTGAAGAATCGTCTCGACGAGGCATTCGAGAGCCTCTACGACCGCTACGTCACGATGGTCGAGCGGTCCTCGAACTACTACGGCCAGCTCGAATCCCCGGCCCGACGATGGGAGCGCGAGGCCGAACGTATCGACGAACTGCAGTCGCTGGATGTCCTCGAGGACGAACCCGAATCGATGTGCGCCGACGTGCTCCTCGATATCGCCGCCCGCCGTGCGCGACGCAACGCCGAGACCCTTCGTCAGAATGTGCGCGATATCGTCGAGCGCATCCATGACCACGCCCGGCGCGACGACTTTGCGATGGCCGGGTATTTGCTCTATCTGAACCGCCACGCGTTCTTCGCCGGCCGCGACGTCGACTACGCGAAGGACGTCCGCCGGATCGAAAACAGGGCCCACAAGGTCCGCGAAGAGGTCCGCGACGTGCGCCACTGACTGCGTCGCGACCCTCCGTTTGTCCACCCACCGCCCAGGAGGCTGCCATGCGCGAACGAATGAGTGAGCTTGTCCACCAAAAACAGGATGAGATCTGCGAGGCGCTCGCCGACGTCGATGGTCTCTCCTTCCGCGAAGATACCTGGGAGCGCGACGGCGGGGGCGGCGGCCGAAGCCGGGTCCTGCAGGACGGCCGCGTCTTTGAGAAGGCCGGAGTCAACGTCTCGGTCGTCGAGGGTGAACTCAGCGAAAAGGCGGCCCGCCAGATGGGCGGCGGCACGCACATCGATTCGCTGGAATTCTGGGCCGCCGGCATCAGCATGGTCCTGCACGCCCAGAACCCGATGGTGCCGACCTTTCACGCCAACTACCGCTACTTCGAACGCGGCGAAGGCGACGAGCCGGGCTCCTGGTGGTTCGGTGGTGGCGCCGACCTGACGCCGTCGTACCTGTTCGAGGACGACGTCGTGCATTTCCACTCCACCCTCAAGGACGCCTGCGACGCCCACGACGAGGAGTTCTATCCCGAATTCAAGCCCTGGTGCGACGACTACTTCTACCTGGACCACCGCAACGAAGCCCGCGGCGTCGGCGGCATCTTCTTCGACAATCTCAACGACCGCCCCGCCGACGAGCTCTTCGGCTTCATCGAATCAGCCGCCGACGCGATCCTTCCCTCCTACCTCCCCATCGTTCGCCGCCGACGCGACACGCCGTTCAATCGCCACCACAAACGCTGGCAGCAACTGCGCCGCGGCCGCTACGTGGAGTTCAACCTGGTCTACGATCGCGGCACCAAGTTCGGCCTGCGCACCGGCGGCCGCACCGAGTCCATCCTTATGTCCCTGCCGCTGACCGCCCGCTGGGAATACGATCACCATCCCGTCGAAGGCTCCCCGGAGGCGGAGATGGTCGAGGTGCTGAAGAATCCGCGGTCGTGGGTTTAGGGGGCGCTTCCGCGCCGGGGTGGGGTTAGTGGGTGTGCGGGGGTAGGACGACCCCCGGCTCGCTACGCTCGGCGGGGGTCAGCATTCAGGTTCCGTAGGTCGGTGTGCTCGGGTTAGTCGTGGGTATGTAGAGGGTCGGCGTGCGGAGATGGACCCCCCCGGGCTCGCTGCGCTCGGCCGGCGGTTGTCTCCAGGCCGCGGAAGGTCAGTGCGCCGGCATAGGCGCCCGCGGCTCGCTGCGCTCGGCCGGGGGGCATCATGAGTTGGCGGGGGTAATCGTGTCTTGACGCGGGGGATGACGGCGAGCGACGGTGGTGGCTCGTTGTTTGTGACATATTCTGGGGAGGGGACATGCCGTTTACGCAGCTTCGATTTCACATTGTATTCGGGACGTACTGGAGAAGGCCGTATCTGAAGCCGGAGTTCGACGACTACCTGTTCCCGAAGATCGGCGGGAAGACAAAGGAGTGGGGCGGCATTCCCTTGGCGATCAACGGCTGGTACGACCACGTGCATATCGTCTGTGCGCTGCCGCCGGCCCTTTCGGTCTCCAAATACGTTCGTCGCGTGAAGAGTCAGACGTCTGGAGATCTGAGGCGGACGTTTCCCGAACGACTTGGCAACTTTCGCTGGGCGAAGGGCTACGGCGCCTTTACCGTGAGACCTGATGACATGGACGACCTGATTCGCTACGTCCGTCAGCAGAAGGAGCGCCACGCAAAGGACGAAATCCGGCCGTGGTGGGAGAAGTGGGAAGAGGACTGATCGTTCTCCCAAGTCCCGCGACAGGATTGTCGGTTCAAGATAGCTCTTGTCGGAATTGGTCGATTTCTTCGCTTCCCCGGTCGTCGACCTCCGAGGCCAGCGAATCCATCCATGTGCGGCCGTCGGCGCCGCGGTCGAGTTCCGTAAAGACCTCAACGGCGAGCTCGAGGGTTTTGGATAGAAATGGGACGCCACGTAGCCGCAGAAAGGTGTCGTCCGTGATACCGAGCTCCGCGTATGCGCCGCCCAACCAGTTGAGCCGCTCGAGCGCTCGCTCGTATTCGCTGATATCCACGAGCGCCTTCGCGAAATTGAAGTGCATCTGGGGCAACGCGAGGCGGTCCGAATCGTTCAAATCGGTGGCACGCCGAAACGCCTCGAGCCCGGTCGAAACCTCTTCGGCTTGGGTCGCCGAGGTAGCGAGGTTGAACCACGCATCGGTCGACTCCTCGGACTCCGCCACGGCCCTCAAATACGGCACTGCCTCCTGGTATTCCCCCTTGTGATAGTGAGCAAGTCCGGTCAGTCGCTTCGCCCGCTGACGAACAGACAGTCGATCGGCGTTGAGAAACGACTTCGCGCCCTCGATGGCGTCGTCGAAATTTGATGCCTCAATAGCCTCTTCAGCATCGTCGAGTTCAGGCGGGTGGGATTCTTTCGGGGACATCGATTTCCTCCGTTGAGTATACGGTTGCCGACTTCAGCGGCACAACTGTTCGGCAGACAGCCCTTCATCGCCGGCTGACGGGTCAGCCCGCCGTTTCCGCCGACGCACCACTCGTGGAATTTCTGCTTGTACCAGTTGTACGTGCCGGTCATCACCGTCTTGTTGAACTGCTCTTCGGAGATGTTTCGCATCGGGTTGAGTCGCCAGTAGATCTCCATCGCTTGGTCGTCTTCGCACTCCAATAATATATTGAAGTAATCGGCGAGATACGGCTTTTCTGGCGATTGGAAGACCTCGTAGCACCTAGCGCCCATCCACTGAATGTCGTATCCTTTGATCAACAATGGAACGTGCCGTTCGATGGGACATTCGACGAGCAAGCGGTCGCCGACCCGACGATCGGCGTCGGCGAGACGGTCGAGGATCTGGAGCGGAAAGCCGCTGGGGTGAAACCGCGAGAAATTGAAGTGCGGAGACGGATACAGCGTGGCTTACAGGTCGGTCGCGTGACAACACCGTTTGGTGACCTCAAAGATCTCCTCGGGGCGATCCGGGTGGAACGTCGCGCCGTATCCCACGTTCATCGAGTTCCTCCAGGTCCGGCGAGGAGGAAAGGATAAAAGTTTTTTCGACGCCCTCCAGATGCTCGTGGCCCCATCGTTGTCGGTTGGGCGTGCAGAGATGTCGCCGGAGTACGGGATGGTCTACCCCGACCGACCGGAGCGCCTTCGGCGCGGAGGGAGCTCGGGGGTGTCCATCTCCCAGCCATCAGAGATCGTCGAAGAAACCGACTATCTCCGTAGACCCGTCAACCTACTCTACGAACAACAATCAAAGGTGTTGACACGTCCCCGGGTCGTCGGTAGCGTCCGCCTTCGCGCTGGCCTGGAATTTTCGGTCGACAGCGTGACGTTTCGTGGGCGAGCGACCCGCGGTATCAGCAGGTAATCAAGGACATGTCCCAGTTTGAGATCCAACTCGATGACCTCGAGTCGTCGCCGGTGGAGCTCGATTTCGCGCCGGAGACGGAGCAGCTCGAGGAGTTGTTCGAGGCCTTTGCCGACGAGTTCGTCGTCGATTCGGAGGCCCCGTTCCATGTGGATCTGTACGTGATGCTGGATGGCACCTCGATCGTGGTGTCGGGTCGGGCCTCGGGGACCTTTCATTACAAATGTGGAAGGTGCCTGCAGGATCGCGAGACCGAGGTCGACGCCAGTGTGAACGTGACGATGTTGACCGCCGACGAGTACCGGGAGACCTACGGGGGCGAAGAGGAGATCTCTTTGGATGAGGAGGACCTCGAGACGACCTGGTACGAGGGTCAGTCCGTTGACCTGGGGCCGCAGGTGCGCGATGCCATGTTGATGGAGCTTCCGGCCTGGCCGCAGTGTCCGGATGAGCTTCGCGATTCGTGCGACGCCGCCTATGAAGAGCACGTCGGCGACGAGACGCTCGACCGACTCGAGGAACACGAGGTCGACCTTCGATGGTGGCCGCTCAAAGATATCGATTTGGAAGAAGAAGAAGAGAACTGACGACACGTCGAACCACAGGAGTTGACGATGGCTGTTCCAAAGCACAACGAATCGAAAGCGAAGACGCGCTCCCGCCGGGCCCACAAGGACAAGCTCGAGGAGCCGACCTTTAACTTCTGTCCCGAGTGCTTCGCCCCGAAGCGGCCGCACCGGGTCTGCCTGGAGTGTGGTCACTATCAGACTCAGGGGATGGACGAAGCCCAGCAGATCATCGAGGTCTGGGAAGTCTGAGTCGCCCCCTGCGAGTGACCCTTCATGCATTGCCCGTTTTGCGACCATTCCGACAGCCGAGTTGTCGACTCGCGCGCGTCGGCCAATGGTCGAAAGGTTCGCCGCCGTCGTGAGTGCCCTTCTTGCGAACGGCGGTTTACCACGTATGAGCGCATCGAAGAGTTCTTCCCGAGGATCGTTAAATCCGACGGGAGCCGGGAGGACTACAAGCGCGAGAAGATACGGCGCGGCGTGGAGCTCGCCTGCACGAAGCGTCCGATTTCGACCTCCGAGATCGACGAGGTCGTCGACAACGTCGAACAGAAGTTGATCGAGCTGAGTCGGAAGGAAGTCTCGAGCGACTGGATCGGGTCGACGGTCACGAAGGAGCTTCGAGACCTCGACCCGGTCGCATACATCCGATTCGCCAGCGTCTATCGCGCCTTCAATGAGATTCAGGAGTTTCTGGCCGAGGTCCGGGAGCTCGACGTCGACGAACCCTCGCGCGAGTAGTCGTCGGCTACCGACCGGCGCCCCCTTCACACGACGGTGCTAGTATATGGGTTCGGCTGCCGAGTCCGGTCCACATCAAGAGCTGATGGCGCTGGCCATCGAGGAGGCCGAGAAGGGGCTGGGCCGCACGAGCCCGAATCCTCTTGTCGGCAGCGTCATCGTCCGTGACGGCGAAGTCGTCTCGAAGGGATACCACCGTGGCCCCGGAGAACTTCACGCCGAAGTTGCCGCACTCGAAAAACTCGATCCGGAGGTCGCAAAAGGCAGCGACCTGTACGTCAACCTCGAGCCCTGTTGTCACCACGGACGCACACCTCCGTGCACCGACGCGATTCTCGAGGCTGGTGTGTCGCGGGTCTTCATCGGGATCGAGGATCCGAACCCACGTGTCAGCGGAGAGGGGATCGAACAACTCCGGGCCGCCGGTGTCGACGTCGTCGTCGGCGTCCTGGAGGAGGAATCCTACCGTCTCAATCGCGCGTACGTCACGTATATGAACAAGGGGCGGCCCTGGGTCGGTGTGAAATGGGCGATGAGTCTGGACGGCAAGATCGCCACGCGGAGCGGCGATTCGCAGTGGATCACCGACGACGCGGCGCGTCGCGAGGTCCACCGGCTGAGAGACCTGTACGATGCGATTACCGTCGGCACGGGGACGCTGCGTGCGGACAACCCGCGGCTGACGTCTCGCATCGAAGGTGGGCGGGACCCCACGCGGGTTCTGCTGGATGCGCGCTTGGATGCGCCGCTCGACCTCGGGGCCTACAGCGGGGACGACGAGGATCCGCCGACCTGGATCTTTGCCGGGCCCGGGGCAGACCCCGAAGCGCGCGAGGTACTTAAAGGGCGCGGCCTCGAGGTCATCGAGACGGATGTCGGTGACGAGGGTCGCATCGACCTGCGGGCGGTGCTCGGCGCCCTCGCCGACCGCGGGATCGTCCGCTTGATGGTCGAGGGAGGCGGCGAACTGACGGGGTCGTTGTTCGATGAGCGGATCGTCGACCACGTGCATGCGTTCGTGAGTCCGAAGGTGATAGGCGGGCGCGAAGCCGTACCCGCCGTGGGCGGGATGGGCGTCGAGTCGGTCGCCGACAGCGCGCGCCTCGTCGAACGGCGGGTCCGCACGGTCGACAACGACGTCCTTATCGAAGGCGATGTGGCATACGGAACCGAGGAGTGAAGGCGTGTTTACGGGCTTGGTCAAAGATGTCGGGGAGATTTACGAGCGGTCCGAGGGGGACGATAGCGTCTCCTTTGGGATCGAGACGTCGCTGGACGTCGATGATTTCGACGCCGGCGAGAGCATCGCCGTCGACGGGGTGTGTCTGACAGTCACCGAATTCGACCGCGACGCCGGGGCCTTCGAAGTCGACGTCTCGGCCGAGACGCTTCGAAAGACGGCGCTCGGGGATCGTCGGGTTGGCGACGGCGTGCACCTCGAACGGGCACTCCGCGTGGGAGACCGCCTGGGCGGCCACTTCGTCCAGGGACACGTCGACGGGGTCGGTGAACTCGTCGACCGTCGTCGCGACGGCGACGGCTGGGAGCTCGATTTTCGGGTTCCCGTTGCGCTCGCACGTCTGATCATCGAAAAGGGGTCGATCGCGGTCGACGGTGTGAGTCTGACCGCCTACAACGTGGGAGAAGAGACCTTCACCGTGACGGTCGTCCCCCACACCTCCCGGCATACGAATCTCGTGGACTATCCCGTGGGGCGGGTGGTCAACCTCGAGGCCGACATGCTGGGGAAATACGTCCAGAAGCTAGCCGACGGTGAACCCGATTCCCGCGTGCCACCCACGCCGGGTCGTCATTGAAACTCAGAACCGAACCAGACGGTTTGAGGACTTGCAGTTATGAATGAATCCATCGAGCGGGTCGAACGCGCCATCGAGGCGATGAAAAACGGGGAACTCGTCATTATCCTCGATGCGCAGGAGCGCGAAAATGAGGGAGACCTCTGTTTTGCCGCCGAGAAGACGAATCCGGAGCTCATCAATTTCATGGCCAAGAAGGGCCGCGGGCTGATTTGCCTGGCGATGACCGGGGAACGGCTCGACCATCTGGGCATCCCCATGATGGTCGACAACGACGACAACTCCAGTCAGTACGGCACCGCCTTTACGGTGAGTATCGAAGCAAAGGAGGGTGTGACGACCGGGATTTCGGCGGCCGACCGGGCCCGGACCATCGAGGCCGCGGTCGCGGACGATGCCGACGCCGATGATATCGTCTCTCCGGGGCACGTGTTTCCGTTGCGAGCCCGAGACGGCGGTGTGTTGGTCCGGACCGGACAGACCGAGGCGAGTGTGGATCTGGCCCGGCTCGCGGGGCTGAAACCGGCGGCGGTGATCTGCGAGATCATGAAGGCCGACGGGTCGATGGCGCGGCGCGAGGATCTGGAGGAATTCGCCCAGGAGCACGACCTCGAGATGCTCTCGGTCTCGGACGTCGTCCAGTACAGGATGCGGCGCGACAGCCTGGTCGACGTGGTCGAGGATTCGCCGATGGACTCGGCCTACGGCGGGGACTGGCGGGTCAAGGTCTTCGAGAGTCGGACCAGCGACGCCCAGCATCTGGCGTTTGTGTGCGGTGACCCGGAGCCCGACGAGCCGACGCTGGTTCGGGTCCAACATCGGTGCGACACCTTTGACGTCTTCCTCCGTGACCGGGACGATACATGTACCGGCCAGTTGTCGCGGATCATGGAGACGATTGCGCGGGAAGGGGAGGGCGTCATCGTGTATCTGGACCATCCGTCGAAGTCGGCCGAAGAACTCGTCGACCACTACGTTCGGCAGGGAAACCGGCGGCCGTATCGATCGGAGCGCGACAATGTGAATCAGCCGCGCGAATCGTTGAAGGTGCTCGGGATCGGCGCTCAAATCCTGGCGGACGTCGGTGTCGGAAAGATGCGTCTGATGACCAATCGCCCCAAGCGCACCTTCGGGCTGGACGGGTACGGGCTCGAGATCGTCGACCAGATTCCGATCCCCGGCCCCGATGAGCTCGATGGCGATGTGACGCCGGCGCAGAAGGCCGCCAGCGAGTAGTTTCAAGTGAATGATTGAAGGCAAGCGAGGCGAACCATGGCGCGTGAGATAGACGGAAACTTGATTGCGACGGGTAAGGAATTCGTGGTGGTGGCTGCTCGGTGGAACGAGCGCTTCGGCGAGGCCCTTATCGAGGGGGCCGTCGACTGTCTGGAGCGTCACGGAGCCCGCAGCGAGGACGTCACGGTCGTTCGCTGTCCCGGCTCGTTCGAGCTTCCTCAGGTTGCAGCCAGGGTATCGGACCGTCTCGATCCCGACGCCGTGATCTGTCTCGGGGTGTTGATCCGCGGCGAGACTCCCCATTTCGACTACATCGCCGGCGAAGCGACCAGCGGGATCGGCGCGCTGGGCCGCGAGGGTGACCTCCCGGTGACCTACGGCGTTCTGACCTGCGACACGATGGAACAGGCGATGGCCCGCAGCGGGTCGAAGGCCGGAAACAAGGGAGCCGAAGCGGCCGAAGCGGCCATCGAGATGGCAAACCTCTACGAATCGATAGACGAGTTGGCATGACGAAACCACAGGCAAAGGGCCGCGAGGTCGCCCTCTGGGCGATGTACGCGGCAGACATCGCCCGTTTGACCCCGACGGTGGCGCTGGAGAAGACGCGCGCCATCGCCGAGTCGATCGATGCCGAGGCCGCCGGGGCGTGGAGTCACGTGACGACGCGGCTCGAGGGGCTCGGCTCGCAGCTCGAACGGGTCGACGAGAGTCTCGAGGAGGCCAGCGAGCACTGGCGCTTTGAACGGATGGCGGTGGTCGACCGAAACATCCTGCGTGTGGGGATCTACGAGCTGCTCGAGATGGAAGATGTGCCGCCGCTCGCGACCATCGACTCGTGCGTCGAACTCGCCAAGACCTACGGCGGAGAATCGACCCCCGAGTTCGTCAACGGATTGCTCGACCGGGTGCGTGGCGAACTCGCCGAGGGCGATGACGAGATCGCGCAGGCCGAACCGACCCAATGACGGCTGGCGTGCGCCGGGTCCCCGGGACCGTGTTGTTGATGTGGCTTGTGAGCGTCGCGCTTGTGGGCTGCACCGGCGGAGGCGATTCAAGTCGCGACCGCCAGAGCGACCCCCTGTATCGCAGTCTTTCGGCGGGCGGCGACCGGGTGATGGTACATCGAGAGGACGGCGACGAGAGACACCTCTCGATGAAACTCCGGATGAGCACCGACCGAGCCACCGTATACGGATCGGAACTGACCCGCGCCGGTGAGGTGGCATGGAGCCGGGGCGACTCGCCGGAGGTCCGCATTCGAGCCGTCGACGACGCCCGCTGGAGAAGCCTTCCGATTAAAAACGGCATCTGGGAGTGGCCGGGCCATGTGCGAGTCGAGCAGACCGGACGAGGATGGGCCGTGTTCGGCTCAGATGCCCATTGGCTCGGGCGATTCTACCGGACCGAAGGCGGCGACTGGCGCCTGGATATCGACGGGCGAGACCTGATGGTCCGCGAGTCCGGCCGCCATTGGACCGTCGGCGGGGTGTCTGACGGGAACGCGCCGCTGACGCCTCCGCGTTGGTCGGTCGCCTTTGGCGAGATTCCTCACCCGGTTGCGCTTGCCGTCGCGTTCGACGAACTCTCGGCGATGGAACGGGTGGCCGTGGGAGTTGCGGTCGGTGTGCAACAGCGAGACCGGGACGGACGGCCATCGGAGGGTGGTTGAGATGCCCCCGGGATGGGTTACGTTCATGGCTGCCCAGCGAGACGGGCGCCCGGAGAGTTTTAAGAGTTAAGTAGACTGAATTTGGAACGAGGTTCGGCAGTGGGAGTCGAGTACGAAGATTATTATTCGGTCCTTGGGGTCGACCGCGATGCGTCTCAGGATGAGATCCAGAAGGCCTACAAAAAGAAGGCCAAGAAGTACCATCCGGACGTCAATGACGATCCCGAGGCCGAGGATATGTTTAAAAAGGTAAACGAGGCCTACCAGGTCCTGAAGGACCCGGAGAAGCGTCGTCGGTACGACCAGATGGGTCAAAACTGGAATGCCGGCCAGGAGGTCGATCCGCCGCCGGGCTGGGAGAACGTCAACATCAACTTTGGGGGCGGCCGAGGTGGCGGCGGCGCCGGGTTCGAGGATATCTTCGGCGGCGGCCGCGGGGGTCGCGGTCAGGCCGAAGGGTTCAGCGACTTCTTTAACATGTTCTTTGGCCAGGAGTTCGGGGGCGGGGGCCGCGGTGGTGCCGCCGGCGCCCGTGCGCGTCAAGGTGGACGCGGTCAGCGGGGCAGGCGAAAGGGCCGCACTCACAGGGCCGAAATCACCGTGTCGCTCGAGGACGTCTACCACGGCCGCGAGCGGACCGTCGCCGTTCCCGTCACCAAGATATCCGGCGGACAACGCGTGCGGGAGAGAAAGACCTACAAGGTCAAGATTCCGAAGGGGACGACCGAGGGTTCCAAGATCCGGCTCGCCGGACAGGGAGATGAAGGATCCGGAGGCGGCCAGGCTGGAGATTTGTTGCTCAAGATCCACATCGCCGACCATCCGGTCTTCGATGTCGACGGCCACGACCTGCGCACCGAACTCGCCGTCACTCCCTGGGAGGCGGCGTTGGGCGCAAAGGTCGAGGTGCCGACCGTCGACGGCGAGGTCTCGGTCTCGGTTCCCGCCGGCACGCCGTCGGGCCGGAAGCTTCGATTGCGCGGCAAGGGACTTCCCACCGGAGACGGCGAGCACGGCGACCTGTATGCCCAGTTGTCGATCGAAGTGCCCGACGAATTGACCGACGAGGAGCGCGAACTCTTCGAGCGGCTCTCCGAGGTCTCGGATTTCGAACCGCGCGGCCAGTAACCCTTCGACCTCCAAAAGCCGGGTGAGACATGCGGATCGACTATCGAGGCCATGCCTGTGTGAAGCTGACCTCTCGAACGGGGGAGGAGCTGCTCCTCGATCCCTTCGAGCCCGAGGGATTTGACGGCCGCATGCGATACGGCCCGATTGAAGATCGGCCGGACTACGTGGCCACGACCCACGATCATGCGGATCACGCGGCCGTCGGTTCTGTTCCGGGGTGTCCTGAGATTCTCCCTTCGGACCCGGAGGTCAATGCCGGGGCGTTCCGCATCCGTCGCGTCGAGTTCGACCACGATGAATACGACGGCCGTCGATTCGGCGGGTCCGTCGATGTGTTGGTGATCGAGGTCGACGAGAAGACAGTCGTCCATGGTGCCGACATCGGTCAGAGCCCGCCTCCTTCGATCGACCCGATTCTTCGGCACCCCGACATCTTCTTGGTGCCGGTCGGCGGGCTCTACACGATCGGGGCCGGTCAGGCGGTCGAATGGTGTGTGCGCCTGGCTCCCGGATGCGTGGTGCCCATTCACTACAAGACGGACCGCTGCGACCTGCCGATCGACGGGCCCGAAACGTTTCTTCAGTTCGTCGCATCCAACCAATCGGGTTCGGCGGACGGCGATGCTGACGTCGCCACCATACGTGCCGAGGGCTTCGGGTTCGATGTGGCGCCGTTGACACCGTCCGTTCACAGGAGTGAGTCACTCCGATAGAATCGGATTGGGAACAAATGGGGGCTGCTCGATCGTTAGAAATCATGAGACTGGGCGAGCCAGCGACAACGGAGACTGGGACCGTGACCTCGACCAACGATTCGGCACAATTTGAACAGGATATCCTGAAGATGGCCTTCGAGACGGAGGTCCGAATCACCACCGCTTCGGTGGCTTATTATCTGGGTATCCCCTCGAGCCAGGCGCAGCCGCTGCTCGACGACTTGCTCGAGCAGGGGACGCTGGAGCTGAGTAGCGACGAGGACGGCAACCTCTATTACGAAGTGGCCGACGCAGCTGCGAATCAGCGCGAATCGCTGTCGGATCTGCGTCAGGCGAGACTGGCCGGCCAGAACGGGCAAGCTGGCCCCCGAGGCGCGGCTGACTCGAGCGCACGAGATGTGGGAGAATTCGAGGAGCCGGCCGCCGAGAGTATTGAATCGGCGACGCTCGAAGATGACGGCGGAGCCGAGGCGTTTTCGCCGCGAAGAAAGGGCACACAGCCTTCGGACGTCGATGCCTCCGTCGGCGCGACGGCAAGTTCTCAAGCAGGGGTCGGGCCCGGCCGGGCCGGCACCGATGCGTCGGCCAGCCAACGAGACGGTTCGTTGGCGGGCGTGACGCGAAGCCGCGGCGCCACCGATGCTCGAGTCGATTCTTGCGAGGATCACCGGCGAGTCGTCCAGACCCAGGCGAGCTGCGAGCCCCGCCCCTTTGCCGACTCCCATCCGACGCTTACGTCGTGCATGGACCGAGAGGTCGGTGAGCAGACGGCGATGGTCAACGCCTCGAAACAGCAACAACCCACCGCCTGGAGCACGGCTTCGGGCGGCACCCGGGTCAATCAATCAACCGGGATGAGCGGGGGCGGCGGGTCGGCCGTGGCGCGCTACCAGCACGAGGGGGCGATGCAGCGGCCGGAGCACCAGCCCGGCATGTCGCTTCTTTTGAGTCTGATCCTGTGCGGCACCGGCCAGATCTACAACGGGGAAGTCAGCAAGGGGATCATGATGATGGTCCTCTGCTTCCTTCTGTGGTTCGTCCTTTTGGGTTGGGTCGTCCAGATCTGGTCGATCGTCGATTCGGTCGTCGTCGCCGAACGGATCAACCGAAACTCGCATCCGACGGACTGAAACGCCGGGATGTGACGGCAACATTCGGACCAAAGTGGCGAAATCGGGTCATTTCGGGCTCAATTCGGCCTTTCTGGCGATTTTTTGCCGGAGAGGCTTTCTTTTTTTGTCGAGATCCCCTCAAATAACGCGCCGCGCGGGTTTCGACCTGCCAGCACAGTGAATTTACATCCATCAAATACACACGCTTCTCGACCACAGCCCCGTGTGCTTCGGGCGACGATGTCGACCCGAGGTGGGGCGAGTGGAATGACAGAGGCGGAGGTCCAACAAACCAAACCTCAGGAGAGAGACTATGGCACAGATTCAGATGAAAGACCTTCTGGAGGCCGGCGTACACTTCGGCCACCAGACCAATCGATGGCATCCGAAGATGGAAAAATACATCTTCGGTGCTCGCAACGGCATCCACATCGTCGACCTCAGTCAGACGGTGCGAATGTGGCAGGCGGCGCAACAGTTCGTCGCCCAGATGGCCGCTCGCGGCGAAACGATTTTGTTCGTCGGGACCAAGAAGCAGGCCCAGGATGCGGTGCGAGAGCAGGCCGAACGCGCCAACCAGTTTTACGTCGTCCACCGCTGGTTGGGCGGAACGCTGACGAACTTCCAGACCATCGAGAAGTCGATCGACAAGCTCAAGGACCTCGACCGTCAATCGAAGGACGGGACCTACGCGAAGTACACCAAAAAGGAAGTGCTTCGCTTCGAGCGAGAGCGAGAACGACTGGAACGCAACGTCGGCGGGATTCGGGGCATGGACGATCTGCCCGGCGCGATGTTCGTCATCGACCCGCACAAGGAAGACATCGCGGTCAAAGAGGCCAATCGCCTCGACATTCCCGTGGTGGCTCTGTGCGACACCAACTGCGACCCGAGTCTCATCGACTTTCCCATCCCCGGAAACGACGACGCCATCCGGGCGATCCGGCTCTTTTCGACCGCGGTCGCCGAGGCGTGTCTCGAGGGTGGGCAGATTCAGAGCGCCAAGCTCGAAGAGAGCGCCCGGGAAGCAGCCGCCGAGTCCGAAGATGTGCACGTCGGAGACACCGGCGGCGAGGGCCCGGAGGTCCAGAACGTCAGCCGAACCGGTGGCCAACAAGAAGAGGACGTCGACGAGGAACAACGAGAAGAAGCATGACGTCGGCTGGATAGACGGCTCGGCCAACCTTCTGGGATGGAGACGTGCCGGACCGATCGGTGGGCCGACTTCCTCTGGGAAGTGGGCCCACCAGTTTAAGAATTCGTGGATGAAGGAGAGAAGATATGTCCATCAGCGCAAAACAGGTAAAGGAACTTCGTCAGCAGACCAATGCGGGAATCCTGGACTGCAAGGAAGCACTTCAGGAGACCGACGGCGATATGGATGCCGCGGCGGAGTGGCTCGAAAAGAAGGGCATCACCGCCGCCCAGAAGAAGTCGGGCCGCGTCGCGGCCGAGGGTCTGATTCAATACTGGCGCAGCGACGACAAAAAGTCGGCTACGCTCGTGGAAGTCAATTGCGAGACCGATTTCGTGGCTCGCAACGATGATTTCCAGACCTTTGCACGCCGTGTCACCGACGCCATCGGCGAGGCCGGAGTCGATTCGGTCGACGACGTCGACGATGTCGAACTCGACGGCGAACCGGTCTCCCAGGTCGTGACCGAGAAGATCGCGACCCTCGGCGAGAACATCAATATCCGTCGGGTCGAGCGGCTCGAGGCCCCGGAGGGAGTCATCGGTGGGTACATCCACACCGGCAACCAGATCGGGGTGGTGGTCTCGGTGAATGCGACCGACGTCGACGACGATGTCGAGACATTCTCGCGGGACGTCGCGATGCACGCCGCCGCGATGGCGCCGCCGTACCTGGATCGCGACGACATTCCCCAGGATGCGATCGAGTCCCAGAAAGACGTATTTCGAGCCCAGATGGAAGAGCAGGGCAAGCCGGACCACATCATCCCGAAGATCATCGAAGGGAAGATCAATAAGTGGATCGGCGAGCAGACCCTGGTCAACCAGCCGTTCGTCAAGGACAGTGACTCGACGGTCGGTGAGCTGCAGTCCGAGATGGAGGGCGTCTCGATCTCCGAGTTCGTCCGATTCGAGGTCGGCGAGGGCATCGAGACCGAAGAGGAGGACTTCGCCGACGAGGTCGCCGAGGCGCTGGACCAGGAGTAACCGACCGAAGCCCGACAGAGGTATCACTTTCAACCCGCAGTGACGTAGGACCATGCCCGAGCCCGCATTCGACCGCGTTCTCATCAAGCTCTCCGGCGAAGCGCTCCAGGGGAAAGCCGACTACGGGATTACCCCCGAGACCCTGGAGCACCTCGCCGATGAGATCGCCGAGATCCGATCACTCGGCGTCGAGGTCGCGATCGTCATCGGAGGCGGGAATATCTTTCGTGGCGTGGCCGGCAGCACGGCGGGTATGGACCGTGCATCGGCCGACTACATGGGCATGCTCGCGACGGTCATCAATGCCCTGGCTCTACAGGACGCCATCGAGAGCCTCGGCGTGCCGACTCGCGTGCAGACGGCCCTCGAAATCAAAGAGGTCGCCGAGCCGTATATCCGTCGGCGGGCGATGCGGCATCTCGAAAAGCAGCGAGTCGTCATCTTTGGCGCGGGGACCGGAAACCCGTATTTTACCACCGATACGGCGGCCGCGCTCCGTGCGATGGAGGTCCACGCCGACCTGATCCTCAAGGGCACGAAGGTCGACGGGGTCTTCGATTGCGACCCCGAGTCCGATGCCGAGGCCACGATGTACGAGCGGCTGACCTACCTCGATGTCCTGTCGAACAACCTCGAGGTGATGGATTCGACGGCGATCAGCTTGTGCATGGATAATGAACTCCCCATCATCGTGTTTAACCTTCGGAAGCGGGGGAACATGAAGGGCGTGATTATGGGCGAGACAATCGGTACGTTGATAGCCAACCCGGATGGATTGACCCGGGGTTGAGACTCTACGGAACGGAGTGCCACGATGACTGCTGAAATTCTGAATACACTCGAGTCGGAGTACGACGAGATCATGACGGGGCTCAGAAAGTCCCTGTCGAAGATCCGGACCGGACGTGCCAACACCGACATGCTCGATGACATACGCGTCGAGTACTACGGTGAATACGTGCCGTTGAATCAGGTGGCGACCCTGCGCATCGCCGACGCGCGCCTCATCGAGGTGCAGCCCTGGGAGAAGGACCTGATTCCCGAGATCGAAAAGGCGATTCGTTCGTCGGATCTCGGTCTCAATCCCATGAGCGACAGCGAACTCGTCCGTGTGCCGATCCCGGCGCTCTCCGGCGAGCGACGCGAAGAGCTCAGCGACCTGGCCAGCCAGGAGGGCGAGGACCACAAGATCGCGCTGCGCAAGAAGCGTCGTGCGGCACGCGACGAGGTCGAAAAGCTGGAGAACAACTCCGAGATCAGCGAAGACGCGGAGCACCGCGCCCTCGATGAAATCGACGATCTCACCCAGAAGTATCAGAGTAAGATCGACGAGGTCGTCGAGGAGAAGATCGACAAGATCCAGGACGTGTAACCGACATAGTCAAAGTTCGACGCCCCGCCCGCCCTCCGGTCTCCGGAGGGCGGTTTTTTATTGGAAGAAGAGGGCGACCACGCACACGACGGCGGCCAGGAGGATTGCGAGTGCTGCCATTACGAGTATCTCGCGGGTCGATGGGTGCTCGCGCTCGGGAGGCTCGTCGGGCGCCGAGGAGTCGGTCTCCCGGGATGGAGTGTGCGTCGACGGCTCCGGGGTCGGGCCCGTCTCCGGTTCTTCGGCCGGCGTATCCTCGAACGCCCGGACTTGAGACTCGAGTGGATCGCGAAAGAGGAGTCTCGGACCGTCTTTCAGACGTCCGACCCAGCCGTCTGCGAGCTCGACCGCCTCTGAGAACGATCGGCCCTCTTGATCTCGAAGCAGACCGTGGTCGCCCACCGGGATCAGCTCGAATCCACTTTGGGTCCGTTCAATGGCGGCGACGGCCGGCGGCTGACGCGCTGACAGGGCGATGTCGGCGCCTTCGCCGGATCCGATAACGAGGCGTTCGATCTCGTCGGGCAGTGCGTGCACGTGACGGTCCCCGTCGCCGAAGACCACTTCAAGGGAGGCGACGAGTCCTTCTGATTCCGACGTTGGAGGCGCGAAGAGCCCCTCGATGGAGTCACGGTCGAAGGCGCCGGTGAGGCCGTCGAGGTCCTCTGCCGGGCTCGTCCAGGAGACCTCGATGCGTACCGGGCCGATGGTGATGACATCTCCCGGTTCGATGGGTCGAGGGTCGCCGGCCGGAAGTCTGCGACCGTTCAGGTCTGTCCCATTTGTGCTGCCAGCATCGAGGACGACCGGTGTGTCGGCCCGGGTGTCGAAGGTCAGGTGGTGGCCGGAGACGATCGAGTGTTCGATGTGGATGTCACAGCCGGAGCTGCGTCCAAGGGTCCGGCGCGTGCCGTCCCAGTCGATGTGACGGGCGGTTCGGTCTCGGCGAGCTTCGATGGCGATGGTGGCGCGCAACGTCTGTTCCCCTCAAAATGGGCGTTCACTGCCGCCAGTGTACCACTCCCCTACAGATACCGCCATCCGATCGAGAAGTTCGGCACGATATTGCCATTATTCGGTGGGCCGAAGCCGCCGATGTCGAAGGGCTTGGCGAAGTGAAGCCGTAGCACGATCGGGCCGAACCCGAAGTTGGCCCCGAAGGCGAGGTCCAGGACGCGACGTCTCCACAGGTCGGAGGCGGTATCGCCGACGCCACCGAAATCGACACCGACGATCCCTTCGACATCGATGAAGGGGACCCGGACAATAAAGTTCAGCGGGACCTGCAGCTCCAACGTCGAAAAGAAGAAGTTCCGGCCCAGAAGGTACTCGTCGTTGCCGAAGGGGACACCGCGGAGGGTATAAAAGCTCGACAGAAAGAACTGCCGGGCGAGCCGTCCCCCGATCGCGGAGCCCGCGCCGACTCGCAGGAAGGCGTTGATCCGGTCGTAGAGGGGTACGTAGTACTCGCCGTCGAGCCGGACCTGTCCGTACGCGGTCTGTTCGATGGGCTGCCAGTCCGCGGTAAGCGACGCCAGGAGTGACCCGCCCGAAAGCGGACCGGTTCCCCGGTTGTAGCGGATCGTATCGACCCCCAGTGAGACCTCAGCCTCGGTTTGAAATCGCGGGCTGTTGTTGAGCTCAGACCACTGCTCGTCGAGCGTCTCATCGGAGCCGATCGGTGTCTCGTCGCGCAGGTATTCGCGGGTGCCGTCGGACAGAAAGTACGAGACTCCCCCGAGGGCTCCGGAAAATTGCAGATACATGTATTCGCTGAAGGGATACCGCACCAGGCCGCGGGCGCCGTAGAATCGATCGTAGGAAATGAACCGATCGACACTGCTTCGAAAGGTCTCATCGACCCGAAAACTGAAGTCCTGAAAGAGGCTGAGTCCCCAGACGAGTCGTCCGCTCTGGTTGATGTAGGTCAGCGAGCCGTCGGTGCGCCGAAAATTCCCGAAGGCGACGAGGTCGAGCACCAGGCGGTTGTTTCGCAGAAGGTCGCTGGCGGTGCCGTACAGTTGTCCGTAAAAGCCCGACCCGGAGACCCCCAGCAGACCGAATCCGTTGTCGATCCGCCAGTTGCGCAGCGCCAGCGATTTGTACTCGCGGTCCTGGTCCAGGGAGACCTCCGGCAGCTCGACGCTGGGCACATCGGGGGCGGCTTCCTCGAATTCAAAGTCCCGGATGTTTTCGTCGACCAGTCGTGTCGGAGTGCGCCGGCCCGCGTGATGGTGAAGGGCCCAGATGTCGCCGTTCGGGCCCGGGCTCGGATTGAACAGGCCCGTGCGGACGTTCGTGCGGCGCGTCGAGCCGTTTTGGTCCACGAAGTGGAGGTTCGCACGGCCCCGGTCGTACATCACGAATGCGACACGGCCGTCGGCCAGGATCACCGGGTCGAACTGGTCGCTGGGCTGGCTCGTCAGCCGCGTCGGTTCGGCCTCGGCGGAGTCGTCGACGCGAAAGACATTGTAACGGCCGTGTCCGGTCTCGGACGACGTGTAGACCAGTCCGTCGGCGCCCCAGTCGAGGCCGCGTTCGGCGGCTTCGGTGTCGGTGATCCGAGTCAGGGAAAAGTCGCCGCCGGGGGCGGGATCGAGAATGTAGATGTCTCGTTGACCGCCGTCGCTGAGACCCAAAAAGGCGATCCGATCGTCGGAGGGCGCCATCGCAGGGGATTCGGCGGCGACCACGCCACGTTCGCTGAGGTCGTAGCGAGTTCGCCCCTTCAGATTGAATCGCGCGCTCTCGATGCGAGATCCATACGAAGGCTTCGAGTCGTCGGAGTCGTCATCGGCCGCGGAGCCGCTGTTTTCTTCAGATTTGTCGGCGGACCTCCGGGTGACCGAATGTTCGTAGCTCTGCACGAAGAGGTGGTCGACCCCCTTCGAGCGTCCGATGAAGGTGAGCCGCTCGTTGTTGATATCGAAGTTTCGCTCCTCGAGCGGGTGCAGCGACTCCAACCCGGGACGTCCATCGACGACGACCTTGTTGAACGACTTGGGGGCCCGCGGATCCACCAAATTGAGACGGTTGTGTCCGGTCGACCGGCTGATCGTCTTCATCAGAAGGACGTTACCGTCCTCCCGACTGTCGATACCCCGGATGATGCGTCTAAGCTCGTCCATGCGTCGCAGCTCCGCCGGCCCCTGGGCGGTCTCCAGATACTCCGGGTAGGCGCGCTGTTTGAGCCAGTCCTCGAACTTTGCCGAAATTCGCTTGGGTGAATCGCCCGTCATGCGCTGGAGCAGGGCGGGGAAGGTCTCGACCTCGCTTTTGTTTTCCCAGTCGCCCTGACCCAGCAGGTAGGATTTCTCGAGGATCCGCTGCAGAAATCCGTCGCCGTAGGTCTCCTCCAGGAAGACGCAGCGGACCTGCCCCATCTTGTAGATCCACAAAAAGCTGTAGGGCCCGCTGTCGAAGAACTCGCCCAGAAAGTAGCCCTGCCGTGGGGCCTGGTTGACCACCAGATCCCGCATCAGCATCTCGGTCTCCGGATCCATGCCACCCTGGGTGTAAAACTCGGCCATCCCCTCGATCAGCCACAGGGGAAGCTGGCCAAGCGGGTTGCGGAATGCGTCGTTTCGCCGGGCCACCCGTTCGACTTTCTGGATGGTGAACTGGTGGACCAGCTCGTGTTTGGAGACCCGCTCGAACTGGCGGTGATCGCCGAAGTACGGAAGGGTGAGTTTGAGATCCCTCGGCGAGGTGACCCCAAGTGTTCCCTCCTGGATCGGAAAGAGGTTCGTCTGAAGGAACTCCTGGTAACTGTTGTACAGGATGAAGGGAAAGGTCGACGGCGGTGCAAAGCTGAAGTCCCGCAGCAGGTCGCGGTATTGATCTTCGATGGCGACGGCCGCCTTCTGAGCAGTCGCTCGTTCCGACTCGTAGAAGTACAGGCGAAATCCGCCCGCCGACTGCAGGAGTTGGTCGAAATTCGATTCGGAGGTGTCGGCCTCGTCGGAGTCAGTTGGGTCCGAGGAGGTCTCGGAGCCGCTTTGCTGATGAAGGCTGCCCGGAATGGAGTCGCCGGCCGGGTATTGAAGGGGAAAGCGTGGCGTCATCGGGGTATCGGGACCGGCCGTGACCAGTCCCATCAGATCGGCGCCGCCGCGCGGGCCGGGGTCGCGGGTCTGTACTTTTGCATCCGGCGGCGCCAGCCGATTGATCCAGCGCCACTGAAACTCCGAGTACTTCGGGTTCGTCTTTCCGGCTCGGCGCGGATAGACGAAGACCTGGGCAGAAGAGGGCAGTGCGGAGCCAACGATGACGACGACGAGCAGCGTCGAGAAGAGACGTCGGACTACCGGGGTCATGCAGACTCCAGCAGAATGAAAGGAATCGGCGAGGTGGACGGTCGAGACGGCGTTGATGAGACCAGACGTCGCCTCGTTACTCAAATTTTTTCGGGTCCGAAGGGGGCTCCGGGGCCACATTGACGGGCAAGTAGACCCGGGTCTCGCGAACATCGGTGGCCCGAAATTTCCAGCTCTTCGCGAGGTCGGTCATGCAGCGCTGGAAGGACCTGTCATAAATAGATGTCTCGAAGATGCTCGCTTGTTCCGTCTTGCCTCTGGGGCCGACCGACAACTCGAGCACCATGCGACCCTCAGGATAGTCGGCCGGGTCGTCGTATTTTAAGCAGGCTTCGGCCTCGGATTGATGATGTACGGCCGTGTCGATGACCCGGGATGGGCTGAGCGGTCCGCGAACGCGCGGCTGCTCGAACCAGAGACCCGTCCTGGTGCCCGGGGGACGAGGATATCTCGGATCGCCTTCCGGCTCGTAGCTGTCGGTCGAGGGAGTCGGTCCCGACGGTTCGTACTGTCGACCCGGTGTTTCGCAGGCCGAAACAGAGAGCGCGATGACGATGAGCCCCCAATAGAAGCGGTTGCATTTGAATGGCTCTTCTGTACCGTCCGCCCCGCTGCGCGCGCGACACTTTTCCGTACACACCGAGAGACGAAGCATGGATAATCCAGAGCGACGTGAACGTATCAAAGAAGTTCTCGCAGAGATCTGTAGCGACGCGGAGGTCGAGGCTCGTTGGCTGAACACCCTTTCGCTGCTTGAGTATATCGGCGCCCGCAAAATCGGCAAGACAGTGGCGTCGAGCCACCCGCAGCGTGCCGAGGTTCTGGACCACTGGGCCGATGAGACTCGCCATGCCTACGCGTTCAAGCGACTCAGCGAAGAGGTCTCGCCGGATGGCTCCGAATACCTCTGCGAAGAGAGGTCGAAGCGTTTCTTTGCGACCCTCGACGAACGGGCCTCTGAATGGATGGAATCGGTCAGCGGCACCGATTCCGAGTTTGAGAAGTATCTGCTCGTGACCACCCTGATAGAGCGGCGTGCGATGATGATCTATCCGCTCTATCGATCGGCGACGCCCCACGATTTTGTGGCCGAGGAGCTCCAGCAGATCGTCGTCGAGGAACAGGACCACCGGATCGCCATCGAGGAGAACGCCCTCGAATTGCTGGCCGGGTACGGTATCGACGGACTCGACGAGCCCGACGCCATCGAAGCCGAGCTGTTCGACGAGCTGCTCGAGGCGTTCGACCAGGAAGCACGCCGTCTGAAGGATGATTGATGGATGTGTGACCGCTACCAGGTGTCTTCAACCCCGCGAGTTTTATGCACGGCATGTCGACGCTCGAGATTGTCATCCGATTCATCGCCGGAATCGGTCTACTGGGAGCCAATGCCTTCTTCGTGATGACCGAATTCGCGATGACTCGGATTCGGCAGTACCCGGAAGAAGAGATGAAGGGAGACCCGGGCTTGGAGCGGGCCTGGGAGATGACAAACGAACTCGAGATCTATCTGACGAGTTGTCAGGTCGGGATCACGGTGACGAGTATCCTGCTGGGCGTCGTCTTCGAACCGGCGATGAGCGCGTTGCTGTCGCCGTTGTTTGTGGCGATCGGACTGGGCTCGACCGAGACGTCCGTGATCGCGGTCGTGCTCTCGGTGGTCATCATCCAGCTTCTACACACGGTGTGGGGCGAACAGACCCCGACGTACTTCGGTGTCGAGCGGCCGAAGCTCGTGTCCAAATACTGCGCGCCGTTTGTCTATGCATGGAGCTGGGTCATCTATCCGGTCATTTGGCTGGGCGACTCACTGGCCAAGGGGACCCTGGGTCTCTTCGGCGTGACGATCGAGCGTTCATGGACCAAAGAGGACTCCGCCGCGGAACCGGGCGAAAGCGACGCCGCCGACCTGCGCCGTCAGATCGGGGAGTTGCTCAGCGGCGGTTCGCTCAGTGAAGAGCGACGTAACGAGGTGCTGAACGCGCTGGAGATCGGGTCGCTCGAGACCCGTGAAATCATGGTGCAACGCGACGACATCGAAGCGCTGTCGACCGAACGGACGCCCGATGAGAACTTCGAGTTGCTCCGAACTCACCACCGTGCTCGCTATCCGCTCGTCGGCGATTCGCTCGATGACTACCTCGGCATTGTGTATGCGCCGGCTCTGTACCCGGTGATCGACGAGCTGCGTTCGGGCCATCTCCAGTGGCGCCAGGTCGCAGTGCCGCCGTTGACCGTGAAGCCGGATCTGCCGGTCTCGGAGCTCATCGACCGATTCCAGGAGGAGAGGCAGGAACTCGCCCTTGTCGTCGATGAGGACAAGACGGTGCTCGGGCTGGTGACTGCGACCGATGCCTTCGAGGCCGTGATGGGCGATCTCGAGGATCCCTACGACTGAACGCTGAAGTTATACTTCAGGCCCCTTCGATTGATGCTTTAGAAATTTTTTGACGGGCGGAGCATTTTCAGGGACCGTTGGTGGGTGTCTGTTGAGGGAAACACTCACCGACCGGAGCCACGCGAATGAACGTATTGCTGGATCTTCTCGAAGACGCCACCGAGCTGCTCGATAATCTGGACGATGTCGAAGAGCTCAGGGCATCGACCCGGCGGCGTCTGCACCGGCTGCTCACAACCCTGATTTCCCGTTCGAGCGAACTCGTGGAATCTCTCGAAGAACATGATGAGCCAGCCTCGGAGGTGGGTTCTCCGGTCGAGTCGGAGGTCGAGCCGGGCGAAGCGCGTCTGCAGCGTGGACTCGCTGCGCTGGCACGCGACCGATTGGACGATGCCCGCGACGTCTTTCGGGAGGCAGTCGAAGAGGATCCGCATGACATCGAGTCTCTGAATCACCTGGCGCTCACGTGTTGGGAGTCTGGAGACATCGCCGCGGCGGCTACGTGGTACGAACGAGCGATGCAGGCGGGACTGCGCAACCTGGAGAGTTCGGGTGATTCGACACCGAAGCCTCCCAGCCGCGACTACGTCCAGGCGATCGAAGGCCGTGCGCTGGCGCTGTACCGACTCGGTGAGCTCGATGAAGCGGCGTCTCTCTTCGAAGCGATCGTCGGGATGCCCGTGGCGAAGTCCGAGGGATGTCGTTACTTGGTCGGCGAGATTCGACATCGTCAGGGCCGTCCCGGTGAGGCCGTCGACTGGTATCGGAGTGCGGCGCCCGAACCTTCAGTCTGGTACAACCACGCGCTGGCTCTGTGGCAACTCGATGCACCGGTCGACGCCGCCGAAATGCTGATTCGTGCCTTTCGTGCAAACCGACACATCGCCGGCCGACTCGCCGGGGACCCGGTCTCCACCGACGAGAAGAATGCGGCGGGGTATCTGGGAAGCCCGGGTTACGCAGACGAGTACATGGATGCCTGCAGTGGCCTCTGGTCGTCGGTAGAGGCCACGGAATTGATCGCGGATTGTTGGAATGATCCGAACGTGCAGCGCTATTTGGATGAGCGAGATACGCTCGATCCGGAGAGCCCGGCGTCGAGCTCGAATTCTGGCCGCGAGCGGCCGGCGTATTCAGGAGACACAACACCTCGCTCGCTGGCCGTGACGATCGTCGGCTCTGAGTCGTGAATCGATATGCAATCGCGTTCGGGGCGGGAGTTCTGATCGTCGCGTCGGTCTGGTTGTTCGAGAGCCTGCGACCCCAACAGGACACGGCACCTCCAGCCGACGATGCCACGCAGCGTCAGTTCGAGGAATTCGACCGATCCTCGGCCGACCCCGACGCCGACGAGCCTACCAACGGTGTCGAACGCACCGCACCCGGGCCGACTCGCCCGTCGACCTGGGGGCCTGTCAATCAGGGCGAGGGTCCCCGCATCCAGTTCGTCCATCCTCTGACCGGTGAGGGAAAGCCCGCACGATTGGTGGTCGGGGCCCCGGGTATGTGGCCCCCATCCGAGCTGTGGACCGACGACGAGGGCGTCGTCGCCCTTCCCGAATTGGGTGCAAGCACGCTGCGCGGTGCGTCGGTGTCGACGTGGGAGGTTCTGGCCCGGTCGCTGGACGGAACCCGGGCCTTTTGGGGGAGCATCTCAAGGGACTCGCTGAGCGAGGATGGCGCTGCGCCGCCCGAGCCGGTCGAGATGTCTGCGGCGGATGATGTCGAGGTGCGGATCGTCGACGGCGAAGATCAGCCGGTCGAGGGAGCCGCAGTCCGGCTTTCGCGCCAGGTTCTCGGCTTCGTCCACCTGAGTCGTCGTACGGATGCCGAAGGCACCTGTGCGTTTCAGACCATCCCCGGCGGTTCGGTTCGGATTTCGGGACGAAAGCCCGGCGTCGGATCGGGCTCGCATACCCTCGAGTTTGATGGCGGGGGGCCGTCCACGGTCGTGATTCGCCTGGTCGAACCGGCGGGACTCGCGATGCCCAGCGGCGAAGGATACCAGGGCCCGGTCGAGACCGAGGCGGATCCCGGCGCCGGTGACGCCGGGCCCGGTGGCGTCTCGACGCGACTGTATGCCACCGACGAGTGGGGTGGGGCGGTCGACGATGCTCTAATCCAAGTCTGGAGCGGTGATCGGTTGGTATTCGAGAGTCGTAGCCGCGGGACCGACCCCGTCCAGGCGAAGCTGCAGGCCGACAAAGAGTACCGTGTGGTGGTGCTGGGCGCCCGCTACGGTGAAGGGAGCCGACGGGTCATCGGCGGGGAGACTCGAGAGGTTATCGTCGAGATGGACGAGCCGCACTTTTCTATCTCCCTCCCCGAAAGCCGGGTGATGGAGGTCGGACGCATCGAGGAGATCCTGGGTCAGCCGCTGGTTGAGGACGGATCGGCGTGGCTCGTCGATGTCACCGACCCGAATTCACCGGCCGGCTCGGCTGGGCTTCAGCGAGGCGACGCGTTGATGTCGGTGTGGCGGGGCACCACCGGCGACTGGCGGGTACTCGTGAGCCGAGACGCGGAGCTGCGAGAGGTCGTGATCCCGGCGAAGTAAGCCGTCGATCAACTGCCGGTCCGTTCCAGGTCGGCCTGGCCCGTGGCGTCGAGATAAAGTTCGGTCAGTGAATCAAAGCCGTCGGGCTTGGAGTCGCCTCGAAAATCGAATTCCTTCAGATCTCGGCGTACGGTGCCGTCTTGGAGGATCACTACCCGGTCGCAGATCTCCTGAATCATCTCGAGGGCATGTGACGACAGAATGATGGCGCCGCCGGACTCGCAGTAAGAGGCCAGCCGCTTGCGGATCCGCCACGTCGATTCGGGATCGAGCCCGACGAACGCCTCGTCGAGCAACAGGAGTTCCGGCGAGCCGAGCAGGGCGGAGACCAGGGCGATCTTGCGTCGCATCCCGCCAGAGTACTCGCTGACGATCCGATGGCGAGCATCGGTCAGCCCGGCCAACGCCAAGAGGTCCTCGACCTCGCCCGAGGCATCGGCCTCCGCCACGCCGCGCACGTCGGCCACGAACCGCAGAAACTCTTCGCCGGTCAGATAGTCGAACAGCTCGAGATCCTGGGGGATAAATCCGACGTGACGACGTACCCCGATGGGATCGTCCTGCACATTGACTCCCGAGACGTGGACCGTTCCCTCGTCGGCAGCCAGCAGGCCGGTGATACACCCCATCAGCGTCGACTTGCCGGCTCCATTCGGTCCGATCAACCCGACGAACTGCCCGGATTCGACCGACAGATTCAGCGAATCGACGGCGACAAGCTTTCGATAGCGCTTCGTCAGTCCGTCGATCTGTAGAGGGAGTGTGAGGCTTGCGGGCTGAGTCATGGGTTTGAGCTCGTCGAAGAGGGACGTGTGCGGGCGAGGCGAACGACCGTCGCGGCGGCGCCCAGGGCGGCAATCACGAGGGCGACGACGAGGCTCTCGACGGCGACGACGGTGAGGGCGACCGCCGCCAGGCCGGTGGCGGCGAGCAGGACTTCTCCGGAGAGGCGGCCGTCTCGGGAGACGAACATCGAGACGGCGCCCAGCGCGAGGGGACCGATGACGGCCAGTGAAACCTCGAGGGCCGCGATCCACCCCAGGTCGTAATCGACCGCGGCGACGAGGGCTGCGTAGGGAACCCCCAAGAACAGTCCCTCTCGAAGGCTGAGCGCCGTCGCGGCGGCGGCACGTGGTGACACATCGAGCGGGAGAGTCTCGGCAAACCTGGGGTTTAGCGGAGGGCGCAGGGCGCGAAACCAGGGGTTTATGACCAGCGCGGTGGCCAAGGTGGGCACCAACGCGACAGTCCAGGGAGGAAAGGCCTGTCGGCCAAACTGCGTGAGACCCACGGCGGCGACGAGCCAGAAGAGGACGTATCCGTAGCGCAGCAGCACGAATCGGCGGCCGAATTGCAGGTGAAGTGCGCGAAAGACCGGCCGCACGGCGCCGGGCAACCATCGGGTCAGACGGGAGGCGTCGTCGTATTGGCTCGTCTGGTAGTTGATGTCGACGTGGAACCCGACGAGGTCGACCTCGCGGAACCGCGCGGCCATGGCGGGGAAGCGTGCCACGAAACGACGCATTGCGCCCCCCAGACCCGCGAGGGTCGAGATACCCAGGATAGCCATCGTGGCCCAGAACGCGCGCGGCGAACCGTCGACGGCGAGGAGCTCTCCGAATCCGAGCCGGGCCAACAGGATCAACATCGCCGCCACCGCGAATGCGACGCCCGGCGAGAACATCAACACCTGGCCGCCGCCGCCGTAGATGTCGCCGGGGGTGCGGCTGTCGGATGTCATCGAACGCACGTGGATGTCACCGGCGTAGATCTGAATGGCGAACCCGACCAAGGCGGAGCCCAGCAGTCCCACGACCGACAGACCGGAGGCGAGCAGGGCGACGCGGGGCGCGCCATGCCAGACGAGGGGTACGAAAAACAGGGAGACCCCGAGCGCGGCGACCAATGCCTCGAAGGCGGTGGCGGCGAGGCGGTCGACGAACAGCGCGCCGAGCCGCACGGGAAACGGTTCGACCGCCCGCACGTCCCCCCGACGAAACAGCAGTTCCATGGCGCGAAACGTCGTCACCGACGACGCCAGCACGGAGAGCCAGAACGCGGCTTCGAGGGCGAGGGTGCCGGCCGGAAGCGGGCGACCCGACAGGGTTCCACCGGTCGCGGCCGTCGTCGGAGTCGACAAAAGGGTCGGAGCCGAGGCCTGGCCGAGGCCGAGCATCAATCCGACGAACCCGACGAAGTACAGCGCCAGTCGCCGCCGTCGTTTCGCGGGCAGGCGGATGACGCGATTTCGGAGCGCGCGCAGTCGAATCCCGAGGAGCAATTTCATCTGGTGGACGAGCGCACTCACGGTCGAGTGTCTCCCGCGCCCGAGACACCGGCATCTCCGACCGTGCGGTCGGCTCGACGGTCGGAGCCCTGTTGGCCGACGTAGGTGGGGCTGGGAACGTGCTCCCGGTCCATCACCGTTCGGATCTCTCGGTTGATGGCTCGTATCCGCATGCGGGCCGTGTCGGTCAACGGGCTCCGGGGGTGGCGTTCGATGAAGACTTGATAATCGTCGAGGGCCGCATCATATTCGCCGCGTTGGTAATGCTCCTCGGCCTGTGCAAAGACCTCGCTGGGTGGAGCGGGTCGCTCTCTGCATCCAACCCCCATCAGCATGCCGACGGTCATCGTTGTGATGACGGCGGACAGCCAGAGTCTCTTGGTGTCGGGTCGAAGGAAATTCACGCGTACGGAAACGATATGAACGAAGAATCGGAATTTGCGTCGGGCTTCGTGGCCCTGGTCGGGAAGCCGAATGTCGGCAAGTCGACCATCATGAACCGCATTATCGGCGTCAAACTCTCGATTACCACGAATAAGCCGCAGACGACGCGGAACCGCATCCTAGGCGTGCGGACATTCGCTGAAAAGGGGCAGATCGGGTTCGTGGACACCCCGGGCATTCATCGAGCCAAGCGGCGATTGAACCGAACGATGGTCAAGACGGCCGTCGATTCGCTGCGAAGCGTCGATTTGGTGTGCCATGTGGTCGACACCGAGCAGCTCATGGACTCCCGATCCTGGAAGCAGAACAAGGAATTGCCCGACGACGAGGCCTTCGTCATCGAGCAGTACGAAGACGACGACATCCCGGTGATTCTGGTGCTGAACAAGGTCGACCGGGTCTCGCCGAAGGAGACACTCCTTCCGGTGATCGCCGAGCTCTCCGAATACGACCCCTTCCTCGAGATCGTCCCGACCAGCGCCACCGAGGGCGACAACATGGAGCGGTTGGTCGATGTCATCCTGGACCATCTTCCCCAGGGGCCACCGCTGTTTCCCGAGGATATGCTCACCGACCGGGCCGAACGGTTCATCGCCGCCGAGTACATCCGGGAGGCGATCATGAAGCGAACCCATCAGGAGGTCCCCTACGGTGTGGCCGTCGAGATCGAACGGTTCGCCGAAGAGGGAGATATGCTCAAACTCTCGGCCGTCATCCACGTCGAGCAGAAGGGCCAGAAGGGGATCGTCATCGGCGAGGGCGGCGAGATGATCAAAGAGGTCGGCTCCGAGGCGCGCCAGCAACTCGAAGCGTTCTTCGGCCGAGACGTCTTTCTGGAGACCCACGTCCGAGTGGAGCGCGACTGGAGTGAAAACGAGTCGACGCTGCACCGCTTCGGATACGGTCGAGAAACGTAAGCTCGATCAATCGAGGGTGCAGATCGCCTCGATGGGGCAGCCCGGGCAGTGCTCTTCGGAGCGGGTGTGAATGCAGTCCTCCGAGATCCCCAGATGACACAGGGCGAAGTCGTATTTGACCGGGTCCTGCGGATCGAGCTCTCGAAGTCGGCGGGTGACGATCCGCGCCATCTTGCCGTCGACGGACTTGCGGTCGGTCAGGCCGATGTATCGACACAGCCGACTGGTGTGGGTGTCGAGCGGCATCAAAAGCTCCGAGGGATCGGCGGCGTCCCACAGTCCCATATCGACCCCGTCGGGCCCCCGAACCATCCACCGAAAAAAGAGGTGCAGCCGCTTACAGGCGCTCCCGTCGGCGGGGTCGGGCAGCAGATACGTGAATCCGCGGGCCAACTCCTCGCGTCGACGCGCAGATCGAAGCCACCGCACGAACGCGCTGGCGCGCTCTCGATGCAGCGCCGTCGGGTCGGTGTCGTCGTCCGAGATGCCACTGGCGGAGACCCGACCCGCGTAGACGGCCTCCAGACTGCCGTGCTCGGTGAGTGCACTCCGGATCGCTTCGAGCAGGTCGACCAGGTCGGGCCCCTTCGTCATCCGATAGGTGAATCCGTCGTATGCATCGGCGGGAACGCCGCGGTCCTGGAGGCGTGCGGCCGGCGTCGGCCCCAGCGGTTCGAGGGCCCGATTGGCGGCGTCACGAAGGAGTTCGACCTGACCATAGGCGAGACACGCCGTCACCAGGGAGGCGACCTCGCGGTCGGCCGGCCGGTCGTAGCGCCAGGGGATGCCCACGGGGTCTTGATCTCGTCGGCGGCGAGGGTCGCGCTGTTCGAGTAGCCCCTCCATCGTCCGCTCCAGACGTTTTTGTTGGTCAGTGCGTTCGGACTTCGACATTTCTGACATCGAGCTCTTTGACGCAGGGGCGACGGCAACTACAGTACCGATGAAAGTCCGATCTAGTCCCGCCGGTCTCGGGCACGACGTCCGAGACGCGACAGACGACCAGACCGCGAGGCGACGATACGATGGCTAAAGATGATTCCCAACGTCCGGATGAGGTAGACCCCGAGCGCGAGCGGCACAATACCCTCGTGCGCCGGGCCGGATATGCGGTGTTCATCGGCGGCGGTGTGGCCATGTTTCTGGCCATGCTCGTCGGCGTCGTCCAGGGGATCCGTAGCGAACAGGTGTGGGACCCATACACCGGGATGCCCCATCGCGAAGGCGAATGCCTGGAGCGCAGCCGGACGCTGATGCTCGATGCCGGCGGTCTCGAACGGCTTCAACCTCAGTGGGAAAACCGGTACCGGGACTGGGTCATCCGCTGTAAGGACAGCCACGCCGAGGCGTACGAGCTGCTCAAGGAGACCCGCACGGTCCTTCGCAAGCGCGGCGGAAACGGTCCCGAATCGGGCTCCTAACGCCCGGATTCCGGCTGTTCGACCGCCGGAAGGACCATCCGAAAGGAACCGTCGGACCGCGTCTGTGCGCGCCCCACCGTCACGACATCGTTTCCGATCGTCCGGGTCACTTCGACGGTGGAGCGGTCGACCGAACGGACGGATTCGTCGGAACTCTCCCCGAAGATGGTGCCCGTGATCGTCATCGGCGGCGGAAGCTCCCAGGTGTACGACTGGTCGCGACCGAGGGTGTCGCTGTCGACGTTGTAGATGTGGGCAGGCTGGCCGGAGCCGGGCGGTGGTTTGGCGACGACTCGATAATTTCGCCGGTCCAGGGGGACGTCGAACGACCCTTCGGCATCGGTCTCGACGGTGAGGATCGGGAGCTTGAGTACGCTATCGAGTTGCTTGACCGGTCTGAATTCCAGTGTGGCGTTGGGGACCGGGCGGCCGACCGAGTCGACGAGCGTTCCGCGAAACCGAGGTTTCGGGTCGAGCTCATAGCGCTTCCCCAGCGGCGTTCGGTTTGCCTGGAGTTCGTAGATCTTCGGTGCGATCGGGGAGTCGGCCGGGGGAACGACGGTGACCTTGTAGGAGCCGGGCAGAAGCGTCATCGGCTCGAATGATCCGTACGGGTCATTCGTGGTGGCGGTCTGCGTGAACATCCCCAGCCCGAGGTCTCCTTCGACGGCGAGTCGTGTTCCGGTCCAGTCGACGGCGTAGTCGACCTCATCGGCTGCGACCAACTTGGGCCTGAACTCGATCCTCTGGGTGGAGTATTCGCCGAGCTGGTTTGTTAGATTCTGAGGGGAGACCGATCCGTTCTCCGCGGTGGCCGTGAACGCACGGTCGAAGACGACTCTGGGCAGAAACGAATCGGACCGGCCCGGCTGGATGTGCAGGTTGTAGGTCCCGGAGCCGGGAATCACCCGAAGGGTGTAGCTGCCATTTTCATCGGTCGTGTCGGTCGTCGATGTGAACCGCTCATTCGTGGAGACGGCAAAGACTCGCGCTCCTTCGAGTCGCTGGTCGGTTCCCATCGCCTCCGGCACGAACGACACCGTTCCGTCGACCGGTGCGAGCGCTTCGAATCTCGGCACCTCGAGGGTACCCGACCAGTTCTCGTCGATGGCGCGCGGCGGCCATACCTTTCCGGCGCCACTGGTGGAATCCTGTGGCACAAACGACAGCTCGTACGTTCCGGGGAGTACGTACGTTTGAAATTGCCCGTCTTCGATAGACGCCCTTCGCTCCAGAAAGTCGGATGCGGTGTCGACGGGGCGAAAGATGACCGTCCCCGCGGGTCCCGAGCTCTCGGAGTTTGTGTAGACCAGGGTTCCCCGGGCGTTGACCCCGGCTTCGAGGCCAAAATCGACGGTTGAGGCGGTGTCGACCCGGACATTTTCGGCCGACTGGGGGACGTAGATCGAGGAGTTGGGGGTCAGGAACCGAAAGTCGAAGGTTCCGGCGGCTTCGGGCAGGCTGCACCAACCGACACGACAGACCTGGGTTTCGGGACAGTCACGGTCGGTGTCGCAGTTCGAGGCACGCTGCTGGGGTTTGGCGTCGAACCCGCAGGAAGCCCCAACAAAGAGGAGCGGCGCAAAGAGCACGGCCGCAGTTATGTGTCGGATAAGTACACGCATTTTCACATCTGGCATTCGTCGATGAGGCTCGTGCTGTAGCGCAACACCCAGGCCCGCGAGACGAGGTACGCGTCACTGGCGGGCGTGGGGTTCGTGAGATCGGCGAATGGGGCGTCGGAGATAAACAGCCAGATCGTCTCTTTGAAATTGTTGGCCTGGATCTGCTCGCAGGGATCGATGGCCTGTTCGGTTCCTTCAAAGGTATAGAAGGTCTCTTCGGTCGCTTCGTCGCCGTTCAGCACGACCGTGTCTCCGGCCGCCTGAAGCGTGACGTCGTCGATCAGCCCCCGCTCGTCTCCGAACCACAGGCCGTAGAGTTGGTCGTGGTCGTTCGGGTCGTAGAGTTCGTTGGCTCTCAAGGTTACCGTTCCGTCGCCGAGTTGCTCGATGACGACCACTTCTTCGCCCGGGGTCGTCTCATCGGGGTCGATGTAGGGCGGCTTGCCGATCGTCTGTTCAAAATCGATGGGTCCGCAGGCGGCCATGACGGCTCCCAGCCACAATGCCGAGAGGCCAACCAACCACCTGTGGCCCTTTTGATGCATAGTGCGTGCCAATGTCGACTGCGACCCGGTCGGGGCGATGAGCGTCGATGACCGGACATCGGTGTCAAAGACGGGCGAACCCGACTGACATCCGTGTCAGGCCCTACTGCTCGTCGCCCTCCGAGCCCTTCTCAAGGTAGCGAAAGATGGTACGCGGATCGACTTCCAGTTCATCGGCGGCGGCAGTCCGGTTTCCGTCGTTGCGCTCGAGGGCCTCCAGGACGTACCGATAGGCGAACCGCTCTTTGGCTTCCGAAAGCGGGGCGATCGGATCGATCATCTCCGGCTCCAGCCCCAGGTCGTCGGCGCTGAGGATGCTTCGGTCCGACAGCAGAATCGCCTTTTTGAGTTTGTTCTCGAGTTGACGCACGTTTCCGGGCCATTCGTACTCCTGGAGCGCGGCCTTGGCCTCGGGGCTGAGTTCCTTGGTGCCGACGTCGAGGTCGTCGCAGATCTCGTTGATGTAGTATCGAGCGATCAAGATGACGTCGTCGCCGCGCATGTTCAACGGCGGCAGGTCGAGGCTGATGACATTGAGTCGGTAGTAGAGGTCTTCGCGGAACTGACCGGCCTCGACCGCCGCCTCCAGGTCCTTGTTTGTCGCGGCGATGACGCGAATGTCGACCGATTCCGGCTCCGAGCTGCCCACCTTCGTGACTTCGCGCTCCTGGAGCACCCGCAAAAGTTTGACCTGGAGGCTTACGGGCATCTCGCCGATCTCATCCAGAAAGACCGTGCCGCCTTCGGCCGCCTGGAATTTGCCCTTTCGAGTCTTCTCGGCGCCGGTGAATGCCCCTTTGACGTGGCCAAACAGCTCGCTCTCGAGCAGGTTCTCCGGGATCGCCCCGCAATTGATCGCCATGAAGGGCTGCTTGAACCGGTCGGATCGGTTGTGGATCTCTCGGGCGACGAGCTCTTTTCCGGTGCCCGTCTGTCCGCTCACCAGGACCGTCACATCGGTCGGGGCCACCTTTTCGACCTTCCGGAAGATCTCCTGCATGGCGTCGGAGGCGCCGATGATGCTTCCAAAGCGCATCTCCTCGAGCCGCTGGGAGAGTTGTTCGCGGTCGAGCCGCAGGTCGCGCACCATGATCGCGTTGGCCAAAATCAGACTCGCCTGTGCGGCAAAGACCGTCAAAAGGTCGAGGTGGCGGCGCGTGAACAGGTGGGCGACGTCTTCGTTTCCGACATACAGCAGTCCGATCAGCTCGCCGCGGTCGAGCAGGGGCACGCACATCACGCTGCTGAGGTTCAGATTGACCACCGACTCGGAGCGTTTGAATTCATCGTGCGACATCGCGTCGCTGACGATGATCGGGTCGCGGGTCTCGAGCACCTTCGAGATGATCGAATCGGAGACGTGTTCGAGAGCGTCGGGGATCGTCTCCTGCTCGACGTTTCGCGCCGTATGAATGCCGACGTCGCCGTCTTCGACCAGAAGCAAAAACCCCTTGTCGGCTTCGGTAATATCGATGATCGCATCGAGAAGATCGTCGATGAGGTCATCGAGCCTGTAGTTGCGCAGAAGGCGTTGCGAGAAATCGAAGAGGCGCCGGTATCCCCGCAGCTCCTGCTTGATCGTCTCAGAGCCGTCCTCGGAGTCTTTCTGGGCGGCGGAGTCGGCTTCCGATCCGTCGTCCAGCAGGGCGAATTCCAGGGTGACACCGCCGAATTCAAGGGTGTCGCCGTGGCTGAGTACGTGCTTTCGTGTCTTCGAGCCGTTGACCCGAAGCGAGGCCTTCGAGGTCACGGTCTTGATCTCGAACTGGGTTCCGTCGGACTGAATGACCGCGTGGGTGTTGGCCATCTCGTCGCTGTTGAGGACGATATCGTTCGAGGCTTCGGCGCCAATCGAGGTAAGCCTCTTCTGGAGGTGATACGCCTGCGGAGGGGAGCTCGTGTCGTCGATATGTGTGAGTTTGGGCATAGCTACCACTCGACCTGAAGTGCCCCGATACCGAGTCCGATCCTGGGGCGCGATGGTTTGCTCTCTGTGCCGATTGACTCCTCGGACGTCTCCTCGAGTTCCGGAGGAGGTTCGTCGAGGGTTCGTATGCGTACTTCCTGAGCCTTGTATTTTACCAGGGCGTCGATCACCGACCACACCCAGAGTCCCCCGAAGAGACTCAGCCCGGCGATCTGGGCGCCTCGCCATGTTCGGGCGCGGTCGTAATCGCTCGGGGACCCCTCGGCGGTGAATTTGCCCGTATCGGGCTGCCGGAGCGTCTCGATGACGATGAAGCCGGCGATGTGGGTCGCCAGCCCGAGGCCTTGGCCTGCGGCGAAGAGTGCGCCCGGGACCGATTCACCATTCTGAAACTGTCCGAACCCGAAGGGCAAAAAATTCACCGCGTACGGATTCTGCACGACATAGCGTTCGATATAAATGCTGGTGGCCGCGTTGTTCCCGTTGAGATCGCCGTCGGATTCTTCCTCGCGCAGCGCGGCCAGTTGCTCGGCGTGTGCATTTCGCACCGACTCGAAGAGCTCGACGACGCTGGCCGGAAAGATCATCGAGTCGAGTTGATAGTCGGGGCGCTCCTTGAGGAGTTCAAGAAACTGACGGCGCGCCTGGGTGATCAATTGGTCGCGCCGATCGGAGTCGGTCGCGGACTGAGCTTCGAAATACAGCCCCACGCCGAGCAACTCGCGGGCACGAATGCGGTCGTCTTCGGAATCGAGCGAAGGGCGCGGCTCGAGTACGGGTTTGAGCAGGGGAGGGATTCGTTCGAACTCCCCCTGGTTAAACGCGGCTTCGGCCATCGAGAGCCGCTGCTGGGGATCCTCGGGCAGGCCCGAGTCGTCGACCGGGACGACGGGTAGTCTGGATGACTCGATCGATTGAGCGGGCAGGGCCGAGGGCACGGTCACGGCGCCGATGAGCGCGGCGAGCGCGACGATACTGGCAGTCGGCCGTGCGTTCATAAAGAATCATTCGAAGGAAAAGTAATGCGCACTGTCGCCCGTTCGCCGGGTCTCACGGAGACGGTCCGCCGGCGGACGACCTGGAGATTCTCTCGCGGTCGGACCTCCAGGTTCACTTCGCGCCGGCTGGTTCGGCGGTCGGACTCAACCTCTCCGAAGGGTATGCGAATCTGCGCATTCTTTCCATCGGAACCGATGGGATAGGGCTTTGAGGTGTCGCCATCCAGGTAGACGACCGCCGGACGATTGGAGTCGACGCGAATGGCGGCGTCGACCCATTCCAGGGTGATGTCCATCCGATCGGAAGGGGGACCGTCGACCCGAAAGGTGCGCTCGACGGGGTGGCATCCCGGGCTGACGACCCGGAGTCGGTGCAGACCGCGCTTGAGTTCGACCCCGCGCATCGCCTCGGGAGCCGACAGCTTCCGATCGTCGAGGTAGATCGTGGCGGCCAGAGGGGAGATGTTGAAGCGATAGGTGAAGGTCGGTTCCGGGGGCTCGGCGGCGTCGGCGACGCCGACGTCGGCGGTGTCGGCCAATTGAGGGCCGGGCTCGTCGGCGACGGCGGGTTTCGGTCCCACGCCGGTCGGCGCGTCCGGGGTGGGGGCGGTGACCGCTGCGACCACGGGCTGTGAGATACGACCGGCGACGGTCTCGGCGGTGACCCGACTCGCCTCTGCGGCCCGTCTGGCCTGATATCTGTGTGCTTGCCTCAGGGCGTGCCGATGCGTCTCGGCTGCCGTCGACTCGCCGGATAGCTCGGCTCGACGGGTCCGGGCGCTCCAGCGGGCGCCTTCGATCGCGCTGGCGACGCGCTCCGAAGCTTCGGCGCGTCCGTCGGCAGCCGTCGAGTCGACCATCAACCACCAGAGGCCGACGGTGACGAGCGCCACGGCGGCGACGGCCGCGCCGGCATGGCGCGGCTCGATCGAGGGGCTGTTTAGACGATCCAGCGCCGCGTTGACCTCCGGATGGGTCGGGTCGTAGGCGAGGGCGCGATTGAACTGAGACATCGCCGCCGGAATGTCTCCCCGCTCGGCCAGGGCATTGCCCCGTGCGACGATACGCTCGACGACATTGTCCTCGTAGGCGTCGGTGTAGCCGGCGGGATCCTGAAAGTACGCGTTCAGTTCGTCCTGGACATCCGTCGGTTCGACGGTCTCGAGTGCGTCGGCCAGCGCGTCTTCGAGCGTGTCGACGCTCTCGAATCGGTCATCGGGATCCCGGGATAGACACCGGCAGATGACCCGTTCGAGTGCGGGCGAAATCTTGGGGTTGATCTCGGAGGGCTGTGTGTAGTTGCAGTCCAGAACCTGGCGCAACAACTGGGTGGCGTTCTCGCCGTCGAAGGGAAACTGCCCGCAGGCGAGCCAGTACAGAACGGTTCCGACCGAAAAGATATCGGAGCGGCGATTGACCGGCGCGCCGTCGATGATCTCGGGCGCCATGTGGGCGGGACTTCCCAGCAGACTGCCCGTCTGGGTCATCGTCTCGGCATCGGCCACATGCGCGATACCGAAGTCCATCAGGGTGAGCGTGCCGTCGTCCGACACCATCACGTTTTCGGGTTTGAGATCCCGATGGATGACGCCGTGCTCGTGGGCATGACTCAGGGCGTTCGCCAGGATCAGCCCGATCATGACCGCGATCTCGGGGGGCGGATGCCCATGGGTGTCGCACCATTCCCGCAGGGTGCGACCCGGAATATACTCCATCACGATGAAGGCGTGGTCGTCCTCCTCGCGGGAGTAGTCGAAGACGTCGACGATGTGAGGGTGCCGCAACCGGGCGATCGCCTGGGCCTCGCGCCGAAACCTCTGCCGGTTCTCCGTCTTGCCCGCCAGATGCGAGTGGAGCACCTTGATGGCCACGTCGCGGCCCAGTTCGGGATCACGGCCACGATAGACGACAGACATGCCGCCTTGGCCGAGCTCCTCCTGGATCTCGTAACGTTGGACCGAGGTGCCGATCATGGTGCAAGCTGGACCCGAGTAACCGCCGGTCGACGGAGAGCGTTGAATCGAAAGTCGTGGGGAGTCTACGACGCCCATGACACGGTGTAAACAAACGGATTCGGCGGGGCCTTCCCATTCGCACGCTTGGCCCGTTGCCGCGTGCCGCGTACGACGTACGAGGTACGACGGTTTCCGCGTTTTACGTCGCCGCGTTTCGCGTAGGACGTACGAGGTACGACGTGTTCGCCCCCCGTGTCGCCATCATGGGTCATAGTAGTTTTCGACTTGGAACACGGAAGGATTTGCGCCGAAGCGCTGTTGTTCCGACGTGAGGAAGGCGTAGCATGAAGCTGCGCGTTTATCCCAAAATGACCAACGGAATACCGACATGACATCGATGTATCGACGCACGTTGCCGCTCCTTGGAATCGCCGTTGCCGGCCTGCTTGGCCTCGCCGCCTGCGAGGATCGGGGCGCGGAGGCAGAATCCGTGGCGCCGGGGACGCCATCATCCGCTGGGGCGGCGACCTCCGGCGAGGCCGCAACTGGCGATGAAGACCGGCCCGACGACCGCTATTCGACCGCTACGAACCCCCGAGAGGTCGCCGTCGGAACGGCGACGCCCGTGAATCTGAGCATCGAGGCCGGCTCGGGACTGCACCCCAACCGCGAATACCCCAACTGGTCGTTTGAATTTGAAAAAAATTCGGATTGGAAGATCACTCCCCAGAAGGTGACCGCGGAAGATGTGACACTCGGGGACCGGCGGGCGTATTTTAGGGTCGAGGTGACCCCCAAAGCGGCGGGTGCCGCCGAGTTGCGTGCCACGGCGGATTTCAGCGTCTGCAATGATCAGACCTGCCACATTCTGCGCGATGAAAAGGTGGCGTTCGAGATCACGGCCCAACAGCAGGGGAGCCAGCAATGAACGACACGAGCGATGACCTCCTGACATCGATAAAGCAACGAGTTCGGCGGGACTACGACGAGACGCGTCGGATACTCAGTTTTCCCGAATTCCTGGACCTCTTTACGGAGCATCCGCGTCGTTTTGCACGCAATTCCGTGCAGTACATTCGCGACTGCTTTCTGTACTACGGCACCGAGCAGAAGCCGACCGAATGGGGGGACGTCACCCACTTCAAATTGTTCGACGCGCCGTTTGACGACGGCCGGGATCGACTCGTCGGCCAGGAGCGGGCCCAGGAGCGGGTCTTCAGCCTGCTCGAGAACTTCGTGCGTCAGGGACGCATCGACAAGTTGATCATGCTGCACGGGCCGAATGGGAGTGCCAAGAGCAGCATGGTCGAGACGATCATACGGGGATTAAAGCATTACTCGAACACCGATGAAGGGGCACTCTACCGGTTTAACTGGATCTTCCCGTCGGATTCGATCGCGAAGGGCTCGTCGATCGGCTTCGAAGGGTTTTCGACCCGCGCGGTCGAAGAGTCGGGACTCGATACCTTCGCGTACCTGGACGAGGACGACATCGATGCGACGATCCGCAGCGACATGAAGGATCATCCGCTGCTTTTGATCCCGCCGGAGCATCGCCGCGAATTGATCGAAGAACAGATCGACAATCTGGTGGTGCCCGGGGTGACGGGCGACGGCGCTCATGGCGAGATCCGACGCGATATGGAGGCCGCCGAGCAGCATGAGGAGGAGGAGGCAAAGCGTCCCTTCGTGGCCAGCGACTACATTCTGTACGGGAACATCAGCCACACGAGTCGCCAAATCTACGATGCGCTGCTGACCGCCTACGACGGCGATCTCGAGAAGGTCCTGCGCCATGTCCAGGTCGAACGGTTCTTCGTGAGCCGCCGCTACCGGACCGGTGCAGTTGTGGTCGAGCCGCAGCGCGCCGTCGACGCCGGACTGCGTCAGTTGACCGTCGACAAGAGCCTCTCGGCCCTGCCGACGAGCCTCCAAAACCAGACGATATTCGAGCCGTACGGCGACCTGGTCGACGCCAACAGGGGACTGATCGACTACGACGACATGCTCAAGCGGCCCAAGGAACTGAATCAGTACCTGTTGGCGACCAGCGAAAAGGGGACGGTGTCGATGGAGAACCGAATCCTCCATCTTGACTCCGTGCTGATGGCCACCGGGAATGAAGATTATCTCGATGCCTTCAAGCAGAGCCACGACTACTCGTCGTTCAAGGGCCGCATGGAGCTGGTTCGCGTGCCCTACTTGCTCGACTACACCGTCGAGGAACTCATCTATCGCGAGCAGCTCGCTACGGTCGATTTCATCAAGCCGGTCGCGCCCCACACGATGCGCATGGCGGCTCTGTGGGCCGTGCTGACACGTCTGCAGCGGCCCGAGCCGTCAAAATACGATTCCGCGATTCAACAGGTGGTCTCGCAGCTCACCCCCCTGCAGAAGGCGGACCTCTACGGGCGGGGCAAACTCCCCGACGATCTGAGCTCGGAGGAGGCCCGCGGACTTCGCTCTGCCATCGGCGAGATGCGCAGCGAGGAGCCGGGCACCACCGAGTACGAGGGGCGCCGTGGCGCCAGCCCGCGCGAGATGAAGATGATCTTGCTGAATGCCAGCCAGAACGACGCGTATCCAACGCTGTCGCCGCTGGCGATGTTCGAGGAGTTGGAGTCGCTGGTCAGCGACCCGTCGGTGTTTCCGTTTCTTCAGAGAGACCCCGATGGACCGTATCGCCAGCATGCAGACTTCATCGATACGGTTCGAGAGCGTTATTTGGAGATCCTGGACACCGAGATCCGCAGTGCGATGGGCCTGGTCGAAGAGGATCAGTACAAAGACCTGTTCGACCGGTACATCGATCACGTCAATGCATGGCTCAAGGGTGAGAAGGTCTACAATCAGATCACCGGCGAGCGAGAAGAGCCCGATGAGGATTTGATGCAGAGGGTCGAAGAGACCGTGGAGGTCAACGAGGACCTCGACAGTTTCCGCGAGGGACTCATCTCGACAATCGCCGCCTTCACCATCGACAATCCGGCCGCTCAGGTCGACTACCGAGAGATCTTCCCCGGGATTTTCGAGGCGATGCACGAGTCATTCTACGAGCAGCGCCAGGAACAGATCCGCACGATCGAGGAAGATCTGTTGACGTACTTCGAAGAAGATGAAGACGCCCTCTCAGCATCGGCGACGGAGGCGGTCGAAACGACGCTCGAGAACCTGCGGGAACGGTACGGGTACTCCGACGCGTATGCCCGGGAGGCGGTGGCTTTCTTGCTGTCGAATCGATATAACCGCTGACGAGGCCATCCTGTCGTTGCGCATCACTCGCGAGTCACGATGTTGCGATACCGAATCGATACCGTCGTACCTCGTCTGATCGGGGTTGGGCTCGCCTGTGTGTTACTGCTTACGGCGGGCCCGGCTGTCGGACAAGATGTCGACCGCTATCGTCAGCAACTCGAGACCTACCGCGAGCGGCTCTCAAATCTGGCCGACCAAGATAAGTGGGGGGTAACCTCCGCCGACCGCTCCCGGGTCGAAGAGTGGCTGTCGAGCGCCGAGGTGCTGCTGGCCGAGGGGGAGACGGAGACGGCCAAGTTGCGGCTGACCGAGGCCGGCGATTTGCTCACACTCATCGAGGCCGAAATCGGGGCAAAACGCCTGGAGGAAGCAGCCGACGAGCAGGAGCAGAAATTCTACAAGCTCAAAAACGAGGTCGTGCCCGATCTCGAGCGTTCGATCGAGCAATTCGAGTCGACGTTGAAGGACCTGCAGGATCGTATTGAAACAGCGCGTCAGCAGTCGAACTAGATGTCGTGGTGAAGTCGGCGGATAGTCCGGTGCGCCGCACTGATGAGAGTTGTTGGTTGTTGGAGGAGTAGATGACAGTGCCGAAGTATCTCAGCGCGAGGTCGTGGGGGACGCTCGTGTGTACGATGCTTCTGGTGGTGTGTGCGTCGGCATGTGCGCCTCCTCAGATGCCCAAGGAACTCGAAGAGCTGGACCGCATCCTCAGCGAATCCGGGGCCAATCAGGTCAAGAAGTATCCGGGAGCCACCAAGTATTACCGTGATTCACGGGAGCTTCGCGAGGCGGCGCTGAGGCAATACGAGAACCGAAACCTGGCGAAGGCTCGCCACTACGCGATTCGGGGAAAGATCGCGTATCGGACGGCACAGGCCGTCGGCCAGCAGGTGGTGGCGAATCGCCGGCTCGAGAAGGCCAATTCCAACATCGAGTCGATCAACCCGGAGATTCGGGAACTCAAAGACAAACGGGACCGACTCCAGTCGAAGCTGGCGGATCTCCGCGAGGAACTCGATCGGCTGCAGGCACGACGGGCGTCCAAAAAACGCGAAGAATCCGAGGGGAGCGAATCGATCAACGAGCAGCAGGTCAGGGCGGACGCCAGCCGGGTGTTGCAGGACGCAGTCGACGCCCGGGAGCGGGCTCTGGAGGTGCGGGCCGATCAGTTCGCCAAGGCCCTGTTCAATCGGGCCAACAATCAGTTGAAGTCGGCGCAGGCGCTGTTTCGCTCCAACCCGGAAGCGGCGAAGGACGTCGCAAAGACGGCCCGTGATTCGATGTCGACCTTCGAGCGCGCCATCGAAGAGGCGCGACCGAAATATGAGGATTATCGGGACAGACAGAATCCAGACGAGCGGATCAGCACGCTACGAGGTGAATTGGAATCGGTCTACGGCCAGGAGTCCGTCGAGTCGGTGACCCGGGGAGTCCGGGTCGTGCTCGCCGATCTGTTCGCCAGTGGAAGCGCCGAGCTCGCCGGCGAGTCTCGACAGCGTGTCGTGCAGTTGGCGCGAATCGCCGATTCCTTCAGCGAATTCGACGTCCAGGTGTCGGGATTCACGCGCCGTGGCAATCCGACCGAAAATCTAACGGTCTCACAGCTTAGAGCGCGCGGCGTCCGGGACCTGCTTCTGGAGCGCGGGATATCCGACGATCGGATCGAGACGGATGGACGCGGGCAAAACCGCATTCGCTACCCGGACCAACCGGGTCGAAACGACCGGGTAGAGGTCACGTTCCGAATGCCCGCGACCGACGGAGCCCAGTGACGTTACTCCGCCGGGGTGAAGGTCTCGGGCTCAACGAGCACGACTTTGCCGCCCGCGTTTTCGATGACCCGCTTGAACCGGAGCCCTCGCTCGCGGCCGACGCCCCAGGCGATGAGGCATGGAGCATCCTGTACGAGCTCCATCGCATCGGTGAAATCGACATCCAGCAGTATGCCCAGGTTGTGTGCCATCCGGCGTTCCGCGTACCCGGGGTGGCGCAGCACCACGTCGACGAGTGCGGTTTCGGCATCCTCTCGTTTCAATCTCGGATCGGTGTAGTTGCCGGCCTGCAACCCGGAGTCGGGACCCTGGAGGACCGTCTCACCGGAGTCATCAGCCCCTTCTGGTAGGGACTGTTCATCGGACGCGTCTCCCTCGAGGTTCAGGACGACGCCGTCGTCTTCCGGTTCACCAATTGAGCCTCCGGGCTCCGAGCGCTCGTCCGTCGGCTCCTGTCTCGGCTTCTTCGCCTGCGTCCGTTCGTCGGCGGATTCTCCCAGGCCCAAAACATCGGCCAGGGCGAGGCCGTGTCCGCCGAATTTCTCCAGCCGGCCGAAGTATTCGTCCAGACGATCTGCCATCTCCGTGGCATCGAAGGTCGCCGCCCGGTCGGATTCCATCTCGTCGATCCGAACGGACACGGTCTTTGTTACCGATGATGTTTCGCTGCCTTCGCCGGCTGGCAGGGGCCTTGCGTGGACACCGAATCGCGCGCGGAGGGTGTGGGCGAGGCCGCGTCCGAGGGTTTCGAGCGCGGCCGTGGAGACCTCGCGGTCCAACGTGATCGTGGCCTCGAGGGACCCGTCGGATTCGACGACGTTCGCGGCCGCGAGCCGAGCGTCACTTCCGTGACCGGACAAACGTCGCCCTCGGTCGGGGTCGTCGGCCGCCGGTTGTCGGGACCCGTCGTCGTCGGCGTCGTCTCCGATGGTCTCAAAGATTCCATCCGTGTCGCTCGACTCGGTGTCGCCCGACCGGGGCCTTCCCCCGGAGCCGTCGGAAGGCGTCAGCCACTCCGGGGGCTCGGCCGAGTCGGGCGAGGAGATGTAGTCGCCGAGCTGCATAAGCCCGGTCAGAAACGGCGCCAGGTTATCTGGATTCGGCCCGTCGACCACCGAGGCTGTGAGCGTCCAGGGCGGGCCGCCGTCGTCGACATTCCACGTCGTTTCGAGTCGAGATTCCAACTCCGACGCGACCGCTTGCACCCATTCCGGCCCGGACCCGCCCGTCGGCGGCGCGAGTTCCAGGTGAAGCGAAGACGTCGTGGCGCCCGGGCTGGCGAGGAGGCGCATAAACCCCTCGTCGCCGAATCGCCTGAGCACGTCAACCCATTGCGCCCCTCCTGTCGTGTCATCGGGAGGATCACAGGGCCGGACGTCCAGGTCGAGCTCGTCGGCCAGTTCTCGCCATGCGTCGGGAAGGGAAGTCAAAGTCGGGGTCCTCGTCGTCGAGGTCGGGGATTAGGCTTCATCCGGCAGATCGGCATCCAGCGGCAGGTCGTCGAGGGAGACGACCCCGTCGTCGGGATTCCGCGGATACAGATCTGAAAGCGTCGTGTCGCGCGAATAGCCCCCGGAGGTCGAGCTTGCCGGCGACTCATCCGGGGAACTGTCGGAGTCGGCGAAATATTCAAATGGGGAGGATCGGCCCTCGGAGCGAGCGTAGAAGGCAAAAAGAGCGGCCTCGAAGTAGAGAGTCAGCACACTCACGCTCAGGTAGACGATGGCCTGAGCGATCAATCTCAGCGGCATGATCGCCGCCGACGCGGTCGACCCGGCAAAGGCCTGGATCGTTGAGATGGCCCAGAGTCCGAAGAGCGGAATCAGCAGGAGGCCGGCCGCGAAGACAAAGAGCCGATACACGCCGCTGAGGTGTTCGATGACGAAACGCGCACCCCGGGCGATGGCCGTTCCCACCGAGACGTCGTCCACAAACAGGGGCGCAGCGGCCGCCATAAAGGCGAAACGGACGAGGGCGGCGAAGACAAAAAAGACGAACACCGGGACCGTTACGATCAGCGCCTGCACGAAGATCGAAGCCTCGGCAAGCGCCGACGGACGAGCGTACAGGTCAATCAGGGTGACGGTGACCAGTCCCCCCATGAGGATGACGGTCCATTCGCCGATGGCGGCCAAGACCCGCAGGCCTGCGGCCTTTGGAAACGCGCCGGAGAGATGTCCAAAGAAGGTATTCAGTGGGCGGACATCGTCGCCGGTCGCCAGATCCGACAGAGTCGACCAGATACCGCCGGATACGAGTGCGTCGGTCAAAAAGCCGACCAGGGTGGCGACCAGGAGGAGTCCTCCGGCAGCAAATACAAAGCTCGGCTGAGTGATGCGCTCGATCAGCGCCTGTGCGGCCGCGATTTCCGACTCGCCGGCTGAGACACGCCGAGCGGTCCAACCGCCGGCGACGAGCAAGAGCCAGATGAGCGTCAGTGGCCGCGCGGCGGCGCTGAACAGATCGGCGGCCAGGCGCCAGCCCACAAGCCAGGGATCCCTGCGGACCATCGCCCAGGCGAGCTTGAAGTAATCGCTCGCCTGGTAGTCGGTCTCGGCCTCAATGCGATTCGAATTCCGTGTCTCCGTCATGACGGAGTCTCTGTAACACGGCGACGATGCGGCGTGAACACGGGCGCCTCCAGGCGACGGTTCAAGGCGTCACGAATTTACAGGTAGAGGGCCCGCGACCGCAGCAGTCGAGTGGGCTGCGCTGAAACTGGGTCGCGGCGGTAAACGTACACCCGTCGGTCCGGCGAACATGGCGGCCCGACTGCACGTCGTAGACCTCCACGGAATTGCCCTTCAGCGCCGTCGCGAGCAGGTATCCGTCGTCGGAAAAGTAGATCGCCAGTGGTGGGTTAGCGTGCCAGAAAGTCGTCTCGAATTCCCAGACCCGATGGTGGGGCACCACGATAGAGGTCGTCGAATCGGCCCGTCCGATGGCGAGCCCGCCGGTCGTCGCGTCGACCGCCAGGGCGGTGACCGTCGGGCCGGCCGGGAGTTGTTCCCAGTCCCGGTCTCCGACCTTGCAGCGGACTCGGCCGGGACCACCGGCGACGACGAGCGTGCGAGCATCCTCCGAGAGTCCCACGGCACTGATGGGAGCGAGGGCCGAATCGTGAAGCACGGTTTCGACGGCGGACCCGTCGATGGAGACGCGCATAAGCTCGCCGTTGACGAGCCCCGCGAGGATCGTGTCGCCGGAGATGGCGAGCGCCGAGCAGCGGATGCCGGGGGTCAGTAGAGAGCGGGGGTCGGAGCCGTCGCGGTCGTCGTACAGGACGATCTGTTTGTCCCGGACGGCCACGGTTCGCCCGCGGCGGTCACAGGTCCAGACGGGTCGATCGACGCGTCGCCGGTCCTTGCGCGGGGGCGTTCGACCGCCCGATGGCAGCCGTGCGCCGGGGCTCGAGAGGGCGGAGGTCTGGCCTCCTCGACGTCGTCGCCTGCGACTCGGCGATTCGTGTGAGTCGCGCGGCGGGTCGTCGCCCCGGGAGGCGTCCCGGGCACTGGGTGCCGAGATCTCCCGGAGGTACGCGTCGAGGCGGTCGGCGACGGCCGACATCGAACTCGGTCGGTCGGCCGGATCTCGTGCCAGCAAGTCCGCAACGAGGGCCTCGAGCTCGGGAGGCCACGGGCCGGTTCCCGTCGACTCAAGGGTCGGGCGAGGATCCCGAACGTGGGCTTTGAGTACGACCGACGGCGTGCGTCCGGGGAAGGGCGGTCGGCCTGTCAGCATCGCAAAGAGCACCGCCCCCAGGGCGTAGATGTCGCTGGCCGGTGTGACATCGTCACCCATCGCCTGTTCTGGGCTGCTGTAGAGCGGCGTGCCGATAAACCCCGAAGTCTTGCGCATCTCATCCTGAAGCCGGACGATCCCGAAGTCGATGATAAAGGCGAACGGATCGTCGCGATGCAGTGTTTGAACCAGAATGTTTTCGGGTTTGAGGTCGCGGTGGACGGCCCCGAGTCGGTGAACCTCCGACAGACCGATGGCGACCTGTCTGGCCAGCTCGACGGCCAGGGGCGTATCGAGGGCACCATCCTTGTCGAGTCTGTCCTGCAGCGAGCGGCCGTCGACCAGCGACGAGATGACTGCGATCGACGAGCCGGGAAGTTTCAGCGCGTCGACGAACTTTACGACATGCGGGCTTCGGACCCGGACCAACAGCTTGATCTCGGAGACGATCCGTTCGAGCGCATGACGCGACCCGAAGCCGGAGTCGGTGTCCTGGATTTGAATGATCTTCGCGGCGTACGATTCGACGGCGTTCGGGCTCTCTGCGCGGTAGACCGACCCCGAGGTGCCGCGGCCCAGGAGTCGAGTAAGCAGATAGCGCTTGTCGAGATCGCGTCCCAGCCAGGGGTCGGGCTCCATGTCCAATTGAGGCCAGCCGTCGTCCGGCTTCGGGGCCTCGCAGTCAGTGCACTGGATGGCGTCCTCGCGCAGCGCACGGCCGCACTCCTGGCAGCGCGCTCCCAGTACACGCGGACAGTCGGCCGGATGGCCGTCGGGGCTGGTCAGTAGATCGGACATGAAAGGGTCACCGGAGGATGCACCAAAGGGTCAAGCTCCCCTAGAATATCGGGCAGCACCGCACGAGTTCAACTCGGTCGACCTCGATAGGGTTTTGGATTCATTGTCGTTCTGACAACGGACTAAATTATGGACCACGAACGAGAGGCAGTCTGGATCACCGGCGGCGGGACCGGCATCGGCCGGGCTATCGCCCGAGAATACGCGAGTCGCGGAGCAGCGGTGGCGGTGTCGGGGCGTCGCGTCGACAAACTCGAAGACGCCGTCGACGATATCGACGAACGCGGCGGGCGAGGGTTGGCCGTCCAGTGCGATGTGACCGAAGAGGAGCAGGTCGAAGAGTCCGTCGAGGAGGTGGTCGACGCCTTCGGAGGGCTCGACGTCTCGGTGGCGAACGCGGGGATGGCCGTCAGCGGACCGATCTGTGATCTGGATGCCCAAGAGTGGCGCCGCCAGTTGGACGTCAACGTCGTCGGAGTGGCCATGACGGCCCGGCACAGTGTGCCACATCTGCGCGAGACCGACGGGCGGCTTGGACTGATGGGAAGCGTGGCGGGCACCGTGACGCTTCCCGGTGAAGGCGCGTACGCGGCCTCGAAGTACGCCGTCCGGGCGATGGGTCAGACATTGTCGCTCGAACTCGAGGGCACGGGCGTCAGTTGCACGACCATCCAGCCCGGGTTCGTCGAAAGCGACATCGTCAAGCGCGACAACGAAGACGAGGTCCACGATGAATGGGAGGACAGGCGGCCCGAGATGTTGACCTGGCCGGTCGAACGTGCGGCGAAGGTCATCGTCCGTGCGATGGACCGCCGCAAACGCGAATACACCTTCACCGCCCACGGTCGGGTGGCGTCGTTCTTCGGCCGCCACGCCCCATGGCTCGTCCATAAAGCAGTTAAGTGGTTCGGCTAGGTGGTGATTCGTCGACGGCATCGTGGGGCAGGCTGCCGCGCGGAGCTCGGAAGAAGACGTAGGGCGTATACCGCAGAAAATTCGAGACCCGGGAGGTGTAGATATCTGCGTAGCGTTCGAGCTGGCGGGTCATCAGGCTCTTGTCGTTGCCCGAGCGCATCAGATACCCCCAGGTATCGTTGAAGTCCTTGCCGTCGCGGATGACCAGCGGGGCGATCGCTCCGTCCAGGTCCCTGATCGACTGCTGATGATCCTGGATCTGGCGTCTGAGTTCGTCGGTCGGGGTGTCGGAGTCCTCGGCGTAGTCGCCTTCGTTGCGTTGAATCTGGAGTTGGAGCCGGGCCACCTTCCGTTCGAGTTCGACTTTCTCGTCCATCTTTTGTCGGATCTCGGCCTGACGATCTTGCGACACGGCGATGGCGCCGATCTCGCGTTCCAGCTCGCGCAGGACCAGCGCCGTGCGCCAACGCATCACCTTTTTGGAGACGTTGACATCCGAGAAGAGGTGGTCGCCGACGAACAGGATCTGGTCGCCCGACAGCCCCAGATACGATTCGACCATCCCGGCGTGGCCTCCCAGATAGATCCCGTCCTCCTCGATGCCTCCGACGACCGGGCGTACCAGGCCGTCTTCGGTGGCCAGCCTGAACATCGGCTTCTCGACCGAAAAGAAGTCGGGTTTGTCGGCCGAAACGACGCTGAGCCTGAAGAGATCTCGCCAGGTCATGCCTTCGGGGAGGAAGCGGTCGAAGGCGTATTCCATCATGAAGCGGGTGTACTCCCACTCCGAATTCGTGATGAGGACCAGTTCGTTGCCGGCGTTTTTCTGGTCGAGCAACGCCAGCGGCATCTCGGGGTCGAGCTGGACGTATCGTTCCGGGTCGCTGGTGATTTCATCCTTGAGCATCCCCTCCAGGTGGGCGGCGTCCAGCGCCTGGCCGACCTCCTCCCAGAGGTTTTCATAGCTCATCGGCCCGGGCAGCTCGTCGGCGTCCAACAGATCGACGAGTTGCTGGTACATCCACGCTGCCGAGATCGAAAACAGCGTGTTCATGAAGACCCAGCGCGGCTCCGAGAGGTCGACCAGCGTGCGCGTGTAGGTTTCGCGCATCTCGCCGAACGGGAGGCTCTCGGTCCCGTGGTGGGCCTGTTTGATGTAGCCGAACTGATTCGCCTTGACGACGTTGCCGCAGCGGGTGTCGATGACCAGGCCGCGGACGACCCGGTCTGGCCTGAACTCCAGATCCTCGACGGGCCAGCCGCGTTCGGCGAGCTTGCCGCGGAGATGTTCGTACGCCTGGGCCTCCCACTCGGCGGTCCGGTAATGGACCAGAGTGTAGTCCATGTCGTACCCGATGGCCTGAATCGACCGCAGATTCAGCGTGCGGTTGCAGTAGATACCCCGACGGGCGGGAACGTCGGCATAGGCCTCTTCGACCGGGTCGTGCATGGTGGCTACTCTCTGGCGGGTTTCATTGGTCGAACTTCTCGTCGTAGTCGGCGATCGAGGCCTCGATGACGCTGGATGCGTGGTCAAAGCCGTAGACGTAGTCGATCTCGATCTTCTTGCTTTTGTCCTCTTCCATCGACGGCACCGATTTATAGGTCAGAAAGTAGTGGTGCAGTCGCTCGACGAGGACCTCCGGGATGTCCGAGATGTCCTCGGCATCGCCGTAGATGTTGTCGTTGTCCAGCACTCCGACGATCTTGTCGTCGGCCTCGCCGTGGTCGAGCATCCGCAGACCGCCGATGACGCGAGCATCCAGCAGGATCTCCGGCCGCGAGATCGTCCGCTCGCTGAGGATACAGATGTCCAGCGGGTCCAGATCGCCGCGATTCGACTTCGGCGACAGCCCGTCGACCCGGTCTCCGCAGTAGGTCCGCGGGATAAAGCCATACAGCGCCGGCGGTTGCGACGAATACCGCTGCGGTCGGTCGACCTTCAGATATCCCGTCTCCTTGTCGATCTCATATTTGACGGTGTCGAAGGGCGTCATTTCGATATACGCGTGGACGACCTCGGGCACATTGGGACCGACGCCGAGTCCGTGCCACGGGTGAGGGCGCCAGCGATCAAATCCATTGTCGGAACTCATAGATGGCCTCGTTACTCGAGAAACAGCAGTGTTATCACCCGCCACTCTGTAGTTCAGGCCCGCCGAAGAGACAAGGGTCAGGGGGTTACGACATCCCGGTAGATCTCGCCGAGGCGTTCGCCCTGTTTACGCGCATCGAACTCCGCCTCGATGCGCTCTCTGGCATTTTTGCCCAACTTCGCCCAGCTATCTGGTGCATCGATGAGTCGCTCCAGGTGGGCGCGTATCTGCGAGACCGATCGCTCGTCGGCGAGGAGACCGGTTTCACCGTGCTCTAGGACGTGAGGGATGTCGGCGTGACGAGTCGAGGTAACCGGCATGCCGGTCGCCTGTGCGGCGATGATGGAGACGGGCGCACCGCCTTCTGTATCGCCGGTTTCAGCCGTACGGCTGGGAGAGAGGAAGATGTGGTGGTCGAGCATCTCGTCGACCAGCCGGTCGTAGGGGACAAACCCCTTTTGGCGGATGGAGTCGCCGAGGTCGGATTCCTCGATGGCTTGGCGGATCCGTCTGTGCTCGCGTTTGGATCGGCGCGAATCATCGGCCTCACCGATGAGTGTTACCTCGATGTCGTGCGAGGTGTCGACACCGCCGAGGGCCCGGATCGCGTCGGGGAGGCCCTTCTTTTGTTTGAAACTCGCTGCCATCAGAATCCGAACAGGATCGCCCGGATCGTTCAATGCTCGGGGGCGGAACGGATGGTTCTCGAGGTCGACCCCCAGGTGGTGGACGCGGATCTTGTCGCGGGAACATCCCAGAGCTTCGATGGTTTCGGCGAAATGGGGTCCCTCGCAGAGGACGGCGGAGGCCGACTCGAAGACGTCGTGGTAATCCTCGACGATCTCGGGGTATTTCCGGGGAAGGAAGCCGGCGTCGTACCCGTAAAAACTGACGACGTGGGCGACCGCCTCGCTGCGGACGACCGGGACGTCGCGGATGGCGTGATGGCCGAAATGGGAGTGGACGAGATCGACCTTTCGTTTGCGGACGATCTCGCGTCGGAAGTCGGCCCAGTGCTGCGCCTGGTGTCGTTGAATCGGGTCGTTAAAGAGACCGACCTTGGCCATCCCTTTGAGCAGATGCCCGATTGGAAACACTCCCGGAACGTCGGTGTCCCGGACGTGCAGTTCATCGACTGGAAAGGCGTCGAGGTTTTCGGCACAGCGGGCAGCGACCGGGGAGCGGATGTCTTCCGGGAGTGCAGATACCTGAGTGTGAAGCCATTTCTGGGTCGTCGGCAACCAACTGTTGCAGCTCTGCAAGACCGATATCGGCGCGGTTGATGTACTCATGTGTCAATTTGAGCCGAGGCTCGGGAATTTGTGAACGAGTTGGTCGCGGAGGTCGACGTAGGCGTCGAGACGGAGCCCGACCACGAGGGCTACGTAGATCGCGACCCCTACCGCAACTTCCGCGCCGAGTTGAGGCCACATCGACCAGGCCGATGCAGCATACCAGTCGAGCAACCAGCTGCCGGAGGCGGCGAGGAGTGAGCACATAAAGACCTCTCGGACGGCGACAGCGGGCTCCCAAAACTTCATGTCGATGAGTTTGCCGGCGAAATAGTATGAACCCGGCACGAGTACGCATTTGGCGATGACATAGGAGAGGGCGACAGCTTCGATGGTGCCGTAGAGAACGCCCAATACGTTGGCTCCGAGTGTGACAGTGGTGCCAAACAACCCCCAGCGAAATTGCCAGTCGGCCCGGCCTTGAGACTTGAATATCCAACCGACTGTCGAGGCAATCGGGAGGATGATGCCGGCAACACAGAGGATGCGGAGGACGGGAATGACCTCGTTCCAGTGCGATCCGAACAATGCCGGCACGAGGGCATCGGCGACGACAAAGAGAATCATCATCAGCGGGATTTCGACCAGTCCGATGGCTCGCACCGCCCGCAGGTAGAGGTCTCGGACCCGTTCGACTTCACCCTGGATTTTTGACAGCGCCGGAAACATCACTTTGGTCAACACGTTGGTGATCTGATGCACCGGCAGCAGCATCGTAGAGTAGGCGCGCGTGTAGACGCCGAGTGCGGCGGCTCCGATGAAGCGGCCGACCAACAGGTCATCCCCCTTTCCAGCCCAGTAGTTGTAAGCTTCGAATCCGAAGGTGTGGAAACTGAAGTTGAAGAGTTCCTTGACGGCTTCGAGGTCGAACATCCATCTGGGTCGCCAGTTGGATATCATCCAGAGTACCGCGGCCTCGATGGCTGTGGCCGAAAGTGTCTTGCCCACCAGACTCCAGACGCCGTAATCAGCGAAGGCCATCCAGACTCCGAGTGCGCCCGACAGCGTAATGCCCGTCGTCTCGACGATGGCCAGCGCCCGGAAGTCCATGTCCCGGTTCATGATCGACCGTTGGACGATCACCAGCGAGAATAGCGGGAAGTTCAGGGCGACGACCGGCGTCAGATACAGCAACGACGGTTCGTCGAAGAACCAGGCGATCGCGGGAGCCAATGAGGCAATGATTCCGCCTAGAAGAAGACCGATCCCGATGTTCAACCAGAAGACCGACGAACGATGGGCCTCGGTGATCTCTTTGCGTTGGATCAACGCTGCGCCAAACCCCATCCTGCCGAAGGTCTTCGCAAACCCGGTGAAGATGAGAATCATCCCGAAGACACCGAAGGCTTCGGGTGTCAGAAGACGTGCCAGTAGTACATTGAACCCGAAATAGACGACCTGCCCGAAGACCCGGGCAACCGTCTTCCAGGCGACGCCGTCCAGGATGTCATCCTTTAGAGACATGGTGCCTCGCCGGCATCTTTAGAAGTACGGGCCTGCAGATGCGACAGCCAGATTTCGAGCGTGATGACCCGGAGGATAAAGTCAATATTCGCGTTTGAAGCGCCGCGTCGACATCGGTTCCATTCGTACTCGACCCGGTCTGACGATAGGTAGCTTGGGTGATAGGAGGCCGAGCCCAGAAGAATTGCTTCGATTTCCTCGTGGTACGTCGGGTCGGCGAGCCAGCTCGGATAGTCGTGAAACGAGGGGCGGGAGGGGCGTCTCCATGGGGCGACGACGTCCCACGTGTCGGCAGCTTTCCCCCAGATCTTCTGCAAGAGCCGGTTGCCTCCGAAGGCGGTCAGTGGCAGACCGGTATCGCCGATCGGGTCGGCCGCGAAAGCACGGGTGTATCGGTCGACCAGCATGCGGTGGTAGGCCCGTCCGTCTTGAAGATGTCGTTTCGGGAGCGACAGGCAGTAGTCGACGAGGTCTCGGTCGAAGAAGGGGCGACGCGTTCGCACATAGCTCTGGAACAGTCGAACGCCCATATTGATGAGCCGTCGTCCACGCCCGGCGAGATTCTCCAGCAGGTCCCCCGAGCCATGAGATAGGTACATGCCTCCGAGGAACGCATCTCCCAGAAAGCCGTTGAGGTTGATGTCAAACCGCTCGGGCAAGGATGGCAGCGCCGCCATGCTGTGCATGTGACGGACCGACACCTGTCCATCGGTCACAATGGCTCCGTGAGGTCGACCTTCAAACCAGTTGGTTCCGTCGATCTCAAAGACGGAATGGTCGATCGTCCAGGTGTCGGCGACATCTCTTGCCACGCGGACGTCGGCAGAGTCCTTCATTCCGAAGGTAAAGGCCTGGACCGATGATCGAGTCGCCGATGGGAGGGCCGCCAGGATCGCTCTCGAATCGAGGCCGCCGCTGAGGCCCAGACCGTGAGTGCAGTCGGGGTCGACACGTCTGCGCACCGCTGATTCAAAGCGTTGGCCGATGCCCTCGGCCGCCGCCGAAACATCGATGTCCCGTCGGGCGGAGGCATCGGTCGACGCCGTCCAATAAGATATCTTTGACGCTTTTTGGGACGTGAGGTCGTAGGATCGTACAGTGCCCGGCTCGACGAGAGTGACATTTGGGAACCACGTCTCGTCGCCGTGGAGTCGCCCCGTCTCCACGAAGTCAGTGACAACCGATTGTTTGACCGTGGTGTCGAATACGGAAAGGGGAAGGAATGCCTTCACCTCCGTCGCCCACGCCAGCGTCGAGCCACTCTCATACACATAGAGATGTTCGAAGCCATAGCGGTCGGTGACCAAGTGCAGCTCATGGGCCGAGGCGTCGTAGATAACGGCCGCGAACAGACCGTCTATGTCGCCGAACTTGGCAAAGCGGGTCTCTCGGTACAGCGCATTGAGTTCTCCGGCCATCGTATCGACTGTGGCCGTCGAACTCGAGTCTCCGCTCTCGGAGACCGGCGTTCGAAAGCACTCGCCGGTCGCCCAGACTTCGATCCCACGATGCTCGGCATATCCCGTGGCCGTCGCCGGAATCGGGCGTACTTGGGAGAGAGCGCCGGTGACCGAGCCCTGCTGATGAATCTCGGAGACGCGGTAGCTGTCCAAATAGGTAATAGCCTCCTGCATCGACCGCACGAGCTGACGCGCGTGCCGCGATGAGGAATCCCCGTCTCTCTCAGTGTAGCCGACAAACCCGGGCATGGTCGATTCGGTCGAGGAGTGGCTCAGTCAACGCGTCGGACCGATGAAACGATCCAACCATGTCTCGTAGTGTTGTACCGGCTCCGGCGCAAGGTTCCAGAAGGGAGCGGAGACCTCCCAGAAGCGATCGACCGTCTCCCTGGAGAGTTGTTCAAGCTGTCGGCGATAGTACGTCGAAGAGTTCCGAGACGTGTCCGTTGCTGACTCGGCGTCAAAACTCCCGGACGTCGACGCTGCGATATAGGTTCTGGTTTGTGTCCCCAGTGTAAGTCCGTGGTGAGAGAAAACCTCAGCAGTCGTCTCTTCCGGCTCTTCGCACAGGGTTTCGTACCGAACCGTTTGAACGTCCAGGTCGCGCGGTTCAAGGTCCTGGAGGAGGATGGAGTAGTTGACAAACCAGTAGGCAACGGCCCGAGAAAACCGGGAATCCTCAGGTGCAGTATCGAGGGCTCGGCTAAACCGTTCGAGCCGAGGATGACGGTCAAGGGAGTCAGAAAGTGTCTCGAAGACGTCGTGGAGCTCCAGCAGCGAGCCCTGGTCCATCCGTCGCACGATCGAAAGGCACTGAGCCAGTGGGTTGCGGATGATGACCGTGACCGTCGCCTCGGGAAACATCTTCTCGATAAGACGAGCCTTCGTATTGAGCCGAAGGAGTTTGAAGAGTCGAAAACGGGGGTGGCGAGCTGTTTTAAAGTGCTGAACCGCCGGGTTGTCGCGGCGGTTGAAGTTCAGTTCCGAGTAGGCCTGGATCTTTGAGCCAACTCGGCCCGGGAGGAAGGTGTTCGCACGGTTTAGCCACTCGTGTCCCATCCAATTTGCCGCCCGAAGCCAACCGGGTGCGCCCGGCCACTCGAGGCCGTGATACTTCAAGTCCGATAGCGCATCGAGCCGCGCCGACAGTGATTCCCACTCCTCTACATCCTCTTTGTCAAAGCAGTCGAGGCGGTCTGGAAAGCCGTCGATGATACCGGCGACTCGAGCGAATGGCTCCATGTATGTCTCGACGTCCGGGGCCGAATCGAAGAGGTTCGACAGCCAGGTCGAGCCGGAACGTTCCACACCGAGTAACAAGCCGGTGCGGGGCGGAGCGGTCTGGGGTGTGGAAGTCACGCTGTCGATGTCCTCAGAACCTTTTTGACGCCGGCGATGACGTCACGCGCATCGTCGTCGGAGACAGCCGGGCCGAACGGAAGTGAGACCGTCTGCCGGCCGAGCCGGGTTGCATGGGGAGTCTCTGCAGGATCCCAGCCGTATCGTTCCTGATAGTAGGGATGTTCGGGGACGCTCAGATAGTGGACCCCCGTCCCGATATTCTCGTCGTTCATCGCGTTCAGAAACGCGTCGCGGCTGAGGCCGGAGCTCTCTTCGTCTATCATGAGCGTGTAGAGGTGGAGGGCGTGGCGCCCATCTTCCGGGCGGCTCGACGGGGTCGTGACGGGAAGGTCTTCCAGGGCGTCGTTATACATGTCCCAGAGCTCAGCGCGATATCGCCAGTTTTGCTCGACGCGCTCCAACTGGTGCAGACCGAGAGCGGCCTGCAGATCCATCATATTGTACTTAAATCCGGCTTCGACGACCTGGTAGTGTTCGTAGCCTGAATCGCTATACCGCTTCCAGGCATCCTGTGACATCCCGTGCAGAGAGAGGGTACGCAGATGGCGAGCCGCCTCGTCATCGTCGGTGACGATCATGCCCCCTTCGCCGGTTACCACGTTCTTGGTGGCATAGAAGCTAAAGCACCCGAAGTCGCCGAAGGTCCCGGCATGCTGACCATCGATCCTCGTCTCAATGGCATGGGCGCAGTCCTCGATGACGGTGAGATCATGGTCGTCGGCGATCTCAAGCAGAGCCGACATGTCGCAGGGCCGTCCTGCGAAGTGAACCGGTAGAATCGCCTCGGTCTTTGGAGTAATCGCTTCCCGGACCGATGCCGGGTCGAGGTTCATGGTCCTCGGGTCGACGTCCGCCAACACCGGCGTGCCGCCGGCGTGGATGATTGCGTTGACCGAAGCGCAAAAGGTCAGGGGAGTGGTAATGACTTCGTCGTCGGCCTCGAGGTCGAGGTGCTCAAGGCTCAGATGTAGAGCCGCCGTGCAGGAGTTGAGGGCGATGGCGTGTTCGGCACCCACATAGTCGGCGAAGGCCTCTTCGAAGGCCTGGGCCTTCGGGCCCGTACCAGGCCACGCCGCCTCAAGGCTGTCGACGACTTCGTCGATTTCGGGCTGCTCGAACGCCGGTTTCCCAAAGACCAGAAAGTCGTCGTCTTCTCGAATGGGTTCACTCATGACAATGCTGGGTCAAGGACGAGTCTGTTGCGTTTGAAATCAGTCGAGTCCCGGCTCGGAAACGTCCGGTAGCCGTTGAAGATAGGCGATGTAATCCTCCCGGTGGAGGTCCTCGGTCAGTTTCATGAGTTCGTCGGTATCGATCCAGCCGGACCGCCACGCGACTTCCTCTGGCGCGGCGATTTTGACGCCCTGACGTTTCTCTACCGTTGCGATGAAGTTCGACGCCTGCTGCAGGCCCTCTGGCGTTCCCATGTCGAGCCAGGCCATACCCCGGCCGAACCGGGTGACCGTCAGAGCACCCCTGTCCAGATAGGCATTGTTGACGCCGGTAATCTCGAGTTCCCCCCGGCCCGAGGGTTCCAGGGATTTCGCAATATCGACCACGTCGTCGTCGTAGAAGTAAAGTCCGATAACCGCGTCGTTGGAGGGGGGATTTTCGGGCTTTTCCACGATGTTCTCGATGTCGCCGTCGTCATCGAACTCGATGACGCCGTAATTTTCCGGGTCGTCGACCCTGTACGAGAAAATGTGACCTCCCGACTCGAAATTCCGTGCGGATCGCAATCGCTCGACGAGCTGATTGCCGTACAGAACATTGTCGCCGAGGATCAGTGCGACGGAATCGGAGCCGATAAATTCCTCGCCGATGATGAACGCTTCGGCCAACCCGCGCGGCTTGGACTGCTCGGCGTATTCGATGTCGATTCCCCAATCCCGGCCGTCGCCCAGGAGGTCTCGGTACAACGGGAGGTGGCTGGGAGTCGAAATCAGCAAGAATTCACGAATGCCCGCCAACATCAGCGTGGTCAGCGGGTAGTAGACCATCGGTTTGTCATAGACCGGCAGCAGATGTTTACTGATGGCGCGGGTTACCGGGTCGAGGCGGGTGCCGCGCCCTCCGGCGAGGATGATGCCTTTCATAGATGCCTCGTTCGCATGCAGAGATTCAGGAGCCGCGTGTGCCCAGTCGCTCGTCGATCGACTGATCAGCGTCGTCCATCACGGTGTTACACCAGTCGAGGTTGTCCAAGTACCACTGGACGGTCCGGCCAATGCCCGTCAGAAAGTCGATGTTCGGCTGCCAGCCAAGCTCTTGGCTGAGCTTCGAGGCATCGATGGCGTAGCGATTGTCGTGTCCCGGACGGTCGTCGACGAACGTGATCAAGTCAGCATGTTCGTCGACATCGGTCGTCTCGACGCGCTCGTCGAGTTCGGCGCAGATCGTCCGGACGAGCTCCAAGTTCGTCTTCTGGACGTCGGCGCCGACGTTGTAGGTTTCGCCGGGCTCGCCCTCCGTGAGGATCGTCCACAGACCCCGGACATGGTCTTGAACGTGCAGCCAGTCTCGTACGTTCGAGCCGTCGCCGTAAATGGGAATCGGGTCGCCGGCGAGGGCGTTGAGAATGACCACGGGGATGAGTTTTTCGGGGAATTGTCGGGGGCCGTAGTTGTTGGCGCAGTTCGATATCAGGACCGGTAGTCCGTAGGTATCGTGCCAGGCCCGGCAGAAGTGGTCGGCAGCTGCCTTGCTCGCCGAGTAGGGCGAGTGCGGGTCGTAGGGCGTATCTTCGGTGAATTTTCCCGTCGGCCCGAGTTCTCCGAAGACTTCGTCGGTGGAGACGTTGAGAAATCGAAACCGTTCGGCGTCTTCCTCAGGGAGCGACTCCCAGTAGTCGGTTGCACATTCCAGAAGAGTGGCGGTCCCGACGGCGTTCGTCTGGACGAACTCGAGGGGTGAATCGATGGAGCGGTCGACGTGAGACTCTGCGGCCAGGTGCATGACCGCTTCGGGAGACTCCTTGGTAAAGACCTCGGCGATGTCCGCTTGGTCGGCGACATCGAGGCGCCGGAACGCATACCGTGGATGTTTCTCGAGTGGGGCGACCGACGCGCGGTGGCCCGAGTAGGTCAGCTTATCGATGTTGACCACGCGCCGGTCGGTCGATTCCAACAAAAACCGCACCAGCGAGGAACCGATAAAGCCGGCTCCGCCCGTGACGATGATGGTCGATTCCATGTCGATCTCCAACGCGTACAACGTGCATTTCGTCTCCAGCTAGATAGTGAATGGTGGGTATCGACGTCAATTGCCCCACCACGCTGTCGCGTTGACCTCGATCTGCCAGTTCGATAGGGACTCGACGGAGTTGCAGGTCCTGTTCATCGTCCGCCAGGCCCGAAGTCCGATGAAGCCACCCTACAACATCGTGTGTCTGTCGTCGCAGCGCTGGGACGACGGCATGTGGACCAACAAACAGCACGTGATGAGCCGGTTGGCCCAACGCCACCGGGTCGTCCACGTCAATCACGGACTGAATCCGCTTCCGACGTATCTCTACAGGCATCTGAAGGATGCGCCGGCGGATCTGTTGTCACCGTCGCGACTTCTGACACAGGGCGTTCGGCAGCGTGAGGAGGGCCTCTTCATCGGTGACGGATTCGCTCCCTTCTTCACGGGCCTCTTTTCTCACGGCTCGAATTTTCGAGACTACTGGACCTTTCAGTTTAAGGTCAATCAGGTCCGTCGGTACCTGCAGGCGGAGTCGATCGACGATAAAATTGCGTGGGTCTATCACCCGGGTTTCGGCGATGCGGTCGATGCCATCGATGCGGACATGCTCGTGTACGATTGCGTCGACAACTACGCTGAATTTCCGCACCTGGCAGACGATCCGGCGTGGCTCATCGAGCGTGAGCGGAGGCTTTGCAAGAAGGCCGATGTCGTCTTCACGACGGCTTCAAACCTCCAAGAGCGCCTGGAACCCTACAATCCCGAACACACGCATCTGGTCCACAATGTCGGAGATGCCCCGCACTTCAAGCGTGCGTTGGACCCGGATATGCCGGTGGCCGACGAACTCGCCGAACTCGACGGTCCGGTCATTGGGTTTGTCGGTGCCGTGAGCGACTACAAGTTGAACCAGGAGTGGATACTGGCACTGGCGCGCCAGAGGCCGGACTGGCAAATCGTGCTCATCGGGCCGACGGGCATCGGGGAGTCGGGAACCGATGTTGGCGAGCTTCAACGTCAATCGAATGTCCATCTGTTGGGTCATCGGGACTATGAAGACCTTCCCCGGTATCTCAAGGGCTTCGATGTGGCGACGATCCCCTACAGGATCAACGAGTACACACGCTCGTGCTTCCCCATCAAGTTCTTCGAGTATATGGCCAGCGGAACACCCGTGGTGATCTCAGCATTGCCGGCCCTGGAAGAGCACTACGATCTTGCCCACGTGGCTCACGACACCGATGGGTTCGTCGAGGCATGTGAGAACGCGCTGGAACAGGGCGGCGACGGACGAGAGGAGCGCTTGGAGCGCGCGGAGGCCAACTCCTGGGAGACCAAGATCGATGAGATGATGAGCATCGTAGAGGCGCGTATGGAAGAGCTCGGCCTCGACTAAGTCTCTCGCATCTCCCAGGCCAGGGCGGTCTTGACGATCTCATCGAGGTCGTCGTGCTGGGGCGTCCAGTCGAAGAGTTCTTTGAGCCGTGTGGGGTCGGCCACGACTTCGGCGGCGTCACCCTGGCGGCGTGAGGTCTCTTCGACCGGGAAGTCGACCCCGCTGAGTCGTTGGACGGTGTCGACGACTTCGCGCACGGAATGGCCTTCGCCGTAGCCGCAGTTCAGCACTTGGCTGTCGCCGCCATCGGCCAGGTAGTCGAGGGCCTGAAGATGAGCGTCGGCCAGGTCCATCACGTGGATGTAGTCGCGGATGCAGGTCCCATCGGGTGTCGGATAGTCGGTGCCGAAGATCTCGAGTGTCGGGCGGCGCTTCAGGGCGGTCTCGCAGGCGACCTTGATGAGGTGGGTCGCGTGGGGCGTCGACTGTCCGGTCCGGCCCTCGGGGTCGGCGCCGGCGACGTTGAAGTAACGCAGCGACACGTAGTCGAGTGGATGGGCGCGGGCGGCATCCTGAAGGATCTGCTCGATCATCAACTTGGAGCGCCCGTACGGATTGATCGGGTCGGTGGGGGCGTCCTCGTCGAGCGGCAGCGAGTCCGGTTCCCCGTAGACCGCCGCGGTACTGGAGAAGACGAAGGTCGAGACCCCGGCATCGACGCAGGCGGACAAAAGGGTCCGGGCGGCGGCGGTGTTGTTTCGGTAAAAGTCCAGCGGCCGATCGACCGACTCGGGCACGACGGTGCTGCCGGCCAGGTGGACGACGGCGTCGATGTCGTACCGGCCCAGGATGCGACGGATCTCCTCGGCGTTGCCGACGTCGGCGTGTTCAAAGCTCGCCGAGTCTGGGGTGTTTTCGAGGATCCCCGTCGACAGATTGTCGACGATGACGACGTCGTCCCCACGATCGACCAACAAGTGGCCGATGTGGCTCCCGATGTATCCGGCTCCGCCGGTGACCAGGGTCGACATGACAGTCTGGGGTTCGAGTCGCGGAGTTAGTTCGCCGACTTCTCGGTGGTCTTGGTGTCGCCGGATTCAGCGCCCAGAAAGATCGAGCGATCGATGCTGCCGGGGTCACCGACGATACCAAACTGAAAGTTGTCGATGTAGGTGCGGGCGACCCTGCGGACATCGTCCGCGGTGACGGAGCGGATCTCATCGAGGAACCTCGAGGTTCGCCGCCAGTCGCCGGCGATGAGTTCGTTTTGGCCCAGCTTGGTGGCCTGACTCGCGTTCGTCTCCATCCCCAGATAGTACTCGGTGATGTAGACATTGCGGGTCCGCTTGATCTCGGCCTTGCTCAGCTTCTCGTCCTTGAGCTTCTCGACCTCGCCCAACATGACCTGCATGGTCTTGTTGGGCTGCTTGGCCGATACGTACAGGTAGCCGGCGCTGGCCCGACGAGCGGTGATGCCCGAGGCGACGGCGTAGCTGAGGTTTCGCTTGGTTCGGACTTCCTCGAAGAGCCTGTCGCTCAAATAAGCGGTGGCGACCTGAAGCGCCGCGTAATCTTCCTCGCCGGGGTCCGGGGTCGGAAACTTGCCCATAATGTAGTTAGTCGGCAGGGACTTCGCCACGCCTTTCATCTGCGCCTTTTTGGCCGTCAGCGACGGGATGTCCGGCTTGGTCCACTCATCGGTCCCAATCGAGCCCAGACTCTCTTTGACTTTCTGGCGGAGCGTATCCCGATCGATGTCTCCGACGACCACCAGGGTCAGCCGCGCCGCGTTGATCAATTCGTCATGATATTCTTTGAGATCTTGAAGACTAAACCCTTTGACGTTTTCGGTCGTACCCATCTGGAGGCGCTGATAGGGATGGCCCTTGGTGATCAGTTCTCGTGCGGTGTGACCGACGAGCTGGTTCGGGTTCTCCTGAATCCTCGAGATTTCCGCGACCTGCGCCTGCCGCTGCACACCCAACTCCTTTTCGGGAAATGCCGGTTCGCGAATCGCCTCGGCAAAGAGGTCCCAGCTTGCGTCGAAGTGCTTGAGGACGCAGCGCAGATTCACCGCCGAGTAGTCCCGGTGAGTCGAGTACGAGACCGAACTGCCCATCGAATCGAGCTGGGAGCTAAACTCGTCCTTGGGGGTCGACTTTGAGCCACCATTGACCGCCGTTCGAAGCGTAAGCTGCTCGAGTCCGGCCTGCTCGTCGGAAAATGCGGCGACGCCGCCGTCGATAAAGAGCTTGGCCGAGACGACCGAATTGGCCGGCGTCGGTTTGTGAATGACCTTGATGCCGGCGACCTCGAAGGCCTGGGCCTTCGGCGCTGCCTCGCCGGGCGTCGACTCGGTCGTTTGCTGGCTGGCGCAGGAGCCGACGAGGGGCGCAATGAGCAGGGCGAGAATTGTGATGCGTGTCTGTAGTCTCATTGGTCGGTGCCTCCATTTTCGAGCTTGGCTTCGATGTCGGCCACCATCTTCCGCAGCTTTTCTTCGGTCAGGTCGATGGCCTTTCGGTCCTGTGGGCCCAGCAGTACGCCGAGGACGTAGGGGTCGTTGAGGATGTACTCTTCGACGTAGCTGGCGATATCTTCGCGGGTGACCTGATTGAGATTGTCGACGTAATTCAAGTAGTAGTCGATGTCATCGACCGCCCACCAGAAACTGATCGTGTGGGCGTACTGGCTCGTTTTTTCCCGGCTGTAGATGTCTCGAGTCTCCAGAATCGTCTTTGCGTTGGCGAGCTGCTGGTCGGTGAAGTAGTCCGGGTCCGCGAGTTTGTGCAGCTCTTTGAGCAGCGTCTCGACTGCTGTGCGGATGTTGTCGCGTCGTACGCTCGCCCGGGCCAGGATCGGTCCGGTATGCGCCTGCGTGTAGTAGCTGAGATTGGCATTCAGCGCGATTTCGGATTCGACGAGAGCCTTCTGGAACTGGCTCGAGGGCTGGCCGAGAATGAAGCTGAGGACGTCGGCGGCGTAGGTGGCCTCGGGGGCCGTGTCGACGCTGGGTCCGTGCCAGCGGATGTCCACCGTCGGGACTTTGACCTCGCCCTCCTGGATGAAGATCTCTTTGTCCTTCAAAGGCGGATGCTCGGGGACTGGATTCGTCTCGAAGGGGTTGTCGCCTGTCGGCCAGTCACCGAAGACCTTTTGTGCGAGCTCGAAGGCCCGGTCGGCGGTGATGTCGCCGGCGACGATGAGCGCGGCGTTGTTCGGTACGTAGTAGGTGTCTTTGATCTCGCGCATCTGTTCGATGGTCGCGTTGGCGATGGCCTCGCGGCTGCCCAGGGTGATCTTCCGCGACGGATATTCGTACCACAGCTTGCGCTGCATCGTGCGCTGGAACGCGTACGAAGGATTCGACTCGGCGCGGTCGTATTCGCTGAGCACGATCTTCTTCTCTTTGGCGAACTCCTGCTCGTTGAATTTGGGAGTTCGGATGGCGTGTTCCATGAACTCCATCCCCTTTCGCAGGTTCCGAGTCGGCAGTGTAAAGAAGTAGTTGACCCGCTCGGTCGACGTGGTGCCGTTGAAGACGATGCCGAGTTCTTTCATCCGCTGCAGGTACGCCTCCTGGTCCGGGATGGCGGCGTTGCCCTTGAAGAACATGTGTTCGTACAGGTGGCTGAGCCCGTCGAACTCGGGGGATTCGGCGAAGGCGCCGTGCCGGAGTGCCATCTCGATCGTGACGATCGGCAGGGAAGGGTCTTCGATCGAGATGATCTTCAGCCCGTTATCCAGCACCTTCGTCTCGATGATCTGCTCGGGGGTGGCTGCCTCGGCCGAGTCGATGGCTCCCGGGGACGTCAGCCCCGCCGCCGCGACCAGCAGAGCCAACAGCCCGTGTAGGTAGGAATCACGCATCTGTCGTCTCCGTGTAGAAGTACGAATTCTGCCGGCCCCGGCTTTAACACAGGGGTCGAGGTGTTGGAAGAGCGTTCGGGCCGGGCGAGTGCCACGAGTGCGTGACGTTGACACTTGAAGTTTGGAGCCGCTAAAAGGGCGGACGGTTCTCGCCCTGTCACGATACGGACTCGAGGTCGAATTATGGTCGGATCAGTCTCACGCACATCGTCGCCGACATCGGTGGCTCTTTGGGGCCTGGTGGCCGCAGTGTTCCTGTGGGTAGCGCCGGGCTGCGACAGCGACCAGAACCAGAAGAGCGGTGCGACCGCCAAGGCGAAGGGAGCCGAGAAGGCCCAGAAGAACCAGAAGCCCAAGCCCGACACCTTCCGCTATGCGCTGGCCGATGACCCCGAGACCTTCGACACCGCCAAGATGAGCGGCGCGCCGGAGGGCAGGGTCGCCTTCAACGTCTTCGAAGGGCTGCTGACTCCCGCGCAGACGACCAAGGGCGCCGAGTCGACCGAAGACCTCGTGCGACCGGGCGTCGCCAAAGACTGGTCGGTCAGCGACGACGGAACAACCTACACATTCAACCTGCGCAAGGACGCCAAGTGGTCGAACGGTGAGCCCGTGACCGCTGAAGATTTCGTCTACGCGTGGAAGCGGGTGCTGACGCCGGGATTCGACGCCGACTACGTGCAGCTTCTGTGGGTCCTCAAGAATGGACAGGCCTACAGCGAAGGCGAGATCGACGACTTCTCGAAGGTCGGCGTCGAGGCGGTCGACGCGCAGACCCTGAAGGTCGAGCTGTCTCATCCGACGCCGTACTTTCTGGAGCTTGTGGCGTTTTACACCTTCTTTCCCCAGCCTAAAGACGTCATCGAAGAGCACGGCGACAACTGGACCGATTCGAAGCACATCGTCTCGAATGGGCCGTATCTCCTGGAGAACTACACGACCCAGCAGCACATCAAGCTCAAGAAGAACCCCGACTACTGGAACGCCGACGAGGTCTCGATTCCGAAGGCCGAGCTTCGGATCATCAAAGACCGCAACGCCGTCGTGAATGCTTTTCAGGCCGGGGACTTGCACTGGACGGGCGCCGGACTGCCCATCGCTCAGGTCAGCAGCCTGGTGATGCGCGACGACTACGTGCGCGAGCCGATGCTCGGGACGTATTACTACCGCATCAACGTGACCGACGAGGATTCGCCGCTTGCGAATCCGAAGGTTCGCAAGGCGCTGTCGCTGGCGATCGACCGACGTTCCATCGTCAAACTGACCATGAAGGGACTCTACGAAGTGCCCAAGGGCTTCGTGCCGTCGAACCTCAGCGGCTACGAGTCGACGGCCGAGACCGAGTTCAACATCAGCAAGGCCAAGAAGTTGCTCAAAGAGGCCGGGTATCCCAACGGCGAGGGCTTTCCGAAGACCGCCGTGCTCTACAACACGGACAAAAACCACAAGGTCGTGGCGGCGAATATTCAGAACATGTGGAGCAAAAACCTGGGCATCGAGGTGGAGCTGGTGAACACCGAGTGGAAGACGTATCTGGAGCGGGTCGACAACCTGAACTACGAGATCGCCCGCGCCGGCTGGATCGGCGACTACAACGACCCGATGACGTTCCTGAACCTCTGGGTCACCGGCAACGGCAACAACGACACGGGATGGTCGAACGAGGAGTACGACTCCCTGATTCAGGAGGCCAAGCGAGAGTCCGACCGCGAGAAGCGAAAGAAACTCCTGCAGAAGGCCGAGGCGATACTGCTCGAGGAGGGTCCGGTCATTCCGATTTACGAATACTCCAGCAACATGCTCTTGGATGAGCGGATCCAGGGGTTCAAACCGCACAACCGCAACATCCACCTGATCAAAGACCTCAGCTTCAAATGACACCCGGCTGAGCAGGTGGATGCATTCTGTCCTCTGATTTGTTGACGCGATCCCGACGAGTCCAACGTGACCCGTTACATTCTCCGACGTATCGTCAGCAGCATCTTCGTGCTGCTGGTGATTGTGACCGCCTCCCTTTGGCTGACGCGCCAGGCGCCCAGCAACCCGTGCCAGAAGGAAAAAGAGGCGAACACCTGCGCGTGCATGAAGACCTTCAAACTCGACCGACCCACCTTTCCAGTGTGGTTTGGACAGGCCGTGGACCCGGTCGAGGGATGTCAGTTCTGGGAACCTGAATCGTCGTTTAGTCTCGGGCCCATCAACATGGTGGGGTTGAGCGACTGGGGCGACACTCAGTACTTCCTGTACATGGAGCAACTGGTCCAGGGAGACCTGGGGCCCAGCATGCGCAATCAGAATCGCACGGTGAACGAACTGCTGGGTCAGGCGTTGCCCTACACCCTGCAGCTCGGCTTCCAGGCGCTCCTGTTGGCGATCATCATCGGCATACCCGCCGGAATGTTCGCCGGGCTCAAGCAAAACACCGCGGCCGACTACACGACGATGACCGTCGCGATGGTCGGTGTCGCCGTTCCGAACTTCGTGCTGGGGCCGATCCTCATCCTCCTGTTTGCGAAGGGGCAGCAGGGATTGGGGTGGTTCGACCCGGGAGGGTGGGACACCTTCAAGGACTCGATTCTACCGACCATCACCCTGGCTCTGTATTACGCCGCGTACATCGCCCGGCTGACGCGCGGGGGCATCCTGGAGATGGTCCGCAAGGACTTCGTACGGACCGCCCGCGCCAAGGGTCTCAAGGAGAGCACGGTCGTCACCCGCCACACTCTCAAGGGAACGATTCTACCGGTCGTCAGCTATCTGGGACCGGCGTTTGCCGCCATGCTGACCGGGTCGGTTGTCGTCGAGCAGATCTTCAACCTGCCGGGGATTGGAACCTATTTCGTCGAGTCGGCTCTCAACCGAGACTACAACATGGTCATCGGGGCCGTGATTATCTACTCGTCCCTGCTGGTGGCCCTGAATTTCGTCGTCGACATCGCCTACACGATGATCGATCCGCGCGTCGACTACGAGGATCGCTGATGGATCGCCGCAGCACCGACAAGGACTGGATACGTCGATGAACGACAGAAAACGTCAGACCGATGGAAAACCGGAAGGGTGGGACCGGGCCGATCTCGTCGAAGGGACGAGTCTGTGGCAGGACGCGTTTCGCCGCCTCATCAAGAATCAGGCGGCCATGACCGGGCTTATCATCGTCGTGCTGATGGGCCTGGCCGCGATCCTGTACGAGCCCATCAGCATGTACGGGACCAACTTCCGGCTCGATGAACAGCACCAGTTCATATCGGCCAAACCCCCGGGCGCTCGAAGTGTGCCCTTCTACTACTACGACCTGATGGACCCGACCGGGGAGGCGGCGTTCGATGCCGTCGACGAGGATGGAAATGGCCAGATAACATCCCGCGAGATCGAGCAGTTTTACCGCGAATACGAGTTCGACATCATCGATACCGATGGTGACGGTAAACTCAGTTTCTCGGAGTTCGTGGCCGCGCCGTTGAGCCGGCCCTCGTCGCTCGAGAATCTACCCTCCTGCGACGTCTGGGACATCAAGAAACAGAACGCGGCACCCCTTGAACGGCGAAAACTATTTATGTGCGACGCCGGGGAGGACGGGTACATGACCCTCAGGGAGACCGGCGATGTCGTCGCGCTGGTCAACCCCTCCGAGGCGAGCACGATCCTGCGGTTTCTGGACGACAACGACGACGGGGCGCTGACGAGCGAGGAGTACGCGGGACTGCCCGTGCCCGAGACGAATTGGCTGGGAACCGACGGATTGGGTCGAGACGTGCTGACCCGACTGATCTACGGCGCGCGGATTTCGCTGGCCGTGGGCCTGCTCGCCGCGTTCGTGTCGTTCGTCATCGGCGTCAGTTGGGGCGCCACGGCCGGATTTCTGGGCGGCACCGTCGACAACATCATGATGCGCATCGTCGATACGATGTACGGCCTGCCCTTTATGATCCTCGTCATCCTCCTGATGTCGGTGTTCGGCCAGAGTCTGTTGCTTCTGTTCGTGGCCATCGGTGCGATTCGATGGCTGACGATGGCGCGCATCGTCCGGGGACAGGTCATCAGCCTGAAGGAACAGGAGTTCGTCGAGGCCGCCGAGACGATCGGCGTCTCCAAGACGGGCATTATCTTCAAACATCTGATCCCGAACGCCCTCGGCCCCATCATCGTCTATACGACATTGATGGTCCCGTCGGTCATGCTCGCAGAAGCCTTCCTGTCGTTTCTGGGTCTCGGCATTCGGGCCCCGTATACATCCTGGGGGCTGATGGCGAGTGAAGGCCGGCAGATGATGGGAAGTGCCCCATGGGTCATCCTCGCCTCCGGCGGCGCGCTCGCCGTGACGCTACTGAGCCTGAACTTCTTGGGTGACGGGCTTCGCGACGCCCTCGATCCCCAAACCGAAGATTGAGTGATATGACAGACGAGCAGACACAACCGCTTCTGGAGGTGCGGAACCTCAAGACTCACTTCGAGACCGACGAGGGCACCGTGCGTGCCGTCGACGGGATCGACTACGAGGTCCGCCGCGGCGAAGTGCTGGGGATCGTCGGCGAGTCCGGGTCCGGCAAGTCCGTCAGCCAGATCTCGGTGCTCCGGCTGATCCCCACGCCTCCGGGCAAGATCGTCGACGGGGAGATTCTCTTTAACGGCGAGGATCTGCTCGAGAAGTCCGACGAGGAGATCCGGCAGATGCGGGGCAACCAGATCTCGATGATCTGGCAGGACCCGATGTCGAGCCTGAACCCGTTTTTGCGCATCTCGCGTCAACTCACCGAGACGCTGGAGGTCCATACGGACCTGGATTCCGACGAGACGCGCGAGCGTGCCATCGAGATGCTCGAGATGGTCGGGATTCCGGCGGCCCGTGAGCGGATCGATCAGTACCCTCACCAGTTCTCCGGCGGCATGCGTCAGCGCGTGATGATCGCGATGGCGCTGTTGTGCCGGCCCGAGCTTCTGATTGCCGACGAGCCGACGACCGCGCTCGACGTGACGATTCAGGCTCAGATCCTGGAGCTGATCAAGGACCTGCGCGACGACTTCGACACCAGCGTGGTTATCATCACTCACGACTTGGGCGTCGTGGCGGGCATGGCCGACCGCATCGTCGTGATGTACGGCGGGCGGGTCATGGAGGAAGCGCCGGCCAAGAGACTGTTTCATCAGCCGGCTCACCCGTACACCGTCGGGTTGCTCAAGAGTGTGCCGCGGATCGACCGTGGCCGCGAGAAACGCCTGGTGCCCATCGAGGGGTCGCCGCCGGATCCCACCGACGACAACCCGGGATGCCCCTTTGCGGAACGGTGCCGTTGGGCCGTCGACAAGTGCCACGAAGAATTTCCCGAACCCGTCGAATTCGAAGACGGGCAGCGGTCCTATTGCTGGCGCGCCGAGGAGGTCTACGCTTCGGAACTCGGGGCCAAGGCCTCGCCGGAACACCAGGCCGACATCGAAGAGCGCGTCGAATCGGGCGAACGCATCGACACCCCTCGCACGTAATACCCTTTGGATACCATGGCCGACGAACTACTTCGGGTCGAAAATCTCAAAAAGCACTTCCCCGTCTACGAGGGGGCGATATTTCGCAAAGAAGTCGACAGGGTCAAAGCCGTCGACGGGGTCTCGTTCGAGATTGAGGAAGAGGAGACCCTTGGCCTGGTCGGCGAATCGGGCTGCGGCAAATCCACGCTGGGGCGCTCCATCATCCAGTTGCATCGCCCGACCTCGGGTCGCGTCAACTTCGATGGCGTCGATCTCGCGGCACTGGACGACGATGACCTGCATCCGCTGCGCCGCGACCTGCAGATGATCTTCCAAGACCCCTTCGCGTCGTTGAACCCTCGCATGACCGTCGGGTCGATCATCGGCGAGCCGTTGAAGGTCCACGACATGGCCTCCGGCGACGGGCTTCAACGGCGCGTCCAGGAGTTGATGGACATCGTCGGGCTCGATCCCAGGTATATTCGTCGGTATCCTCACGAATTCTCCGGCGGTCAACGCCAGCGCATCGGCATCGCGCGTGCCATCGCCTGCAACCCACGTTTCATCGTCTGTGATGAGCCGGTCAGTGCGCTCGACGTATCGATTCAGGCTCAGATTCTGAATCTGCTGGATGACCTTCAGGATGAATTCGGCCTGACGTACCTCTTCATCGCCCATGATCTGGCCGCGGTGCGGCACATCTCCGACCGTGTGGCGGTGATGTATCTCGGACATCTGGCGGAGATAGCCGACAGCGAGACGCTGTACCGAAACCCGCTTCATCCCTACACCGAGGCTCTCAACTCGGCGGTTCCCATCCCCGACCCGGAAATCGAATCGGGTCGCGAGCGCATCGTACTTGAGGGGAACGTACCCAGTCCGATGGACCCGCCGTCGGGATGCGTCTTCCACACGCGGTGTCCCTACGCATGGGACAAATGCGCCAAGGAGACTCCCGAATTGCAGGAAGTCGGAGACGACCACAAGGTAGCCTGTCACCTGATCGACGAACCCGAGCGGCGCGAGGAGGTCGATCCCGCGAAGTCGACCGGATTCGGCAACGAACCCGGTGAGGTCGAGGCCTCGGATGACGACGCCGAGGATGTCGAGCTAGAGGCGTAAATCCAGCTGGATTCGGACTGATATGCCGTCGGTGTTTGTTGTGACCGACGAGGTACGTCGATGAGCACTCTCGACGGATGAGGTCCTTGAAGATGACATCCCTTCGTAGTGGACGGGCCAAACGGTTGGCGGCGGCAGTCTTGGGAGTCGTGCTGGCGACGCTGTCGTCGAGTTGTGCGACGCCTGCTTCGTCTTCATCGGTCGAGTCGGGTGCTGAAGATTCGTCACAACAGGCCCGGGAGACCGCCCATCCCGCGTGGCTGAGCGGATGTCGGGAGTCCGTCGAATCGCTGAAATCGACCGGAAAGATTTCGTCGGCCGAGGTCGTTCCCTGCGAACAGCTCGTCGACGCTCTGGCGACATTCCGCGTGGTCGAACTCGACCGAGAGGGGCAAAACGACCGGATCGAGGCGATGCGTCCGGAACTGCCCCGCGAAGTCTCGGCGTTCACGATGAACCAGGACGAGTCCGTTGTCGCCGCCATATCCGACAACCTGTTGCGCAATTTCGTCGAACCGAGGGCCGGCCGAGATCGCGAATGGGTCTTTCAGTTCATCGACGCGGGCCAGGGTGACAAGGGCAAGAGTCCACTGCAGGCGTGGGTCGCTTTTTTGGCGCACGATACTGCGGTAGTCGACGAGTCGCACATCGCCGACATCCGCGTCGAACGGGATGTTTCGCGCGACGCTCTCTTCGTGACCCTGCGGCTCGATGATTTCGGCAAGCGAAGGTTCCACCGGGCCACTCTCGAGCGCATGGGAACCCGGGTCGCCTATTGCCTGGGCGATCGTGTGGCGGCGGCCCCCGAGGTCCAGCAACCGATGCCGGGCGGCTGGATTTACGTGCGGCTCGACGACATCAAAGAACTGCTCGGTCGAGAAGACCTCTGACCGACTCTCCATTTCCGCATCCGAGACACACCCACCATGGGACGTACCGATCAGGCCGATCCGACGCACCCCTCCGACGCCTCGCATCTCGAGGAAATCGAGCCGGAGGTTACATCGCTTCGGGGCGTTCGGACCCACAATCTCAAAGATATCGACGTCGATATCCCCCGCGGGCAGTTCATCGCCGTCTCCGGCGTCAGCGGTTCGGGGAAGTCGTCGCTGGCGTTTGATACGCTCTACGCCGAGGGACAGCGACGCTACACGGAATCGCTGTCGACCTACGCCCGACAGTTCCTGAGGCGAATGGAGCGCCCCCCTGCCGATGCCGTCGAGAATATTCAGCCGGCGGTGGCGCTCAAGCAGAAAAACGAGGTCAGCAACGCCCGCTCGACCGTGGGCACGGTGACGGAAGTCGATGACCACCTCCAACTGGTCTACACCCACATCGGCCGCACGTTTTGTCCCGACTGCCAGTCCGAAGTGCGGCGCGATACGCCCACCGCGGTGGCGAAGACGCTGGGAGATCTCGACGAGGGCACGCGGCTGATCGTGGTCGCCGACGTCGAAGCCGAGGAGGAGGGCCATCGTCCTGCGATACTCGAACAGCTCGTTCAGGAGGGATACCGCCGTCTGTACATCGACGGCGAAACGGTCGACATCACGGAGTCGGATTTCGACAGTTTGCTGGAGCGGTCGGTCTTTCCGGTGGTGGTCGACCGTCTGGTCGTTCGAGAGGGCGAAGAGATGCGGCTGACCGAGGCCGTCGAGGCCGGGTTCCAGTTGAGCAACGGTCAGATCGAGGTCCACTTCTACGACGGCGGGCGCGAGCCGCTGACCTTCGACCGCAAGTATCGTTGCAACCACTGTGGGCGCCGGTTCATCGAGCCGCGTCCGGTCCTCTTCAGCTTCAACAGCGAGATGGGGGCCTGCGACCGTTGCAACGGGTACGGCAAGGTGATGGGAATCGACTTTTCGAAGGTGATTCCCAACCGCACGCAGACGCTCGAAGAGGGGGCGGTCGCGGCCTTCGAGGGAAAAAAGTACAGCAAATACAAAAAGAAGATGTTGTCGGCCTGCCGGCGCAAGGGCATCCCGATCAACATTCCCTACGAACGGCTCGACGAAGACCAGCGGCTCTACATCGAAGAGGGCGGCGAGGGCTGGCAGGGCGTACGCGGGTTTTTCGACGACCTTCAGGGCCAGCGCCACAAGACGTACGTTCGGATCTTTCTGGCCCGCTACCGCGGCTACGACCGCTGTCCCGACTGTGGCGGCGCCCGTCTCGGGCCGGAGGCGAGAAACGTCAAGGTCGACGGCCGCTCCATCAGCGACTTCTGGCAGATGCGCATCGAAGAGGCCCGGGAGTACTTCGATGACATCGAGTTACCCGAGGAGGATGCCGACAAAGTTGAACCGTTGATCGCCGAGATTCGGCATCGACTGAGGTATCTCGACACGATCGGCCTGGGCTACATGTCGCTGGGGCGCCAGTCGCGGACGCTTTCGGGCGGCGAGATGCAGCGCATTCACCTGACGGCGAGTCTCGGACGCGCCCTCACGGATACCCTCTATGTGCTCGACGAGCCGACCGCGGGCATGCACGCCGTCGATACCGACCGGCTCCTCAAGGTGATCGAACACCTTCGCGACCTGGGAAACACGGTCGTGGTGGTCGAGCACGATCCCGATGTCATCGAGGCGGCGGACTTCGTCATCGAACTCGGGCCGTACGGCGGAGAACAGGGCGGCGACATACTGTTTGCCGGAGACCAGGAGGCCTTCCGAGCCCAGACGGATACCCTCACCGGGCGCGCCCTCGAGGGACGTCGCGACATGCACCCGGAACCGATCACCGACCAGCCCGACGGCTGGGTCGAGATCGCCGGTGCCACGGAGTACAACCTCGCAGACATCGACGTTCGGTTTCCCTACGGACGGCTGTCGGTGGTCACGGGCGTCAGCGGGTCGGGAAAATCGACGCTGTGCGAGCGCGTTCTCTTCAACGGCTGGAAGCAGCAGCAGGGCGAGGGAGGCGTCGACGCCGGCGCGTTTCGCGAGCTGTCCGGGCTCGATGGCTTCGAAGATGTCGTGATGATGGATCAGTCGGCCATCGGTCGTTCGACCCGTTCGAACTCGCTGACCTACACGGGCGCCTACGACGACATCCGCAAGCTGTACAGCAAGACCCAGGCCGCGAACCTCGCCGGATTGACGATGGGGGACTTCAGCTTCAATACGCCGGGCGGCCGGTGCGAAGAATGCGAGGGGACCGGGGTGACAACCCTGGAGATGCACTTCATGGCCGACATCGACATCCCCTGTGATGAATGCGACGGCAAGCGGTTCAACGACCGGGTGTTGGGCGCCGAATACCGCGGCAAAAACGTCGCCGACGTCTTCGAGATGACCGTCGACGAGGCGACCGAGTTCTTTGCCGAAAAGGAACCGATCGTCCGCAAATTGAAGCCGCTTCGGGAGGTCGGCCTCGGTTACCTGCGGGTCGGGCAGACGACCGCCACTCTGTCAGGGGGAGAGGCCCAGCGACTCAAGCTCGCATCGTACATCGCCGAGGGGCGAAAACGCGGTGGGACCGAGTCGTCGCTGTTCATCTTCGACGAACCGACCGTCGGCCTTCACCTCTTCGACGTCGATACGCTCGTCGAAGCACTCCGCAAACTGGTGGCCCTGGGTCACACCGTCATCTGCATCGAGCACGACATCGACTTCATCGCCCAGTGTGACTACGTGGTCGACCTGGGGCCGGGCGCGGGGCCGAGAGGCGGCGAGGTCGTCGCCACGGGTTCGCCCTATGAGATCGCCGAGGTCTCGGAGAGCCGGACCGGCGAGCATCTCCAGAAACTACTCTCCGGCGGAGGGTGATTCGCCGTTGTCGGCGGGGGATTCCTTGGCTTCCTGGACCTGCAGGTCGTCGCCGCTTCCGGTGACGGTTTCGACGGCGTCGGTCGCGCCGCCGGCAATGTAGTCCCAGAACAGAAACAGGAAGATCAGTACACCGGCCATCACCACGATCTGGACTACGAGCAGCCACTTGTTTTTGGGGCCGGGGGTTCGGTGCCGGCCGCGGTTTCGTCGTCGTCGAGTCATGTCGAAGGCTCCGTCGTTCCGTCCGTACCAGTTCCGTCGGTGGAGCGCCGGTCCGATGATGGCCGCACGTCCACCAGATGCATCTCCAGTTGGCCGCGTCCGCGGAAGACGTTCCACGTGGGCTTAAAGACAACGTCGACCGGTTGGCGTTTCACCGACTCCAGGTGATCGCCCAGTCCGAATCCGATGGCGGGCATCTGCCCTGTGTCGTCGGCGAAGGTCGTCTTCAGATGGTCGGAACCGACGATTCGCGCGCCTTCGGCTTGGACGCCGCGGACCAGGTATCGAGGTTCGGGGTTGGCCTGGCCGAAGGGTCGCATCCGATCGAGGTCGCGCACGAACGCTTCGTTAAACTCTCCCAACGAGACCTCATCGTCGACCTCGATGGTCGGCTGGGGCATTGGATTGTCCTCCAGGCGCTGGTTCAGCTCCGCCTGAAGCGCCTCTCGCAGCTCATTGACGTTGTCGGGGGCCACGGTCACACCCGCCGCCGCGGCGTGTCCTCCATACCGATCTAATAACGGTGAGACCTCGTCCAATAGTTCGACGATGTCGATGCCGTCGACGCTGCGGGCACTTCCCCGCGCGACGGAACCGTCGGAGGGGCGGCCGATGACCAGGGCGGGCCGATGCAGCGACTCCGAGAGTCGGCCCGCGACGATCCCGAGCACGCCCTGGTGCCAGTCGTGGCCGTCGACGACGATGATCGGTGCTTCGTCGTTGTCTACCTGCCGGCTGGCGGCGGGTTCGGCTTCCTCGAGTACATGATCCTGGATCTCGCGCCGGCGCACGTTCAGGTCGTCGAGTTGCCGGGCGATCCGTTCGGCGGTCGACGTCTCGCGGGTGGTCAGAAGTTCCACACAGATCGAGGCGTCTGCGATGCGGCCGGCGGCATTGAGCCGTGGAGCCAGCTTGTAGCCGATCGTCGAGGCGGTCACGTCGACCACGTCGGGGCAGGCGACGTCCATCAGGGCTGCCAGCCCCGGGCGCACTCGCTGGGAGAGGACCTCGAGCCCGCGGCGTACCAGGGCCCGATTGACGTCGGTCAGCGGGACGACGTCGGCGACGGTCCCGAGGGCCACGAGATCGAGCAGTTTGCGCAGGTCGGGCTCACGGCCGTCGAAGCGTCCGCGCTCGCGCAGCCGGGCACGCAGTGCGACGGCCAAATGAAAGGCGACGCCAGCCGCCGACAGCCCGTCGAAGGGAAACTGACACTCCGGCTGGTAAGGGTTGAGGATCGCCGAGGCCGGTGGCGGCGAGGAGCTCAATTGGTGGTGGTCGACCACCACGACCTCGACGCCGGCGTCTCGAGCCATCTCGATCGGCTCGACCGCGGTCACGCCGCAATCGACGGTCACCAGCAGGTCGAACTCCTGGTGTACGACCTCTTCGATCTTGTCGGTATTGAGGCCGTAGCCGTCATCGAGCCGGTCGGGGATGTAGTAATCGACGTCCGCATCGAGGACGCCTAGCACATCCAACAGGATGGCCGTGGCGCTCATCCCGTCGACATCGTAGTCGCCGTGGATGAGGATTCGGCCGTCTTCGTCGAGGGTCTCGAGGATCGTCGAGACGGCACGGTCCATGCCCGCCAGCTCGAAGGGATCGTGCATGTGGGCCAGACGGGGCTCCAGAAAACGGGACGCCTCGTCGGGTTGGGTCAGCCCCCGACTCGAGAGCAAGCGGGCGACCAGAGGGTGCAGATCGAGTGCGTCCTCGAAGTTGTGTTGTTCGGCGCCCCCACGCAGGCGCCAACGGGTCCGACGGTCCGCGTCCATGCCTCCCATCGTCCCACTCATCGTCAGACCTTCGAATCTTGTTTCTGGACGGTCTCGCGGGCTTCACGCCAGGTCTTCAACAGCTCGTCCATCTTCAGCATGACGGGCGTCGCCACGAAGACCGAGCTGTAGGTTCCGACGATGACGCCGACGATCAGCGCGATGGCGAAGTTCTGAATCAGACCGGTCGCGATGAACGCGATGGCACCGACGGCCAACAGGGTCGTCAGACTCGTGATCAACGTCCTGCTGAGCGTCTCGTTGAGACTTCGGTTCGAGATCTTCTTGAGCTCGGCGCCACCGGCCGTCTCGGTATTCTCCCGTATTCGGTCGAAGACCACGATGGTGTCGTTGAGACTGTATCCGACGATGGTCAAGAGCGCCGCGATGATCGGGAGCGTGAGTTCGAGCTGGGTGAAGGTGAAGAACCCGACGGCGATGATGACATCGTGGGTCAGCGCCGCGACGGCCCCCGGAGCGTAGCGTAGGTCGAACCGGAACCCGACGTAGATGAGGATCCAGAAGAGGGCGACGATGACCGACAAGATGCCGCTGTTTCGAAGCTGTTGGCCCACGCGGGCACCGACGGTCTCGAGGCGTTGGATGCCGGCTTGGCTCCCTTCGACGTCCGGATTGTAGGCGTTGGGGATGGCCTCTTTGAGCCCCTTCTCCAGGCTCGCCTGCAGCCCCTGGAACTCGACGACAAATTTACCCAGGTCGCCGCCGCCGGTGAGTTTTTCCATGGTCACCTGACTCAGCGACGTATTCTCCTGGATCGACTTGACGATGGCCGCGGTATCGGCCTCATCCGGGTTGGCCAGAGTGACGTCCAGGCGGTCCGGGTTTTCGATGGCCCAATCCCACTCCTCGACATCGACGACCTGTGCGATGGCGTCGGCCACCGATTCGGCGGCGATCTGCCCCGGTCCTGCGTCGGCCTTGTTGCGGGCGCTCACGACCGAGACGCGCTGGGTCTGGACCATCCACTCGTTGGAGTCCTCGCCGCCGAAATGCTGGACCTGGGAGGCCGGTACACCGGCCTGGTCGAAGGCCTCACGCACCTCGGCGGAGTCGAGGGTCTCGCTGAGCTTGATGACGACTTCGGTGCCACCCTTGAAGTCGATCCCGTAGTTCGGGCCGATAAAGAAGACGCCGAGTATACAAGCGATCACGGCGATTCCCGACAGCCAGGCGAACGCCGGGCTCTTCCCGACGAAGTCGATTGTCGTATCCGGTTTGACTATCTGAATCATGAGGTTGTTCTCCAATCGGCCCGGGGCGGCGGTTGAGTGGCCGCGCCGGGCCGGCCAGTCGCGATGAAAGCGTTAGCGGGCGAGGCGGGTCGTCAGATGCTCAGTCCTTTCGACTCGTCTCGCCGCTCCGTCCAGGTGTCGAACAGGAGTCGCGAGATGAAGACCGCCGTAAACAGCGTGCTGACAATTCCGATGAGCAGGGTGACGGCGAATCCGCGAATGGGTCCGGTGCCGTATTGCATCAGGACCAGGGCTGCGATGCCCGTGGTGACGTTGGCGTCCAAGACGGCCGACAACGCCTTTTCGAATCCGGAGTCGATGCATTCTCGAACGGGATTGCCGTCGCGCACCTCCTCCCGTACTCGCTCAAAGATGATGACGTTCGCATCGACGGCCATGCCAACCGTCAGGATGATGCCCGCGATCCCCGGAAGGGTCAGCGTGGCACCCAGGCCAGCCAGCGCCGCCATGATAAAGACCATGTTGAACAGAAGTGCGATGACCGAGACGACTCCACTTCCGCGGTAGTAAAACATCATGAACAGGATGATCAGCAGCGTGCCGACCAGCAGCGCGTACGAGCTGGACCGAATCGACTGGGCGCCGAGCGTCGGGCCGACGACCGTCTGATGCTGCAGTTCGATGGGTGCCGGCAACGCGCCGTGGCGCAGCACGATGACCAGGTCCTGGGCTTCCTGCTGGATCTGGGTGTAGCTCTGCAGGTTGCCCATCGAGATCTGGGCGCGCCCGCCCGGAATGGCCTCGTTGATGACCGGGGCCGACTGGACTTCGTTGTCCAGCATGATGGCAAAGCGTTTGCCCACGTTTGCCTCGGTCAGCTCGGCAAAGAGCTCGGCTCCCTTTCGGTTGAAGGTCAGAGAGACGACGGGACGGCTCGACTGCTGGTCGACACTGACCCGGGCGTCCGAGATCATGTCACCGGTCAGCTTTGTCTCGCTGAACAGATACAGCGACCGCCAGTGGGTGCGCTCCTGGTCGAGCTTCTTCTTTTCTTTGTCCTGGTAGAAGGGCATGTACTCGTAGCCGACCATGTGCTGCTCGTCGGTCTTGTCGGCGAAGAACTCCTCGAGGGCCTCCTTGTCGCGGTGGGTGACCGTGTACCGGCCGCCGACCTCGCGCAGGTGCAGCCCCTCTTCGCCGGCCGCGACGAACTGGTCCGAGTTCTGACGCGCGATGTACCGGAAGAAGTTCGAGTCGGACTGATATTGCTCTTCGTCCGATTCGACCTCTTCGTCGACCATCCGGAAGACGAGCCGGGCGGTCTGGCCGATCAGATCCTTGGCGCGTTGTTGGTCTTCCTGCTCCAGGCCGGGAAGCTGAACGATGATGTCGGTCTGGCCGCGCCGCGTGATGCTCGGCTCGGAGACGCCGAGTGCGTTGACGCGACTTCGGATCGTCTCGATCGCCTTCTGTACGGCGAACTTCTTGGTCTGGTCGATGAACTCTTCCTTCATCTCCAGCTTCATGACTCCGCCGCCCTCGTCGATCTCCTTGAGGTTCGGGAAGTAGGCCATGAAGTCGGAGTCGATCAGGTCCCGCATCGACGCCTCCGGGAACTCGATCCTCACAAAGAGGTCGCCGTCCCCGTGGCTGCCCTGAATGTCCGGTTCACCTTCGGCCTTTTCGATCAGACGGGCCTCGATGTCGCGGGCCATCTGGTCGAGTTTATCCTGAACCGCGCGGTCGACCATCACTTTGTACTGCAGCAGCAGTCCGCCCTGCAGATCCAGGCCCAGAGTCAGGGGGGTTCCCTGCTCCATCACCCAGTTGACCACCGGGCCCTCAAAGGATTCGACGTTGCGGTCGAGTTTGCCGTCGGCGAGGTCGAGGAAGGTGGGCGTCAGGCCGTATCCGGCCAGAATGACGGCCACCGCTACGATGCCCCATTTATAGCTCGTTCTCATGGCGCCGAAACTCCGTTCGGTCTCAAATCAATGCGTTCAATGAATGGGTCGGGTCGTTACTCGTCGTCGTCTTCGAGTTCGTCGGATTGCGGCCCCTGAATTTGATTGCGGGCCACGCGGACGTTGGTGTTTTTGCCGACGTCGAGTTTCACCGTGGATTGATCGACCTTTGTAATCGTGCCGAACAATCCGCCGTTAGTCACGACCTTGTCTCCCTTTTGAAGATTGTTCAAATACTCTTCGTGTTTCTGACGCTTCTTCTGCTCGGGTCGGATGAGCAGGAAATAGAAGATCAGAAAGATAATGACCAACGGCAGCAACTGGACGATGATGCTCGATCCGCCGCCGCTCTGTGCGAGTACAAAAAGCAAGTTCATTATGTTTCCTGAAGGGTCGGCCGATATCGTCGGCCGCGTAGGTGAATCGGCTTCTGCCGCGTTCGAAGCGACTATCAGGTACACGGAAAAATCCGAACACCAAAAGTCGCTACCGAATATCAGGGAGGTATCGGGAGGTCAAGGGCTCGGCCGTTCAATCCGGCTGAAAACCGAGAGACAACCCCCATGTTTCGGGGGCGTTTCGAAAGACCGACCGGAGGGTGACAGCCAGTCCAAGGGTCTCGATGGGATACTCCAGTCCGACGGCCCCTCCCCACCTCTCTGCGCGTGCGTCGACGAGTCCGTCGATCGTCGCGACGATCGGTGTCCAGGCCAGCCTCAATCCCGCCCGGTGGTGGATCCGATCGTCGCCGAAGGCTGCCAGTGAGGTTCCGTAGGATTCCGAGTGGGCGCTCTGCAAGAGGCGCGCCGCGGAGGCGGGATCGCGGACCAGCCGGTCGGTGCGAGCCAGGATGGCGGTCTCGCGGGTTGCGCTCGTCGGCCCGTAGCGCAGTCGAACGCGGGGGAACTTCCCCACCTTCAACACCACCTGCGCATCCCAGCCGAGCCCGCCGGCCGTGCGGTGGATGATCGCACCCTGTAGATCCAGGTGAGGCGATTGTAGATGCGCCCGTCCGAAGGCTCCCCACCCGTCGATGCCGTCGTTGAAGCCGGTGTCATTGAGCCAGAGTCCCGCCGGTACACTCAGCGTTGCGTCGGAAAACTCAAACTGCTGCTCGAGCGTCGCCGCTCCTGCCGTCCATTGTTCTCGTCGGCTGGCGACCCACGGTGACAGGCGCCTCGGCGGTGCGACCTCCGAGGGGCCGGCTCCGATGGGCGCGGCCACGGCCCCCACCGACGGGATGATCCGATGGACAAAGTCCGTGTCGGGGAACCGTCCCTCGAGCGTTGCTTTAACACGAGCGTTGGCGATCACCTGTGCCGAAGGGCGTGTCGAAAAGCCGATGTTTCGGTCGCCGGTCGAGGGGTTCTGAGTCGGGGAGATTCGCTGGGTGGCCCTCAATCCGACGCCCGCGACGGCGTCGACCCGGCCGGGTCGCCCCGCTTCGGCCTGCAGACCGCCGAAGAGGGCGGTCGCGTGGGCGGCGTCGAGCGGAGCGGACTGTTCGGGGACTCGGCTTCTGTGGGCCAGACGGAACTGTGCCTTCAGCCAGGGGGTCAGCTCGTGCTGTGAGCCGTAGCGCAGGCCCATGCTCAGAGTGGATGGCCCGGCATGTTCGAACAGGGCAGCATCGATTTGCAGGCTCCATTCCGGCCCCGAAAGCGATGCCCCGAACCGAGAGAGTCGCCATTGACGTCCAAACGCCGTGGCATCCAGCGCCTCCCAACGCCAAAATTCGCTCTGGGATACGGCCTCGAGGTCGACGCTCCCGTGTCGGAGGCCGGTGCCCCGATGGGCGGTTCCGGTGATACGCCATCCCGGTGAATCGACCGTGCGTCGCCATCGGAGGTCCGCCTCGAGAAGTCCTGCGGGCAGCATCGGTTCGTCGAGAGACGTCGGTCGAGAGCGGATCACTCCACCGACGCCGTACCAGAGTCCAGGCGCGACTTCGATGAGCGGGCCCGCACCGAGCCGTCCATGCAGAGCGGCCAGTCGAAGTTCGAACTCGGCTCCAGGCCGAAAGCGAACCGTCGGTGGCAAAACACCTCCCGAGGGCAATCCTGCGGGACTCGGCCCCTGCGACAGGGGAAGGCCGATCGACTCACGGGCACGGAGCCTCTGGAACCGCCAGGTTGGAGACCCGTCCGCGCCCGGGCCGTAGGTGACGCGTTCGGCCACCAGAGTTCGCCTGTTGCTTGCGGAGCCGAGCTGCCAGGTTACATCCGAGAGGCGTATTCGGCCTCCTTTTTGACCCACACGAGCGCGCGCCGCTCGCATGGTGCCCGACGACTCGCGCCACTCCAGGTCTTCGAAGGTGATAGACCGGCCATCTCGACTCAGCCCGCCGATCTCGATGGTCACAGAAGGTTCGTCACTACGGGAGACGACGAGCGGAGAGTCGATCGACTCGGAGTCGACCCGTACATAGAGACTCCGCCAGACGACGGCGTCGAGGCCCGGATCTGCGGTGCCGAGGGGTTCAGCGGCGGTGAGCGGTGCGGCCGACACGAGGACCGATACGAACAGAAGGGCGCAGGCAAGGGCGGTCGAGCCCCGGGTCTGTCGACGGCCTGTCACGCGTGTGTTCCTCTCAGGAGGTCTGACCGTCCTTCGAAGGCACAGCCGCGTCGAAATCCAGGTAGAGGTAACCGTTGTCGGTCGAGATCTTCGGGGATTCCGATTCCTTGATATCGATCCGCACTTCGACCGTCGTATCGTCGACCGACGTAGCCCCCACGAACTGGACGTTTCGGTTGAAGTAGCTCGCGTCGATCTGTCGCCGGAAGTTCTCGGTCGTGATCTCGGTGTTCTCAAGGGTGACGACGACGCGGCGGCCATCCTTGCGCCGGTCGACCTGGTAGGAAGGTTGGCGTGCCGTCTGGATGAAGACGCGCGACCGTTTGTCTTCGGCCTGAAAACCGATCCAGGTCAGCAGGTTCGGACCCTTCTTCTCGCTGTTTTCGCGAATCGAATCCTTGAGGTGTTCGACGATGTCGCGGGTGCCCGGAATGATGCCCTGGTACAACGAATCGGGCTCGCCCGAGCGACGTTTGTCGGATGACTCTCGATCCGACTTTCTGGCATCGGGGTCGAAGACGCGAATCTCGTAGGACTCTTCCCCGCGCTCGCCTTCGCCCTCACCCTCGCTTTCTTGCCCGGACTGCGACTGATTTCCGGAGGGTGCCTGCTGGCTTTGGGTCTGCTGCTGGGGCATCGGCTGGCCGGGATAGTACGGGCGCTGTTGCGAACTGCCCCCGCCCCCGGAACTGTCCTCTTCTTCGCCGTACCGACGGATCTCCTGAGCCGACGCCCCGGGCATGGTCGCGAACGAGGCGTAGACAAACGAGCCCGCCGCGAGCAACGACAGGGTCGCTACCTTGGTGACCGTGGGACGTGGCATGGAAAATCTCCTCGAGGTTTGGGTACTCTTTGCATCGATTTGATGAATAACACCCAAGGTCGGGGTCGGCAAGAAATCGCGCCCCACCCGACCAGCCGATTGACATTTTCAGAGCGTCGGCCCTACTTTTTCGTCGTTGTACTGAATTTCGAGGCAGGTACGAACGTCAGAACCAACTGAAGATATCCTACTGGAGATACGGAAGGCGATGATGAAACAGATGTTCACCGCAATGGTAGCCGTTTTGACGGGCGCGGCGCTTCTCGCCGTCGCTCCCCCCGTCTCGGCCGAGATTTCCGACGACCTCCGCAAGGAGATCGACGGGTACGTCGAGAAACATCTGGCAGAAGGCGATGCCGACACAAAAGCAGCGGCGCTCGTCGCCCTGGGTCGAGTGGCCGACGGGGACGAGGACATCAAGACGCTCGAGGAGTACAAGAGTGCCGACGATGGCCGCGTTCGGCTCGGCGCCGGGCTCGGTCTGATCATCGCCGGCGAGGATGAAGGCGAATCGTTTCTGGTCGGGGAACTCGTCGACCAGAGCGGACTCTACGGCATTCTGCGTTCGCAGATCACGATTCTGCCCGACGACAAAGAGGCGAGTTTGCTGGAGTCGCTTCTGGAGAGCGAGACTGCCAAGGACTCGGTGCGCCGAGACGTGCTCCGATACCTCGGGGAGCAGACCGGCCCTCTCTATACGATGGTCACCGACATGTTGACCTCGAGTGACTCGGCACGTCGCAAGGCAGCGCTCAACGCGGTGAAGGCGACGGCCCGTATCGAAGCTCTGGATGCGGCCTCGGAGATGCTCGATTCCTCGAATACCGACATCCAGAGCGAGTGTCTCGAACTGGCTCTATCCATCAGCCGGATTCCCGGCAAGCGCTCCGACGCTCAGGACGTGCTGGAGACGGCCGTGGATGTCGAATCCGACGAAATCGCCATCAAGGCTGCCTATCGACTCCTCGACCTGCAGAACAAGGCCGGGGTCGACAGGCTGGTGCAGATCTTGAAGAACTCGGACGATGTGAAGACACGCCTCGAGATCGCCGACACCCTGCTGGAGCACGGCGTCACCCTTCAGACCGACGTCGTGAAACCGATGTGGAAGGCGGCCAAAAAGGCCAAAAAGAAAGACGACGAAGAGGCGGCGGCCAGCCCCGAATTGCAGCAGGCGCTGTTGGAACTGACGGTTGCCTCAGGAGACAGCGATGTCTTCAAACAACTCGTCAAGGACTTCGGCAGCACGACCTTTTCGGACCGCATTCCACCGTCGAAAGCCTTCGGGTACTCCGAAAAACCGAAGGCCATCGAGTTGCTCTCGAAGGCACTCTTCGAGGGTAGCGAGGAGATGCGCATGAATGCCGCTCGGTCGCTCAAGCAGATCGGCCAGCCCGGCGCACTCGATGCCCTCAAACGCTCGATCCGCCAGGAGCGTGTTCCCGACATCAAAAAAGAGGTCATCGCCGCACTCGGCACGATCGGCAACGACGATGCGATGCGGACGCTGCAATTCAACTCGACGGTGCGCCAGCCGGACATGAAGATCGCGATCATCGATGCGATTCGCGAGTCCGGCAATTCGAAGGGCATGGAGACCCTTCGAATGTTCTTCTCGGCTCGGAATACGGAGGTTCAGTGGCGAGCGTTCATGACGGCCATGCATCTGGAGCCGGGAGCCGGGATGGATCAGATCGACCAGGTCTTTCGGGACCCGCCCCAGAACTTCATCTCGGACCTCGAGGAGCTCGAGATCGCCACACTTCGGGACCTCTACGAGGAGCTTCTGAGCAGTGACAACGGCCGTGTGCGACGCCAGGTGGTCGACAGCATGGTCCGCATCGGAGAGCCGATGATGTCGCTACTGCGAAACTCGATTGTCGAGGTGTCGGTGCCGACCGAGACGCGCAGGGAAATGATGATGATTCTCTCGGAGCACAAGCGAAAACAGGATGTGTCGTTCATGGAGCGGCTGGTACGCGACCTCGGCCAAGGTGAGATCGTGGTGCGCGCCGCGTGGACCCTCACCGAGATCGCGACGCCCGACCTCGAGGCGTCGTTCCGTGGCTGGCTCGGCCGCGACAACGCCCTGTTGAACGCCGTCGCCTCCTACGGGATCGCCTCGGTGAAGGCCAACCAAGAGGGTTGAATCAGTACGAGAACTCGAGTCTCATTCCGACATTTCGACGGCCGATGGACGGCGCGATTCGCAGGCTTCGCCCTGCGGATCGCGCCGTCTGTGTTTCTGTGTCGATGGCCCGGTAGATGAGGTAGGTGCCGACGGCGAACCCGACGGCGCCGACCGAATACCCGACGGCGGCTCGCACCGACGCCGATCGCGTCATTCGCACGTGGGTTCTGGGATCGCCATCGGCGCTCTCGAGTTTGCTCGTGTCGACCGACGATCCGCCCGAAGCGTTCTGGAGTGCCGCGTTTGCCTCGGCGTCGAGCTGGTTGAGTTGGATGTTGCTGAAGACGCCGAGGGCGACGGCGCCGATGCCGACGGCTCCGACGACCAGGCCGGGAGCCAGTGAACGAGACCGCGTCGGCTCGGGGACAGTCGGCGGCGAACTGAAGTCGAAAAGGACGCGGGTTTTCCCTTGGCGCGTCACTAGCACGACCTTTGACTTGGTGGCTCCCTCTGCGGTGGTGACGCTGATGGTGTGTTGGCCAAGGGGCAGCTCGCGCAATATCGTCGGGGCTGGACCGCGGAGTTTACCGTCGAACGCAACCCGGGCGCCGTCGCCGCCCCGGACCTTGACCTCGACGGAGCCGACCTCACCGTAGAGCATCCCCTCGACCAGGGCGCGGATCGCCTTGCGGGCGGCCTCGGCGTCGCCGCGAGCTGTCGCATTCTGCATGCGGTAGACCATGCGGCCCTCTTGCATGTCGAAGACACCCACGTCGACCCTGTAGAGGTCATCCCGCCGGGTGACGGACCCGAAGACGAGCCGTCTCGAGTCGACGTACGGGGCAAGGCTCGACAGGCAGGAGGGATCCCGTGAATCGCACCCGACCGTCAGGGTCAATTCCGACAGCGTGACCCCGGACTGTTCGGTCACACGCATGTCGGGGTGGCCGTCGATGACTTCGACAACGGATTCTTGGAGGGCGTCGGTCATCGGGTCGCCGACGTTATCGACATCGAATCGCAGCACCGACGTCTCAATCGGGGAGCCCTCGTCGGACGGTGTCGGCTGGCTGCTCGCCGCCGCAGACCAGAAGAGGGCACAGACCAAGATCGTGAACTGAATGGGGGTTCGTGGGGGCAACGTCGACTCCGCGCGCTTGACAGAACGCCCAGGGGGCGTCGATGTAGTCGGCTGATTCGGATGGACGGTATCAGCGAGCCCGAATTCTAGTCAATTTTCCCGCAGGTATCGATGATCAAACTCGATGACATTTCGAAGTCTTTCGGCGCCGATACGCTGTTTGACGGGCTCGACTGGCATGTCCCGAAGGGCGATTTCATCGGGCTCGTCGGGCCGAACGGCGCGGGAAAGACGACTCTGTGCGAGATCATGGCCGGCCAGCAGCAGCCGGATACCGGTCGCGTCGTCGTGCCAAAGGACGTGCGCGTCGGGTACATGCCCCAGGAGATGGGGGAGATGCGCCGCGGCATGACCCTGCTGGATGTGATCTTGGAGGGCGCCGCCGATCTGCTGGAGATGGCGGATGAACTCGAGGGCATCGAGCAGCGAATGGAGACGGCCGAAAGCGAGGAAAACGTCGAACTGAGCGGCCGGTACTCCGAGCTGCAGGAGTCGTTTCGGCAACGGGGCGGCTACCAGGTGCGCAGCCGAGCCCGTGAGATCGCCGTCGGACTGGGCTTTTCGACCGACGATTTCGAGCGGCCCATCGAGACGTTCTCGGGCGGGTGGCGCATGCGAGCGGTCCTGGGACGCCTGCTTTTGATGGCGCCCGATCTGCTGCTTCTGGACGAACCTACCAATCACCTCGACCTGGGCAGCCTGCAGTGGCTCGAGACCTTTCTGCGTGAGTACTCGGGTACCATCATTACGATCAGTCACGACCGCTACTTCCTGAATAGCCTGGCCGACGGGGTCACCGAACTGGCGAAGGGAAAGCTGCGCCACTTCGAAGGCGGCTACGACGACTATCGCCGCCAACGCCGCGAGATGCGTGAGCGACTCAAGGCCGAGGCCAAGCAACAGCAAAAAGAGATCGACGAGATTCAGGAGTTCATCGACAAGTTCCGCTACAACGCGTCGAAGGCGTCGATGGTCCAGAGTCGAATCAAACGCCTCGAGAAGATCGATCCGATCGAGGTGCCCGAACCCCTGGAGACCGACGTCTCATTCGAGTTCCCCCAGCCGCCCAGGGTGGGCAAGACGGTCGTCGAGACGCGCGGGCTGTCGAAATCCTTCGACGAGACGACCGTCTACAGCGATCTCGATTTCACGGTGTTTCGCGGCGAGAAGATCGCATTTGTCGGGCCCAACGGCGCCGGGAAGTCGACGCTGATGCGCATGCTGGCAGGCGAACTCGAACCCGACGCCGGGTCGGTCTCATTCGGCAACCGCGTGGACGTCTCGTATTTCGCGCAGCATTCTCTGGATCAGCTCAGTCCGGAGCAGACGATCTTCGAGGCGATGGAGGAGGCGGCCTCGACCGAGGCGTACCCACGCATCCGAGATATTCTGGGTGCCTTCGGCTTCAGTGACGACTCGGTACGAAAGTCGGTGAGTGTACTGTCAGGCGGCGAAAAGGCCCGCGTGGCGCTCGCCCGCATGCTGCTGGAGCCGGCGGGCCTGCTGCTGCTCGACGAGCCGACAAATCACCTCGACATCCCGTCGGTCCAGGTCCTCGAGGAGGCGCTGTCGAGCTTCGAGGGAGCGGTCTGCGTGATTTCCCACGACAGGTACTTCCTCAACGAGGTCGTCGACAAAGTCATCTACATCGAGGATGGCGAAGTAACCGAGTACCCGGGCGACTACGAGTACTTCAAATACAAACACGGCGGAGACGTCCAGGGCGCCCAGACGACGACCGGCGCAACGAGTTCGTCATCGGCCGAGTCCGACGATTCGGGAGACTCGGGTGGTGCCGCCGACGAGACGACCGACGAGGAACAACAGGGCGAGGAGGTCTCGCCGAAGGAGCGCCGTCAGATTCGGGCGCGCCTGCGCCGCGAGCGTCGCGAGGAAACCGGTCCGTTGCGCGAACGGCTCGAAGAGATCGAGCAGAGGATCGAAGAGCTCGAGGAACGCATCGGAGAACTCGAGACGAAACTCGGCGATCCCGAAACCTACGAAGGGCAAGACGACGTCGAAGCTCTACAGCGCGAGCACGGTGAGCTCGAATCGGAACTCGAGTCGCTGATGCTCGAGTGGGAAGAAAAGGGCGCGGAGCTCGAAGAGATTCGCCAGGAATATGAAGCGCGCGCCCAGAAGCTCTGCGGCACCGATTGACCCGTCACTCGGCGGTCGCCAATTCGGGCTGGGCCCGATTTTCGTGAATCGCGTAGTAGTATCTGAGCGCTTCACTCGCTGCCCAGGCTCCTTTGATACGCCACCTGGGTGTGTTGCAGATGAGTCCGCCCACCGCGGCATTGTGGCCCTCGATGGTCTCGTGGCGCCCGAATCCGACGAACCAGGTGAAGCTCATGTACGGATCGTGATTGGCAAGGGTGCCGGTCTTGCCGGCGGCCGTGACCTCACCGGGAAAGTTGTACCGGTGGCGAAAGTACTTATCGGCAGTCCCCTCGGCGGTCGTGCGCTGCAAGAGTCGCCCGAGGATCCGTGCGGTCCTCTCTTTCATGACCCGTCGAAAGGCCGTCGGCTCAAACTCCTGGAGCACTTCTCCGTCCGGCGCGGTCACCTTCTCGATCATCGAAGGTTGCATCATTAGCCCGTCATTTTCGACCGCGGCACCGATCATCGCACCATGGAGCGGGCTCAGGTACGTGTGCCAGAATCCGGCGGCCGCGCGGGCCCGCTCGACCGGATCGGCCGGAATGCTGGCCGTCGAGGTCTCCACGGGGAGTTCGAAGGGAATCTCCGCATTGTATCCAAATCGGTTCGCCCAGCGCTGAAGGTCGGAGCGATCCAGGTACCTGTGCGACAGTTTGGCAATAATGGCGTTGATCGACCATCCGAGGGCATCACCCAGGTCTCGGCAGTTTCCCGCCGAGCCGGGATTGTCGGTGATGTTGGCCTTCGTCAGATGACTCGCACCGCCGCGGTAGCAGGTCTCGCGAGCCGGAGAGACACCTGCCTCCTCGAGCAGCGCGGCCGCCGTCACGATTTTGAAGACCGAGGCCGAGGGAGCCGATGCGTGACGAGCCAACCCGGGCATCTGCGGACGGTGCGTCGTCTGATCGACCATCGCCAGAACGCGTCCGGTCTCCGGCTCGATCAGGACAATCCCACCGTGAGGCACGTTGTATTCGTCGAGGATCGACTCCAGGTGCGCCTGAACCTCGGGGTCGACGGTAAACTCGACGTTCAACCCGTTGGGCAGCGTCTGTACCAGGCGGTCCCCGCGTCGCTCGGCCTCGTCGAGGTCGAGCCCGGCGGCCTCCCAGTCCTTTGGCACCATCTTCAAGTTCGGTGCTTCCAGACCCCCAACGGCCTTGGTGATTGGCGATTCGGCCGCTCGAGGTGCAGGTGCGTCCGAAGAGACCGTCCTGGGCGGCTGGGTGACCTCCACCGTCTCTATGGCGTGCTCGGCCGCCGCCGCTCGTTCAGCCTGTTGGCGAGCCTCGTCGACGGTATCCTGGGGCGTATCCTCCGCCCCTGCGGCCAGCGCCGTGGTCACAATGGTGGCGCAGGCGAGGCTCCCGATGGTGATCGCCTTCCACATCGAGGTTCTATTGTCGGGGGATTGCATGGTCGGAACATCCCTGTGAATACACCGTAGGTTTTGACGCCGGCACTCGTCCGTGAGCCCGGCACGACGTCGACCGGCTGAACCGATTGCGACGTCTACTGTAGTCGACTTTCCCAGTCTAGTCTCCACCGACGAGTTGTCAATTATTTGGACACGTCGGCCAAACCGAGGTTCACGGCTTGACGAAGTGAATTCTGATGTTTAGATACTTGGCCCGCGCCGAGAGGGCCGATTCCTCGTGCCCACTCGGAACAAACGGTGAGGCTAGGTAGCTCAGTTGGTCAGAGCAAGCGGTTCATATCCGCTGGGTCGGGGGTTCGAGTCCCTCCCTAGCTACTATTTGCACAGTCCATCAACGATGGGTCCGCTGTTTTGCGTCGACTTACGGATGTCAACAGGCCTCGGGTGTGCCTTTACACTACCGACGCTGCGGATTAGCTGCGATAACTGAATCGTCTCATCTACCGATGCAAAATGGTCGCCGGGAGACATCGATGTCGGAGCACGAGGAAATCAAAGACAAGATCGACGCGAAGTACGAGGAGATCCAGGATGCGAACTACTACGAGGTCCTGGGACTCGACCGCGAGGCGGATACCGACGAGATCCGGACGCAGTTTCGGTCGCTCGCAAAGAAATGGCACGCCGACAAATACAGCGCCTCCGAGCTCGGTGACGAGCACAAACAGAAGCTCCAGGCGATCTTCTCGGAGATCAACAATGCGCACCGGGCTCTGAGCGACCCCCAGGACCGGCGCGAATACAACGCCAGCCTCGACGCCGGCGCCGAAGACATCCAGACGGTCATCGACGCCGAGCACGCATTTCGCCAGGGCAAGAACCTGCTCGATGCGGGACGCTACGAAGGCGCTCACAAACAATTCGAGCGCGCCTGCGAGATGAGTCCGGAAGACGAGCCGGACTACCGAGCTCACCGCATCTACACCGAGTACCTGATGATCCCGAAGAACGACGCCGGCGAGCCAAAGGACACCCAGGCGGCCCGCGCGGTTCTCGAGGAACTCGACGACATCGCCAAAGACACAAAGGGCGACAAGGACTGGCTTCTCGCGCACCGAGGGATGGTCGCGCTCGGGCTCGGACGAACCCAGAAGGCGAAACATCTGTTTCGCGAGGCGAAACGCCTGAATCCCGACAACACGATGGCCAGCCGACAACTGCGGCTTCTGCGGATGCGCAGCGACAACGAAGAAAAAGGCTTCCTCGGAAAGCTACTCGACAAGATCGGCCTCGGATCCTGACTCGCCTCAGAGACGGGCTACGCCGGACAACACCCCGAACACGCTGCGTGAATCCGCTCTCTGACGGTCGTCGTTTCGCACGTCTATGAGATATGACGTCCGATAATATATATTATGTAAACTCTGCGAGTGAGACCGGGTAAAGAGAAAGGCGCCGGTCATCCCGGCGCCCTGTCGCGACGGGCTGTTCGGGTCAGTTGCCTTTGTACATCTCGAGGCGGTCGCCGATGCTGATCTCGCGTTTTGAATTGGTGATGACGGCTGTGGCGTAGTCCTCTTTTGCCTCGACGACGCGGACGCGTCCGACGCGGCGCCACGGCAGGTCGTCCGGTTTCTTGCGCCACTGGGTGTCCAGTCCCGGCCCACGCTGATAGACGTAGAGTCGATTGCCCGTGCGGAGGCCGTCGCTGGCGCCCTTGTTGATGAAGACGTAGTGCGACTCGCCGAAGTCGAAGTGGCCCAGCAGACTACCGATGATTTTGGCGACCAGGTCCCGGTCGGCCTTGACGTGTTGGACGACCGAGAGCTGCTTCTCGTAGGGAATCAACAGATCGCCGCGCGAGATTTCTCGCCAGGATCGGTCGATGTATCCGGTTTCGAGGTTTTCGTCCGAGGTCTTGGTGACGACGAGACTGCCGAGGACCAGATACTTTCGGCCGATCTTGTCGCCGTCGGGATTTTTGACCTCGCCCTTGTCCCGGACGATGGCGAATCGATCCTGACGTTTGATCTCACCGGGGTCGCGGATCTCCTTTTTGGGGTTTCGGCCCTTGATGGGATCGCGGACTTTGCCGGAGTAAGCGTCGTCGCCGAAGCCGAGCCAGACGGAGTCGTATTGACCCAGAAGGCGGGCTTCCTTGGGCGATGCGACGATGCGACCGACGAACTTGGGTTCGTCGTCGGTGATGAATCCGCCGGTGGAGAGGCTCAACCCCGGCTTGGCATCGCGGCCAGTGCGAATGGCGCTGATGTCCGTGCTCGTCTCGGATTCGTCTTTTTCGGCGTCTTCTTCATCGGCCGATTCGGTCAGGTAGAGGACATCACCCGGGTATATCCAGTGGGGGTTCGTGATGTGGGGATTGAAGCTCCACAGCCGCGGCCAGGCTTGCTGGTCGCCCATGTACCGCCCCGAGAGATCGAAGAGCGTGTCGCCCTCTTCGATGACGTGATAGTCGGGCCGCTCAAAGCTCGGCTGCTCGGAGTAGAGGCTCTCGTCGAAGCCCTGTTCGGCGTTTTCCTGTTGGGCCTCGACGGGCGTCGACAGGGAGACGATCGCTGCGAGCCCTGCGGCGGCAACGGCTAAGTGTTTTGCATTCGGAACCATGGAACCTTCTCCTGGATGCTACGGACTCCGAGTTACGCTCGTCGGAGGCGACCCGTCACGAATTCAGGTCGGAGAGTTTCTTGGCGCCCAGACGACCGGCGTTCGTCGTCGGGTATCGATCGGTCAATTTCTGAAGCAGAGAGCGGGTCTTCTCCGGATTGCCGAGTTCCTTGTAGGCCAACGCCATCTTCAGCATGGCATCGGGAACCTTGTTTCCGTCGGGCTGCTCGTTGATGACACGCTCAAAGTAGTCGATGGAGCGTTCGTGGCGGCCGAGGCCGAAGTAGCATTCCCCGATCCAGTAGAGACCGTTGTCCTGGTAGTCGCGCCGCGGACTTCCATCCATGAAGGATTGGAATCCGTTCAGAGCCGCGGCGTAGTCTCCGGAGCGGTACAGCGAGAGTGAAGCCTTGTAGAGATCGAGGCCCTTTTTGCCCTCGAGCTTGCCCATGTTCGCGCCACTTGGAGCCGTCGACCCCGAAGTCGCGGTCGCTTCTCCCGCGGAGCCGCCCTGTTGGGCGAGTTGGTCCGTGGTCTTGAGCTTCTCTTCGGTCACACGCTTCTGGGGCGATCTCTTTGTGCTGGTATCTCCACCAGACGAGCTCCGCGAGGAGGATGACGACTGTTTATCCGCGAATTTTTTGAAGTCTTCGGCGGTGATGACGATGCTCTTTTCTCCGTCTTTGTCGTCGCCGCCGTTGGATGTTGTGTCGGACTGGCCAGATTGCTTGGCGCTGGGCTGCGAATTGCCGTCCGATGGCGAGGATTTTTCCGATCGGGAGTTCGACGGTATCGTCGTGACCGTCCGGCCCCTTGGATTTCGGGAACGGGTCTCGCGCCTGCGGGTGTTAGACCGCCCTTCGGTCTGTTTATTTTGCCCACGCTGGCCACGATAGTCGTTTGCGCCGTAGCTCGTCTGAGGCGACGGACGCGGCGCCTGGATCCGAGTGCCCCGTTGGCCGCCCTGCCCGCCGATCTCGCCGCGGCGTTTCAAGGCGAGCCGATTGGACTCGACCCGATCCTCCAGGAGGAATACATCGTCCTCCATCTCGTCGATCCGCGTCATCAGCCGTCCATTCGTGCGCTCGAGCTCTTTGACACGGGATTCGAGCTTGTCGATCTGCTTCTTTTGTTCCTTCATGGCCTGCGATTGAGCTGCACAACCGCTGCCTCCCATGACGGCCAGCGTGCCGGCTAGAAACCAGCGAGTCAGTGTGCGGTCGAATACATGGCGTCCCATCGGTGTCGGCGCCTCCAAGGAGAAACAGTTCCCTCAGCGAATCACGACGGCGAGCCTAGCACCGGGGTCAAAGGTGTCAAGAAATCGCCAGAAAGGCCATTGACTCGCCTGTTTCCGGCGAGCTAGTGTCGTGATGCAGGACCGAAAACAATCGTCGACGGCACCGCGTCCCTGCGGTGGCGTCCATTCATGTCCCATCAAGGGGGGACACGTACACGCCCTGTTCGTCTGGTGTGGGGGTCGGGCCGAATTGCCGCAATCCACGTTTAGATGGAGGGGTAAACGAAGGGAGTGGCGTGATGATCAGGATTTGTCTGTTGGTTTGTCTATTCGTCGTGGCCGGCTGCAGCGGAGATGTGACCGGACCCGGGAACTCGGATCCCGGGGATCCGCCCGTCGGAGAAGATCCACCCGATGGCGGAACGTTCAGTCATCTGGATGAGTCGGGGTGCGACTCGACCCGTGCATCGTGCACGCGCAACGAAGAGGCCGGTCGTTCCATTTTTCTACAGGCGCGCGTGACCGATGGCGCGGGCCGGGCTTCGTCGAACAACGTCGTCTACTACGCCATCGAGTCGGGCCGAGACCTGGCGGAGTTCGCGCCGGCTTCGAGCGCACTGACCGGAGTCGACGGTGTCGCCGCCGTCGAACTGAACATCGGCGACAACGAAGGTCGCGTCCGGGTTTCGGCGCGAACCGACGACCCGGGGCTCGGAACGCTGATCTGGGAGGTGAATGTCCGCCCGTCCGGCCGAGGCGCGTACGTAGTCGACGTGATGTATGACGGCGAAGCCGGGCTTGGAGACTCTCAGGTATTGGTCTTTCCCGGATCTGTGAGCTGCGACGAACTCGTTCTCGGATACGCGGAGCGCCGATCCGGTGACGTCGGCCTGGGCACCCTTCCAGTGGCGCTGGCCGAAGAGACAAAGCGGCTCGAGGTATCGGACACGGGTCGGCTCGGTGCGACCTATTCGTTCGACCAGCGGCTCGAAGCCTCCGAGTCCTACACCGTTTGGGCTCGAGGCTACCGCCTTCCGGCGGCGAACGTCTCGGAGCCCCCCGTGGAGCTGACCTACGGGTGCGTCGAGGGGGACGTCGTACAGCCGGGGCGGATCACCGACGTCGATATCGCCATGGTCGACCATGTGCCCGTCTTTCAGGGGCCCTATTCGGTCACCCATACCTTCGATCTGGTCGATGCGATTCCCGACAAGGTCGAACGTTTCGTTCGCCTCTTCGGGCTGCTTGTCGCGTCGCCGGGCAGTTTTCTGGTGGGATGTCAGCCGGGCGCGGTGGGCATCAACGGCGAAGAACTGTGCCCGGAGAATCACGGTGGGTCGGTCAAGGGGCTGCTCGACCTCTTGGCCGAGTCGGCGATTCCCGAGGATACCGACAGCCGTTTCTTGCAGCGAATTCAGTCGCTTCTGGACCGGCTCGAAGGGAGTTCACTCGGTCGCAACGCCCTTCGCACGGTCGTAGACGCCCTGGTTATCCACGAAGTCTACCGGGCCAATCCCGCCGTCGGTACGGCCACCGACGTCACCGCAGACATTCTGGATACCCTTCGCCACTTCACGGTACGTGGGCCGATGCGGTTCGACGGCGACGTCTTACCCAGCATCGTCGATGGGACACCGCAGCTCAACCTGCCCGAGAGTGCGGCCACTCAGACCTGGAATGAGATCGCCTTTCGCTGGACGGGTGACCGCCAGTGTCTGGGAAACGACGACCCGAAGAGTTGTCGGACGCGGTGGTACGACCTGCGGCGGATCGTCGGGTCGGGCCGAGAGCCCGTATCCGGTTCGTTTGCCGCGCAACTTGCAAATGATGGGGGGCTGACCATCGAGTCTCACAGCCTCGACTTCAATTTCGGAGCGTTGGCGCTGGGAGCCCTGGAGCACGCCGTGCTTCCCCGCTATTTCAGCTCGAAGGATGGCTCCGGCGGGCTCGTGGCCGATCTGGACGGAGCCGCGGGCGGCGCCCCCGACGGAGTCGTCACGGTCGAGGAAATTCTACAGGGGACGCTTGCGGACTGCCATGCCGTGGCCATCGGCGTCGATGGTGGCCGAGGGCCGCTGTATTCGACGGTCCGCACGGCGTGCAACGAACTCGTCCACGGGTTGACGGTCAAACTGGAAGACCTGCTGATCGATGCCCTGCGTGTAGACGGCGATACGGTGAGGGTGTCGACCTCGCGTACCGCGATGGGCGAGTCGGCGTGCCGGGTGTCGCAGCCCGGTGTCTATCCGTCATCATGGGAGGCTGAGCCGCTGCCGCTCGTCGGACGGATAGGTGGAGCGGCGCCGGAGCAGCGTTGCAGGTGGACGATGGGGCTGAGTTTCTCGCCCGATCCGATCTCGGGGAGCTTCTGGAGTGAGGACGACTGACGGGATTGCCGGGCGCAGCCGGAGTTTTTGATTCAGGTTGCGTCCGGCCTTCCCTCGATGTCGATACCCATGTTTTCGCAGGTAAACAGAAAGGTCTCGAGCTCCCGCTCCGATGTGTGTTCGGGGGGGAGTCCATCGCGTACCTCCTCCCAGCTCAAATGACCCTGCTCGAGCCCCTTCTTGAGGAGGTTACGCTTGTGACCGTGGTAGTCGGTCGGATCCGGATCGGAGAACTCTTCTTCGAGATCTTCGTCACTCATCAGAGACGGCTCCACAGCAATGGTTCGGACATCGTTCGACGGCGAATCTAACCACTCACGGGGCCGGTTCAACGCGACGATCGTCGGTCTCGGTGGCGAGATCATCGGGACCGATCCCGAGTGCCTCGAAGACTTCGCCGATCAGATAGATCGACCCGTAGACCAGGACTCTCGGGCGGCGGCCGGCCTCGGTTTCTTGTGCCACCCGTCGGCACATCTCTTCGAGTCCCTCCGCACAACTGTTCGCGACGCCACGAAGGCGCCCCTTGGGTAGCACCGACCTCAAGTGGGTGGCGTCGGCGGCTCGCGGGGAGTCGATTTGGCAGGACCAAATCGGCCCGTCCCAGTCCCGAAGTGGTGCGAACATCTCGTCGAGCGCCTTGTCTTCGAGTCCCGAGACAAAGGCCCCGTCGAATGCAGGGGTCGGGCCGTCGTTGAGCCAATCGAACAGTGCGTCGACGGCAGCGGGGTTGTGAGCGGCGTCGATCAGGAGTTCGACCTCACGGTCCAGGCCCCATTGGCCGGAGGGAATGATTCGCGTGTCGAGTCGACCCGGCCAGACGGTCCGGTGTACGCCCCGGCGTGCGTCCTCCGGGTTCCAATCGTCTCCCAGAAAGACGCGCGACGCCTCGAGCGCGGTCGCCATGTTGGCGAGTCTCGTGGGATGAGGACCCGCGGGATGCAGGTCGTCTAGCCGGAGCTGACCGGCGTCGGTCCAGTAGGTGGCCGAGGCGTCCTCCGCGGTTCGGTCGGCCTCGCGTTCCGCCGTGGATGTGGTGTGCGATATGCCGAAGTCGCGGCCGAATATTCGCATATTCGACGGCCCCGACTCCTGCAGGACGTCCAGTGCCTCGGGATGGGTCTGTTGGCCGACGACCGCCGGGACATCGGGTCGGAAAATACCGGCCTTTTCGGCAGCGACCTCTTCGATGGTGTCGCCCAGATACTCCGTATGGTCGAGTCCGATGGTGGTGACCACCGACACATCGGGTTCGAGCCCGTTGACGGCGTCGAGCCGACCCCCGAGGCCGACTTCGAAGATATCGACGTCGGTGTCTGCGTCTCGAAACAACAACGCCGCCATCAAGGTGGTCAGCTCGAAGAAGGTCAGCCGAACCGACCCGGAACCCGATTCTCCGTACGTCTCCAACACGCGGGTGGCCACCGGCTCGACGGTGTCGACGTCCAGCGGACGTCCGCCCACGCGAAATCGCTCGCGCAGATCGACGATGTGCGGGCTCGTGTACAGGCCCGGACGCCGGCCGTGGGCGTGCAGGATCGCCGACAGAAACGCCGCGGTCCCGCCCTTTCCGTTCGTTCCCGCCAAGGTGATGTTTGGGGAGCGGGCCTCGGGATGACCCTCGTCCTCGAGGGCCCGCCTGATTCGATCGAGTCCGAGATCGATACCGAACCGGGTCTGCGCGAAGAGTCGTTCGCACAGCCCCGACCATGAACTGCTATCAACCACGTCGCGTTCCGATTCAGGATTCCGAGTAGTCGTATCGGTCTTTCAACTCCAGATAAGAGAGGTAGCGGTCGAACTCAGCCGGATCCGGGATCTCGAAATGGCCGTCGGCGTCGATGGCGATGAGTTCGCGATCGATGAATTCGTTGAGAAGAGCCTTCAACTCGCCAATATCGATCGACAGCACCGCCGCCAGGTCGTCGGGGATCGGTGTGGAGCCGGTCAACGCGTCGCTGTCCCCGGCCTGTTCGGCCTCGTGGCGCAGTTGATGGAGCAGACGCCCTTCGTTGGACCTCAGCGAGTAGTTCGAGACCCGAAACTGGCTCTCATTGAGCCGTTTGCCCATCTTCTTGAGCATCCGCACGGAAATATCCGGGTTCTTGCGGACCATCTCCTCGAACTGACCCGCCTCGAGCTTAATCAGCGAGGCATCCTCGGTGACCGTGGCCGTGACGGGTCGTGGCTGGTCGTTGATCATCGCCAGTTCCCCACAAAATGCGCCGGCACCGAGTTCGCCGACGACGACCGTCTGGTCGTGGACGCGTTTCTCCAGCCGTACGCGACCCGACTTCAGAACGAACATGGTCGAACCTGATTCTCCCTCTCGGAACAACACGGTCCCGGCCGGGCACTGAACGACGGCTTTGTCACTGATCGTCGCTGTCATAGATACGTTTCGGGTCGTCGAGTTGAGTGGCGATCTGCTCGTAGGTCTCGGGTGCGACCGGGTGATCCTTGGTCCGTCGAAAATGCTGCAAGTGATACCACAACCGGTACAGGTCCCGAGGAGTGTCGACATCGTACCAGAACTCCTCGAGACCGTACACTAACCCGGCCTGCTCGGCATGCTGCATCGTCTGGTCCAGGACCCGGGGGGTGCTCCACTCTATGTCCGCGAAGAGCCCGGTGTGCGGCGCGTCCATCCCGACCAGATAGTATCCTCCATCGAACGACGGTCCCAGGACGACGTCCGATTCCTCCAGTCGCTGGAAGGCCCGGTCCAGGTGCCGGTGCTGCAGAGTCGGGCTGTCGGAACCGATGACGACCGCCCTGTCGCATCCCGCGTTCAGCCGTTCGGTGATCATGTTGCCCATGCGGGCGCCGAGGTCCGGGCCGCGCTGGGCTCGGAGGCTGAAGTCGCGGTCACGGAAGGCGGCAAACGACGCGTGGTCGGCGGGTCCGGTGTGGGCGAGGATGAGCTCCACGTCGGTGGTCGGCCGGGCGCGGTATTCGGAGAGCATGACCGCGAGGTCGCGCAAAAACGCGCTGTACAGGGAGGCGGCCTGTTTTTCTGACAAGACGCCGGTCAACCGGGTCTTGACGCGGCCCGGCTCGGCGGGTTTTGCAAAGATGATCAACGTGTCTCGACTCAATCCGAACTCCAGTATTCACGAAGGATCGTCCAGAGGATCTTGTAGCCGGCCATCACGGTCCCGGTAACCGTACCGGTGACCTTGGAGACGCCGATTCGACGCGTGTAGCTGACGGGTACCTCGACGGACGCGATGCCCAGGCGAGCGGCCTTGAGCTGCATCTCGACGGTCCAGCCGTAGTCGGGATCCGACATCTCGAGCCGCTGGAGGGTATCCCAGGTGATGGCCCGAAACGGACCGAGATCCGTAAATCGATACCCGTGCAATTGTTCGATGAGCACGCAGGCCAATCGGTTTCCAAATCGCGCCTGGGGCAACAGCGCGCCGTCTTGTCGTGCGCCGACGGCCCGGCTTCCGATCACGAGTTCGGCGTCGCCGGCCAGAATCGGGGCGAGGAGCCGGTCGATCTCGGAGGGGTCGTCGCTGAAGTCACCATCCAGAAACGTGACGATGTCGGGCGGATCTTCGGCCAGTGTGTCGATCCCGGTCAGACACGCCGACCCGTAGCCCTTTCGCGGCTCCGAGACGACGATCGCGCCGTGGCGTTTGGCGACCTCGGCCGTCGCATCGTCGCTGCCGTTGTCGACGACCACCACGCGTTCGATAAACCCCGGGAGTGCATCGAGCACCAGCCCGATGCTCCGTTCTTCGTTGAGCGCCGGAATGATGACCCCGACGTCGGCGGCGGCGATGTTTGGATTCTGTGCGGCGGGCCACCAGACCTCGCCCCTGCCCCTGTCGATGTCGTGCTGCGGATCGGTGTCCATGCGACCGCGCACCATAGGATCACTTGGCCGCGTGAGGGAAGTTCTGTATTGAGTGGCACGAGTCGTTCCCCCACGCGCCAGGAGAACCATGAGTGACGAGACGAAGGAGACGACAACCTACGCAGATGCCGGTGTCGACCTCGATGCCGCCGACGAAGCGGTCGAGGGCTACGCCGATGCCGTCGCCTCCACGGAGATTCCCGGCGTCATCGACGAGATCGGCGGCTTCGGCGGCCTCTTCGATCTGCGGGCCTCCGGCGCGCTGGAGGGCGGCGACGATCCCGTGCTCGTGGCCGGCGCGGACGGTGTCGGCACCAAGATCAAAGTCGCCTTCAAGACCGGGCGACACGACACCATCGGCATCGACTGCGTGGCGATGTGCGTCAACGACGTACTCACGACCGGCGCGCGGCCGCTCTTTTTTCTGGATTATCTCTCGACCGGGGAACTCGATCCGGGCCAGGCCGAATCCGTCGTCAAGGGATTGGCCGCGGGGTGTCGCACCGCCGGGTGCGCCCTGCTCGGAGGAGAGACCGCCGAGATGCCCGGCTTCTACGATGCCGGCGAGTACGACGTGGCGGGCTTCTGCGTCGGGTTGGTCGACCGCGAGTCGATGCTCGATCCGCAGGACGTCGAATCGGGAGACGCCATTCTCGGAATTGCCTCGAACGGCATCCATTCGAACGGATTCAGCCTGGTCCGCAAGGTTGTCGACGACCATGGCTGGGACTACGGAGAACCGCTCGATGCGTTGGATCCCGACCGTTCCCTCGGTGAAGCCCTGCTCGAGCCGACGCGCCTGTACGTGGAGCCGGCCCGACGGCTGATCGACGAGTTTGGCGCACGAAGTTTGGCACACATCACCGGCGGCGGCCTTCCGGGCAACCTCCCGAGGGCCTTGCCGGATGATGCTGCCTACGAAGTCGACCGCGACGCTTGGGAGGTCCCCCGGGTCTTCGACTGGCTCAGAGAGGCGGGAAACATCCCTCTGGAGGAGTGCTACCGCGTCTTCAACATGGGCGTGGGCATGGCGGCCATGGTCCCGCAGGACCGAGCGCGTAAGGCGTGCGAGGCGCTGAGCGCGGACGGATGGAAAACGTGGCAGATTGGACGGGTCAGGTGACCGCGACGGATTAGTTCGCCAGGTTGAACCGATGCCGGACCCTCACCTTCGAGGTCACGGCTTTGCAGTCTCGGCGGGCGGGCTCGAAGGTCCACTGCTCGAAGGCCTGCCGGGTGAGTTCGTCCAGGCCGGAGCCGAGTCCCTGGACGATTTCGACGGCTCGCACCCCGCCGTCGGGGCCGACCGTGACCAAGCCGACGACTTCGCCTTCGACACCTCGCCGTTTGGCCTGCATCGGATAATCATCCGGCGAGACGCGGACCTTGTTTTTGACGCTCGCCTGTTGTTCAGGGCAATTTCGCGGGCTGCTGCCCGTGCCGGGCGTGTCGCTTCCGCCCCGTCCCGAGCCGTCGCCCTCCCCGGTCTGGATCGAGTCCATCCTGTCCGGATCGACGTAGTTGTCGGTGATTTTCCCGGATTCGATCCCCTTGCCCACCTTCATCGTGGGACCTTCGCCCCCTTCGACGGTCGACTCCATGGTCATCCCCTCGAGTTCCACGGCCTCCATCGACTCGGCCTCTTTGCTCGCCGATTCTTGTTTCTGAGGGTCCTGTTGTTTCTTCTGCGGTTGGGGTTCCGGCGGCGGTTCTTTGGGTTCGGGCGGCGGCTCCGGCTCGGGCTCGTCCCGCGGCTCTGGTTCGTCGTCCTCCGGGGGTTCTTCGGGGGCCGGCTCGGGTTCGGGTTCCGGCGGCTCCGGTTCGGATTCGACCACTGCCACCTCGACGGTGTTGTCCGTGTCGTCCTCCGGAGCGCTGGAGGACCCGAACATCCAGGCGACACCGATGACGAGCAGGTGCAACAACAGCGTGGCGGCGAGGACGACAGCCCAGCGCGCGACGACTTGCCCGCGGGTCTCCCGCCCCGCAAGCAGTGGATCTGTCGGACGTCGGCCCTCCAAAGGGTCACTCCTCGTCGGATTCCGATTTGGGCTTCGAGCGCCGCTCGATGTTGAGGGCGAATTTGTCGAGCCCGTTGGATTTTATGGTGTCGATGAGGTCGACGACTCGTCCGTAGTCGACCTTGTCGTCGGCGGCGATCGCCGCCCTGAGTTCCGGCTCTTGTTCGACCCGGGCTGAGACTTGCTGCCCGATGGTCTTTAACGTGGTCTCCTCCCCATCGAGAAGAAACGCCCCGTCTGCGGTCACCTGAAAGGTAAGCGTCGACTGGGTCTCGGCCTCGCCGGATGCGGCCCGCGGCAGGTCGACCTGAATCTGCTGGCGGACGATATACGAGGTCGTCACCATGAAGATGATCAAAAGCACGAGCACGATGTCGACCAGGGGCGTGACGTTGATGCCGGAGATGACATCGTCGTCACCCCCACCTGTATTGAAGCCACCCATGGCGGAGCCTCCCTCTGTTCAGTCGTTGCGGCGCAGATATGACAGCAACGTGCGCCCAAGAAGATCGGTCTGGGCCACCGACTTGCCGACCCGGGTCTTGAAGGCGTTGAAGGCAATGACGGCGGGGATGGCCACCAGAAGGCCGACGCCCGTGGCGACCAGCGCCTCCGAGATCGCGCCCATCACGCCCTGGGCCGCCTCCTGGCTGCCGATGGCCAGATTGTCGAAGGCGGCGATAATGCCCAGCACCGTGCCGAAGAGTCCGATAAAGGGCGCGTTGTTGCCGACGGTTCCCAGAAACGGCAGGAACTGGTTGTACTTGGTCTTTTCGGTCGACAGCGCCCCGCTCATGCGATCTTCGACCGCTTCGGGACCCTTCTCTCGGTCGCGGAGCCCGAAGAGGACGACCCGCGCCTCCATCGTCTGGCGCCCATCCAATAGATCTGCCGCCGCCTCGTAATCCTCGTCTTCGAGGCATTCCTCCATCTTGACCCGCAGTTCGTCGACGGCGACGGCACGGCGGCGAAAAAAGAGGATCCGTTCGATGGTGAACGCGACGGTCGCCACACTGAGGAGCACCAGGATCCAGAGGACCCATTCCGCGCCCAGCAAGGCGAAATCGAGTAGGAATTCAGTGAGCATGGAGTTCGTCTGTGTGGATGAGAATCAGTGGTTATGTGCGCGTATCGAGCGGTCGAGGGGCCGCCACGAAGAGGTGATGATGGTCCTCCAGCACGAGGTCCTTGGGTGGATTTACCTCGATCGTCTCATGGCTCGCCTTCAGGTCGGCCTGTTCGGCACGGGTGCGCTCCGGGTGAGTATCGACCCCCAGGAGCGTCGCGTCGTAGTCCTCTTTGAGCCGCACCATCGCTTCGCCGACGGCCATCCCCGCCAGCTCCGGCGGCACGGGATTCTTAAAGAATTGATGGCCGTATTTCGAGGTCAACAGCTCGTCGAGCATCGAGACGATACCGCGATTTTTGGTCACCGTCGCCATGATGTTTCCCACGTACTCGTCGCTGACGATGATCTCTTCGACCCCGATCTCGCGGAGGCTCGATTCGTTGTCGCGGTTCAACAGTTGGACGGTCGTGTAGATGTGATCGTTGACCTTCTCGATGAGCATCGCGGCGAGGACGGTCCGTGCATCGCGATCCTGCGGGGAACGTCCCTCGATGCTGTCGTCGGCCAGAAGCAACGAGTACCCGGCCCGGTCGAGGCCGACCTCTCGGAGCACGGACAACCGGGTGTAGTCGCCCTGGACGGTCAGGACCCTGGAGGGATGGGCCTGAATGACTGGAAGTTCGTCCAAGTCGTCGCGTTCCGAGACGACGACGATATGTTCGAAGCGCCGATCTTCGTTGAGCAGCTCCCGCAGCACCAGAGGACCGGCCTGATTCCACCCACAGACGACGACGTGGTCGTTGAGATCTTCTATCGACATGTTCGAGATCCTCAATTTGCGAAACGTATCGACCATCACCGCCGAGACGGTACCCGTGATGACCGCAAAGACCGTCAATCCGCCCAACATCAGGGTGACGGTCACAAGCCGTCCCAGCCGAGTTGTGGCTTCGTAGCCGACCGGTTCTCCCGCGATGACCGTCATGGCCGCGAACCAGAGGGAGCGTTCCAGCGAGCCGACGGCCGGCTCGAGCTGTTCGAGCGACAGTGCGCCCATCAGGATGACCGTCACCGTGATCAGGGCCACGATCACATATTCGATGCGGACGACGCGAAAAAGCTTCGAGATCCGTGCGAGTCGTCGGATGGCGATGACGCCCACCCGGAAGAGTCGCAGGAGCCGAAAAATTCGAAGAAACCGAGCCGCCCGAAACAACGGCATCACGGCGATGATGTCGTACCAGTATTTGCGAAAGAAGTTTCGCTTTCGCCGTTCTCCGTAGAATCGGAGGCTCAACTCGATGACGAAGATGGCGGTAATGACCTGGTTGCTTCGGACGACGGCCGTAAACCACGGATGGCTCGGCTTCAGTGTGGCTTCGATCATGACCAATGCCACCGACACGATGATGAGCGCGGCCACCACCGTTTCGGTCACCCAGTGATTCATCAGCTCGCGCACTTTTTGCTTCGACGTCTTCGGCAGTTGCATCGGCGGTTTACTTGTCTGGGGCGCGCGGTGCCGGTTACCCTCACCAACGGATAGCTGACCTCTTCTGAAGCGCGGGTATCACATGACCGACTCCCCGTCACACCTGAGTGATTCGCCCTCGCCCGACCCGATGATCTGGGTGGGCGGGCTTCTGAGTTTAGCCGTGGGCGTAGCGATCTTCGTGATGAACCGACAGGCGCCATCCGACTCGCCCGACGAGCCCCCGCCGATAGCGGAGGTCTCGATGGAAGACGCTCCGCATCCGTTGGCCTTTCCCCCGTTGCCGGCCGACGAAGATCGGCTCGCTCGCGCCCGGGCGGAGAAGTACGGAGCGGCTCGGCGAACGCTCGACGATCAGCCCGAAGCGTCCGAGGCTCAGAAGGCCTTGATCGAATTGGTCCAGCAGGCGAACCGTCGGCAGTTCGACGGGGGCGAGGAGGCCGGCGCGGGCGACGGTGCCGCCCTGTCACGAAGGATTTCGGTCGCAGCCAACAACGTCATTCAGTCCCTCTCCTACGATACCTTTCCCGCAGCCGGCGAGCCTCTGTATACGGCCTGCCGAGAGGGGCTCGCATCGCTTCTGGCCGCCGTCCGTCGGGGAGACGTCGATTTTGAACGCGCCAAACAGGACCCTCCGACGTCGGAGTTTGAAACCTATCGCTCCAACTGCGGCAACCTGCTGGGTGTGCTCGCCGAGCGCGGCCTGGTCGGTGAGTCCGGCGAGTGGGCCGAACCGGAGGATAAATCGAAGGTGGTCTTTTCGGTTCTCCAGCGCGTTCGATGGGCGCATATGACCCACGACCGCCGTCCCGCGTTGCTCCAGTTGACACCGGCGGAACGTGCTCTATATTTGCGCTGGCGAATCGAGAGTCCTCGGGCCTTTCCGATGGCCCAGCGGCAGAAGTTTCTATCGCAACTGACTGCCGACAAGGGTCTGCTCTCGGAGTACGATACCCAGCTCGCCTGGGCCAGACTGGAGTGGGCCGCCGGCCGGAGCGACGCCGCCGAATCACGACTCCGCAACGCCCTCGAAGGCGCCGACAGACAGGCCAGTGCCCGGTATCGTCGTGCCCTGGAATGGCTGGCCTCTCAGGAGGCGAAGTCATCGAACGAGGACGGTTGACATCGCGATTTTGCCCGCTTATACACTGGCGGCCCGGACGAGGGAGCAATCCTCTCCGGCGCCACAGTCGCAGCACCCCTTTTGGGGCCGTAGCTCAGTCGGGAGAGCGCGTGACTGGCAGTCACGAGGTCAGCGGTTCGAGCCCGCTCGGCTCCACTTCAAAGACGCCCCGTCACCCCGGGGTCGCGACAGTTTAGATGAGAGTCGGCCCGGTGTTTTCACCGGGCCGATTCTGTTTTGGGACGATCTGCGTGAGGACGGACAATGGCCAATTTTCTGAAACGGCGCGGTCAAATCGAACAGCGACTCGGGCAGTACGCCACACGGCTCTTTCGGGTCGAGGCTCACATCCGCCAGGGCGAAGTCCGGGCCGCTCGCAAGCGTCTCGAAGGATTGCTCGAGGACATCGAGCAATTCGAACGCGACGTCAAATTTCCGGCCGAGTTGACGATCGTCGGGGCCCAGCTCGGTTTCCTCTCCGGAAAGGGACATCTGCTGCGTGGGCGCCTGCCCGCGGCCCTTCTGGGCGCGACCGCCGGGTGGCTCTACGGGCAGTCGACCGCGTGCGAATACCAGGACGCCATCGACGAAGTGAAGAGCCGCGTCGAGATGCTCGGTGACGTGCTTTTGGTCGAAGACGACGACGAATGAACTGATTGCTGTCACCCTAAGTCTTATCACGACCAGTGGATTGTAGATGCGACGTGCCAAAATAATCTGCACCATCGGACCGGCGTCGAATTCGCCGGAGGTCCTGCGCGAGATGATCGAAGCGGGCATGGACGTGGCCCGTCTCAACTTCTCGCACGGGACACACGAGGATCATCGCGAGACTTTCGAGCGGATCCGCTCCGTCTCCGAGGAGGTCGGCAAACCGGTCGCCATCCTCCAGGATCTTCAGGGCCCCAAAATCAGAGTCGGGCAGTTCGCCGAGGGGCCGGTCATCCTGGAAAACGGGGATGAGTTCACCATCACGACGCGCGATGTCGAGGGCGATTCGACCGTCGTCTCGACGACCTACAAGGGACTTCTGCGCGATGTCGACGTCGGCGATACGATGCTTCTGGACGACGGCCTGCTACGTCTGCAGGTCACCGATCTGACAGAGACCGATGTCGTCACCGAGGTGCTCGTCGGCGGCAAACTCAGCGACAACAAGGGAATCAATCTGCCGACCTCGAAGGTCTCGGCCCCAAGTTTGACCGAAAAGGACAAACGGGACCTGAAGTTCGGCATCGAGTTGGGGGTCGATTTCGTGGCCCTCAGCTTCGTGCGCTCGGCCCTGGATATTCACCAGCTTCAGGCGCTTCTGCCCGATGAGGATGGCCAGCGGATCAAGGTGATCTCGAAGATCGAGAAACCGCAGGCCATCGGCGAACTCGAAGGCATCATCTCGGTGTCCGACGGGATCATGATCGCTCGAGGCGACCTCGGCGTCGAGATGCCGCCGCAGGAGGTGCCGATGATCCAGAAGAAGGCGATCACCCAGGCGGGGTCGCTCGGGCGGCTGTCGATTACGGCGACTCAGATGCTCGAATCGATGACCGAGAATCCGCGCCCCACCCGCGCCGAGGCTTCAGATGTGGCCAACGCCGTGATGGACGGCTCCGACGCGGTGATGTTGTCGGGCGAGACCGCCATCGGCGAGTATCCGGTCGAGTCGGTGCGGATGATGGCGAACATCATCGAGGAGGTCGAGCGAAGCGACCTGTATCGAGACGCGCCGCCCCCCGAATTCCTGGAACACCTGAAGACCTTCCCGAACGCGGTGTCGCGCTCGGCCGCCATCGCCGGGGACGAACTGACGGTCGACGGGATCGTGGTTCTGACATGGTCGGGGTCGACCGCCCGGCTCATCATGACCTATCGGCCCTCCAAGCCCATCATCGCCTGCACGCCGAGCCCAAGGGTGCGCAACCAACTCGCCCTCTTCTGGGGAGTCGAGCCCTACCTCATCGAGATGATGGACAACACCAATATGATGCTCGAGCGGGTCGAAGAGCTGATGGTCGAGGAGCGCGGAGCCGAATCGGGGGATGAGGTCATCGTGGTGATGGGATCTCCGACCGGCGAACACACCGAGACGAATCTGATCAAATTTCACCGGATTCCGTGACTCAGCCGCAGACCCGATTGCGGCCTTCGCTCTTGGCGCGGTAGAGCCTGTCGTCGACGAGTTTGATGAAGTCGAAACAGTCGAACTCCCGCGAGATCTCTTCTTCGGTGGCGTAGGACTCGTTGCTCAAATATTCCTGCAGATCGGCCACTCCAGCCGACAGCGTGATCGGAATCTCGACACCGTCGAATTTGAACTTCTCTTCGTCGACCATCTTTCGGATGTTTTCGGCGACCTCCATCGCGTGTTCCTTCTGGACCTCGGGCAGCAGAAGCACGAATTCCTCGCCGCCGTACCGTGCAAAGAGGTCGTCTCGCCGGATGCGTCCACTGATGAGCTGGGAGATGCGCTTGAGGATGTAGTCGCCGGCGAGGTGGCCGTAGGTGTCGTTGGTCTCCTTGAAGCCGTCCAGGTCGAGCATGACCAGCGACAGGTCGCGGTCGTATCGGATCGACCGGCTCATCTCGCCTTCCATCTCCTTGAGAAAATGGCGTTTGTTGTAGGCGCCAGTCAGCCCATCGGTGGTGGTGAGCTGGTAGATCTCGTCGTGATAGGCCGACTCGATGTTGCTGCCCGACAGAAACTTGAAGATCGTCGAACCGATCTTGATCTGATCGCCGTCTCGAAGCGTTTCTTCGGTGACGGGACGGTCGTTGACGAACGTACCGTTCGTCGACTCCAGATCCTGCAACACGTAGTTTTCCTCGCGATTCTCGATCACGGCGTGATTGCGCGAGATCGAGTCCTCGTCGACCTGAATGTCGACCTTGCTGGAGCGGCCGATCATCGTGGAGTCCTGGGCCAGGCTGAACTTCTTGCCCAGGTCGACCCCATTGATCACAACCAGACACGCCTCTCGAGGGTTCGAGGGCCCCTCTGGAGCGTCTGAAATGACCGTGACAACTGTGCTATCGTTACCCATTACTTCCGTGCCATCGATACTTTAGGTCTTGCGCAGGCTACCGCAAAGGAGTCGGGCTTTCAAAGCAGCTTCTCGTGAGCGATGCGCTTTCCGCGTTCGACTCCCGGCTGGTTGAAGGCATCGATATCCAGCAATTCGCCGAGGATGGCGGTGGCCGACTCCCAGAAGATAACAAATGCGCCGATCGAGGCCGGTCGCAGATCCGGGAGCATGAGTTCGGCGGTCGGTCGGCCGGCCTCCTGGAGGGCCTCTCGGGTGGCGGTGCGCTCGGCGTCCATGACGTCGGCCAGGCTGTGTCCGGCGAGGTGGTTGAGTCGCTCTGGCAACGCGTGGTCGGGGATCTCGATGTCTGCATCGAACGTGTCGAGCCCCCCGAAGATGACGAGCCGGCGGTCGGGCCCCTCCATGAAGAGTTGAACCTGACTGTGTTGGTCGACGGCGCCCGTGGCGGCGATCGGTGTGATGCCGGCGTGGACGGTGTCTGCCCGGCGGTTCTCGGCCTTGGCGAGACTTTCGCCGATCAACTGACGAAACCACTCGCCGAGCCCTTCGAGGTCATCGGCGTAGTTCATCAGCACCAGCTCCTGCATGCCGCGCTGGTACAGCGAAAAGATGTCTCCGGCCGCGCGGAGTATCGCATTGTTCTCCGGGTCGCGCTCCAGGAAGCGGTCGCGCATCGAGGCCGCGCCATCGAGCAGCTCTTGGATCGGATAGCCAGCCAGTGCGAGGGGGACCAGGCCGACGGGCGTCAGCACGCTGAAGCGGCCCCCGACGTTGGGGGGAATGTCGAAACTCTCGAACCCGTGGCGGTCCGCAAGGCTGCGAAGCTCGCCGGAATCCGGGCTCGTGACGGCGATGATCTGAGCGGCGGCACGGCCCGAGCCGAGTTGGTCGACCAGGCGTTCGAAGATGATGGCAAATTGACTCATCGTCTCGACGGTGGTCCCGGACTTGGTCACGACGATAAACAGCGTCGTATCCAGTGGGACGGTGTCGAGAAGCCGGTCTACCGAACGGGGGTCGATATTCGACGAGAAATGGAGGTTCAGCCCATCGAGCTGCGAGCTGTCGGCGGACTGGAAAATCGCCTCGGTGCCGAGGCTGGAACCGCCGATGCCGATAACGACGGCGTCGGTCCAACGTCCCTCGCGCTTTCGATGCGCCCATGCGGTGAGGCCGGATGGATTCGCATCAGGCAATCCCAGAAATCCGAGATTTCCGCTAGAGTGGCCGTCGATCACCGACTGGCGGGCGCGCCCCAGACGATCGGCGAGTGCGTCTCGCGTCTCGTCCGAGATACCCCAGGGGTCGCCGATCGCCTCGTCAGAAACTCCGTCGTTTTCGTAAGAAAGTTCGGTCATGGAGATTCCCGCTCCCCGGGGTCCGTTGTCGGGCGACTGTGGGGTTTTACTCTTCTTCCCCCACAAAACTCTCGTAACTCGAGGCGTCCATCAAGTTTTCGAGCTCCGAGAGGTCGTCGGGGTCGACCCGAATCATCCAGCCGTCGTCGTGAGGGCTCTCATTGACGAGTTCGGGGGTGTCGTGGAGCTCGTCGTTGATCTCCACGACGGTGCCGGAGACCGGCGAGTAGATGTCCGAGGCCGTCTTCACACTCTCGATGATGCCGAAATCGGCGCCCTGTTCGACGGGGTCGCCGTCGAGGGGCAGCTCGATGTAGACGACATCGCCCAGGAGATCCTGAGCGTGGTCCGTGATTCCGATGGTGACGGTCCCGTCATCGTTTTCGCGGGCCCACTCGTGCTCGTCGGTAAAATAGTAGTCGTTCGGAATCTCCATTGATCCATCCCGTATCAGGAACGTGTCACCGTCTCATCGTGAGTAAAATGCGTTGTTCGTGACGCGGGCCGAAACCGTTCGATTTCGGATCGCGATATCGACCGAGTCGGTGTCTGTGAAGTCGGAGTCGATGTATCCCAGGCCAATGCTTTCTTCAAGCGTGGGAGCGAAGGTCCCGCTGGTGACTTCCCCAACCTCCTCGCCGTCGACGAGGATGCTGTAGCCCGGCCGAATGACGCCGCGGCCCTCGAGGATGAGTCCGCGAAGTTTGCGTTCCGGCCCGCCCGACTCCTTTTGATTGCGCAGCGCGTCTTCGCCGACAAACTCGGTGTCCTTGTCGAGTTTAACCGTCCAACCCATGCGGCAGGCGTAGGGGGTCGTCGTCTCGTCCATATCCTGCCCGTAGAGGTTGAACATCGCCTCGAGTCGGAGGGTATCCCGGGCGCCGAGTCCGCACAGGGCCATGTCCCAGTCCTCGCCTTCGTCGAGGAGTGCGTCGAACAACGGTTCACCATCGCCGGCGGCGCAGTACAGTTCGAAGCCGTCTTCGCCGGTATACCCGGTGCGCGAGACGAGCATCTCCATTCCAGCGACCTCGGCGAAGGCGCCGCGATAGAAACTGATATCGTCCAGGTCGTAAGCCGTCATTTCCTGAAGCATCGCTTCAGCATTCGGCCCCTGGAGTGCCAGTTGAACCCACTCGTCCCCTTCGTCGGTCAGGGTGGCCTCGGCATCGGCGCAGTACTCGTCGGCCTTCCGGGTCATGTGGTCGAAGTCCTTGTCGCGGTTGGCGGCGTTGACGACGGCCAACACGCGTTCGGGACCGAGTCGGTAGTAGACCAGATCGTCGACGATGCCGCCCTGTTCGTTGCACATGGCGGTGTACTGAGCCTGCCCGTCGTCCAGTTTGGTGGCGTCGTTGGTGACCAACGCATCGATGACGGCGATGGCGTCGGGACCCTCGATGGCGACTTCGCCCATATGGCTGACGTCGAAGAGCCCGACGTTTTCGCGCACGGCGCGATGTTCGGCTTTGATGCCCTCGTATTGGACGGGCATCTGAAATCCGCCGAAATCGGTCATGCGGGCGCCGAGGTCGCGGTGGCGATGTTCGAGCGGGACGTGTTTGTCGGTTGCGTTGTCGGCCATGGACTTCTCCTGAACTTCGTCAGTTCGGTTCGATTCAATGGGCGCTGGTTCTCTTCAGGCGCGATACTCCGCGCAGGCACCGTCTTCGACCTCTTCGGGGGTGACCAGCCGGTTTCCGTCCCAGCACAGACCCCGTCGGATCAGGGCGGCGCGAGTGGTGTTTTCCATCAACGTCGCCACGGTCATTGGACCGACGCCGCCGGGGACCGGTGTGATGAGTTGGGCGCGCTCTCGAGCCGGTTCGAATTCTACGTCACCCACCAGGCTTCCCGAATCCTCGCGGCTGATACCCACGTCGACGACGATGGAGCCCTCTTTGATCCATTCTCCCGACACCAGTTCCGGGACGCCCGTGGCCACTACGACGATGTCGGAGCGGCCCACTTCGGCGGCCAGATCCTTTGTGTGCCGATGGCAGACCGTCACCGTCGCATCGGCGCGCACCAACATCTGGGCCATCGGACGGCCCACGGTCCGGCTGCGGCCCACGACGACGGCGTTTTTTCCCTGGATGTCGACGCCCGTCGCCCGAAGCAGCGTCATGACGCCGCGCGGTGTACACGCCTCCAGGTGGCCCTTCCCGGCCATCAAACAACCCAGATTCTGGGGGTGAAATCCGTCGACGTCCTTTGTGGGCGCGATGTGCTCGATGCAGCGATACGGGTCGACATGGTCGGGGAGCGGCAGTTGCAACAACAGCCCGTCGACCTCTTCGTCGGTCGACAGCTCGTCCAGAAGCCCCAGCAGATCCGATTCGCTGATGTCCGCGCTGCGGTGGACGTGGCGACTCTCGATGCCCAGCCGACGACATGCCTTCGTCTTGTGTTTGACGTAGATCTCGCTGGCCGGGTCGTCTCCGATTCGCACGACGGCGAGGGTCGGGGCCGGCCCACGTTCATTCAGTGCCGAGACGACCTCGGCTACCTGGTCTTCGAGCGCATCGGAGATGCGGCTTCCGTCGAGAATTCCCGGGTCGGCCCCCTCCTCGGCCTTCCTGAGCGCGTCGATGTCGAGGCGAAATCGGTCGACAAATGGCTGTGTCATGGCGGGGCTGTCGAGTGTCAAAATGGGGTGGATTCAGAAAAAATCCCGGTCGGCGCCGGCGACTATAACAGTCTGTTCCGGCCTGTCCACCGCCAGCTAGACCCCGTGCGTGTGAACGTTCAGTCGGGCTCGCCGGTCGGCGCTTTGACCGGTTTGAGCGTCCCGTCGTCGAGGGTCAGCGCCGGGCAGTCGCTGCGCTTCTTCTCCCGGCGCCACCAGTCCGACGCGCCCAGGTCGGTGAACTCGTATGACCAGACGACCGTACGAAGATACGTCGGTGGCTCGTCGGGAAACGGATTGTCCCCCAGCAGTGCGGTCACCGATTCTTCACCGGTCAACAGACGCCGCATAAACTGGAGGTACCACCGGCTCCACGGGCACCGACGGCCCATCTCGTGGCCGCGCTTCCAGCGCAGCGCCTGGAACCACATCTGCCAGTCGAGCCGCGGCATGTGCGGAGCGACCACCGGCGGCTTTGCCGACGGATCCCCGGGCTTCCACCGAAAGCCGTACGTCTTCCACTCTTCGCCGTCGCTGCTTCCCTGAATCTGCAACTCCGGTCGGCTTTCGGTCATATCGGCGAACAGTCCGTAGTTGTTCAGCGTGCGAAAGCCGTTGATCGACTGCACCGACGACACCACCCAGGCGGGAAAGGGACCGGCCGCTCCTGTGCGTGCGCCGGAAAACCTCGCGGTCATGTTCACCGTGGTAACGACGACAACGAAGGCGACCCCCAGGCCGACCATTCCCCGGCGGAGCTTCCCCGGTCTCGGCAGTCGACGATGGTCCGGGACGTCTTCGGCCAGCGTGCCGGTCGCGATAGACGGTAGCCAGCGCCGCCACACCGCGTCGTCGACCAGCAAAACCAGGACCGCGAGCGTCAACAGGTTGAAGGCGCCGTAGTTCCCGGTGACCAGGATGGCCCCCTGGAGCATCGCCAGCCACAGGGCCGCAACGTGACGCAGCTTTCGAGGAGCGAAGATCAAGAACGGGACGGCGAGTTCGATGACCAGCGTCCCCAGCGTCATGGCGTCGAGGACGACGACCGGCAATTGATCGATCCACCAACTGACCCAGTTCGGAATCGGCTGGGTCCAGAAGTGGTAGCGAAGCGCCGTCAGGTTGCGCCACGTCGCGTCGCCCGACAGCAGCTTCACCGCGCCCGACATAAACATCAGACGGAATGCCAGCCAGTGAAACACGAAGATGGCGGCTCGGCCGACTCGCTTGGGCCGCCACTTCGGCCACAGGCCCGACGGGGCCACAAAGAGCCCCAGAAAGAGGGATTCCAACAGCAGTGAATCCCACTGATACCCCATAAACGGGGTGATGCTCGATGCGAACGACAGGTACGTAACCCAGGCCCCCACCAGCGACCCACGCGGCCAGATTCCGGCAACTAACGTGGTGCTGAATACGCAGCCCAGGCCGCATAACAGGTAGAGCGCGGTGGTCGTCGGTTCAATCCACCAAAACAGACTCGGGACCATCGAAAATACGGCCCACCAGCCGCGCTCCGAGGCGGCGTCGCGGAAGCGGCCGATTGTGTCGGCAACCGGAGCGATGCCGTCGGGTCCGGCCAGACCGTCTAGCTGAAAGCCCAGCGACAAAAATGCGATCAGGGCCACGAGGCCCAGACAGCGAAGAAAAAGCCACCGGCTGATATCCCAGCGCGACGGGCGCAAATCTTCGCCGAAGAGTCTGCGGGACCAGCGGCCCACCAGACTCCGGTTGTCGGCCACAAATCCGTAGACGAATTCGGCGACCGCAGCCACGCCCGGCACGGACTGGTAGGCCCACCACCAGAATCCCGAGGTTCCCGGACCCATGGCGTGGGCGGCGAGGATGGCGGCCGCACCGCGCCGGAAGTCGCCGTCGGGAAACACCAGGTGAACTGCGTCTTGAAAATCCGCCGGACCCAGGGTCTCGAAGCGGTCGTGAACGTTCTGGTACCGGCGAATCTCGAGGGCGTCGCCGACGACATCGCGGAGCCGTTCGGCGGAACGGCGGCAAAAATCGCAGTCGCCATCCCACACCAGCACGGGCTTGCTGTCGGACTCCTGCGTCATATCAACCTCCGCAGTTGTTCCGCCTGGGCGCTCACGCCTCGGTCACCAGCAGACGTGACGCCAGCGTCTTGCTGACCGTGTGCTCGGTCTCGTCGATCTGCAGCGTCATCTGTCCGTCGATCGACAGGACGCCCGTCACCTGGACGACCGATTGCGGCGTCAATCCGATGCTCTCCAGATACCGGAGGACTTCGGGGTCCTGATCGAGCACCCGCTCAATTCGGATCTTCGTCCCGGATTCGATCTCGTCGAGCGGCCGCCCGTCGGGGTGGTCAATGTCACCCTCGGCGGTCGGGATCGGGTCGCCGTGGGGATCGACCCTCGGCTCGCCCAGAAACGCATCGATCCGCGAGGCGAGTGTCTCGCTGATGGCGTGTTCCAACCGTTCGGCCTCGTCGTGGACCTCGTCCCATTCGTAGTCCAGCGTTTTGACCAGAAAGATCTCGATGAGCCGATGGTTGCGAATCACCTTCAGCGCGGAACTGACTCCCTCTTCGGTCAGTCGCGCGCCGCGATATGGCTCGTAGTCGACCAACCCCTCCTCGGAGAGATTTTTCAACATCGCGGTCACCGACGAATGGGACACGCCGAGCTGGTCGGCGAGCTCTTTTGTTTTGACGCGATGATCCCCCTGGCCTTCCAGGTGGTAGATCGACTTGAGGTAGTTTTCGACGGAGGGAGAAGGCATCGTGGGCGCACCCGATTCGAGGGCAAGTGTGCATCGTTGGTCGTATCAAAAACGAATGGACCCTGAAACTGTGCGGGGAGAGGACGGGGCACGGAGCACGGGTCACGTTTAGGTTGGACGTTCAGGTTGGACGAACACGTTCACGATTCACGGGTCACGTTTAGGTTGGACGTTCAGGTTGGACGAACACGTTCACGATTCACGGGTCACGTTTAGGTTGGACGTTCAGGTTGGACGAACACGTTCACGATTCACGGGTCACGTTTGGGTTGGACGTTCAGGTTGGACGTTGTTTATACCGCGGCGGCGCGTCTGGGGCGCGACACGCCGCGTGATCGCCCGGTTCGCTGCGAGGCGCCGCAGCGCCTCGCGAGACCGGGATGACCATCGGGCGCACGCCGGATCAAGATCGTGTCGGCATCTCCAGCTACCTGCAGATTCCAACCCCCCCTTCCGCAGTCGACTGTCGATCTCCGCTAACTTTTAGGCCCCAGTCCGAGCTCGTATCGGGCGTTCTTGTAGGCGTCGGAGAAGGCGAATTCGATGAGGCGGCCGACGAGGTCGGTGCGCTCGAGTCGATTCCGGGTCTCCGGGGCGTCGAATCCGAGTCCCCAGCCGCGAAACCGAAGCAGACAGCGGATGCCAGCGTAGATGTCGCCGCACAAGACCAGGCCGGTTCGGGCCGCGTAGGCCTCCACATCGTCGGGCCAGAGTTCGCAGGGGACGTCGGCCATCTGTTCTTCGATGGGTTCGACGGCGTGCATCAAGCGTCTGCGGGCCATCGTCAAAAACGGGCTACTGACCGCGTCCGAGGCCTGTTGGCTCTCGACGTCGACCCGGTCGGAAAAGCCGTCACCGGTCTGTCGAAGCCATGTCCCTTCGATGAGGTGCCACATCTGGCGGCCATCCAGATTCGTCAGAGGCGCCAGGCCCGACCACGCCAGAGCGCCGGCGTACCCGGCGGCGAATCGGCGTTCGGCCGGTGACATCTCCTTGAGTTGATCGGCCTGGAACCAGATTCGCGGCCGACTTGCACCGATGATTTGGGGAGACGGCGGGCCATTGTCGCCGCAGTCGACGGTGGTACGCCCCAATTCGAAGGCCTCTAGGCTCGTCTCGAGCTCTCGACGAGCTTCGGACCCGCAGATGCTCGAGACCTGCTGGCTGTCCAGTACCTGTCCCTGCGGGAGGGCGTCGTCGAAGATCTTGCGTGCCAGCGGCATCGCCTGACGAAGCGTGTGAAAGACGCCGGCATCGAGCCGGTCGGGGAGCAGGTACGCCTCGACCATCTCGTCGTCGATCTGGCGTGCCGGTTTCGATTTGGTGCGGTGGGTCTGCCCGCCGGATTCACCGGCCACCGCGGCGACGACCTGTTTGGCCAGCCGAGCTCTCCCGTAGTCCTGCTGTCGTTCGAATACGTCGGCCATCACCCGGTGGGCTTCGGTACACAGGGGCTGCCGGCCGAGCAGTGCGCGGAACGTATCGACCGTCTCCTCGTATCGGCCGCGGGTTTTGGCGAGGGCTTGGACCTTGGAGCGGAGGACTGAACTCACCGCCGGGTCGTCGGAGCGGGCCGCACTCTCGTCGTCGTTCGTCAGCGACGCCAGACACCGGTCGTATAGCGTGGCCGCCTTTTCGGGCCGGTTCAGCCCCCGTGCCGCCAGAGCTCCCGCGCGAACCAACAACGTCTGGCGCGCCTTCGAGGAACGCTCACCCGCCAGGGATTCGAGTTGGCCGAGACAATCCTCGAGTCGGTCCGAGCGTTTCGCCAGGTCGAGCAGCCGGTCGAGCGCCGGCTCTGAGGTCGGAAAGCTTCGAACGATGCGCCACTGCAGGCCGTAGGCGGTCTCGGGGTCGTCGAGATCTCGGTCGTACAGATCGATGAGGGTCTGCCAGTCGCCGCGCTCCTCTCGAGTGACCTTGAATTTGAGGACTCGCTGGAAGGCCTCGACGGCCTCGTGGGGCTGGTCGGCGTCGCAGTACGCGTACGCCAGCATCCGGAGTACGGTTTCGTGTCCCCGCAGGTCCGAAAACTCGTCATCCAAAGCTTCGAGCAGCTCGATCCCCTCCCGGCGGTCCTCCGGGTCGCCCAACAGAAGGTCCGCCAGACGAATGCCCGACTGAAGGAGTCGCGCCGCCTGCGCGCCCTCTTCAGAGAGCGTGTCCAGGTGCTCGCGCTGATGTCGAAGCGCCATTTCGCGGTCGCCGAGCTCCCGGTCGAGACGCACCACGTTTTCGAGGTGTTCCGGGCGGCCGCCGAGGTCCCAGCACGCCAGAAACGCCCGTCGGGCCGCCTCCGGGTCACCGAGGTGTTGTTCGCGGGTGTCACCGAGGAGTTCGAACAACTCCAGTTTGCGGCCCGGGCCCGTGTCGTGGTCCTCCAGTTGGGATTCCAGGCAGGCTGCCAGAAGGGGCCACTGCTCCGTCGACTCCAGCGCACCGTGGAGACGGTCGAGAAGTTCGAAGCCCACGTCGCCTTCGAGCGTCCGTGGCGAGGGTTGACCGTCGTCGCGATCCAGTCGTGGGCAGGCCGCCATCGCGGCGGTCCGATGCCAACGTTGTGCGATCTCGCGGTGGTCGGAATCGATCGCCACGCGGGCGGCGTCGAGGAGCCGTTCGGTGAATCCACTTCGACTCCGACGTGCGGCGAGTTCGTGGCCCGTCCAATGAATGAAGGCGCCGAAGTCTTCCTCGGCCCGGCCTACCCTGGCCTTCAGTCGGGCCTCCACCAGCGAGGTCTCCGCCGGATCGTACTCTGGCAGCCCCTCTCCGTCGGTCAGTCGGTCCAGAAGCGATGAAACCCTCACGTCTGGAGAGGCTTCCTCGAGTTCAAAGATGATCGAGGGCGGGAGTTCTCCGGCGAGAAAATCCCGCTCGGCGTCGGTGAACCGTCGGTCGAGGGCCTGCAGGACGTTGCGGGTCTCCTCGGCCGGTTGAGCCATGCGGGCGTTGGCGACCTGTTCGAGCGGATGGTGTACAGTCGTGCGACGAGCTTGAGTCAGTTCGGCCCGTTCCCCGCTGGATGCCATGGCGAATCTCAACGCCATCTGGTTTTCGAGACTCTCCCGTTGACCGTGCATGCGGTAGCCGCGGCTGGCTTCGACGTCGGTCTCGGAGCGCTCTCGCAGCCGTGCCATGGTTTTGAAATAGGCGTCTCGGACGTCCTCGGAGATGCCATCGAGCAAGCGATCCTCCAGCCGGTCGGCCATATCGGATGGTGCGTTCTTGGAGGACGCCCAGGTGCGCGCCACCCCGTCGAGCCACTGTGGGTTGTCGGGGTCGGCGGCGAGTGCGTCGAAATACACGTCGCAGGCGGCGTCGGGGCATTCGAGTTTCCATTCGAGTACGAGCCCGAGCCGTCCGAGAAGGTCCCCACGTACCGTGCCGTCGCTCAGTGCGGCCCGCTCTTCCAGAAGATCACAGACCTCGTGCCACCTGTTCAGGCGTCGACCGAGACGCGTCCGCTGCTGGAGGGCGTCGAGATCTTCGGGCCAGCGCTCCGAGATTTGTCCCCAGATCTCCAGGGCTCTCTCGGGGCTATCGAGTCGATATTCGACGAGTTCCGCCAGCTCTGCCATGCGGCGACGCGCCAGCGATTCCTGTTGTGTCGCGGTCACCTGTTGATCGATGAGAGCGGCGACCGAGTTCCAGCGGCCCTGCCTTTCGAGCAGACGTTGAAGCCTCTGGACGCCTTCGACGTGGGTCGGATCTTCGGAGAGCGCTCGCCTGTAGTCTTGCTCCGCATCGTCGGAACGTTCGGCGCGTTCCGCCAGATGGCCGGCCGACGCGGCGAGTTCGGCCCGCCGATGAGTGGAATCACATGTTTCGATCTCGCGAAGATTCAGGTCTCGAAGGTCTTCCCAGCGTGATTCATCGTGAAAGAGCCGCCCCATGTTGGCCCACTCGTGGCGCCGTGCGCTCGAGATCGACAGGGCCCGGCGGTACGCCTCGGCTGCCAGGTCGGCATCCTCCAGATGTTCGTCGGCGACTTCGGCGAGTTGATTGAGCAGGTGAGCCGCCTCTCGGTCGGTGGGGGCTCGCCCACTCATCTCCACCAGCAGGTCGGCCAGTCCGCGCCAGTCTTTCTGGTGGTTGAGCTGCCGGATTGCGCCCTTTAGAGCGCCCAGGTGCCAGTCCTCCATGTCGAGGACGGCCCGGTAGTGTGAGAGGCTCTCGCGGGGGCGGTCCAGCTTCGCTTCGAAGAGGCGTGCCAACTCCAGATGTGTGGCGGTCTCTTCGCCGTCCAGGTGTTCCAGCCGGTGGACCAGCAATCGAGCGAGCCGTTGGGGGTCGTCGCCACGCCGTGCCAGCCGGACGACCCGGCGCAACGCGGCCCGACAGCCGGGGTCAGCGTCGAGCGCTCGGTCCCATGCATCTGCGGCCGCGTCGGGGTTTTCGTCGACGTGTTCATACACCTCGCCGAGATGGACCAGCCAGGTGGCGCGCCGGGAGTCGTCGGGCGCCGTGTCGGCCAGTTTGTCGAGGACTCGGGCGGCCTGCTCGGCCCCCATTGAATCCGAATTCTCTTCCCACTGCAGAAAGCCGGATTCCAGGGCGGTCCGATCCAGCTTCTCGATGCCCGGAGAATCTCCGAACAACTCCCCAGCGACGTCGGTGCCAGTCTCGAGGCCGATGGTCATCCAGGCCGAACGAAAGACGTGGTCGTCGGGAAGCCGGTCGACGACGTCGGCCGCCGGGTGGGTCTGGCCGCACTCGCGGCGTGCAGCCACCCAGAGTTCGAGCAGATCTCCGCCGACCCGGCCGGATTCGACCTGTCCCTCCAGCCTCAGCGCCGCTCGTTCGGGATGGCCGGTCAGATGTTCCCAGACCGCAAGCCTTCCCGACAGAAACTGAACGAGATCCTGGGCGTCACGCCGGCGGAATTCCTCGAGGCCCTCGCTGAGACGGTCCTTCGCCGCCTCGAGTTCTCCGGCTTCCAGGAGCGAATCCGCGGCGAGTTCCGTGTGCCAGAGGAGACTGAAGTCCCCTTCCTGCGGGGTGGGTTGATTCGAGCGCAGTCGTTCGAGGACGTTGCTGGGGCCGTCGCCGTGAAGCCAGGCCTCGTGGGCGGCCGCCAGGCGAACGATGCCGAGGGTCGAGCCGCAGGCTTCGTCGGCTTGGGCGTCGAGCGAGTCCACGACGGCGCCCGACTCGTCTCGCAACTGCCGGAGGATGCGTCGAAACGTGCGTTCCAGGGCGGGTTCGCCGCCGGCCTTCGAAGAAGAGTCATGGACCAGCGGGGCGAGCAGATCGCGTGCCGACCTGTATTCTTCGAGGGCCTCGGCACACTGGGCTGCCCCGGTCAGCAGGGCCGTCCTGTCGGGGTCGAGCCGGTCCCGTCGTTCGACTTCGTCCCGGAGGGTATCTCGCAGCTCGGCTACACTGGTGCGGAGGTCCCGCGCGGGGTCGGCCGGCCGGTACGTGGCGGCGCGGCGCGACCCGGCGGCGTCGGAACCTGCCGGCTGCGTCGACTCTTCGGTATCCGGCCGGCGCAGTCGCGCCGAACGGTCATCGAGTTCAATTGTCGGTTGTGTGGAGGTCGTCTGGCCCATCCGTGGTCCTCTGATCGTGTGCCATCCTTGGCGAGGTACATATCTGCGGTGCCCGGCTCGATGCCTTCAACGAGACGTCGTGTCTCTCGGGTCAGGATTCGTCGTCGGAATCGCCGGGCAGAGGATACTTCGAGCGGTCGTACTCCCATCCATCGGGGTCTTCGTCCATCGCGTCGATTTCTTCTCTGCGGCGTCTGCGCCGGACCGCCCATATTACGACAAGCAGGATGGTGGCGCCAAAAAATAGGAGGAACTCGCTGCGAAGGATGGCCAGCCACGAGGTACCCGTGGCGATCGAATCTCGCCATTCCCCCTCGAGGCGGTCCAGAGAACGTCCGGTGACGCCCTCGAGCGCATCGGCAAACGACGTTTCGCCATCGAGACGGGCGATCGCATCGGCGAACACCTCGGTTCCATGACGGGTCTGAATGAAGCGCACGAAGTGAAAGGATTGCGCATAGGCCAGCGAGGCGACGTTCTGGTGGGCCGGAAAGGTCCGGGTCAGGTTATCGAAGTTCATGAGCGCACCGGTGGCGGCCGCATTCGCCAACTGCTCCTGGCGCTGGGGCGTCCACTCGTCGGCCTGCATCAGTGCGAAGCCCTCGTGGAACCAGCGCGGCACGGCGTGTCCGGCACGGGCGACGTCGATCGCCACGTGGGCCAGCTCGTGGATGAAGGTCTTGTCGAGCTCGGAGGTTGTGCCGCCGGCCATCCGGGTGTCGTGCGCGACCACGACCGTCTGCTGGTCCGACAAACTCAGGCCGATCGCCCAGTCCGGCGCCCTGTTTTTGAGGTCGTTGTAGGTGAAGTAGTCGCCCACTTGAGGCACGATCCAGACGTCGACCCGGGGAAACGGATCGATGCCCAGCGACTTGGAAAGTCTGGCGACGGCGGGACCGGCCTCCTTCTCGAAGAGATCGGCAGAGGCCTGGTAGCGTTCCGGGTAGTGATACACCAACGGCGTCGATTCCGAGGCCTCGGTTTGGACCGAACCTTCGGGCATCTGAGCCTGCGCCGATGTCATCGGCAGGGCCAGCCATAAAGAAACGGTCAGCGCCAGCACCCGCGCCAGAGTGGCCATGCCGAGTTTCGTCATGTGTTCGGGTCTCCTGATCAGTGTCTCGTCTCCAGCCGTCCGGGCGACGTGGGGGGTTGGTTCGAGTCGATGTCGTCTTCGGATTCGATGTCTTCGGCCTCGACCTGGACTGGCTCGTCTCCAGGGGCTTCGACCTCTTCGACGTCGTCGGGCGTCTCGATCTCGTCGACCATCTCCAGATGGCTCGAGATCAGACTCTTGAGCTCGGCCCGGTATCGCACGCGCTGCTGTTTGAGTTGATAGATGTCTTCGCGCAGCTTCGTGGCCTGTTTTTCGGCCTTGGCGAGGATGCGCTCGGCTTCGAGTTCCGCGTCGGCGACGGTCAGCTCTGCGTCGCGCTCCGCCTTTTGTTTGACCTCGTCGGCCACGTTTTTAGCCATCTCCAGAGAATCCTGGAGGCTCTGCTCGCGGTCCCGGTACTCGTCGATGCGCTCGTTGGCCTCCTCGAGTTCGCGACGTGTCTGTTTGAGTTCGGAGACGAGCCGCTCCCAGTGGCGTGCCACGGTGTCCAGGAACTCTTCGACCTGGTCGACGTCGTAGCCGCGAAAACGGCGTTCAAAGGTTTGCTGGGCGATATCGTCCGAGCTGAATTTCAACATGTCGGCCCTCCATGGCCTCATTGAGACAGGTTTAGGGAGATAAAATCGACGCCATCATCTCGCGGCTTCGTCGCGCTGCTTCCCTCACCGCGTTGATCAACGCGGCGCGGAACCCCGATTCTTCCAGCGACACCAGTCCTGCCGCGGTCGTTCCTCCGGGACTGACTACGTTATCCTTGAGTTCAGCGGTGTGTTCGTCGCTCCGTGCTGCCAGTTCGGCCGACCCCGCGATCGTCTCGACGGCGAGGGTTCGTGCCGTCTGGCGGTCGAGTCCCTCGGCCACCGCGCCGTCGGCGAGGGCCTCGAGTGCGGTGAAGACGTAGGCCGGCCCGCTTCCACTGACGGCGGTCAACGCATCGAAGTCTGCTTCGTCTTTCAACGATACGACCGTTCCGACGCCTCTGAAGAGTGCTTCGGCCAAGGCCTGGTTGTGCGAGTCGGCCGCGTACACTCCGGTCACGCCCCGACCGACAAGCGCGGGGGTGTTCGGCATGGCGCGGACCAGGCCGCAACCTGGGTCCCCTGATTCGTCTTCGATCCAGCCTTCGAGCGATTGCAACGGTAGACCCGCTGCGATCGACACCACCACATCGTGGCCTTCGAGCGTTTTGGCCACCCCGCGCACCGCGGCCTCGGCATCCTTTGGCTTTACGGCGACCACATGGATCGTCGGCTCACCGGCAGAGGTCAGCGCTTCTACGTCTTCGGGGGTTCCCGAGCGGGCGTCTATGTCGTCCGCCAGCGTTCGAGCCTGCGAGGCGTTCTTGTCTATGCAGACGATGTCGGAGCCGCTGAGGTTCTTCGATTCGGCCCATCCCGTCGCCAATGCCGAGCCCATTTTGCCGCAGCCCGACAGGACGATGTCGAACGCGTCGATTGTGGGGGTCTCTGTCATCCTTGTTTCCTCGTTCGTGATCAATCGTAGTCACGCGGTCCGAACAACGCCGTCCCCAGACGAATCATCGTGGCGCCCTCTTCGATGGCGACCTCGAAGTCGTTGGTCATTCCCATCGACAGGTGTTCGAACCCGTCGCGGCTGTGGGTGTCCGACTCTGCCAGCAGCGTCGAGGCTTCGTCGAACAGATGGCGCATCCGCCGGAAGTAGTCCCGGTTGTCCTCCGGGTCTTCGGCATGCGGTGGAAGGGTCATCAACCCGCGAATCTCGAGGTTCGGGTAGTCGTCGGCCACGTCGATGAGCCCCTCCAATTCCTCGGGAGGAACGCCGCTTTTGGAGTCCTGCTCGGCGATATTGATCTGCAACAGTACGTCGACCGTCGAATCCGTGCGCTTGTTCAGTTGCTTCATGACGCTGCGGCGGTCGACGCTGTGCACGTAGGCCACGCGATCGACGACATCGCGCGCCTTGTTCGACTGCAGGTGCCCCACGAAGTGCCATTCGATGCCGTCGGGCACCTCGTCGACTTTGTCGTCCCACTCCTGCACGTACGAGGCACCGAAGGCGCCGACCCCCTCATCGTAGAGGGTCTTGATCGCGTCGGGCGGATGGGTCTTGGATACCGCGATCAGAGTCAACTCGTCGCGGTCGCGACCTGCTCGGTCACAGGCCGACTGGATGCGCTCCTCGACCTTCGCAAGTCGAGCGCGCATCGTCTCGGGGGCGTACTGGTCGGATGAGTTGTCGTCGGGTTCAGGCATACTGTTGTTCGTGTCTCCTCAAGAGGGGGTGAAGCGACCGTAAATCCATCGTTTCGAGGGTTTCGGCCAGGTGGCTGACGGGCAGTCCCATGACGTTGAAATACGAGCCGTGTAGCTCATCGACCAGCAGGGACCCAAAGTCTTGGATGCCGTAGCTTCCCGATTTGTCCATCGGTTCGCCGGTGGCCACGTACCGTTCGATGAGCTCGTCGGACAGTTCACGAAACTGCACACCGGTATAGACTGTCTGGACGACGTGGGATGAATTTTCGCGGTCGAACAGACAGTACGAAGTCAGGACCGAATGCTGGCGTCCCGACATCTCGGAGAGCATCCGCGCCGCCTCGTCGGCGTCGGCCGGCTTCTCGAGAATCCTGTCCTCCAGCTCGACGATGGTGTCAGCGGACAGGATCCAACGGGGTGTCGGCGCGGCGTCGCGCAACTGCTCGGCGACGTCTGTAGCCTTTTCGGCAGCCAGTCGTTCCGCGTAGTCGGTCGGGCTTTCGTCGTCATGGGCCTCTTCGGGGACGTCGGCGACTACGACCTGCACGGTCCATCCGAGGCGCTGGCACAGTTCCAGGCGCCGAGGAGAACCGCTTCCCAAAATGAGGTCTGCATCTTCGTCGAGTCGAGGGGCCGACATGGGGTGCCCGAACGAGAGTCGAATGCCAGTGAAACCCACCCGGGACGGTAATCTCGGGTCGGGGTGGTGTCAAAATTTATCGTTTGGCGATACAGTCATCATTGAGTCAATTCCCCTTGCACCACCCGCGTTTTGATGGCTTCGTCTCGACTCTGGTGGATTATCGTTTTGCCCGTCGCGCTCCTGTTGGGACCCGCGCCGACCGAGTCATCGGCGGCGACGACGCGACTCGAGGGCGAAGCCCCACTCCACTTTCCGAATCAGGAACAATCCTGGAAGCTCAGATTGGTCGCCGAGCACGAGGGCTCGGACGATGACGCACGCGTGCGTGCACGCCTCGAAGTGCGTCGCGCCGACGGGACGACCGCGCTAAAAGAATCGGTACCCGCATGGGCGACGCCGCCGGGCTTTACCCTCGACGCCGACATCGAGCAGCACGACGACGTCACGCTCCTGCTCGGCGAGATTCGCCCCTCCAGCGCCCACGAGGGGCCCGAAAAAATCACGCTTCAGTTCGCCTGGCGACTGGAACATCGACGGACCGACGCCAGCGGATTTGCCGCCACCGAACTCCTCGAGCGACAGCAGTATTCGGAACTCGACGGGGGCAGCCTGCTGGAGTTTCGCGATACCGACCAGTCCGCGCAGACACCCCGCAGGCTCGTGCGCCGCTCGGCTAGCTCGACGACCCATTTCTGCTCCGGCCCCGAAGAGACGCTTCGGGTATATGATGCCTACGACGTCGATACGGATTCGTTCGAGCGGGTCGTTGCCATCGACGACCTGGTCGCCTCGGCCGAGACGTTGAAGCCGAGTCTTCCGGCCGACCCCTTTGCGGGACCGTTCACCCAGGGCGTGTTTCAGTGGTACTGGGCGAGCTCTAAATACTTGGAGGAGGGCGAATCGACGGACCCGACTCTGGCCATCCGACCCGTCGCGATGGAAGACGGCCTGTTCGAGACCGCATGGACCGTCGATGCTCGCACACAACTCCGCGGCACCTACGCTACGGCCAGCATCACGCCGGCACTCCCGGTCGCCGGCCTGCGCATCGTGCCGGGGGTTCTAACTCCGAAATCGAAGTGGGAGAAGCACGGACGACCTCGACGCCTGCTCGTCACCGCTGCCGACGGAAGCTCGTTTGTGGTCGAGGTGCCCGAGTCCAGCCGAAAGTCGCTGGCAGAAAAGCGGGGCTTCGTGGTCGAATTCCCCAGACAACTCGACACCACGTGTCTCACCGTCGTCTACCTTGGAGACCACGCCGGGGGCACCGGAGGTCGAGTGTCGATGGCGGAGGTGACTCCGCTGACGCCTGTCGACGCCGGCAGCGCCGCTGAGACGGCTCGGCGGCTGGTCGACCGAATCTCAAACGAGGAAGATGGCCGCCATCGGCGGCGACTCTCCTACATCGGCGCTGGACTGGGACAAGATCTGGCCGCCGCGATCGAAGCGGCACTCTCGGAATTTTCCGGGGCCAGACGCCGCCGGATCGTTCCCCTGGTTCGACACCTGCCGTCCCACGAATCGGTCGAGATCCTGTCCGAATTCTTCCGGAAGATGGATCGCGATGCCGTGGAGTTTCGCGAGATCAAGCGCGGTTTGGCCGCCCAGCGAGGTGCAGCGGCAGAATCGCTGGCCAAGATGCTGGATGATTTCACGGTAAACGACCCGAAGTACGTCGACATCGTTCGATTGCTCGGCCGTGTGGGTAGTTCCGAGGATTTGCGAAAACTGATCGCCGACCTGGGTGCCGGCGCCAGCACGGCGAGGGGAGCTCGCGTCAGAGCGATCGCATCGGGGGGACCTAGTCTGCTGCGCCCACTAATCGAAACACTGAAAGTCGACGGCTCCGTTGACGTGACCGCCGACGCGCTCCGAATTATCTCTCTCATTGGCAGGCGTGCCAATGTCGGTTCGATCGAACTGCCTGAAAATTCCAACAGACTCCTGACTCTGCTGGAAAACAGCGAAAAGCGCCGGCTTCTCATGGCGGGCTTGAAGGCTTCCCATCACCTTCCGATGCCGGAAGTCGTCGACGTCATCGACGCCCGTCTGGCCGACCACTCCGATGCACTGGTGCGCAAAGCGGCCATGGATGCCCTGGAGTTTCGCAGCGGAGACGACGCGCGGCGGTTGTTGGAAGCGGGCCTCGAGGACGCCTCCCCTGATGTGCGCATTGCCGCTATCACCGCTCTGGGCGACAGGGAGGACCCTGGGGGATCCAGGGAAGCACTGTCTGAGTACGCCGACCGCGAGACGTGGACGACGGGGCTCAAGCAGGCCTTCGCGGTCCTCGCGACGATCCCGGGTCAGAGGACCGACGAATACTTCATGGAATTGATACGGTCCGACCACCGGCGAAAAGCCGAGATGGCCGTGACTGCTCTGGTCCGGGCCGACCGGACGGTCGGCGACGACCTCGCCATGAAGTTGGCCGACAATTCCGAGGCGAGCCCGGCCGTCAGGCGAAAAGCCATCGACATGCTCGGTCTCGGGGACTCCGAAGCGGGCCGAGAGTATCTGTTGGCGCTTGTCGCCCGCGACGACAACAGCGGCGCGCCAGCGAGCGAACTGCAGAGCACCCTTCGTAATCGCGCCCTCTTGTCGCTGGGCCGTCGGGGGAGCGACGTCGGGCGGATGCGGCTGGTGCAGATCGCCAGAGAAGGAGACGACCTCGAGGCCAGGCAACACGCGATCCGCGCCCTCGCCTTCTATCGGAGCGCTGAACTCGCGTCGCTACTCGAATCGTGGAAAGCCGACGCTCCTCCAGAACTGCGTTCGACCATTCGACAGACAGTTCAGATTATCGAAAACCGCGGATCCATCGAGGAAGTCGGCGATGAACTCGATTCACTGATGAAGGATATCGAGTAGTCCGGCAGCGAACCTTCATTTACCCTCTTTTCCAGACCAGCGAACGATTATTCGCCGGCATCGGTTCGTCCGCGGTAAGTCGAAATCCGTGCTCCGCGGCCTTCTCCTCGACGTCCTGTCTGAGCCGAAGCCCCATCTGCGGATCTCGAGACTGCAGCATCCGATCGAACTTGCGGTTGCTCGGCTCGAGTTCGCGCTCTTCGTCACGAAAAGGCCCGTATATGTAGATGACACCATCGTCATCCAGCAGTTCGTCGGCGTGGGCGAAGAGTCGCCCCGTGGCCTCCCACGGTGCGATGTGAAGGACGTTTACGGCGACCAACGCGTCGACGCCTTCGACCTCCCAGTCCTCGTCGAAGAGATCCAGCGCCACGGGTTCGGCCAGGTTCGGCAGGTCCGTTTGCTGACGTCGGGCCTTGATGCTTTCAAGTCGGCCGGGTCGGTCTGCCGGAATCCATTCGATACCCGCGAATGTCTCTGCAAAGTAGACCGCATGTTGGCCGGTGCCACACCCGATTTCCAGGACCCTGCCCTCCTCGGGCAAAACTTCGTCCAGCACTTTAGCTATCGGTTGCTTGTTGCGATCGCAGGCCTCGGAGTAGCGGATGTCGAGTTCGTTCAGGTGCTCGGTCATGGGTCTATAGCTCAGATCGAATCGAGTATCTCTTGCTTTTTGCGATCAAACTGCTCTTCGGTGATCATGTCACGGCGGCGGAGCTGCTGAAGTTTGTCGAGCTTCTGCTCGAACTCCGAGGGCTCGGAGTCTCCCTCCTCCGACGAATCGACGACGACATGGCCTCGTTCGGCCTGCTTTTCCTCCATCATCCGACGGCGCCTCCGCTCGCGCCACTCCTCTTCCATCGACTGGCCCGCCGAATAGACCCCCCTTGCCTGGGCCTTGATGAGCTTGTTCATCGCTACGGTCTGTCGGCCCGTCGAAGCGGTCTGCGACGAGTAGCTCGATTTCGACGTCGATGCTTCCACCGAAATCGTCGACCCGGTGAACGATTCCGACAGGTGTACATCTTCGACGTGCTTCCAGTGAAAGTCGTCGAAATCGAAGCTGAACATCCCGCAGTGAAGCAGCAGGATTCGCCGATTCGTCACGACGACTCCATCGGTCTTCAAGAACCCGAGCGTGGCCCAGTTGGTCTGAGCGGCCGAGGCGAGGATCTCCTCGTCGTCGGTGAGAATTCCGCTGGCCTTCTCGCGCAAAAACTGTTGCGAATCGGTTTCACTGCCCCCGGACTTCACGGGCACGTCTGTAGACGAGTCATTCATGAGTATCTTGGTCGTTCGGAGTACAGGATGCCGACGGCCCCGACGGATGGGTGCCCCAGTACGACTACGATTGATGGTTATGACCCGGTCCGGTCTGTAGTTCGCTGGCTCTGCAGGGTCGTTCGATGAGGTATCCCTGGGCGGCCGTGCATCCGTGGCGGCGCAGAAAGTCGAATTGCTCGGGCGTCTCGACTCCTTCACCGATGGTTGGGAGCTGAAGGTCCCGCGCCAGCGAGCAGATGGTTCGAACGATGGCTTCGTCGGAGTCGTTGACCCCGATGCCGTGGATGAACTCCATGTCGAGTTTGAGGCCGTCGACCGGGATCTCGCGGAGCCTGGCAAATGACGAATATCCCGTGCCGAAATCGTCGATGAAGACGTTAAAGCCGGCGTAACTCAGTTTTGCCACCAAATCGGGATGGTCCAGAAGGGCCGTCTCGGTCACCTCGAAGCAGACCTCCGCTCCCGGGGGCACCTTGTGTCTGGCCAATTCTGTCAGGTTTCCGACTGCCTCGATCCGGGCGAGCTGATGCGGACTGAGGTTGAACAGAAGCCAGATCGGCGGGCGGTTCTCCCGCGATGACATCAAGTCGCGGAGGTCCTCGAAGGCCCCCTCCATGAGTTGCCTGCTCAGCGCCGGGATGAGCCCGGTTCGCTCGGCGAGGGAGATGAACTCCCCGGGCATGATCAGGGAGCCGTCGGATTGCTGCCAGCGAGCCAGGACTTCGAGTCCAATGAATTCGGGCCCGTCGTCTCCGGCCTGCTCCAGTGACACGATCGGCTGGAAGTGAGGGATGATCTCTCCGGCTTCGAGTCCTCGACGCAGCCGCCCCTCCTTGGCCAACGACCATCGGTCTCCCTCCGCACTCTGGGCGGATGACGTCTGAACAGCCGTGCCCGAATACTTCTTTGCATCGTACATCGACCGGTCGGCCGCCCGTGAGAGTTCCTCTACGCAGACTTCGGGGTCAGAACTGGAGTATGTCGCCAATAGATCCGAGTGGGCGATGCCCGCACTCGAAGTCAGATAGACCTCTCCACCCGAACACTGGAAGGGTTCCGAGAAGGCCTCTTCCAGGCGCTTTGTCACCGTGTCGTGGAGCGAAGTTCTCGGGACGTTGGTCATCAAAACTTCGTACTCGTCTCCACCGGCACGTGCCACGAGGTCCGCCCCGCGGAAGACTTGTCGCAGCCGTTTGGCGACCTCTCGCAATACGGCGTCCCCGGCCGCGTGCCCGTAGGTGTCGTTGACCGCCTTGAATTCGTCTACGTCCACAAAGACAACAGCGAACCCACTATCTTTGTCATCCGGAGACCAATCGCGAACCGCCTGTGCCAGTGAGCGCCGAAATGAGAGTCGATTCGGCAGGTCGGTCAACCAATCGTGATGGGCCTGGTGTTGGAGGGTCTCGCGCATTTTGCGCCGATCGGTGATGTCGCGGCACACCCCGATAATCCCTTGGATGTCACCGTTATCTCGATAGGGGATTCGGGTCGTCAAAAACGTGCGTTCCATCTTTTCGAACGGGATCGTCTCCTCGTAGGTATGAGCCTCGCCATCCTCGAGTACACGCGATTCGCGCTGCCAGATCCTCTCGCCGGCCTCCGCGAACAGGTCGCGCACATTCTGGCCGACGATGACCTCTTTTGACCTTCCGAGTAGCTCCTGGGCCCGCCGGTTGACGAATTGATAGACACCGTCGGTATCTTTGATCATGACGGCATCGGTCGAGTTCTCTACAATTTTCTCGTATCTTCGAAGCTCGGCGCGCTGAGCGGCATTTTCGTTTTCTATTTCGACCCGCCGGGTGACATCTCGCTGGATGCCCACGTAGTGGGTGATCGTTCCGAGTTCGTCTTCGACCGGTGACAGGGAGAGTTCGTTCCAGAACCACTCGCCGTCCTTGCGCTGGTTCTCCAGCTCAACGGTGAGCTTTTCTCCCGCCTCGATCGCCTCTCGAATCTTGGAGACATCGCGCGGATCGGTCCGGTCGCCCTGCAAAAACCGGCAGTTTCGCCCCACGGCTTCGCTCGCGTCGTATCCGGTGAGTCGTTGAAATCCCTCGTTGACATAGACGATTGGCTGGTCGTCGCCGAGCATATCGACGAGGACGAGCCCTTCCCGGGCGGCGTCGACGGCCCGCTCCATCAGTTGGAGACGCTGGCGGATTTCATGACGCTCGGTCGCGTGCTCGATCGTGCGGACCAACACCTCGGTCTGGAGATGGTCCTTTTCGAGAAACTCCTCGGCTCCGCGACGCAGCGCTTCGAGTTCGACCGAGGTATTACCCTGACCCGTCAGGACAACGAGCGGGGCGTGTTGCTGAAGCGTGGAGACCGACTCCAATGACTGGTCGGCGGATACGTCCGGCAGTCCGAGATCGTAGAGGATGACGTCGACGGCTCGTTCTTCAAGGGCTTTGAGGCCGCCAGTCAGGGTGGTGCAACGGTGAATTTTATACTCTTGATCTCCGTCCGAAAGATACTCCCCGACGAGATCTGCGTCCGCGTCGCTATCCTCAATCAGGAGGATGGTGCAGTCTTCGACGAGCGTAACCGTGCTCGATTCACGCAAGGGTTTGCTCCAGCAAGCTGTCTATTTTTTACCTATACCCGCCCAGGTACTCCAGACTAGGTAGCGTTCTTTTTTGTTGTCAATACACATTAAAAGTCGGTCAGATCACGGCTTCGGTTCCGTCTTCCGTACCCGTGAGGCGCGCGATCGGACGAGGCCGTTGGAGCAAAAACCCCTGTGCAGCGTAGCAGCCATGGCGGCGCAGAAAGTCGAGCTGCTCCTTGGTTTCGACCCCTTCTCCGATGATCGGGAGGTCGAGGTCGCGGCCAAGGGTACAGATCGATTTGACGATCGACTCGTCGGCGGGATTCGAGCCGATGCCGTGGATGAACTCCATATCGAGTTTCAGGCCGTCGACCGGAATCTCCCGGAGACGAGAAAACGACGAGTATCCGGTTCCAAAATCGTCGATAAACACCTTAAACCCGGCATAGCTTAATTTTTCGACTAATTCGGGATGGTCGATGAGCGCCGTTTCGATGACCTCGAAGCAGATGTCGACACCGTCCGGTGCGCAGTCCCGGGCCAGCCGGGTCAAACGGCCGACGGACTCGATTCGAGCGAGCTGGTTCGGGCTCAGGTTGATGAGTAACCAGACGCTTTCGTCGTCGTCACGGGGAGGGTGTTCGGAAAACTCGCGACAGGCACGTCCCAACAACGATTCGGAGAGTTGGGTGATCAGACCGGAACGTTCCGCCAGTGGGATGAAGTCCGCCGGCATGACCAGCTCATCCTCCGAGCGTCGCCAGCGTGCCAGGGCCTCGTATCCGATTACTTCGAGCCCGTCGGGCCCGTCGCCATCGAGTCGCACGATCGGCTGATAAAACGGCTCGATTTCGCCGCGATCGAGCCCGCTGCGGAGCTCGTTTTCCCGCTGCAGTGACCATCTGTCCGAGTGAGCGCTCTCGAACGACGACATCTGCACGACCGTGCCCGCCAGGGACTTGGCGTCATACATCGCCCGGTCGGCGGCGCGGGACATCTCTTCGATGGGCAATTCCTCTTCGTCTTCGTGGTCGAGTAGCAGGTCCGAGTGAGCGACTCCCGCACTGACAGTCAGGTACACCTCGGCGCTCAAACACTGAAATGGCTCGGAGAACGCATGTTCGAGCCGCTGGAGGACCAATTCGTAGACCGAGTCTCGGGGAACCCCGGTGAGCAACAGCTTGAATTCGTCGCCGCCGGCGCGCGTGACCAGGTCATCCCCCCGAAAGACATCGACGAGACGCTCGCCGACCCTACTGATAACTTCGTCGCCCGTGGCATGGCCAAAGCTGTCGTTGACTGCCTTGAACTCATCTACGTCCACGAAGACGACTGCGAAATCCTGCGTCGAGCCGCCGCCCCGATCGTTTTCAATCCAGTTGTCGGTGGCTGTCTTGAGCGAACGGCGGAATGAAAAGCGGTTGGGCAGATCCGTCAACCAGTCGTGGTGGGCCCGGTGCTGGAGTCTGTCTCTCATCTGTTGACGGTCGGTGATGTCGCGGCACACCCCGATGATGCCGACGATTTCGTCATCACGACGGTAGGGAATTCGGGTCGACAGGAAGGTACGATCGCCATCTGGGAACGGAACCGTCTCCTCGTACGTATGGGTGCAACCATCGTTCAGGACCTCCGACTCCCGCTGCCAGACGGCTCGCCCCGGTTCCCCGAAGAGTTCGGTGTCGGTCTTCCCGGTGACGACTCCGTCTGATTTGCCCAGCATCTCCTGAGCTCGGCCATTGACGAATTGATACCGACCCTCGGTATCTTTGATCATGACCGCATCGGTCGAGTTCTCGACGATGCAGGCGTACTTCTCCAGTTCTTGACGCTGCCGGGCGTTCTCGCTCTCCATCTCCACCCGGTCGGTGACGTCGCGCTGGATCCCGACATAGTGCGTGAGTTGACCCTGTTCGTCGTGGACTGGAGCAAGGGAGAGTTCGTTCCAAAACCGCTCCCCGCTCTTTCGACGATTCTGGATCTCGATCGTCAGCTTGTCGCCGGCGTCCAAGGCTTGGCGGATCTCTTCGATGTCGTCGGAATCGCTCGTAGGGCCCTGGAGGAATCGGCAGTTTCGCCCCTTCGCCTCCTCGGCGGTGTATCCGGTCAGTGATTCAAATCCCTTGCTGACATAGACCAGGGGCTCGTCCTCGGCCCGCATGTCCGACATGACCACGCCTTCTCTGGCCGAGTCGACCGCGAGTTCCATCAGCTCCAACCGCTCGCGCATCTGGTGGCGCTCGGTGGCGTGCTCGATGGTCCGGACGAGGAGCTCTCGGTTGAGGAGCCGCTTTTCGAGGAATTCCTCGGCGCCCCGACGAATCGCTTCGATTTCGACTTTCTTGTCAGCCTGCCCGGTCAGCACGACCAGCGGCGCGGCGCGCTGAAGCGTCGTCAGTGCCTCAAGAGCCTCGTCGAGCGAGATTTCAGGTAGGCCGAGGTCGTAGAGTATGACCTCGAATTCGTCGGTTGTGATCGCCTCGCGGCCAGCAGCCAGGGTACTGACGTAGGTGAGGTCGTACGTTTGCGAGGCGGTCTCTAGGTGATCCGCAACCAGGTCGGCGTCGGCTCGGTTGTCCTCGATCAGGAGAACTCTAACCCTGTCAATAAGAGGGGTCGAGCTGGAGTCGTCCAAAGGTTAAACTCCAAAGCATACGCGTCGTTACCGGGACCGTGTCGAATTGTTCACACTAGAGCAAGTATCTTTGTAAACTATCGACATCGTATGATTTAACTGCAGTTGAAAATTTGTGTCAACAGTTAAAATGACCGATCGGTATGGGAGCACTCAGTCGCAGCGCTGAAAGTCGGTCATCATCGCGTCGATAGTCCCGTCGCCCGATACGTCGCAGGAATCGACCATCGAGAACGAGACGTTGTCCAGCGTTACCGTCTGTGCGGATTCGACCCACAACGCCCCCCGAAACGTCACCCGATTCCCCGACTCGCCCATCAATCGCAATTGCCCGCCATCTTCTACTGAGATTACATCAGCCGATCCTACGTGCACGACCGCTCCCGCTTGGACCTCCCAGTTCGCTCGCACACTTAGATCCTGGTCAATTAAATACGGTGCCTCCAGAGCGGTCCAGGTTGATTCGGAGCTGATCTGGTCACCGGTAACCATCACCCGAGCGCCATCCGTCGACAGCGATTCGAGTGCCCCGACATCGTTCGAATTGATCCGGACTGCCTCCAACTCGACATTCGAGATGTCCACGTCCACGAACGCCTCGATGTCCGGTGATTTTTCGAAATAGACTCCATGGGCCCCTGAATTTCGAACCGTCACGTCCCGCATTTCGATGTAGGCGCCTTCCTCGGCCCAAATGGACCCGTACGAGCCCTCACTTCCGCCGTATTCGACGACCACATTCTCCAGCAGATTGTTGTTGTTCGCCGTATTGTAGATGTCGATGCGGCCCCAGTCTCCAGCCGCCGGCGCCCCCTTTGCACTCGTCACCCTGACCGGGCAATCCGCAGCCCCCTCAAGCCGGACCGAGCCCCCCTCGCTGATCGACATGACCACCCCGGATTTAAACTCCAGGGTCGAACACGCCTCTACGGTCAGTGAACCCGTCACGTTCACATCGTTCGTCATAATGTGGGTTCCACTCCAGGTCTGATTCCCCGCGATCTCCCCGGAGTGCTCCACCGGCTCCGGATCCATCATCCCATCGCCATTACACCCAAGCCCCCAAAGTCCGACTGAAATCAATACGACGATACAGACGCACGCTCGCAAACGAATCCCGACCTCCGAACAGGTTCCTCGAAGCCAAGAATTTCGTGTGTGTCACGGGCGATCATAAGCCGAACGCGACTCAGCTCTCAAACAACCCCTGAACATCCTCGAGGATCAGGTACATACACGGCACCAACAGCAGAAGCAGTGTGGTGGCAAACACGATGCCGAAGCCGAGCGATATCGCCATCGGGATCAGATGCCGCGCCTGGTTGGAGGTCTCGGCGATGATCGGAGCCAGACCGCCGAACGTCGTCAGCGTGGTGAGCATGATGGGCCGAAAACGCCGGAGTCCGGCTTTATGGATTGCCTCGAAGGCCGAGGTCGTGGCGTCGCGGGTGCGGTTGGCGTAGTCGATCATGATGAGCGAGTCGTTTACCACGACTCCTGACAGGGCGATGATGCCCATCAGGCTCATCAACGAAAGGTCGTAGCCGAGCATGATGTGGCCGATGACGCCGCCGATGATGCCGAAGGGAATGACCCCCAGGACGATAATCGGCTGTACGTAGCTGCGGAAGGCGATGGCCAACAGCGAGTAGATGACGAGCATCGCCAGCCCGAACCCACCCCAAAGCGCCTGAGTCGAGTCGCGCATCTCGGCCTGCGTGCCCTCGAAGGTCCAGGTCAGGCCGGGGAACTGTGCGCGAAGTTCGGGGAGATCCTCTTTTTTGAGCCGCTCGAGCACCCGCGTCATCGCGCTCTTGGGTTCGACATCGGTGCTGACGGTGACCACCCGGCGGCCATCTCGGCGGGTGATGCTGGTAAATGCCTGAGTACGCGTGACGTCGGCGACCTCCAGTAGCGGCACGTCGACGCCGTCGTCGGTCTGAATGACGAAGTCTTCGAAGGAGTGGAGTTGCTGGCGCTGCTCCTTGGGCAATTTCACCCTCACTTCGATTTCATTGGTGCCGCGCAACTGCCGCAGGGCGAGTGCCCCGAAGAAGGCGTTCCGGACCTGCTGGCCGACCTCGTTCGGCGTCAGCCCCAGTGCCCTGCCCTCTTCGGTCAGTTTCAGGTCGAACTGGAGCTTTCCGCGATTGTAGTTGTCGTTGACGTCTCGGGTTGCGGCGTAATTCTTGAGCTTCTCTTTAAATTTGGCATACGCCTGCTCCAGGACGTCGATGTCGCTGTGGCTGAGGTCGACTTCGATATCCTGACGGTATCCGGCCGGCCCCCGTTCGGCCTCGAAGGTAATCTGGTCGACCCCCGGGATTTCACCCATCTCGTCGCGCCACAGCGCAATGACGTCGTTGGCGGTCATGTCCCGTTCGTCCGGCGGCTTCATCACGATCTCGACGTCGATGAAACTGCCGCCACGAACGTTTGTTTTGACCCCATCGGCGACCCGGTAGAGATCGTGTTCGTCGAACATCTCCATCGTCGATTTCGTGATCGCCGTGGCGGTATCCGCCGCCTGTACCGGGGTCGTGCCGACCGGCATGCGAGCGGCGGCCTCGATCTCGTCGGCCGCCACCTCGGGCATCATGATCATGCCCATGTGCCCGCTGTACCCGTATCCGCCGACGACGATAAACAGGCCCACCGCGGCGGTAAGTGTCACGTACCGAAACTTCAGGGCCCCATCGAGCAGCGGCCCGAAGTAGTTCTCGATGCCACGGTTAAACCAGCTCGCGAAGGTCTGCTGGCGAGCATTCAGCCACTGCTCCAGCCGGGAGCCCTCCCAGCGGGACGTGTGGCCCAGGTGGGCCGGCAGGATGAAAAGGGCTTCGGCCAGCGACACCAGGAGGACCACGATGACGACCGCCGGCAGTGGCCACCAGTATTTGCCCATCTCCCCGGGGATAAACAGCAGCGGCACGAAGGCGACGCAGGTGGTCAGGATCGTAAAGGTCACCGGCCGGGCGATCTCGCGGGTCGCTTCGATGGCGTTGGTCAGCCGGTCGCCACCGGACTGGCGGTATTCGTGGATGTTCTCGCCGACGACGATCGCGTCGTCGACCACGATTCCCATAGCCACCAGGAACCCGAACATCGAGATCATGTTGATACTGACGCCGACGAGCGGCAGGAACATCAACCCGCCGATAAACGAGATCGCCATCCCCATCATCACCCAGAAGGCGAGTCGGATCTCCAGGAAGATGGCCAAGATGGTGAGGACGATGAGAACCGCGAGTGCGGCGTTTTCGAGCAGCAACGACAGGCGCTCCTCGTAGTCGTCGGCTGCGCTGCCGTTGACCCGCATCTCGACGCCCTGGGGAAGCGTCGTCTCGAAGTCGGCCATGATCTCGCGGACCGCCTCCGAGATCTCCAGTGGCGACTGGTGCCCGATGCGGTAGACCGCAACCTCTGAGGAGGGCTTGGCGTTGAACTGTGACTGAAACCCGTACTCCTCGAACCCGTCTTCGATGTCTGCGATATCCCCCAGGGTGATGGTCGACCCGGACCGGGAGACCTTGATCGGGATGGTCGCAAATTGTTCCGCCCACTGCTTGCGTTCCTTCATCCGCAACAGGATCTCGCCGGAGAAGGTCTGTACGTCTCCGGCCGGTACGTCTTGGCTGGAGGCGGCGATGAGGTCGGCTACATCGCCCAGCGTCATGTCGTATTCACGCAGGCGGCTCGCCGGGATCTCGACGTGGGTGACGTACTCGGGCACGTATCCGAGGTCTGCCTGGCTAATGGCCGGGTCACTCAAAAACCGGTCCCGCAGCCGTTCCGCCAGTTTCCGAAGTGTCCAGGGGTCTACGTCGCCGTAGAGTCCGATCTCCATGACCTCGCGTTCGCGGGCCTGGAGTTGGACCTCCGGCTCCTCGGTTTCGTCGGGAAACGTGGTGATTCGACTGACGGCCTGGTCGATATCCTGATAGACCGTGATCCGATTGGCACCGGCCACCAGTTCGACCGATACACTCCCCCAACCCTCGTAGGCCGTCGAGGTGATTTCTTTGATGCCCTGGACGCCGCGGATGGCCTCCTCGATGGGCAGCAAGATGCCCGTCTCTACCTCGGCCGGGGCGGCACCGGGGTACGTCACACCGACGTTGACGACATCGAGTTGGAACTGGGGTTCGACTTCCTTCTGGATGTTCTGCGCCGTCCAGAAGCCGCCGGCCAGCAAGAACAGCATCAGCAGGTTGGCCGCGATCGGATTGCCGGCCATCCATGCAATCGGACCGCTCTTTTCGGTCGGCTCTTCGCCGCCGTGCATGCTCGAGTTACTCACCGCTTCCCTCCTCGGTATCTTGCGGTGAGTCGTTCTGGGTCGTCTCTTCGAGTCGCAGCGGCGCGCCGTCGACGACCGTGGCGAGGTTCGTCGTGACCACCTTGTCTCCCTCCGATAGGCCGCCGGAAATGTAAGCGTGCGTCGAGTCCTTCATCAGGATGTCGAGATCACGGACTTGCAGTTTCCCGTCCTCCATGACCCACACGGTATCGTTGGTTCGTACTAAGTCGCGTTTGAGGCGTATCACGTCCTTCAGCGTCTCGCCGTGAAGGGTCACCTCGACGAAGGCTCCCAGCATCAACGGTTCCTTGTCCTCGTTGTCTTCCTGTCGGGCCAGCGGGTCCTGTACCGTCGCCAACACGCGGACCATTCGCGTCTGGTCGTCCAATGTTCCGACGATCCTCGAGAGGTGACCCTCCCGGGTGGCATCCTCCGGCCATCCCTGACGGTTTCGAACGACGACCTTCGAGCCCTTGCCCTCCGCATCACGCTTCGACGAGAGCCATCGGAGCTGTGATTGAGGGATTTCCACCGAAATCCAGTAGCGGTCGGTGCCCACGAGTCGTCCGATCGTGTCCGACGGCGTCAGTTGAGAGCCGACGTTGATATCACGTCGCACGATATGGGCGTCGAAAGGGGCTTCGATCGAGGTCCGCCGAAGGTCGAGTTGTGCCTGGTCCAGCGCGGTCTTCGCGGAGGATACTTCCTCCTTGGCGGACTGCAGTTGGGGCTCTCGCAGCATCCGGGCCTTGCTGGCATCGGGAAGGTCCTCTTCGACGAGGTCATACTCGGCGGCTGCCGCCTGGTGCAGCCCCTTTTCGATGGTCAGATTCGACTTCGCCTGGCCGAGTTGACTCTTCCGCTGAGCGACCGTGTTTCGGTAGTCCGAGGCGTCGATTCGAAGCAATCGCTCCCCCTCTTGAACGTAGCCGCCCGGGGTCAGCTCCGATGCCATCGAGACGACTCGCCCGCTTACTCGAGGCCTCAGGATGACCTCCTGGGCTGGCTCGACGGTTCCCTGGGCCACGATCTGCGGTTCGTACGAGCCCTTGTCGACCGTCATGACGTCGACCAGCATCGCCGACCGCTTGGTGGCGCCGGCTTTTTCGGCCGTCGGCTCCGTCATGAACGTCCACGCGGCGATGCCACCTGCTGCAGCCAGTATCACCACCGAGATGATGAGGGTGCTCAGCCATCCGGCCGACTTTCTCTCGTGTTCTTTGGGTAAGTCTTCCACGGTTCCTCTGGGTCGTCGATTCGAGGCCCCTATCGGTTATCATACAAGCGTCATGTCTCGCCACTTTCGGCGTATTGGGACCGCCTATGTGTAGACGCACGAAGCCGACGGCGAAGTTCGCGTGGCCCTGTTGACTTTGGCTCCAAAAAGATTAGAGTTCGTAGCTGTGAAAACTATTTTTAGCCTAAGCTAAATCCTGCGTCGCGCCCCTCAGTCCGTCCACGCCGCCAACCCACCTATCAACGTGGAACAACTTCTCGACATACTGGTCTTTTCGGTCCGCGATGGCTTCGTTCAAGTCAGCGCGTTCGTGGCCCTCACCGTCTTGGTCTTCAGCTACATACAATACAGATCGGACGGTCGAATAATCCGATTCTTGGAGCAAAACCAACGGTTGCAGCCCGTCGCCGGTGGACTGTTGGGGCTCGTGCCCGGATGCGGCGGAGCCATCGTGGCCATGCCGTTGTACGTCCGCGGAACGATCAGTTTCGGAACCGTCGTAGCCACCCTCTGCGCCACGGCCGGCGACTCCGCATTTGTGATCCTCGCCGTCGCACCCGAAGCCGCCATCTGGGCCTACGGACTGGCATTCGTCTCCGGGGTGCTCTTTGGCTACATGGTCGACGCGTGGGGACTCGGTGTCGACCGGGTGGACCGCGCTATCACGAAGGTCGGCGGCCCCGCCTGTCAGACCAGCAGCGTCGCCTCCGGGGAGCCGAGCGTGCCACCCGGCGATATTCCGTCGCGTCCCGATCCCCCCAGTGCGCCCTTTTCGGCCGACGAGGGCGCCTCGATGACGCCGATGGAGCGGGTCAGTCACATTGCCCACATCGTGTGGTGGGTCGTCGCCGCCTTCGCGCTGTACGCAGGGGTTCAGTATTTAATCCTCGGCGCCCCGGAGGTGGAACTGGCCTTCGGTCTCAGCTTCTCGGGCATCTTCACGGTGGCGGGTCTTGTGGGAACGACCCTCTCGTTTTTCCTGTACTTCGTGGGAAGGCGCTTCATCGGTCAGGGAGAATCGGAGCGCATCCGTGAGGACTTCACAAGTTCCTACGACACCTTCCTGCACACCGCGCTCGAGACGAGCATGGTCACCGTCTGGGTCATCGCGGCCTATCTGATCTACGAGTACTCTATGGTGGTCTTCGGACTCGACATCCGCACACTTTCCGAAGCCGCCGGTCTCCTGGCGCCCCTGGCCGGAGCGCTTCTCGGCCTCGTGCCCGGGTGCGGCCCTCAGATTGTCTTCACGGGCATCTACGCCGAGGGTGGCATCCCCTTTTCGGCACTGGTGGGTAACGCCATCAGCCAAGACGGCGATGCCCTCTTTCCGCTGATGGCCATCGACATGAAGGCCGCCATCATCGCCACCATCTACACGACGGTGCCCGCCATCGTCGTCTCGTTTCTTCTGTTCTATCTGTGGCCGTTCGCCGACTACGGGTTCGGGGTCCTGAAGTAAGGCTGCGGTGCGTGGATTTCCTTTAGACTCTGTCGGCGTGCATAGGTTCTCGACGACAGGTTGTCGGCGCGGAATCCACTGAAACGAGTCCTGATTTATGACCGACCTGCTCGCTGCCCGCTCCCAGATGGCGATGTCGCTGGGGTTTCACATCATTTTTGCCGTGGTCGGCATCGCCATGCCGCTGTTGATGGTCATCGCCGAAGGGCTGTGGCTGCGCACCGGCAAACCGATCTACCGCGAACTCGCCTACCGTTGGTCGAAGGGGACGGCCATCATGTTTGCGGTCGGCGCCGTATCGGGAACGGTCCTCTCGTTCGAACTCGGGCTTCTGTGGCCGGAGTTCATGAAGCACGCCGGTCCCATCATCGGGATGCCCTTTTCGCTGGAGGGCTTCGCGTTCTTTCTGGAGGCCATCTTTCTGGGCCTGTACCTGTACGGCTGGGACAAGGTGTCGCCGAAGGCCCACTGGGCGAGCGGGTTCATGGTGCTCATCAGCGGGACGGCCTCGGGCATCTTCGTGGTGACCGCCAACGCCTGGATGAATGCGCCGGCGGGATTCGACTACGCGAACGGTGTCTTCTCGAACATCCGCCCTTTCGAGGCGATGTTCAATCCGATGTGGTTCAGCCAGACACTGCACATGACCATCGCCGCCTTTGTGGCCGTCGGGTTCGCCGTGGCTGGAATTCACGCCCTGCTGCTCCTCCAGGACCGCGACCATCCGTTTCACCGTAAGGCGATGGCCATCGCCCTGACCGTCGGCGGTGTCTTTGCCTTCTTGCAGCCGATCAGCGGCGACATCAGCGCCAAGGCCGTCGCCGACACTCAGCCCGCCAAACTCGCTGCCATGGAGGGGCAATGGGAGACCGAAAAGGGCGCGCCGCTTCGCATCGGCGGCTGGCCCGATGCGCAGGCCGAAGAGACCCGCTGGGCTATCGGGATTCCCAAGGCACTCAGTTTCCTGGCCCACGGAGATTTCAACGCTGAAGTGAAGGGCCTCAAGGAGTTTCCCAAAGACGAGCGCCCGCCCGTGGCACCGGTGCACATCTCGTTTCAGGTGATGGTCGGGATCGGTTTCTTTTTGATGGGACTCGCCGTGCTTGCGGCATGGCTGGCCTGGAAAAAACGCGGCCTCCCAGACCAGTCGTGGTTTCTCAAACTCGTCGCCCTCAGTGCACCGCTGGGCATGATCGCCATCGAGGCCGGTTGGATGGTCACCGAAATTGGCCGCCAACCCTGGGTCATTCAGGGCATCATGCGCACCTCGGAAGCGGTTACGCCGATGCCCAATCTCATCGTCCCGTTTCTGACCTTCTCGGCGCTCTACCTGATGTTGGCGGCCGTCGTCGTCTACTTGCTGTGGCGCCACGTCTTTCAGACCGTCGACGCCGACGCATTCGTGGATGAGCTCGATCATCCGACGCCCGAGGAGGCGACGTGAGTCTCTCGATCGTCATCGCCTCGGTCATCGTCGTCTCGATGGTCATCTATGTGGCAAGCGGGGGAGCCGACTTCGGCAGCGGGATCTGGGATCTCTTTGCGTGGGGGCCGCGCGTCGACCGCCAGCGCGATGCTCTCTGGGAGGCGATCGCGCCGATCTGGGAGGCCAATCATGTCTGGCTGATCATCGCCCTGGTTTTGATGTTTGTCGCCTATCCGGCTGCATTTTCGGCCATCCTCACGGCCCTGCACATCCCGGTCAGTTTGATGCTTATCGGGATCGTGTTGCGCGGGTCTTCCTTCGCGTTTCGGTCGTACTCCGCCGGTGCCACGCTGGTCGAACGACGCTCGGCGACGGTCTTCGCGGTCTCCAGCGTCGCCACTCCCGTCATGCTCGGCGTCACCGCCGGGGCCGTTGCCTCCGGGAACATCACCGTCGATGCCTCCGGAGTGGTGCAGACGGACTTCGTCTCCGCGTGGCTGGCGCCTTTCCCTTTCGCCATCGGGTTCTTTACCTTGAGTTTGTGCGCCTTTCTGGCGGCCGTCTACATGACCGTCGAACTTGAGGACGATAGACCGCTTCAGGAGGACTTTCGGCGCCGGGGACTGTGGGCCGCCGTCGCCGTCGGGGTCACCGCGTTTTTGAGTCTCTTTCTGGCCTCCGAGGGCGCTCCAACGATCTGGCAAGGGCTCTCCAAGAGTCCGTGGGCGATTCCGTTCCACGTCGCTACCGGACTCTCGGCCGTCGGCGCGATCCTGGCACTGTGGCTTCGTCGCTTCCGAAGGGCCCGTGCGATGGCCATCGTCCAGACCGCACTCATCATCACCGGGTGGGGCCTGGCTCAGTATCCCTACATCGTACCGCCAGACCTGACGCTGCAGAATACGGCTGCGCCCGACTCGGTACTGTGGCCGATAACTGTGGCGCTTGGCGTCGGTTCCGTCGTGCTCGTCCCCTCGTTTTGGCATCTCTACCGGGTCTTCAAGAGCTGAAGTACGGCCAGTATTCACTGACATCCTGCCCGACCAGCTCGGAGAGGCCGGGATTTTCACGCACGAAGAAGTCTTCCAGAAACTCGCGTGTCTCCTCTTTCATGGAGGGATACTCTTTGGTGAAGACCGAATTCTGGATATCCAGAGTCGTCGGATTTCTGAAGAGCTGACTCAACCATCCCTTCGGCCCGCGTTTGAGATTCATCACCAGACGACTCTTCAGGTCGACATCGGGCAGCCAGTCGACCGTCCCTGAATGCGACGGGCGGTCGATGTGCCGGCGAAACACATAGTTCTCCAGTCGCTTGGCCGTGATGGAGAGAGGCGCGCCGCCCACATTTTCGCGGCCTTCCACCGTCCTGACATCAATTTCAGCGGAGAGCTCTAGAAACTCGAGGACCTCGTCTATGACCTCCTGCTGTTCACGGACAAATCGTTCGAGGAACACGAACTTAAACTGGTCTCGGTCAAAGTAGGTGAAGTAACGCTCCAGCCCGCGGCTGTAGAGGCTGCGCTTGAGCATCGTGCCCGGAGCACGTTCGATCGTCGTTTCGAAATCCGTGAACGCGATGCCCGTCCGGAGCACATGCCAGTAGTGCGAGTACGCACGGTCGACCGGGTCGCGAAGCATGACCACGAATTTCACGTCAGGATTGAGGTCAGCGATACGCTCCGGCGCTTTCCGGGAGGTCAGATACGTCGTCGAATCCTCACCCCACATCGAGTCTGGGTCCGCCTCATCCCAGTGGGAGCGATACCACTGAAAGTGTTGCTCGAAGTTCCCCTCCCAGTCGGGATACGACCACTCCCCATCGGCATGAAAGAAATGGTCCGAGTGCTCCCCAAAATCTCCCAGTGAAAAGAAGAAAATTTCGTCCTCTGGCATGAAGACATTGGGGTGGCTTGCGAGCAGGCGATGCATGGAACTCGTGCCCGCCTTCATGGCGCCGGGGATGATAAAATCAGGAAGGCGGGCGTCGTCCTTGTTCATGATGGGTATCCTGCGGACGTCTTGGTCGGTGAATCGCAACATCGGGCACGTACCACTCCACGCGGAAGTGGGACAACCGGGATGGTTATGTGCATGATTTTCGAGTTGGAGTCCGCTACCATGTCGACGGATGTTCCACACCACGGATCACGGAGCTCCTCATGCCATCGAATAGACTGCGATGTGCCGCACTGTTCGTCGCGGTTCTCGTCGCCGCGGTCTCATGCGCCGAAGACCGACGGCCCTCCGACTTTTCGTTCAATACGGACGAGCGGGATGCCCGCCAAGAGGTCGGCCCGGATGTCGGGTTCGATGGGCCGACCGCCACGCTTCAACTGTTCCACAACGCGCCCGACCAGTCGCTGTCGGCCGTCGACGTCTACGCCAGTGTCCAGGGGCAGAAAATCCTGGTGGCCGACGACCTCGAGTTCCGAAATTACACGCCCTATCTCGCGGTCCCAGCAGACACTCCCTGGGATGCGCTGTTCGCGGGGGCAGAGTCCAATGATGACGGTGCGCTTCAAACGGACGAGGTTCTGACAACTGTCGAGGGGATAGAGCTCAACGCCGACTCCAGACATCTGGCGGTTGCGTATGGGTCGACTCCAGACCTTAGAGTTCGGGCTGACCCTCTTACATCTCCAGGACGGGACGCCGTGAACGCACTTTTGTTCAACGGATCGTCGGACCTGCCAGACATCGATATGTCGCCATCGAACGCCTTCGAGGAATTCGTCTTCTATGATGACGTCGAATACGGCGCTTTCAGCGAAGAATACGAACAGTTTAGCCAACCCGATGTCTTCGAGATAAGAACCGGAAACGGGATCTTCATCACCAATCTCCAGCCTCCCCTGGACGTGGAACCGACCTTCGGAGGCGGAGTGCTGACTGCTGCCACGAGCGGACAATTGGTCGGCGGCGGTGACTGTAGCCCCGGCTTCCGGCTGGCGGTCTTCTCGAACAATCCCTCCGTCGTGGGAACCCAAAGCCTGGCGGATTTGCCCGTCCGTACCGGCGAACCCTCGACCCTGCTCCAGGCCGGAGCTCGGGTGCGCTTCGTCCACGCGGCATCGGCCGAGGGATTCGAAACAGTCGACCTCGAGATTGGTGAAGAACCAGAGAACGTGACGAACCTCAATTTCTCGGAGGCGAGCGATTTCTACAGCCTCCCGGCGGGTACCGGCATTTCGGTGGACATCGCTGGAGCCGAGGCTTCGCTGCAGCGCTCCTTTTCTGTGGACCTTCCAGACTCGGGACTCCCGGCGACCAAGACGGTCTTCATCACGGGCAATGGCCAAAACCAGCAGGTCCAGTTGCGCACGGTCGACACACGAGAGACCGCCCGGTTCGGCAACCCATCACAAGACCCGGACAATATCGGCTTCCACCTGTTCCACGCCTGGACGACCGAGTCGTTCTCTTCCGTCGACGTCTCGTTTCTGAACACCTCCGGCGATGTGCTTCGCGGCCCGGTCACCGTCGAATATGCCAACGCATTCAGCGGATCCGTCGGGCCCGTCACGGACCTCGCTGAGCTCCGGGTTTCCCTCGGCGGTTCCAATTTTGACTTCGACCTCAGCCCGATCGACGAAGGCACCTACGCCACGATCTATTTGGCCGACGCCCCCACAGCGCTCGGAATCTCCGCCTACGCCTTGGTCGACGCGCAGGATCCGGTGGAACTGCCGAGGGAGTAGACGAGCGTAACTGGCAGATTTTCGCCCAATACCTATATTGGATGCCAGTGGTACACATCCGAAGCCCCCGCCTAAGCCCAGGTGTCGCCATGAGTGATTATGCCCTGACGAGGGATGTCTGGAACACCAGTCCACACGCGTTTCCGGAGGCCGGCTCGATCGAAGAGCAGGGACGGGCGTTGTTGGACTGGGCTATTCTGGCGCCGTCGAGCCACAATTCACAGCCATGGGCTTTTGAGGTTGAAGATGACGCGATTCATGTGCGGGTCGACGAGAGTCGATGGCTGAAGGTCGCCGACGCCGACCGACGGGAATTGCACATCAGCATCGGATGCGCGGTGGAGAATCTTCGCATCGCCGCGGCATGTTTCGGCCTGAGCCCGCAGGTCGACTACGCGGTGGAGGGGACCAGCCCGGTCGTGACGATTCATCTAAAGTCCGACCAGACGAGGGATTCCGACCGTCACCGGACCCTGTTCTCTGCCATCACGGATCGACGTTCGCATCGAGGTAAGTTCAAGGACCGAACCGTCTCCTGGAAGACCGTCGACCGACTGATGGCGGCGTCGACCGACGCGGATGTCGAGCTCGTCCTGATTCGGGATCGGGAGGTCCTCGATGCCATCGCCGAGTTGCAGAAGTCCGCGGATGAACGCCTGATGGACGATCGCTCCTACCGCGAAGAGCTCGGTGAATGGATCGGCGCCGGGGCCCTCGGCGACGGATGGGCGAAGGCCAAGATCGGTCAGTGGGTCGTCAAAAACTTCGACCTCGGCAGCCGCGAGGGAGCCAACAACGCGCAGCTACTCCGCGATGCCCCGTTGGTCGGGATCCTGACGACCTGGGACGAAGACCCCACTACCCAGGTGAGAGTCGGTGAGCTCTACGAGCGTCTCGCACTCGTCGCCACATCCGATGGGGCCGCCACCCATCCGATGAGCCAGATCCTCGAAGTACCTGACTTTCACGACGACCTCCGACAGGCCGCAGACCTGAAAGAGGTGCGTCCACAGCACATGTTCCGGATCGGCTACCCGCGCCAGGAAGGCGACCATACGCCGCGCTGGCCGGTGGAACGATTTCTGGTGTAGGTAGAAGCGAACCCCACTATTTCTGATGAGTCGCCCATGAACACGCAGCTAAAAATCGAACACGCACTGCTTTTTGCCCTCGGCCTTTACGCATTCCAGTCGCTGGGTATCTCATGGTGGTGGTTCTGGGGGTTGATCCTCGTGCCCGACGTCTCGATGGTCGGCTACCTGGCCAGTTCTCGAATCGGTGCCATCAGTTACAACCTCGCCCACAACATCGCGATGGCGGTCTTGGTCGGAATCCTCGGTTGGTATTTCGACGTCTTCGCCCTGCAGGTTGCCGCGGTCATTCTGTTCACCCACTCGAACATGGACCGAATGTTGGGCTACGGGTTGAAGTACCCCGACGATTTCAAACACACGCATCTGGGGTGGATCGGCGATGCTTGACACCCACAGGGGCGTCTGTTGTCTTTCGTATATTCGTACAGTGACTGGTACGTCTGCGGGATTTTCGGGATCGATCCATGAAAATGAAGGTCGGCGACATCGAGATGGATTCCGAGTCGGGAATCTCCTTTGATTCGGAGGATTCTGACGACTCGGCGGGCGCCCTCCAGCAGCATGACGAATCCGGGGACCTAGACCGGGAGCTGCCCGCGGAGGCCGATGCCGAGGAGAATCCCTCGTTGATCGAGTGGACCGACGAGCATCGCGGCTTGGTAAAAATTGTAGGTGCCGGAAGTGCCGTGCTTTCGGCCGGTCTCTTCGCGATGATCTTCGTGGCGGGGTCATGGTATTTTTCGCTGCCCGCATTCATGTGGCTTCTCTGGTCGGTAGGAGCGGCGTATTTGATTCAACACGTCAATAGGTCGCTCGAGGAAAGGAAAAGCGCCGATCGGGCCTCTCTGCTCGACGATGCCCGAGAGGTTCGCCAGGCCCTCCTCGACGATGCTGGAGAACGGAAGGTCGACGACGTTCAGCGGAAGTTGGACTGGTCCGAGGAGCGGACGGTTCGCGCGCTCGCCGCTGGGGTCGAGGAGGGCCTCTTACGCGAGGATCTCGACTCGACTACGGAGCACTGGGTCTACAGCGCGGCATCGACAGGAGAGCTGGAAGGAGAATCGCTTCCGAAAGAGGCGATTCCCGCGACGGAACGAGCGAAACAATTGGATAATTGAGCGATAGAGGTTGACCGATGAAGGATAAGACGACGGCTGGACTGATCGCGCTTCTTCTGGGAGGAATCGGCGGCCACAAGTTCTATCTGGGCGACACCGGAACCGGGGTCATGTACCTCATTTTCTCGTGGACGTTCATTCCCGGGATCATCGCCTTCTTCGAGGCGATCGGTTTCTTCATGATGGACACACAGAAGTTCAACCAGAAGTACAATCAATCGGCCCTCTCCGGCTCCGGGGCTCGGCAGCAACTTCCCAAGGGCCATCCAGGCCGAGGCAATCAGCCCGACGAATCTCCTCAACAGATGGGCCAGAATGTGACAGTGAACCTCGAGGGCAACCAGGGGTCCAACACGGATATCGCCGACCAGCTTAAGAAGCTTCACAACCTCAAGGAAGCCGGCGCGCTCTCGGACGAAGAGTTCGAACAGCAGAAGCGGAAGTTGTTGTCGGACTGATAACCCTCCGACACGCCTATCCTCATATTTCCGGAGTGACGGTGCGTCACCCTCGATGGTCTATCGCCCTCTTTGTAGCGTCTGCCCTCTTCCTGTGCATCTCCTGTGCAACGTCCCAGCCCGCACAAGCGGCGACGGAGGCGAATCAGCAGACCAAGTATCGGCTCGAGCAAGTCCGTGGTGATGTGTATCGGTTCGTCGCCGGCCACTACCGCTCCGTGGTCCTGGTGACTGACGAGGGTATCGTCGTCACGGACCCCATCAGCGAGGATGCGGCTCGCTGGCTCGACGCCGAACTTGAGGAGCGGTTTGACGTACCGGTCCGGTACGTCATCTACAGTCACAGTCATCCCGACCACGTGTACGGCGGTGAGGTCTTTGCGGAGCCGGGCGTGACATTCGTGGCGCACCGAATGGCCCGGGCATCGATGGCCAGGACCAAGGCCGATACGCACCTCCCGAATGTGACCTTCGAAGACTCTATGACCCTGCGGCTGGGAGGCCACGTCGTGGATTTGACGTACCACGGCCCGAACAACGGCAAGGGCTCGGTGAGCATGCACGTCCGATCCGAGGAAGTGATGTTCGTCGTCGATTGGATCGTTCTGGACCGCGCGCCCTACAAGGACCTGCCCGGCTACGACATCCACGGGATGATCGAGTCGACGCGCCAGATCCTAAAGCGGGACTTTAAGGTATTCGTCGGTGGGCACGCCGCCATGGGCGACAAAGAGGACATTCGTAGGTATCTCGCCTACCTGGAATCGCTCTACGGGCAGGTGTTGAAAGGCATGCGGCAGGGAAAGGCGTTGAAGACCATCAAGCGTGAGGTCGACCTCTCCAAGTATTCGGACCTGAAGATGTTCGACGAGTGGCGTGACTTGAATATCGAAGGCGTCTACAACCAGTTGAGAGACGAGGCATACATGTTGCGCCGGCCCGATGTACCGGCACCACCTTCAGGAGAATAAGATGAAGTTATACTTCAACCCGAAGAGCCGCGCCGTCAATTCCAAGTGGCTGCTCGATGAGATCGGCGCCGACTACGACCTCGTGCACGTCGACATGGAAAATGGCGAGCACAAGTCCGAGGAGTTTCGTCAGATCAATCCGGCCGGAAAGCTGCCGGCGCTTGTGGACGGCGACGACCGCGTCTTCGAGAGCGTGGCGATATCGCTCTACCTGGTCGAAAAGTTTCCGGACGCGGAACTCGGCCCGCAGCCCGGTGATCCGGGACGCGGCCGATTTCTCTCACTGATGGTGTACGCGACGTCGCAATTCGAGCCGGCGATGGGCGACAAACTGATGGAGGTCGACGAAGGCTCGGCGAGTCGTGGATGGACTGACTTTGACACCTGCTTGGATGTCGTTGAGCAGGAAATCGGCGACGGTCCGTGGCTCTTCGGTGACTGGTTCACCGCCGCTGACCTGATGATCGGCGCCACCCTCTTTTGGAAACGGATGTTTGACGGGCCAACGGATCGCCAGGCGCTAGAGGACTACACGGACCGACTGCTCGCTCGACCGAGTGCGCCCTCGATGGGCGGGTGATTCACAAGATTCTTCAACTACTGACTCTCTTCCAAGCTTCGTCTAAGACGTTCTCGGCTGAAACAGAATCGACCGCGCCGTCTCGGAATTCCTCTAGTCTGCGGCGGGCTTCTTCCAGCCACGAATCTCCGATGGATGGGTCGTCGGCCAAGCTCTCGACAATTCGTTCCGCAAGTTTCGCACGTTCGTCGCGTGGAAGTGCGAGAACGGCCGCCTCGATGTCTTCAGGTGCTGAGCTCATGGTTTCTCGAATCATGCGTATGAGTGAACCGCCGTCAGAGAATACAACATCTTGGCTTATCTCTCCATTTCCGCTGAGTTCGGTCGTCTTTCCATTAACGGACAGCTCGTTCAAGTCGTTCGACGAGGCCGGTGTTGCGGTCATCGCTGCGTGCGGCTGCGTCGTAGACAAGCTGGGGTCGGCCGAAGAAGGTTACCGAGTGACGGGCGCGAGTGATTCCGGTGTAGAGGAGTTCGCGGGTCGCCAGAGGGATCGGTGTGCTGGGTAGGACGATGCCGACGGAGTCGTACTCCGAGCCCTGAGATTTGTGAACGGTGAGCGCCCAGGCGTGGTCCAGATGTGCCTTGAGGGGTTGGATGGCGAACGACGTGTAGCCTTCGCGTGTAGGAAACACGGCCCGGCGGCTCTCCCGGCCAGTGGCGTTGTCTCGGACGTTCAGAATGAGCCCGCGGTCGCCGTTGAAGAGATTTCGTTCATAGTCGTTTCGGGTCATCATCACGGGCTCGCCGAGGGCGAGGTCCGGTTTGTAACCGTCCAACCGTGAGACGTGGAGGCGGTGGAGTTGTGCATCGAGGTTTTCGACTCCCCGCGGTCTACGTCGAGTCACACCCAGGAGCTGATAGGTCTCGTAGGCATCAAAGAGCGCATCGAGCCTGGCCTGCGTCGACTCCGTGGGAGACCCGTTTTGGAAGTCGAGCGGCGACTGCCAGTCAGCCTTCTTCAGGACCTCGCCGGCGATGAGTCGGTCGTACCAGCCTTCGATCCAGTCGCCCGAGGTGCCTGTCAGGATTTCGGCTCCTTCGAATTCGAGCGTATCGAAGGCGGTTCGGCGGGTGACCACACCCTCGCCCTGACCATCACCGAACTCCAGGCCTCGGCCTCCGTCGCGCACGGCCTGGGCCACGCTCAGGACGTTGCTTCCCGCCGGGTCGCCTTCGCGCATGCGGAAGTTGGTGGTCAGCCGCATCGACTGCGCCGCCATCGGCTCTGTCGATGCCACCGCGTCGATGGGGGCGCCGACTAGCATATCCCGCCGTGGCGTCTGAGTGTGGACCTGGCTGGGGACGAGGTCTCGAAAGACCGCTCCGGAACCGACGGCGGGCAACTGGTCGGCATCTCCAACGAGAACGAGTCGAGCGCCTTCGTCCACCGCCGCGACAAGCCGGTCCATCAGCGCCAGGTCGATCATCGAGGCCTCGTCGACGATGATGTACCTGTGTGGCAGGGGCCGGAAGGCGTCGTGATAGAAATCCCGACTTCGCTCCGAATAGCCGAGCAGACGGTGGATAGTCGACGGATCCTGGAGCTGCTCGGCTATCTGGGCATCGAGGTCGGAGTCAGCGACGAGTTGGCCGTCGATGGCCGCGCCGAGTCGGTCTGCGGCCTTTCCGGTCGGTGCGGCCAGTGCGACGTCTTCGGGTCCGACGTCGAGGGCGGCCAGCAGGCGCAACAGCGAGACGATCAGTGACGTTTTGCCGGTTCCAGGGCCGCCCGTGATGACCGACAGATCCGACGTCGCGGCCGTGGCGATGGCGTACTGTTGTTCGGGGGTCGGTGTGGGTTCACCCGTGCCGACGGCGCGTTCCAGCGCGGCTGAGACCTGGTCGCGGCCAAATTCTGCATTCGTGGGCCACGTCGATCCGCGCCACGACGCGTCGATCCGCTTTGAGAGTGCGTCGGCGAGCCGCTTTTCTTCGACGAGGTCGGCGTGGCGGTAGAGTTGGCCGTCGTCGACGACCAGCGGGTTGTAGTCGTCCGGGCCGCCCACGAGTTCGGAGTCGATGTCTCCGCCGAAGACCGAGCCGATCCGGTCTGCGAGTTCGGAGCCGTCCTCCGATTTGATGTAGGTCGGCAGCAGGTCTTCGAGTTCCGCCGACAGAGCGCCCGTTTTGTGGCCCGTCAAGTCGAGGCGCACGCTGCCGCGTCGCCGTGAGACGAAGTTGGCGAGCACTGCGATGAAGAAGGCCCGCCGGTCTGTAGTTGATAGATCCGTTCGGCGGGTCAGCTCCATGGCGAAGACGGCATCGCTGTGCTCCAGTTCGCCCTCTTCGACGGCCTCTTGAAGTCGGTCGAAGTCGACAAAGCTTCCCAGCTTCTCGTCGCGACGCGTCTTCCATGCTTGCGTGGGTGTCGTCATCTTCATCTCCATCGGTCGTATCGGCCCTCGGCGATGTAGTCTCGGTGCTTGGATATCTTGTTTGCGACCATCTCTCCCGTGCGCTTCTCCAGAGCGATCAGTTCGTCGAAGTCGGGTTGCTGGAAGTAGACCCCGGGGGATGCTCCATCTTCGCCGGGCCCCATCCCGCGTGCGAACAGGTACATGAAGCCTCCGAAGGTCTCCTCGAATGCGTCGCGGCTGGTGACCGAACGCGCGACCAGTCGCGCGGCGGCCGTGGCGTAGAAGGTCGATTGAATCGAATAGCGTTCGTCGACGACCGACTCGACGTCGGCAGGCGTGTAGGCGTCCTCGCCGCGTCGGGTATCGGTCTTCCAGTCGGCGATGTAGAGCCGCCCGTCCCATTCAAAGACGAGGTCGATGAAACCGCGCAGGTAGCCATCGCCCCGGCCACGCGAGGTCGAGTCCGGTGCTTCGACCAGTTCCTCGAGCGTTGCGGCCGAGGTTCCGGGAATCGGATACCAGAATTCGAGCTCCATCGACTGGCGGTCGGTCCCCGCGATCGACGGGATCGATACGCCTTTCGTCTCGACCGGTGACGTAAGCCCGCGCCAGACGAGCGCCTCGAGTTCCTCCTGGAATTCTTCCAGACCGTAACGCGCGGCCGTCGACTCCACGATGCGCGAGACCCTGGGGTGGGAGCGCCACTCTTCGAGGTCGGCGGCCTCGTCGACGCGTCGGTAGTCGAGGTCTTCGAAGAGTTCGTGCACGCACAATCCGGTCGTCTGCCCGGGGGGCGGGCCGGAGGGTTCATCCTCCATCAGGGCCTCATCCTCCGGCTCGGCCCGTTCATCGAGCGCCAGCGATTCGTTGGACTGTTCACTCTCATTCGCGTGGCCCGACCAACTGTCGACCGACTTGTACGATTCGACGAAGAGCCTCCGGTGGGCCCGCAGTTTCCCAAAGCTGGCGTCGTCGACGTCGAGCCCCGACTCGATATCCACGGTGAGTTCATCCATCGCCGGCCTCGGTGACTCTTCTTCGATGGGCCCGGCTGAACTCGGAGGCGGGCTATCATCTTCGTAGACCCTCTGGATGTCGAAACCCGATGGGGTTTCAGCGCCCACGATATCGTCTAGCCGCTCGACCAATGGGCCCATCGGACTCTTCGCCCGGGTGAGTTTGTCTCCTCGGTCCTCCGGGTTGGCATAGGGTACGTACATCCGGCCCTCGGGCCGGGTCATCGCCACATACAGGAGTCGTTCGTCCTCCTCGACGGCGTAGGCCTCGATGGGGTCGCTTCGCTCGGTCTTGCTGCCGAAGAATAGCACCGGGTCCTCTTTTTCGTAGTAGCGCTGGGCACCCCTCCAGCTTCGGCCGAACCCGCCGTAGATGAAGACCACCGGGGCCGACAGACCTTTGGCTTTGTGCATCGTCATGATCTGCACGGCCTGCTCGTCGGTCTCCAGCCGCTGGAGGTCGCCCTCGTGGCCACCGGGGCTTCCCTCGCCGTCGACGTACTGGGCGAGCCGGCTGATGATGTCTGCCAAGCTCAAATCGTCGGTCTGCGCCCAGTCGACAAACGTCTCACCCAGGTGCTCGTAGTTGGTCAGTTCTCGTTCGCTGTGGCGTTTGAAAATCTCACGTCGAAGGATCCCCGAGTCGTCGAGGACGCGGTGTACGAGCTGCCCGATGCGGCCCGATTCGGCGGACTCGTGCCACGTCTCAAGGCGTTTCACGAGTGGGTGATCTTCGTCGACGGCGTCACGAATTTCTGCTGCACGGCCCAGGCCGACTTCAAAAAACGGCGTCGACCATGCTTTGAGGCGCCGCGAGTTGGAGCCGGGGCGCTCGACCGCCCGCAGCAGTTCGAGCCAGTCGTGGGCCTCCGGCGTCTCGAACAGGCCCTCCCGCTTGTAGAAGGCGTACGGGACGCCCGCCTCGCGCAGGTACTCGGCGAAGTCATCGCCCTGGCGTTTCGACCGCGTCAGCACGAAGATGTCGCTCGGTTCGACGGTCTCGAAGTCATCGTCGGATGTCTCGCGGATCTTTAATTCGTTTTCCGGCGCCCGCCCCTCTTTGGTGAGCCGTGCGATCTCCTCGCTCCACGATTTGAAGATTGCCCCCTGAAAGCCGTTGGAACTCACCTCTTCGTCTTCTTCGCCGTCGGCCTCGACCTGTGTGACGACGACGGGGGCGACCTCTTGTCCATCCCCGTCCAACAACTCTTTTTCGTCGAAGCCCGCGCCGACTGCCTGGGCGTAATTATTGTTGTCGGTTCGAAAGAAGGACGACTCTTCGCCCGGATCAAAAATCGTGTTGTACGCATCGATGAGTTCGGGCGTAGAACGGTAGTTGTCCGGCAGTTGTGTTTCGACCGAGGTGCCTACAGGAGCGTTTTTAACCACGTATTGGACCGCTCGGTAATACGTCTGAACGTCGGCGCCGCGAAACCCGTAGATGGCCTGTTTGGGGTCCCCGATGAGGGTGCACGGGTTGTGGCTGCCGGAATCGACGAAGAGGCGTTTAAAGATCTCCCACTGCACCGAGTCGGTGTCCTGAAACTCGTCGACCAGCGCAAATTCGTACTCATCCCGGAGCGTCTGGACGAGTTCGTCGCTATCTTGGACCGCCTCGTCGACGTATTCGAGCATGTCGTCGTAGGTGAAGACGCCCTCTTCGGCCTTGATCTCCACGAGCCGCGCTTCGACCAGATCCACGAATTCATCCAGCACGAGCGGCAGCGGTTCGAAATTGAAGTCGACCAATTCCTCAAGGCGTTCGACCCAGGATTCGTCGTACAAGTCGCGGTGTGACTTGTTGAATATCGAAGGGTTGGCCAGGTAGTCGAAGGGGTTGTCGGCGTCGCACCCCGCATTCAGCGTGCGCCAGAAGTCCTCGATGCCCTCTTTTTTGAAGGCCTCGACGGCTTTGATGAGACCATCGAGTTGTCGGTTCGCCTTGTCCTCTTTGTTCCCGTTTATCTTCCCCTGGGCGCCGACTTCGTCGAAGACCTCGCGCATCTCGGCGAGCATCGGGCCGAGAGCCGAAATTTCGGCGGAAATGTCCTTCAGATTGGCCTCGAATGCCTGGAAGTTTTCTGTCGGTTCGATTGCATCGGAGGTGCGGACGGCTTCGCGCAGAGTGGAGCGCAGCGACGAGAGTGATTTTTCATGGACGAAGGCTTCGAGCACCAGAGAACGAGCCACGCTGGCGGTGAAGTCCTGTCGAAGAGCCCGGTGGAATGCCTGGTCGAACAGCGTATCGAATTCGACCAACTCCTGCTCGAAGGGCTGTTGGTTCGAGAAGGCGTGCTCCGACAGAATTCTGTGGCAGAACCCGTGGATCGTGTGAATCGGCGCCCGGTCGAACGAAAAGAGCGCCTCGCGCAGACGCCTCTTCTTGGCAGCGTCGAGCTTCCAGTGGGGCTCGTCGGGTTTGGCGTCGCTTTCGGTCTGATCGAGCAGCCGCTGGAAGATAGCGCGGACGCGTTCGACGAGTTCCGCCGTGGCCCGTTCGGTAAAGGTCACCACCAGGATGTTCGAGATCGAGATCTCCTCCTCGAGGACCAGCTCCACGATGAGGTGCTCGAGGACAAAGGTCTTTCCCGTGCCGGCCGAGGCCTGAACGACGCTGCTGGTGTCGGTCGGGATCTCGGCCAGAGTATCCGGTTTTTGTGCGAGAATCGGGTCGTCCATCGGGGAGTTGCCCCTAAAGTGTTGGTTTAAAAGTTCGATGCGAGCATCGTCCGAACGAAGGGTCCCATCCGACGCTCGACCATCGCATTGAGTTGGTCGGCATCCTCGGTTGGGATGTCGTAGCGATGGATATTTGGGACGGGCCCGTACGCATCGGAGCTCTGCCCGAATCCGCCGTTGTCGGCTCGCCAGACGCGGGCCCTGAGTTTCAGCGGGTCGATCTCGATCGAGGTAGATTCTTCGGCGTCGGGGAAGACATCCTTGAGTTCCGAGAGGGCGAATCGATACGCGTGGGGGTCGAACCAGAGTTGCCGTGCGAGTTCGGTGAGCTGCGCCCTGGCGGCGTCCGCTCCTTCAGACTCGAAAACGACCGACTTGGGTCTTCTCGACCCTTGTTTGTGAAGCAGAATCACTTCGAATGTGTCGACTTTGAAGATGCCGGCGGCCGACAGCACGAGTCCCTGCACCCAGCCCCGAAGTGCGCGGCGCCAACCGATTTTGTAGCGTTTCTGACGCGACGGGATGTAGAGTTTCGATTCCTCCGGTGCTGCCAGCGCCGTGTCCCCGGTGAGGTCCAGAGTTTGGCGTTGGTCCCCTGATTCGAACTCCAGGCGCAGGGCTTCGACCGCCTCGATTCGATCCTCTCCGGCCGGAGCTCCAAACCGAAAGCGTGTTCGCCTGGCAGTTGGTTCGCCGGCGAGCTGCTGCGCCCAGGCCTCGCCGATGCCGCCGAGTCGATTCTCCTCCACGCGCCCGTAGATTCCCGTCGGCGCCCGACCCTCCAGGGCCGCGTGGCTCATCTTGTCGCGTAGCTGGTCGGCGAGTTCGATTGCATCTGAGTCGCCGGAGGCTCCCTCTTCGAAGGCCGCTCGCAGGATCATGACCTCGTCGAGCGTCGAGAGCTCGAAGGGCTCGGTCGTCTTCTCGAGCACCGCCTCTTCGTCTTCGTCACGCAGGCCCAGTCGATACCTCGCCCATGCCTGAAGCGGGCTTTCGATGAACCGTCGCAGGGCACTGAAACCGAGTTCGCGGGTCGAGCGGGTCTCGTCGGCGTCGGAGACGACATCGGGGAGCGAGACGAGCTCGAAGGTCTGTCGAAGTTCATCGTCCGGCGAATCGTCGCCAAGGAAGGCGTGCAGGTCGAGCTCGGTGGTCTGCGGCCCTCCGATCTCGTCGAGCAGCTTGCGGCGCAGGTGTAGTGCCCTGCGCTCTTGGTGGGCAGACGGGTTGTACGTGGGTGCCAGGCCCGTCGTCCCGTCCAAATCGTCGTGGAAATAAGCCTCGTTGTAGCGTCGCAGCGGATGTTCGACGACGAGGTCCTCTATGCCCTCTTCACCGACGTATTGTTCAAGGATATGCTGGAACTCACGTACGACGGACGACGGCTCCAGCCCCTCGCCGGTGACCGGGTCGCGCGCCACCCACGAACACGTGACTCGCTGTCGTGCCGACAGCAGCGTTTCGAAGAACATGTAGCGTTCCCGGTCGCGCTCCCACAGGTCGCCCTCCTCCCATTTGGCGGTTCGAAGGTCGACGGGTGTTCGCGGCGCGGACCCGGGAAAGTCGTCGGCGTCGAGCCCGGTCATGAAGATGGCATCGAAGGGAATCGGCCGCTGAGGCACGAACGACGAAACGACGACACCCGTCGCCAGGTAGTGGCCTCGTTCGTAGGTCTGTGTGGCGAGTTCCTTGCGGGCGAATTCGACGGCGGCGCGATAGGCGACATCGTCGGACCCACCGATCGTGGAGAGGTCCGTGTCCGATGCAGACCGGAGCGCATCGAGGTAGCCCGCCAGTTCGGCCTTTTCGCTGGGATTCGCCGGGGCGAGGTGTTCTTCGATCCAGTCGGCCATCCAGCGGCACCAGCCACCCAGAGAATCGTCGTGCTCGCGGGTCGCTTCGGCCTCGCCGATGAGTTGGCGCACGAGTTCGATCCATCGTCCCGCCGCACCGGCTTCGGCCATATCGGTCGGAGCCGATGGGATGTAGGTCTGCCCGTCCAATTGAAACGGTTGGGCGCGGCCTCGCCGCCCCTCGGTCTGCTCTAAAAACGAACCGAGCATCAGGCGCGTGACACCCTGGTCCCAGTTGTAGAGGTCCCGGTCGACGTGGGTGCCCTCCAGATCCTCGGCATCCGCACCCCGGAAAATAGCGAGTTCCTCGCACCACCGAGCCCACTCGTCGGGATCGGCCTCCGGATAGTTGGCAGCCAGGTTGGGGTGTGACAGCAGTGCGCCGAGTTGATGGCGGTCGAACTCGCCGAGCGGGAGTTTCAGCAGGAGTTCGATCGCTTGAAACAGCCGACTCCCGTCGCCTCGCTGGACGTCGACGAGGTTGAAGGGAATGCCCCGAACCTCTTCGAAGACCGCCTCCAGGTGCATCTGGTATTCTTCGCGCTTTCGGGGGTTCACGACGACCGCGATGTCGTTGAAATCGATGTCGTCATTGTCCCGGACCAACGTCCAAATCTGGTCGGCTATCGCCTCGAGCTCGCGGCGCACGCCGGTCGCCTGCACGAAGCGAACGCTGTCGTCGGCCTCCGGCGAGATGTCGGAGCTGTGAGCCGGCTCAAATCGCAGCACGTCGGTCTGAAAGGTCTCCAACAGCGTCGGCTCGCCATCCTCTCGGCTCAGCCCAGCCGTCGGCTCCCAGTTCGTCTCGAAGCTGTAGCCGGTCAGTCGGTTGAGCATGTGGTTGTGGTCCCGGCCCGCCCGCCCCCAGACCTTCAGCGCCAGCGGCACCTCGCCTTGTTCGACCTCAAAACTCCGCGGCGAGATATCGAGCTTCTCGGCAGCGGGGCCTCGACGTGCCTCCAGCGGCAGGTTCAAATGCTGGGGCGCGGCGTGCTGGCTCGCCTCGTAGACCTCTTCCTCCTCTTCGTAGATGACGTCTTCCCAGTACTCCGCGCACGGATTGAGAACGAAAAACCGCAGCATCACCGCGGACTTCAACCGTTCGAAGATCTGGCCGTAGACCGGAGCCAGGTGCGAGAGGCCGAACAGATAGACCGGGCCGCTGAGGTCTGCATCGGCCGCATCGAACCGTCGCCAGTAGTTGGTGAAGAGATCCAGTCGACGCCCCTCATCGCTGGCCTGCTCCAAGAGTCCGTCCTTCGCAAAGAGGCTCCGCCAGATGTGGCGCTGCCAACGCTCGTTTTCGACGTACGGATTTGCCTCGCCGGTGTCGTGGGAGTCGACGCGATCCGGCGTGTAGAGGTCTTCCTCGGTGAGCCACTTGTCGATCATCCGGGTGCGTGAATACCCGTACTCACGAAAGTTTCGCGCCAGTCGTTCCGCCAACTGATAGATCCGAAGCGCCCTGCCCTGACCGTCGGCCTGCCGCAGGTAGCGTGCCACGGGAGCCATCGCCTCGTGGGCCAGGAAGCTGTCGGTCGACAGCAGCCCCAAAATCGCGCTTCGGAGCCCCTGTTCATCCAGCGGCACGACCTCGTCGGGCAACGCGTCGCGCAGCCAGGCTTCCAGGGTTGTAAATTCGATGTCACCGACGATGCCGAAAAGGTCGGCGAGCTCGAATTTGAGAAACTTTTCGACATTGCGGTTTGGTACGACGACTTGCGGCGGATCGAAAATCCGCCCGAGCCCTCGGTTGGCCTCGAGCGCATCTGCCAGCGAATCGACCAGCCGTTCGATCTGGTTAGAATACTCGACTCGGATGCCGGCCGACGCATCGGATACTGTCACAAGATCCTCCTCACAGAATCACTACAGCAACGCCCATCATCATGCCGTTTAAGTGGCTCAGTGCAACGGCTAATATTGCCCGTTCACTCCACGTTGATCGTCTCAGCAACGAACGCCGTTCGAGCTTCGATTTCGAAGGACGAGTCGGTAATGTCGTGAACGACCAATGCCGAGGAGTTGCCATGAAGAAGCTGATCGCAGCAGTAATCGCACTGGCCGGTGTCTTTGTCGCCGTGCCGGCGGCTGCGTGTACCATTCAAGCGCCTCAGGAGCACTCTGTCGTCGATGAGCCGGCTCCGGATGACGTGCCGCCGCCCGAGACGCCCGACGTCACTGTGGAATCGATCACACGGGGGCAAGGTCCAAGCGGGGGAATCTTTAACCGCTCTTCGACGAGCTGTGACGGCCTCGGATTCTTGGAGTTCAAGATCTCTCCGGCTCGCCAGGAGGTCGGGTATACCTTTGACGTCGTCGAGGGAGCGCCGCCGGACGATTACTCGTTTCCCGATGTTCCCACCCACACGAATCGGGAAGGCTCCATCTGGTTCGAGGCATGGAGCGACGGCGCCGAGGACAAACAGGAGTCGTTCCGATTCGAAACGAAGGTGACTGCCATCGACAAGTGGGGCCGCAAGAGCGAACCCTCGGAGCCCGTCGTGGTTAGCCATCCGGGTACTGGACCCTGTGGTGGTGGTTCCGGTTCGAATCAGGCGGCGCTTATCGTATTTAGCCTGTCGGTACTGGGGCTGTTTCGGGAACGAATTTCGAACATCAGGAGTCTTGCATGTCGATCGAAACCGAGCGACTGACCTTCAAAGGTGCGAACGGTGAAAAGCTGGCCGCGCGACTGGACCGGCCGCCCGAGGGCCCGATGCGCGGCTACGCGCTATTCGCCCACTGTTTTACGTGCTCGAAGGATGTGATGGCGGCCTCGCGGATCAGCAAGGCGTTGGCCGACGATGGCTTCGGCACGCTGCGCTTCGATTTCACAGGGCTCGGACACAGCGACGGGGAGTTCGCGAACACGAATTTTTCGTCGAATATCGGCGACCTGGTCGCGGCGGCTGACTTTTTGCGACGCCGGTACAAATCGCCCAGCCTCCTTATCGGACACAGCCTCGGCGGAGCCGCGGTCTTGGCGGCTGCCGGAGAGATCGATGAGGTTCGAGGTGTGGCCACAATCGGAGCCCCCTTCGAGCCGGAGCATGTTCGCCATTTATTCGGGGGACAGATCGAACGCATTTCAACCGAGGGCGAAGCGGAAGTCACGCTGGCTGGTCGGACGTTCCGGATTACGGAACAGTTCCTCGACGACCTCACCGACCACCGGATGGCTGACAAGATCCGTACCCTGGGACGGGCTCTGCTGATCTTCCACTCTCCCGTCGACGATATCGTTGGCATCGACAACGCCGCGCGCATCTACGAGGCGGCGAAACATCCCAAGAGTTTCGTCTCGCTGGACGACGCCGACCACCTGCTCTCAGAGGCCAGGGATTCAGAATACGTGGCCTCGGTCTTGGCCGCGTGGGCGGGTCGATACATGGGTGAGTAGACGCCCTCTGGAGGCGTAGCGCCTACTACCTCAGTCCAATGCTTCATCGGCCATCTCGTCGACAGAAATGTCGCGCTCTTCGCTGAGCTGGCGAAAATGTCGGAGGACCATGGCGCCCACCAGGATCCAAACGACGATCAATACGAGGTTTGCGCCGGCAAATGATGTATTTCCGAAGGCCAGCCAGTTCGTCCCGGCGAAGACCAAGAGAGCCGAAAGGACGTCTCCTGCTCTGACGAAAAAGGTGTCGACCGTCTGCTTGGCGGCGTACTGTTCGGACTTTGTGGTTGGCAGCCAAAGAAGCGCTCGAGTGGTGTTCATCAAGGAATAGTCCGTGCTGTTCTCTGCGGTCTTCGCCCATCGATAGACCCCCAGTCCGACACCGGCGGCCAACAGACTGTACGTGCCGAAGGCGATAAACGGCAGCGTGAAGATCATCGCTTTCATGCCAAAGTATTTGAGCACGCGAGAGACGATGAAGGTCTGGATGAGTACGGTCACGACGTTGACGACCGTGTAGAAGTTGCCCCAGTGATACTGGATGAAAGCGTCGACGGACTCTGCCTGTCCCGCTGCCACGGCCGCTTCGGCCGCGTCCTTGATGAACGAGGAAAGCAGGTATTCTCCGGTGGTGTTCACCAGGTTCAACAGAAGAATGAAGAGCGCGACCCACGTCAGATAGCGGTTTTTGAGGATCAACTCGAATCCGCCAGCCTTCTCACTGCAGCAGTCTTCGGCCGCCTCGTCGTATACGTCGTCGCTCCCCTCCTCGTCGGCGCGACGTCGGCAGTATCGACGCTCGATCAGCGGATACAGAAGGATCGGAACAACCAGCAAGGCTGCGCTTACCTGAAGGGTAACGTACGGTCCGATGCCGGCGAGTTGGCCGGCGGTGAATGAGCCGACCGGGGCACCCAGGGTGGCCCCGATGGCGATGACGGGAAAGAGTCTCTTTCCGGTCGATTCGTCGTAGAGGTCGTTGGCATAACTCCAGAATTGGGCGATGACGGAGACGTTGAAAATGCCGACCCAAACGTAGAAGACGAACCCGAGTGAAATGTTCTCTGCCAGCCACTTCCAGGGGCCTGAGGAGCCCATCACTCCGAAGATGTTCGGCCATCCGCTCCAGCCGGCCAGAAAGAACAACTGAATGCAGCCGACGAAGAATACCAGCACGCCGATATTCAACCACATCCGCGATGTCCGACGGCTGACCCAATCGTACAGGGGGAGGTATCCGAGGAGTAAGACGGCCTGAAATGCGCTGGCATACGACTTCAGCTCGGCACTCCCTCCCGTCCCTGCGATCAGCGGCTCGCGAACGGTCTTGATGACGTAGTAGGCGATGAGGAGTACGCATACGTTAAACAGTAGCATCACGACCGTGACGGCCTCGCGTCTTCGGACCTCGCTCGAGAGGTTTAGAAGGTACTCGAGGAGGTCGATTGCACGGTCACGGATCCACGTCATCATGGCGGTTCCTTTCAGTGATCATTCAACTGGGTCGTAAGCGCCGAATTCCAGCGTCGCCTTGGGGCGCGGGTCGACTTCGGGCGAGCGCGATGAGTTTTGTGCGTTGTAACTGTCGGCCCAGCGGCGTTCGACTCCTGCGGCCGCCAGCGTGCGCATCAAGCCGAGAGACATGTTCGAGTGGTCTTCCATCACTTCCAGGAGGACGCCCATCTCGAGGGTGAGTCCAACGACCGGCTCGGCGGCCCGCGCTGTGTGAAGGTGGAAGTCTCCGCCGAAAACCTCGGCGACACCCACGAACTCGCCGGGCCCGGCCGGGTCGGACCCACTCTCAACGATGTCGATATGTCCTTGAACGACACCGAGGATTTCATCGGACTGTTCGCCTGCTTCCCAAATCGTCGTCCCCTCGGCGTAACGGACGGTTTCGACGCGTCTGACAAGCTCGAGGATTGCTTCCAGGTTTGCCTCATCGAAGAGGGAGGATTCGGCAAACCAGCGGGTCCTTGAGAAGAGGTCAAACGGGGGAGTTAGGTCCTGCAGATCTTCGCACCGAGAGACGAAGAGACACGCCTGACGAGGACTGCGCAGTTGCATCGCGATCCACCGGGTCAGTCCCAAGAGGAACTCGAAATTGTCGGTGAGCATGTGGTCGACGAGGTCAGCCGGTAGATGAAGAGCCTCCACCGACGACTCCGCCACGATGTCGCCGGGCGCACCGTCCGCGGCTCCCTGACGCCCTGCCGCCAGGAGACCGATGAGACCAACACGGCCGGGAGCAGAGATTTGACCGACTTCGGAGTCTTGTTGATGCAGAGACACGCGACCGGCCGTCAAGATATAGATCCCTGGGATCGGTTGGCCCTCTGTCAGAAGATGTTCTCCTTCAGAAAACTCGCACTCTTCCATCTGTATAGTCGCCATTTCGATGGCGCGGCGCCCGAGGTCGCGGGCGAAAGGAAGGGTTTTCAAATACAGAGCCCGTTGGCGCGGGCTGACGGAACGCCACATCTCACGCATGACTCTTCTCCAAGACGTCAAGGGTTCGGTCTATCTGCTCGGCGATCTCTCCCGTCGCCCAGCGGCGAGCATTTACGAGCGCCTCTGAGGCCTCGGCCAGTCGAAACCGCTCGGCAAACTTTGCAACCATCAGAGCGAGTCCGTCGGAGCGGGTCTGCAAGAGCCGTTCGATGACCTCCTCTCTCTCATCGAGGTCCGGCAGTATGGGCTCCGGAGCGTCCTGAAGCCGGGCGGCGTCACTCTCGTCACTGACCAGTGCCAAAACCGAGGCGCGAAAGCGCGGAGGAAGTCTCGCTTCGAGCAGCTCCTTTCCGCTCGCCCGCGTCACCGGATCGTCGCTCTCGAGCCCGCGTCGGAACCGTCGTGCATCGTCCTCGGCATAGAGCAGTCCGGCGATTCGAATGACCAGGTCAATAGCATTTGATTCCTTGTCATCGATGAGCTTCTGGAGATAGCGAAAGGAGGTGCACGCGCACTCTTCCGGCGTGGAGGTGTCGACCAACACCTGCCGAAAACGCACCTGTCGAAAGGCCCTTTCGATTGTCGATTCGAGGGCACGTACGAGTGGCGGCTCGGGAATCTCGGCATCCTCGCGAATCATCCGCAACTCTTCGAGTTGAGCAACGATGCGGACGCGCACCACGCCATCTTTCTCCCGTGGGAGGCGGTCGGCGAGGATCGAACCGACGCGTTGGGCGTCGAAAGAGCCGATAGCGCGTGGGAGTTGCCAACGGACTCGCCTGGGGAGACTCGAGTCATCCAACCATTGGCCGAGGGAGTCGAGGGTAGCTTCCCCTCCCTCGCCGAGCGCCTCGAGCACTGCGGGCCGCAATTTCCGGTCTGGCAACTTGTCGATGAGCACGCGTTGGCATTTGGTGTGGTTCATCCGGGTGAGTGCATCGACAGCCTGTCGCCGCACGTCGAGGCGTTCGTCGTCGAGCAACTCGACGAGTTCCGGCACAAAATCGAGCGAGCGGGCGGCTCCGATTGCGAAGGCGAGCGCCCTCTTTTTGGCCGGACTCCCGCTGCGCACGATGCACTGCAGATCGATGTCGAGCTCATCGCGCCTGCGCCATCCTCGGGCCACCAGATGAAAAGCGGCCGTCGAGCGAACCATGTCGCTGGTGTGGTCGAGGTGTTCGACCAGCGCACACCTATCCGGTGCGATCGCAGCCCGGGCACTCAGCAGCGCAGCGTGTAGCGCTGGCGAAGACGCCTCCTCGAGACGTTCAATAACGGGGAGCGCGTCGTCGACGCCCGCGTTCACAAAAATGGAGAGCGCCCGCAGCACCACACGGTCCGATGGATGGTACAGAATCAGAGTCGGAATGGCTCTGGCTCGCCCCTCGGATTCGAGCAAGTCGAGGGCGGCGATGACCTCCGAGTCGTCGCCGCTGCTGAGTCGAGAGACGAGGTCTTCGAGGCTGTCGGCATCGAGTTCCGGATAGTCGAAAAGATGATCGAGGCGCTCGTCGCGAAGCCGCGAGCGAAACAGCTCCAGATACGGCGTGCGCAGTGCGAGGGCAGATGCGGTGGCTGCGGCGGCGATTACCGTGAGTACGAGGCCCAGGATGCGCGGGTCGGCACCGACGGCGATAAGCCCGAGAAGCCCGACGGATCCCAGTGCTTGTCCCCCTCGCTTGCCGACTGTCGAACCGACGGCCTTCATCTGATTGCGCAGGCCTTCGGAGAGAGGCACGAACAACAGTTCCTTGGAGGTCGAGTGCAGGGAGTGTCGCAGTGAACCATCGACGAATTTGAGCCCGATGGCAGATGCGAACGCGAGTCCAGCCGCCACGCCGATGCCACCCAGGGCCAGCAGCGACGGCAGGATGGCGACCGCTCCGGCAATGCTGAGACGTCGAACCGTCTTTCGGACGGCAAACAGTTGGATCACCAGCGACAGGACGTTCAGACCCAGGTAGACCGAGCCGAAGAAGATCCCCAGGGAGGCCGCCTCCACATGTTCGGCGGCCAGACTTTTGAAGAGATAGTCGCCGATCGTTGCCGCCATCGGCATCAGCAGCGATAGGAGCGCAAGCCCGCGGGTGTAGGGTTGCCGCGCCACGTTTTTGATCTCTTCCCACCCAAAGCCACTGGGGGTGTCTTCGAAATCTTCCTTGTCGAGCGAGTCGGGCAGTGCTCGGCTCAGACGTAAAACTGCCAGCGGTGTGATCGCCCACACGACGCCGGCACCGAGAATCAGGTGGACGTCGGGCAGCGTCCACGACAGAAATGTAGCCAGAGCCGAGCCGATGATCGCTCCAACTCCCCCGCCGGCACCTAGAAACACGTAGATCCGCTTGGCGTCATCGACGGTGATGGCGTTCCCCATCAACCCCCAGAACTGCAGGAGTGTGACCGTGGATATGACCCCAGGGAGGACGTAGAGCAGATAGATGCCGGCATCTCCAATGAGGTCGATCGTACCCCATAGGATCGCCGCCATCGCAGCGGACGTCAGAAGCCAGCCGATCAGCGATGAGGGTTCCGTCCACGAGCCACCGGACCACGCCTGGAGACGGGTGACCGCGAGAGCCAGGGCGGCGATGACGATGTAAAGAACCGGGAGCTGGGTGGCGGGGATGTTTGCCAGAAATACTGCATCGCGGGCCGTCTCCATCAGGAGATGACCGGTCATCACGGCGAGCAGCGTCAAACACCCGGCCACGACGACGCGCCGTTCGTCGGCATCGATGTTTCGAAGGGTTCGGAACATCTTCACGGTCTGTCCCCGACGCGAGTGATCCCGACGACCCGCCATGAACCCGTATCGTCGGCCCGCAGATAGAATCGTGCGTCGCGTGCCGGATCGCGTTGGTCCGTGCGCCGCACGCGGAGGTGTACGACGAGGTCACCACGGCCGGCCTGGGTCGCTGCGTCCGACGGCAAATCCACGCAGAGTCTTCCCTGCGAATTAGACGGTCGCCCGAGGTTTTCCCAAGACGTGTCACCTTCGGTTCTCGTGGATCGAAATTTTACATCGTAGAACGCATCGTCGACGGCTCCGTATCCTCGCGCGACCCAGGCGTCGTCGACGCACAGCACCGAGCCCCGGACTCGGGGGTCGACCAGTGGAGACATCTGGCGGAAGTAATGCTCCACGATCTTGTTGCGCCGCCCCACGAGCACGCGTTCCAAGTACCTGTCGTAGCTCGATTTGGTGAACTTCGCGGCCTCTACCAGATGCCGAATGTGCTCTTGTGAGAAACGACTGATGATGTTGGTGGCCCAGAAGGCGTCGCGGTCGTCCATGTGACGAAACGCCATGTTTGGGTACCCCGCTTTCCACGTCTCAGGCTGGAAGTGTTTGACATCGTAGTAGCCGAAGATCGGGGCTTCGGAGTACGTCCGGACTTTGTGCCAGGGTCTCGGAACGATGCCCAGGGTCATGAAGTCGACGAGCATGTCCGCCCCGTCGACGTACCAAGAATACCCGAAGCGCCGAGACATCCCGTCGGAGGGCCAGCGGCTTCCCAGGCAATCGCCGAAGTCGAGCATGAAGTGCTGGACGTAGCCCTTCTGGCTGGGTGGTCCGCTGATAAAGGAGGTGTAGGTGTTCTGTTCGCGGGCGTCGAAATGGTTGAGCCAGGCTGCTATGACCTTCGATCCCCGGAGTTCGCGGCGATCTTCGTGTGGTATGACATCGTTCGGGTCGTCTCGGCGGGTACCTTCGTAGCTGAATGGACCGAGAGGTTCGCCAGGCAGAAATTTTGAAGCGACCGCCCGCACCCGACCGTCGTCAAGCCGGGGCGTGTGCTTCATGGCCTTTTTGACGTCCTCCCGTGTCAGAGGTGTTTCGCGGCCGACTCGGTCTTCTTTGGTCGCATCGTCGCCGATGACCAGGCGGTCGCTGTCGAAGTACACGACGCGGTTGCAGGGAGCTTCGAAGCCGGCCGCCCAGTAGACTTTCGAGCCGATGACATCGGCGGCCGTGGCCCGCTCGGTCTGCAGTTCACCGTCGAATTTTAGGAGGTAGTTTGTTGTCGAACCGTCCTCTTGGTGGACTTCGATGATGAATCCGGGGTTGTTTCCTCCGACCTTTCCGCCCTTGATGACCCACTCGTCCCCCCGAGGCATATCAGTAGACTCGCAGGGTCCGCGAGCCACACGATCGGGAGTGATCGAATGGGTCGAAAATCTGTTGGTATACCAGGAAGAGTTGGGGACATGGCCCCACGCGTTGACATTCTTAGCGGGTTCGGGCGTCTCCAACCGGAAGGCACGAGTCAGTGGCCGGAAAAGGGTGGCGTCGACCGCGTCCCAGTATTTTGGGGTCCACCGGCTCTTGGGCTTTTCGATCGGGCGCTGGTCGTTGACCTGCCAGACGACATCCGAGTCACTGAATTGCGGAGGGCCGCTCGCGCAACCGATGAGGACGAACCCCGCCCAAAGCGCGGCGAGCAGCGTTCCCGTGCCCGTGGAAATCATGCTGGATAGTCGGCGCATCAAAATCCCCAGTTCGTTCCAGCGTTGATTCGAAATTCGGTAATTGCGAATCCGTCGTCGAAGGTCGCCGTCCCGACGGCTAGATTGATGTCGTAGGTGAGGTGACGCGACAGCATGTCGACGGTGCGCAACCCGATACCGGCCGACCCTCGCAACCCACCGAAAGAGAAATCGCTCCAGTGTTCAGAAAAGACGTTGCCGACTTCGAAAAACACCTCACCTTCGAAGAATGACCAGACCGGATATCGGTAGTCGAGGGTCGCCACCAGACTCGAGCGGCCCCGGAATCGATTCTCGCGGAATCCTCGCATCCGTTCAGCGCCGCCGAGTGCGACGAGTTCACCGACCGGGATCTGGCGGTCGCCGAGGGTGTTGGCCGACTCTGCGTACAGGCGCAGGCCGAGTGTTCGAGGGGTCTTGCCAAACAGATCTACGAATCCCGACACTTCCGCGCCGTATCGCGCGACGGACAAGTCCTGGTCCTCGGCACCGATTCCGACGCCGAGGGCGCCAAAGCCCTCCAGTCGGATTCCGCTGTCTTTTCGCGTCTCCGTCGGTCTGGTGTCCCAGTAGACGTGAAGTCGCGATCGACCGAAGAGATAGTCCCGGCCGAGAGGCGCCACATCGCTTGCCCCCACTGGATAGGGGTCGTCAGGCGTTTCGAATTCGGAGTCCGGACCGCAGGCATCGAGGGCTGCGCCGGGCGAGCAACGGACCTTTCGGTCGAGGACATTCAGGTCAAATTCCGCGCCCGCCGGATCCGAGTCTTTGCCCGCGCGCCACCCAAGGCGACCAAGGGCCGTCTGTTCTTCGAAACGTGATTCGGCGCGACCAGACGGTTGAGAACCAACGCCGTAGTAGACGTAGTCGTCGCGACGCTTGAATCCGGCCAGCGCTACAAATTGAGATCGTTCATTGGGAACGTCCAGAACGAGGTTTCCGCGTGCTGCGACGTTTCGTTGAGGCCATCCGCTGGCACCGATGCTGAAATCGAGCGCTCCGTCGGCGAGTTCGTCGTAGAAAAAGCGCAGGCCCACCGAGCCGGCCCGACCGCCGCCAAACTCAAACAGCGGCTGGAACCCGGCGTTTCCGTCGGCGAAGGTCAGTCCACCCTGCACGTATTCGATAACGTGGTAGCGTTCGATGGCCGTGAAGAGTTGGGCCAGCGGCCAGCGGACGAGGTATTCGGTGGTAAGATACACTGGAAGCAGGATGCCGCGCGGGACCGCCAGCAAGTAGTCCTCAACTTCCGGGGCAGGGTCAGGCAGCCCATCGGTATCCTCCGGACTCCGGTCGTCCTGTAAAGGTGAACCCTTCGGTTCGTACGCTCGGACGAGTTTCGATTCTGCCTCTGCCCTCGCCCGGTTGTCCGCTCGACCTGCGGCGTCTTCGACCTCTGTCATGGCCGCGGCCCGGGCTTGATCACGAAGTGCACGTCCCTGGTCTTTGGCCCGCGAGACAACCCGATTCGCGAACTGGCCCGCGCGCTCAGCCGTCTGCCCTTCCGGAGGGGCCTGTGCCCAAGCCGAGGTACCACAGGTCAAAACGATCGCGACTATGAGGCTCACGAGTCCCACTTTACCTGAAGGGCCGGAGGGTCGTACTGGCGACTGCACGGGCAAATACCGATGGCCAAGGTATCCCAACCATACGGCGATCAACCATCCGGCGACAACGTCCGAGGGCCAGTGTACGCCCAGGTAGATCCTGGAGAGTCCGACGGGGGCCGCCAGCGCGACTGCAACCCACAGTGGGGCCGAAGAAACGGTGCCACGCAGGCGCCGCCACTCGAGGGCCACGAGGGCGAAGATGCTACCCGAGCCGAGGGCATGGCCACTGGGAAATGAGTCCAGCCTCGGTTCGACGTAGGTATGAAAGACCTCCGGACGAGGCCGGTCGAAGTACCCCTTCAACCCGAGGTTCACCGCGAGAGTGAGTAAGCCCAATCCTGCGACCGTGGCGGCGCCGCGGAAATCCTTACGGTAGGCGGCCGCGCCGATGGCCGCGACTGCCATTGGCACGAGCGTGTACGGCGAGCCCAGTAGTGTGATCGCCTCCATCAAGACACCTAAGAGCGGGTTTTGCAGGCGTCGGACTCCCTCCAACACATACATGTCCAGAGGCATCGGGTTCGGATATGAGAACCAGAGCCCGGATAACCCGAAGGAGGCGAGAAGTGTCGCCGATGCCACGATCCACCCTGCCTGATTCACACCATTCTGACGTTGCTCCGCCACCGTTTTTGGCTCCGCGGGCGTGCTCTAACTAGATCACCACTACGTACCGAGGCCCTCCTGCAAATCGCCTCGGTACGGTGGATGGATATCACCCCTCACTGGTTTCAATGATCAGACGTTAGAACCCTACCGACGCCTGGACGCAGACCGGCGGGCAATCTTCGCCATTCGGACGCGACTCCGTGTAGTCGGGCTCAAAGGACTGGGACGCCACCTCCGAGCCGCCGCGCATCAAGGTGATGTCGAAGTTTCGGGGCACCTCGTCGGGGCTCGAACGCCACGAAGTTGCTTCGACCAGACGAGTCCCCGCGCTGCTGAACTCCAGGCTCAGGGGCCCGTCGCAGGCCTGTCCCGATAGAGCGGCGTCGCCGGCCGGAATCTGAAAATCACAGGTGGCGTACTCGCCGGATGGCGTCGTCATCTCAAGGCGCCAGTCGCCGTCTTGCCAGGTGGACGACTCTACCTGCCTGAAGTCAATAGTCAGGCCATTTCCGCAGCCGATGAGTGTACAGGCGCGGTTGCCACAGGAGGCCGCCAAGAGAGCGGCCGCCAGAAGAGCGACCAGACATCCAGTTGCGTAAAGACGTTTCACTCCATCTCCTCCGAGTCAGACCATCTTAAGTAGGTAAATCCGATGCGCTCGATCTCGTCGTCGACGGGCCAGTCCGGTCTGTAGGTCTCGGTGAGCTGCACCCAATTTTTGAACTCGTGGATATAGACGAAACCAGGATCGCCAAATGGCCCGCCGACGTATTCACTGCTTATGTCCGGGTGCACGATGACACCGGTGCCCCCAAGCCTTCCCGGCAGTCTGTATGCCCTCTCTTCTCTTGGTATGTCCTGGAGAAGGGACAAACTGTTGGCGAGGGTGCCATCGGGGCCGTCTTCCGGACATGGGTCAAAGACCCGAATCCATTCTTCGTAGAGGCTCGGCCCCTCGAAGGTCGCCGAGCCACATCCGGCCTCCTCGGGCTCAATGGCGACGACCGCTTCGTTTTCCAGAAACTGCTTCTCCGATTCGCTCAACTCCCTGGAAGACAGCTTGTTCGATACCAACAGATAGCGCGGATACCTCGAGTCGGTCTCCTGGTGCTTGGCCATGGCGCGCTCGATCGGGGCGAGCGAGTTGTTCGAGTTCAACGTGGCCGCGTTGCGGAATGCTGACTGGAACCCGCCTCTGGTTGTACTCCACTCCACGCCACTGGTTCCGATCGGTTGCCCCTCTTCCATCGACAGGACGCCGTAACGCGGGTCGACCCAGTGGCCGAGTTCGATGGACTCGGCGGTCTTTCTCAGTAAACCAGCGGCCTTGTCGCGGAGTTCACCGGACATCCGATTCGACACGAAAGTGAAGACGTCGACATCCGGCGCCTGGTGGGCGGTCTGCACCTGGCATTCGGCCGAAATCGCTTCATCGTAGAAACCGACGTTTCGGTGGGTGGCCAATTCGCGGAGATTGATTCCGGCGTCGCTCGCAATCGCTGTCTTGGCGGCGCCGATGACAATCAGTCGGTCTGGGTTACGATTTTCACCGGGACGGCGAATGGCTGTCGCCGTGAAATAGGGGCTCGCGCCGCGATAGGCTGTCGTCGTTGGTGGCCACGCAAGGTCGGCGTTATCCGAGAGGTCCAGAAGCCTACGCACGAGTTCGTTTCGAAATTCGCGCGGGGAAATCAGGGTCTCTTCGTCGACTTCTCTGTCGCCGGTCACAAAGTGCAGATCGTGACCGTGACGATCCTCGGTCACCCCTCTGCCCCAGCTCTCTACATTTAAGGGGGCCGACCCACCGTCGAACGCATCGACAAGGCCCTCCGGCCAGGCCCCTTCGAGCGGCATATTGATGATGAATCCGGTTTTCTTTCGCGAGACCGGATCCGGATGGTGAATGGCGGCCGCGGTCGTCGATTCCGGGACCGAGTCGGGAAGGGTCAACTCCTGATAGTCGAGCTCCTCGTCGACGACGATCGTCCAGTTGCCGGACTCGCTTCGGTGGGTCTGAATCTTGCCCCACAACTCGTCCTCGTTGTAGGTCTCGCAGAAGTCCTCGTACCAGGGGTCGGCATCTGGTCCGCCGTCGGTAGCGTCCGCGCCCGACCCATCCCGTGCATCTTCCGTTCCGTCAGGGCTGGCGTCGCGGCTGTCGGAACCCCCGTCGTTGGTATCCTGCGGCGTTCGGGCGTCGGCGTCCGCCTGGCCGCCGTCCTCGATCCAGCCAACGCCGCGCGGATCCTCATTGCAACCGAGTCCTGCAGCGACAAAGACCAGCAGAATCGTTCCCAGGGCTCCAGGTGAGAAATTTCTCATCAACGACTTTTCCTGACTCAGATAGACAACGTAAGTTCGAAAATAGGTTGCCAGATTTCCCGGCGGGACGAAAACTGAGATTTGCCACCAACGGCCTCATCACCCTCGTCCTCGCCTGGGGCCTCTACCAGCTCGCCATCTGGCCGACGCTCTAGGGCGTCTTCGGTCAGTACGCCATGAAGTTCTGTTTCTGGACCGGATGGTGTGGCTGTACGACGAGATGCACCTGCGCCACGAGCCCTACGCCGAGTGGTTGTATTGATTTATTTTGAATGTTTCGGTTATTTCGTTTGTTTCGTAATCAGAGAGTTTCTGGCGACATCAGGTCGAAAACCGGAGGAATTCATGAAGACACGGCAAAAGTCGAAAATGGTCGCATTGGAACGGCTCTTGGAGAGCCAAGACTCCAGTCGGATGCAAGTCATCGTTTCCAATGACGGAGATGACAAAGTGGTTATGGAAGTCTCAAGTCATGCCCTCCAACTTTTCCGTGAGTTGTTGGAAAAGATCGAGGAGGGAACGGGAGTCGAGATTGTTCGACAGGATCAAGAGCTAACAACAAGTGAAGCTGCGGAGATTCTCGGTGTATCCCGACCATATCTGGTTGACCTCCTTGAGGATGGCGAGATTCCGTTTCACAAAGTGGGCAGCCATCGGAGAGTTCAGGCCAGCGATGTATTGGAGTTCAAGCGTCTTCGACGACAGCGAAGCCGCGATGCGATGAAAGAGTTGGCGCAGGAAGACCGGAAACTCGATGTCGAGCAGTAACTGCTGCCAGTGTAAGTGTTCCTACCGGCGCAAGAACCGGTAGCCGCCCGCCAGCTGTCGCCCTGCCCCGCGTGCCGCATGAATAGCAGGTTCGTTTCGAGGGTCGATGGTTCCGTAGAGATGCGTATCGTGATCGGACTCGACCGTGTTCGCAACCGCTCGCTGAACGGGTGTCGCCAGGCCTCGATGGCGGGCATGCGCAAAGAGGAACATCTCGGAGAAATAGTAGCCTCGGAGCCACCGCTCGATTCCCCGGCCCAGGAGTACGATTCCCGCGAGCTCGCCCTCATTGCGCACAGCGAACGCAAGGTCTTCGTCAACGGCTTTGTGAAATCGCTCCTCGGTTCGATGCCAGGTCGAGCCCCGATGGTGAATAGGGCTCGACTCTGCCATCTTTTCGTACTCTGAGACGTAGGTGCGGAACGCAGAATCGGGGTCTTCGATGAACTCGACGGAAGCGCCCTTCTCTGACAGCTCCGCGGTCTTGGATGCGACGTCCTGCACGTGTCCGGCGAGCATCAGACGGTCGTAGGTGTTGCGGGGAGCTCCAGAATCTTTGCGCTCGACGTCCGGCTCGAAGGCCCTAAGACGCTGGATCCCGATGTGGCCGTACAGCGATTCAACCGCGTTCCACACCGAGTTGAGTTGGCGTGGGTTCAGAACAGGTCCGGCGGTACAGACGACGGCCTCCACGAACGGTCTCGAAGGATCCAGTCCCTCGAACCTTAGCGAGAATACCGCGGTTTCGCCGTCATCCATCCTGACGACCTTGTAGTCGTAGTCCGGCACGCTGGCGTCGTCGTGGGGGCAGTTCTCCGCAAACTCGATGGCGAAGTCGTCATCTTGCAGCGGTTTCAGCGTTTCTTCGAGCCAGGCTTCTACATTGGCCCGCAGGACATCTCGATCCGTCCCCTCGCTGACCCAGTCTGGTGCGGCGGCGAGTTCACTTTCGATGATTTGTTTGCGTTCAGCGTCGCTCAGCTCGTTTCTGGTATCCACCTCGAACTCCATCTTGAATCTCACACGTCACTGCCCGCATCGTCTCACCGAAGGTTCGTTCCGCGCAACACGGAGACCCCACGATGATTGACCTGTACACCGCCGAGACGCCCAACGGATACAAGGCCTCCATCATGCTCGAGGAGACGGGTCTGGACTACGAGGTCCACCACATCGACCTGGCCGAGCGTGAGCAAAAGGAGGACTGGTTCCTTGAGATCAATCCCAACGGCCGTATCCCCGCCATCATTGACCGGGATGTCGCCGACCACACCGTCTTCGAGTCGGGTGCCATTCTGATGTACCTGGCCGAAAAGACCGGGCAGTTTCTGCCCGAAGACGCCCTGCAGCGATCGAAGGTCGTGCAGTGGGTCATGTTTCAGATGGCCGGCATCGGTCCCATGCAGGGGCAGGCACACGTATTTCTGCACTACGCTCCGGAAAAGATCGAGTACGCCATCGAGCGCTACCAGAATGAGACGCGGCGGCTCTACGAGGTCGTCGACGGTCAGCTCGAGGGTCAGGACTTCATCGCGGGCGACATCTCGATTGCCGACTTTGCCACCTATCCGTGGGCGCGCAGCCACAAGTGGTCGGGCATCAGCTTCGAAGGGCTTCCGAACTTAAGCGCATGGATGGAGCGGATGTCCGAGCGCCCCGCCGTTCAACGTGGACTCGACGTGCCGGTTCCCCAGGAGGAGCTCGACGACATCTCCGAAGAAGAGGCCGAGGAGCTGGGCAAGTCCATCGTGGACTGAGGAGGCTCCGCGCCTTCGGGCAGATAGTCCGTGGGCAGGCCGGCTTCCTCCGTGTGGCACGCGTGTTCAAACATGGCATCGGCCCAGGATTCCAAGGCCTGCGACCCTGCGGTTGTCCTACTCGGTCGGAGACCCAAGTAGGTCTGAACAAAGCCGTACGCATCCTGGTAACGGATGTGCAGGTCCGTCTCGGTCTCGATGGAAGAACCCCCGGGGTCGACCCATCTCTTCATGAACTTGCTAAACTTCAGGTGTTCCGACTCGGTCCACGCCGGTCCGATGGTCTGTTCGATGAGTGGTCTGGTTGTGTCGACGTCGGAACTTGATTGAACGACCTGAATTCTGACGCCCAGTATGGGTTGCCGGTCGCCTGTCTTCTCTGTCTCAACGCCCGAAGCCTTCGTCACTTCCTGCGCGATCTCATCGGGGAGTGGCGTCTCGGCGGTGAATCTCTTCACGATCTTGAGTCGCTTCTGCCCCAGTTGTGTCGCACTCATGGTAGAGTCTTTGGGCGTGCCATTCGCATGGCCTACCAGAAAAACTGCTGCGTCTTCCGGGAACGAGCACTCGAGATCCTCGGGGCTCATGGAACTCGGTTCGGATTCGGTCAGGCACTTTCCCACGCCGGAGTACGCGATGGGTGTGGATGTGCCGGGCACGAACAGGATCGAGCCACGGGCCAGGATGTCAGAAGAGTCGACCTCCCGTCCCTGGCAGACAGCCCTCTCCTTGCCGATTGCGATAATTCTTATCGGTCCGCCGATGCCCCCTCGACGATAGACCAGGTATCTTCCGTCCAGATACCCCGGAGAAAGATCTTCCCAGCTCTTCCACTCCGCCGCGGTCGGTTTGTTGGCGTGAAGCCATGTCATAGGTCCGCGAGCGACGTCAGGTATCCACTCAAATCGTCCGGGGTTCGTGGACTCTTTTGGTGCAACGGGTTCTGCGTCCCTGCACCCAGCCGGAGAGAACCGCACGCCGATCGTGCTGGAGAGTGCGGGCCACTGCTCGTCTTGCATCACATCGTCGTGGACGACTTTTCGTTCAACGGAGTCCGGAACTGCGGTCTTACCGAGACGACTGCGGACCAGCTTCATTCGCCGCCGACTCAGCGACTTTGCGTTGCTTCGGTTGGTGACCTGTCGCGGGTCGGCAAACGAGTGTAGCTCGATCTTGCTTTCGCGCAGCTCATTGCATCGAAGCGACTCTACATCCGCATACCGAGAGGGAATCGCCGGCTCTCGGATGCATGGTCCCCACTCGCCAGCGTAACCGACGGGCTCCGCGGTCCCCGGTTCGAAGAACACGTATCCCTTCGGCTCGATGTCGACGCCGTCCAGGATGCAGGCAGGAGCATCGTCCGTCGATTTCGGCTTGTCCGGTGCCCAAGTGACGCTGTGTATGCCGGCGAGCGGTCCGAGCGCCTTTTGCGATGTCTTGGCGGGATTCTCTGTGCTCGCGCATCCACCCGCGACGAGCAGTCCCACCAGCAGCAGCGAAGATTGTCGATACGCGGTCATGATAAGTTCATCAGTGCCTTCGACGACTGAGCCTCTGGTTTATTGAGACAGCATCGGAGGCGCAGGGTTCCGAGTCAGTCATCCCCAATCTTTTTCTTGGAAATCGCGTCGACCCAACTCGGAGCGAGGAGCTTGGCCCATTGGCCGAGTTTGCCCGTTAAGGTCATCACCTCTTCGCGCTTGCGCTTCCGAATCGTGCGGACGATGCGGCGGCCGCACTCCTCGACGCTCATCATGTTCCGGTCGGTGTCCTCCGGTGCGTCGCCGCGTGTGGCGCCGTCTTCGCCAAGGGCGTGGCTGCGGATGTTGGTGTCCACGAAGCCCGGTGAGATGACCGAAACGTCGACGCCCTGTTCGTCGAGCTCCACACGGATCGAATCCAAGAATCCCTGCATGGCGTGCTTGCTCGCCGAATAGGCCGAGCGCGTCGGCACGCCGGTTTTTCCGGTCAACGACGAGATGCCGACGATGAGCCCATCTCGCTCCTTGAGGTGCGGCAGCGCCTTGTGGGTGCAGTAGACGGTGCCCAGGTAGTTGACCTGCATGATGTGATCGAAGATCGAGAGGTCTTCGATTTCATCGAAACGGGCGTGCATCGTCATGCCGGCGTTGTTGACCAGGATGTCAATGCCGTCGAAGGCGTCGATCGTTTCGTCGACAAGTGCCTGACAGGCCGTTTCATCGGTGACATCGGTCGGGACGACCACCGACTCACCGCCGCGCTGGCGGCATTGTTCTGCCACGCTCTCAAGGTCTTCGCGGGAGCGGGCGGCCAGCGCGACCCTGGCGCCCTGATCTGCCAGTTGCCGAGCGACTTCAGCGCCGATGCCGCGTGAGGCGCCGGTGATGATAGCGACTCTGTCTTCCAATGAGTCGTATGGTGTTGAGCCCAGCATGTAACCTCCTGCATGTAGAAAGGCTTACGGAATGAGATTTGCCTTAGAGTCTGATTGAAATCAAAGTGTTTCGGCACCAATTGAGTTGTTATACACCGTCACAATCGGGACGGCCCGACTCGGACGACTTCGGCACGGAAGTCGAGCCGAAAGTCATCGGCCGATTGACGGATTTCTTCGACCGAGTACACACGAATCCAGCGGACTGAAGTCGGAGAACCGACATAGCGACCATGTCTCCGGAGGACCCATGCGCAATCGTTGGTTCCACGTCCCGACACTTCACACGGCACTCGGCGAAGAGAAGTCGGTGTCGTGGATGGAGCTCTTCTACGATCTGATCTTCGTCGCCTCGATCATCCAGCTCGGCGACGTCCTGAGTAATCAGGTCACTCAGACGCATCAGGTGCTGGGTCCACTGGCCGGCTTTCTGGGGATGTTCGTACCCCTGTGGGCCGTCTGGGCGGGCTACAGCTTCTTCGCCAACCGGTTTACCGTCGACGATGTGCCCCAACGGGTCATCGTCTTCGCCAAGATGTTCGCCGTCGGGGCGATGGCCCTGACGGCGCCGGCGGTCGTCTTGCAGGGCGAACATGCGGCGTTCGCCCTGTCGTTTGCCGTGGCGCAGGGTCTGATCGCCCTGCTCTATCTGCGGGCATGGCGACAGGTTCCCGAGGCGCGCGACTACTGCACCTACTGGGGCGGCGCCTTTGGGATTGGCGCCCTGCTCTGGGTCGTCTCCGCCGTGGTGCCCACGCCCTGGGCCTACATCTTCTGGGGCGTCGGGGTCGCCGCCCTGGTCTACACGCCGGTCAGCGAACGCTCCCGCGAACTCGCTGAACGCTATCCACTGGACATGGAACATCTCAGCGAGCGGTTCGGACTTCTCACCATCATCGTCCTGGGCGAATCATTCATCAAAGTCCTGTCGTATTTGAGTGCCTCCGAGTACGGCATGCAGGCAGGCTTTTTGATGAAGGCCAGCCTGGGACTGCTGATTACCTGTGCGGTCTGGTGGATCTACTTCGACGATGTCGCCGGCGCCGAGGTTCGGTCCGAACGGGGGAGCTGGGTCGTCTGGCTCTTCGGCCACATGCCACTCGCTGCGGGCATCACGGCCCTGGGCGTGGCGGTCAAAAAGATCATCACCTTTGAGTTGGGAGCTCCGCCCGACGAGGCGTACCGCTGGCTGGTATGCGCCACTCTGGGGCTCGTCTTCTTCAGCGTGGCACTGATCGACTCGGTCACCGAGCGCGAACATGTCGAACTCAGCGACCAGGCCCGCGCGAACGTACGGTTCGCGTCGGTCTTCTTCGTCCTCCTGGTCGGCGCCGTGGGCCAGACGATGTCCGCCGGGCTCTTTTTAGCCATCATCACGGCGATCTGTCTGGGTCAGATCGTCTTCGACATCATGATCGCACCGATGGAGGAGGAGGCTCAGGAACTCGAGCGCGCTGTCTCGACCTCGGAGCTCGCGCGCCAATCCCGCGATGAACGCGCCGAGCGTCGAGAGGGTAAAAGCCGCGAGTTGGGGAAGCCGGTGCGTAAGGGCGCGCCCTCGGAGCTCAGACGCGACCTCTACTTCTTCTTCATGGAGGGTTCCTGGACCCGGCTGTTCTTTGCACTGGGGTTTGTCTACCTGCTGGTCAATTGCTTCTTTGCCGGTCTCTTCTTGCTCGAGCCCGGCTCCATCGCCGGCGCCCCCGATGCCAGCTTCGGCGAGGCTTTCGCCTTCAGCATTCAGACGATGTCGACCATCGGGTATGGCGCCATGAGTCCCGCCACCGCCTACGGCGACCTCATCGTCGCCCTCGAAGCGGCCTTCAGCATCCTGGGCGTCGCCCTGGCCACCGGGATCATGTTCGCCAAGGCCTCGCAGCCCCAGTCGAGCGTGTTGTTCAGCGAACCGATGGTCCTCACGGAGTACGAAGGTCAGCCGACGCTGATGTTTCGGGCGGGAAACGCCCGCGGAAGCGAGGTGGTCGAGGCCAAGGTCAATGTCTCGGTTCTTCGAGACGAAATTACCGATGAGGGCCACCATATCCGTCGGATGCATGACCTGGAGCTCGTCCGGGAACGCTCGCCATTCTTCACCCTGAGTTGGCAGGTCATGCACGTCATCGACGAGAACAGCCCCCTAAATGATGTCGATTGGGACCGTCCCGAAGCCGACCTGCTCATGTTTGCCGTGACCATGCAGGCCCACGAGATGACCTACAGCCGTGCAACGTTCGCTCGCCACGTCTATTCGCCGGAGGATATCCGCGTGGGCCATCGGTTCGTCGACGTCCTCAGCGAGACGCCCGACGGCGACATGGTCATCGATTTCACCCGGTTCCACGATACCGAGCCGGTGTTGGATGAGCAGGGTTCGGCTCGCTAATATTTGGTTGCGCGTGTCCCAAAACCAGTGTTTGCCATGCGTTCAAGGCCCCAGTTCGTAGTCGCCTCCGCCCTGTTGGTGGGTTTAGTCTTCACCTTCGGCACGGGGTGTCCGACCGAATCGTCGGGCGGACCAGACTCGAGTTGGAGGATTCCAGACACGGATGCGGCCCCTGATACCGAGGGTTCGGGGTGTGAAGACAACGACGATTGCAAACATGGCTCCTTTTGCGGTCCTGGAGACACGTGTCATGTGAATCGATGTCTTCGCGAACCCCCAATTTGTCCGCCCGAGCGGCGCTGTGATCCGCTGACAGGTGAATGCGTCGGCCCAGAATGCGAGGCGGCCGATGAGTGTATCGTCGGGGAGCTGTGCGTCGATAATTGGTGCGTGCTTGAGAAAAACGCCTGCGGCGAAGACGGATGTCCGGAGGGGCAGGTCTGCAATTACGATGCGAGTAGTTTGTCTGCCGAGTGTAGCGAATAGAGGTTCGGGTGGATCCGGCTTGGAGGATGTAGTCGGCCGCGCTCAGGACTTCTCATATTTGGGTTCGTACAACTGAACCTCCGAGCCGTCCGGAAGCTTGAAGGCCGTGGCCAATCCCCAGCCTTCGTCTTCGATGTCGCCGGTGAATTCGACGCCGCGGCTCTTCAACGTCTCCACGGTCTCCTCGATGTCATCGCAGTAAAACGATACTCGGTGGTGTTGCCCATCCGAGGGGTGACAGCCGATGTCAGCCTCCGGGGTGTCGAAGATGAGCCACCCGTCTCCGACGTCGGTGGCCGGAAAGTCGAGCTTGTCGCGAAAAAACGCGCGAGTCTCCTCGGGCTTGTCCGTGTAGAACATTGCGTGCATACCTTGAATCATCGTTGCACCTCGGCAATGAGTACCAAATGGAAATCGACGACACTCGAATTCAGACATCTCGGGGCAAACTGTACGCGAAACGGTGGTTATCTGACGAGGCCGATGGGCGCGCTCCGATGGTCCTGCTCCATCAATCCCTCGGCTGCGTCGAGCTGTGGGGAAACTTCCCCCGCAAACTCGCTCAGGCGACGGGGCGCACGGTCATCGCCTACGACCGGCTGGGCTTCGGCCAATCAGACCCTCATCCCGGTGAGCTGGAGCTCGACTTCATCCAGGAAGAAGCCCGCGAGGGATTCGCCGCAGTCCGTGAACACTTCGGCATCGGGCATTTCATCGCGTACGGCCACAGCGTGGGCGCCGGGATGGCCGCAGCGTGCGCCGCGACCTACCCGGATTCCTGCGATGTACTCGTCACCGAGGCGGCACAGGCGACCATCGAACAGAAGACCATCGACGGTGTGCTGGAGGCTCGGGAGATGTACGCCGAGGAGGAAAACGTAGAGAGGTTGCGCCCCTACCACGGCGAAAAGACCGAGTGGGTGCTGCACGCCTGGATCGATACGTGGCTGGCAGATGAGTTTCGCGACTGGAACCTCTACGACGTGCTCGCCCGCGTCGAGTGCCCTACTCTGGTGATACACGGCGACGAAGACGAATACGGTTCGCCCGGACAGGCCGCCTCGATTGCTCAGCGCGTCGCCGGTCCTGCGAAGACTCTGATGCTCGATGGGTGCGGGCACATCCCGCACCGGGAACGGACCGACGATGTCTTGAGTGCCGCGGCTGAATTTCTGGATAGTTAGGAGTCTCACCGATGGCTGCCGACGTTCGAAAACTGACCCCACAGGATCGTTCGAAACTCGATGCGTTTCTGGCCAGGCACCCGGCCACGACAATGTTCATGCGGTCGAATCTGCGCCGGGCAGGCATCGCCGAGGAGCCAACCGAGCGTTTTGAGGCCCTGTACGTAGGGGCGTTTCGGGATGGGGTGCTGACCGCGGTGGCGTCTCACAATTGGAACGGAATGCTCCTCGTTGCGGGATCCGCGGGGCTGACCGAGGCAGCGCGCCGTGCAGTCGGCACGTCGGGCCTGGAGCTGAGCGGGATCTCCGGGTCGTTGGACAAAGTCCAGGAGGTTCGAGGGCAATTTGGTCTGGCCGATGCGCCCACCAGTCTGGATTCTCCAGAGTACCTTTATTCGCTGAATCTACAGGATCTGAAGCCCCCCGCCCTTCTCGACCAGCCTGGCGTCGTCTGTCGTTTGCCGAAGCCCGAGGAGTTCGAGCTCATCTGCGACTGGCGCATGGACTACCACCTCTGGCTCGGCGGCGAAGAGGATGACGAAGGCGCCCAGACCATTCCCAAGCGTCTACGCCACAAGATCCAAGACGACCTGTGCCGGGTCCTCGCCTTCGATGGTGAGCCGGTCTCCTACACCGCATTCAACGCAACACTGCCTGAGCAAGTGCAGGTCGGCGGCGTCTGGACCCCGCCCGCCCTGAGAAATCGAGGGTACGCCCGAGCAGTCGTTGCTGGCCATCTGAGCGATGCCCGCGACGAGGGAGTCGAACGGGCGATTTTATTCACGGCGTTCGACAATAAGCCCGCCCAATCCGTCTACGAAGCCATCGGGTTTGAGCGCATCGGTTCATACGGATTGGTGCTCTTCGAGGAGCCCGTCGGAGACGTGCGCTGACGGGTGTTGGATGAGCAAGGTTCAGCCCGATAATATGCACGTACAGGCTCTACGTGCACTGGTGTTGCTATGTCATCGAGGCCCGTCATTGCATTCGTCCTCGCCACCGTGGTGGGGAGTGCCCTTCTCTGCGGCTCCGGCTGCCCGACCGAGACGCCCTCGGGACCAGATTCAAGCTGGACAGTCCCTGATGCAGCAGGGGCCCCCGACATCGACGTCGCCGAGTGCACCGAGGACGACGACTGCAGAGACGGCTCCTTCTGCGGGGATGACAGCGCATGTCATATCAATCGATGCCTTCGGAATCTCAAGTCGTGCCCGCAAGGCTGTGATCCATGGACCGGTCTGTGCTTGAGGTCCGAGTGCCAAGCGAACAACGAGTGTCTAGAAGCGCACTGGTGCGTGGATCACGACTGCGTCTTCCGAGAGGAGGCCTGCGGAGAGGAGGGATGTCCCGACGGGCAGACCTGCGAATACGATGCTGAGACCCTCTCAGCAGAGTGTCGAGACTAGTCGTTTTCTGACCCAATGCGCCGATTGGAGCGAACCTTGCAGTGATCACGTCCCGCAAGCCCCACTGTGGGGCGCACTGTTTCAATTCGTTCCAACAGAGGCACCAAAACGATGAGTGAACACACGACGGACATTACCTCGAAGAGCCAGCTCAGTGAGATCATGAGCGAGGACGGCCCGCCTGCCCTGATTGACTTCTGGGCGCCCTGGTGTGGTCCGTGCAAAATGATGGCGCCGGCGTACGAAGATGTCGCCGAGGCGTTCGCCGATGAGCCCGTCGAATTCTACAAGATCGACACCCAGGCCCACCCGGAACTCAGCGAGCCCTTTCACGTCCAGTCCATTCCGACGCTCATCCTGGTCGATGGCGGCGAGATTCTGGACAATCTCATAGGCGCCCAGTCAGAGGCGCAACTCAAAAAGCGCGCCGAATGGCTGCTTTCGAAACACCGCGGCGAGGGTTTTCTGAAGCGCCTGTTCGGGTGAGTGTCATTCTTCGCCCGATTCGTCGTAGACCGAGTGGATGAAGGTGCCGGTGTTGTCAGATGTGGGGCCTTCGGCGATGACGATCACCTGCATCCGGCCAGCTTCTCGCACCGAATTGGAGAATGCTCGGATGACCGAGATGTCGTCCGGCGCAACGCCGTAGAGGATGCCACGCAACTCTCGAACGAGGGTTGAATCGGACGTCACCCTATAGGTGCTTTTGACCTCGATCGGAGACGCTCTCTTTGAAGGGGTGCCTGACGGACCGATGTCAATCATGGAGTCCGCCGGACCCCAGATGAGCGACGGCGTGACGGGTACGACATTCGGGGACATCGACTCGGCCACCTGAAGGCATCCGACAGGGCCCCCTGCATGTCCGACGCGAAGCAGGCCCAGTTCGAAAACCGTTGTCCGCTGGAAGCTGGAAAGAGTGCCACCGTCTCGTTCAGTAGGCGGCAGCGGGTGCCGTCTCCACCCGGACCCACCGGTTCGTCTGTAATCTCTGTGACGTCTGATAGTTCACGTTCTTCGACCACACTACCAGGATCGGTCGAAGAGCGAATCTTAAGGGAGGGGCGGGCCTGTTGTGATTCGCCGAGTTCAAAGAGGCGCTGTTTCTCGACGGAGTCCACTGTGAGCTTGAGGTGGGCGGTCAGGCCGTCGCCCATGTTGAGAAACCCTACCTGCCGCTCGTATGCGTCCGAGAAAGTCTTCCTGCGCTTGAGAACTCCGTTGTGGGAGTAGGCACTGATGCGCACTCGGACCTCCTGCCCGTCCGGCCGGTATTCTGCAACCCAGATGTTTCCTTCGTTGTCGAGAGCCAGCGAACCATCGGTCGCTGTGGCCTCCCATGGCCCGTCGTATTCGACCAGGGTGTCAAATTTAGAGTCTTCCGCCCCGATTCGGATCAGACGAACGGGTCCTTGATTGTCAGGATCACTCACGGCGGAAAGCGCGTAGAGCTGCCCTCGCCAGCCGACACGTTCGGAATCAAGCCGACGACCCGGAAGTCGCGCAAGCTCACGTGAACCCCAGAGTCGATTGGGCCCAGCGCAGACACTCTCACGCGACTTGGCGGAATTGGCGCCGCGCATCGGCCAGCACGGAGGGCCCTGGGGCTCGAAGATGTCTCGCCCGCCGGTGTCTCCGACATCGCGGTCGACCGTGGACGTATCTTCCGTGTCTACACCGGTATCCTCGAGGCCGAATCCTGGACTGCGGCTATCTTGGTTGCAGCCAACTGCATAGACCAGGGAAACTGCTAGGAGAAAACACTTGGTACGGCGCACCTCAGCCTGCGGTCAAAATGCGTCCGGACCACAACTCGGAAAGCCACCGTCGGGGACTGTATCGGGTTCTGGACAGACGCGGCCATTTGGAGTGCACGGCGCACAGTCGCATCCCAATGACGGACAGAGATTGCAGATGGCGTCGCAGGTGTAGTTCGTATCCGTGTCTCCCGCGTCAGCCGTGTCCGTCGGCCCACCGTCGAGGTTTTGCTCGGCATCGGGACTCTGCGAGCATCCGACGCCCGCGAATGCGATGCAGAGTATCAACAAGCCGACTGCCGAAAACGTTTTGTATGTCGTGCCCATTCGTTAGCTCCCTCCAGAGGAGAATGACCTTCTCAACAAGGGAGCATAGTTAGACGTCGGTTGCGAATAAAACGGAACGCACCGAGCCGACACGAGTGAATTTGCTGTGGACACGATGCTGAAGATGCCCGATGCTAGGAGACCAGTCGACCAACTACTCTAGCGAGTCGAGGGCGGGATGAAAGTGACCTTTAACGTCTACGACAAACACGGTGTTCTCGGAAAATACACCGCACGGTCAGCCAGAGACGCCGTCGAAGAGGCGATCGCGAACGCAACGCGCGAGATCTCGAGAGACGGTGTCATCGTTAGCGCGAACGGATACTGCTGGCGCTACATGCCGCCATCACGCCGCCCCGTCTCGGGCGATGGCTCCGAGTGAGAGTTCTCCGGGAATGCTGCCCAAGTCCGGTGTGGGCCGGCAGAGTCGAAATCCCTGGAGGTTTCGGCATCCCTGTTGGCGCAAAAACTCGACTTGGTCCGCAGTTTCGACGCCCTCGCCGATGACTCCAATGCCGAGGTCTTCGCCCAGTGTGCAGACGCCTTTGATGACGGCGCGATCCGCCAGGTTGCCCTCGATGCCGTGGACGAAGCTCTTGTCGACTTTTATCGCATCCACCGAGAGTTCCCGAAGACGCTCCAGCGACGAGTAGCCGGTTCCAAAGTCGTCGACGATCACGTTGTGACCCTGCGACTGGAGCCACCGCAGTCGATCCGGGTGCTCCAGCAGTGAACTTTCAGTGACTTCAAACCACAGGTCGGCGCAGGCCGAGCACCGGTCGGCGGCGATTTCGGCCAATTGTTTCACTGAATCGTCGTCGGCGAGTTGCTCTGGGCTGAGATTGACGAATGTGGAGGGCCGTTCGCCGCACGCAACTGGGGCGGCCCACTCGCCGAGTTTTTCGGATGCTTGTTGAATCAGCGACCGGGTCATCGGCCCGATGAGCCCGGTACGCTCCGCCACCGGAATGAACTCGGCTGGCGTGATGGCACCGAACTCCGGGTCTTCCCATCGGGCCAGAATCTCGACCGCTGCCAGCGACATCGACCCATCGCTTACACGATAGATCGGCTGGAAGTGCGGATGCACGCGGTCCTCTTCGATGGCCGACCGCAGACGATTCTCTCGCTGAATTCGGTTGTTCTCCCGAGAATCTCCGCTCGGACGATACCGGTGATAGCCGGTGCCGTGTGAATCCTTGACCTGGTAGAGTGCTCGATCTGCCGCTCGACTCAGTGACCGAATCGCCGGGTCCGCCGCGTCGAGTTCGGCGCGCTCAAGTACCGAGGTATCCACGATTCCGACGCTGCCGTTGAGGTGGATCTCCTCGCCATCGAGCAGAAACGGCGGCCCGAAGACGTCCTCGATTCCATTTTGGACGACAGCTTCGACGTCCAGATTCTCGATCCCCCGGACGAGAATCTTGAATTCATCTCCGCCAGCCCGGGCCAGAATGTCGTCGGAATCGGACAGGCGGCGCAACCGCTGTGCGACCTTCCTCAGCACTCGGTCGCCGCCGGGGTGGCCGAAGCTGTCGTTGACCTGCTTGAAGTTGTCCAGATCCAGAAACATGACCGCCGACTGGACGCCCCGGTCCCGGTATGCCTCAACCGCGTCCCGTAGTTCCTCGCGAAACCGTGCCCTGTTCGGAAGGCCGGTCAGCCAGTCGTAGTGTGCCTGCTGTTCGAGTTGTTCGCGCCGCTCGTCGCGCTCTCGTTCGGCCTCTACGCGGCGACTGATGTCGCGTTGTACGCCGATGTAGTGGGTAACTTCGCCGCGTTCGTTTCGAACCGGCGACAATGAGACCTCGTTCCAAAACCAGCTTCCATCTGCCCGCTGGTTTCGAATCTCGACGGAAATTTCGCGCTGTTCGTCAATGGCCTCTGCGAGCTTTTCGACGGGCTCCTCGGACGTAAGTTCGCCCTGGAGAAACCGACAGTTTCGGCCGAGGCACTCACGAGCGTCGTAACCGGTGAGTTCTTCGAACGCTTCGTTGACGTAGATGATGGGAAGGTCGTCTCGGCGAGCGTCGCAGATCACCACACACTCACTCATCGCGTCGAGCGCTCGTACCGACAGATCGATCTCCTCCATACTACCTCCACGGCGAGATTCAGGGGACTTCGTCTGTGTCGTCGATATGATGAACCTCACCGGTGGAGAGTATCATTCAAAACTGCAAGACTCCGGACGGTATCAGTATTGCTTATTGCCGACCAAGCCAGGACTTGTTGACTTGAACGAAACGCCGGCCAGACGAGAGACCGCGATTGAAACGGGGGTAACCAGCCAGCAATGGGTGTCTATGTTTCGGGGGTTCCCCCAGACAGTACGGGTCCCCAGTTGCCGTCCGTGTACTTCGGATCGGCAGCTCATTCTTGGAGGCGAGAAGATGAACCGACGAGAGATTCTACATCTAAATGACACCCAAGAGATCCTCGACGAGCCGACGGTTGCGCTCTTTAGCGAGTCGCTTCGCGGGCCCCTCATCCAGCCAGGTGATCCCGACTACGACGATGCTCGGGCCATCTACAACGGGATGATCGACAAGTTCCCCGCATTCATCGTCCAGTGTGCAGACGTCGCCGATGTAATGTCCTGCGTGAATTTCGCACGGGACAACAAGATTCTGACCGCCGTGCGAGGCGGCGGGCACAATGGGCCGGGCTTGGGGACCTGTGACCGAGGGCTCGTCATCGACATGTCGCGACTCAACGGGATTCGGGTTGACCCGAAGGCTCAGACGGCTCGTGTGGGCGCAGGATGCACGTGGGGAGATGTCGACCACGCCACCCATCCGTACGGACTGGCCGCCGTCAGCGGGATCATGTCGACGACGGGTGTAGCCGGGCTGACGTTGGGCGGAGGCCACGGTTACCTGACCAGAAAATACGGACTCTCCGCGGACAATCTCCTTTCTGCAGATGTCGTCCTCGCCGACGGTTCGATCGTGACCGCAAGTGAAGATGAACACGCCGACCTCTTCTGGGCATTACGCGGCGGAGGCGGAAACTTTGGAGTCGTGACGTCCTTCGAATTCCAGCTCCATCCAGTCGATCACGTTCAGGCCGGTCCCATGCTGTGGGACAACACACATGCGCCTGAATTGATGCGCCGCTATCGGGATTTCTTAGAAGATGCGGCGGAGGAACTGTACGCGTTCTTCACGTTTTTGCAGGTCCCCGATTCCGACCCGTTTCCCCAAGCATTGCGCCTGCAACGCATGTGCGGCCTGGTCTGGTGTTGCATCGGCGATGAGGAGCAGACAAGAGATGCGATTGCGCCGCTGATGGAGTCGTTGCCCGAACCAGCGATGGACGGGATGCAGACGATGTCGTACCCGGCGGTGCAGTCGATGTTCGACGTCTTCTACCCCTCCGGACTCCAGTGGTACTGGAAGGGAGCGTTCATCGACGAGCTCACCGATGCTGCGATCGCCGAACACATGAAGCATGGCCTGAATGTGCCGACTCCCGAGTCGACGATGCACCTGTATCCGATCGACGGCGCTGTCCAAGCCAAAGCCCAGGACGAAACGGCCTTCAGCTACCGCAACTCCAGGTGGTCTCAGGTGATTGTCGGCGTCACTGACAACCCCGCTCAGAACCACCAGATGATCGATTGGGCGCGCGACTACTACCGGGCGATTGAGCCCTATTCGGCGGGTGGAACGTACGTCAATTTCATGATGGAGGAAGGCGATAAACGGTTGCGCGCCAGCTACCGCGATAACTTCGACCGGCTCGTCGACGTGAAGTCCACCTACGACCCCGGCAACCTCTTCCGCGTCAACCAGAACATCAAGCCCCGCAGAGCGGGACGTGACGGGCCTTCGAGCAAGGGGCGCGCGGCATGAATCAGGGTCGTACCGTGATTCGAACTGATGGATTGACCAAACACTACGGCGACGTGCGTGCCGTCGATGGCATCGATCTGTCGGTGCACCGCGGTGAAATCTACGGCTTTCTCGGGCGAAACGGCGCGGGAAAGACGACCGCCATCAGGATGATGCTGGGACTGATCCGGCCGACGAGCGGCGAGGTCGAGGTGTTGGGTAACGCCATCGAGCCGGGTACCCGTTCCGTCTTCGGCAAGGTGGGTTATTTGGTCGAGTCCGCGACTGCGTACCCGAATCTAACCGTTCGCGAGAATTTGGAGGTTCAGCGGCGGCTGACCAAGACAGAGACGTCCGCGGTTGGATGGGTCATCGAGCAGTTGGGATTGAGTCGTTACGCCGACCGCCCCGCAGCCGGCCTCTCGCAGGGCAATCGCCAGCGGCTCGCCTTGGCCCGGGCGCTGATTCACGACCCGGAGCTTTTGATTTTGGATGAGCCGGTCAACGGACTGGACCCGGCTGGCATCGTCGAGGTGCGAAAACTGCTGCTGAGGCTGGCTGACGAGCAAGGCGTCACCATCTTTCTGTCGAGCCACATTCTGTCGGAAATCGCGCAGATCGCGGACCGAATCGGCGTCATCCATGACGGAAACATTCTGGAGGAGCTCAGCAGAGAGCAGTGGCGAGCGCGTTCGCGACGCTACCTGAAAGTCAGACTGATGGAGTCCGACCAGGCGGATGAGGTGACGCGCCTGCTGGAACACAACGGCTTCGACGTGTCGAAGGTCATCCAAGAGGACGAGGCTCTTGAGGACTACTTCCTGCGCCTCACGGGAGGCGAATGATGTTCCCGGATGTCCTGCGGACGGAGTTTATGAAGCTTCGCCGGGCAAAAATCACCTGGATCTCCTGGCTCGCCGTCTCGATGATGCCGCTCATCGGGGGCGTGTTTGTCTGGATGGTCGCCGACCCACAGCGCGCCCGACAGTACGGGCTTTTGGGCCAGAAGGCCGAAATGGCGGGCATGACCGCCGATTGGGCCGGCTACTTCCAGGTGCTGCTCCAGATAGTCGGCATTGGCGGAATGATTCTGGTGGCGGTCATCGCAGCCTATGTTTTCGGACGAGAGCACGCCGAAAGCACGGCCAAAAACCTGCTGGCCTTGCCCGTGGGTCGTCATTGGTTCGTGGTTGCGAAACTGATCGTCGTGCTGGCGTGGTTTGGAGCCCTCATCGGATGGATGCTTCTCGAGGGGCTTCTTGTCGGCTGGGTTCTGGACCTGCCGGGATGGTCGACCCAACTCGCACTGAACTCGGTTGCCGATATATTCCTTGCGGCACTCGTCGCTTGGCTACTCGTGCCGGCCGTCGCCTGGGTGGCCGAGTGGGGTCGCGGCTATTTCGCGCCGCTCGGATTCACCATTTTCACGCTCATCATCGGCATGAGCGTCGGAGCCACGGGCTGGGGGAAGTGGTTTCCGTGGTCGATCGCGCCGTTGTTTGCCGGGGTGGCCGGCCCTCGAGCCGAGACCCTGGCACCGGGAAGCACGGCAGTGCTGGTGGTCACATTCTTGTTGGGCGTGATCGGGACCATCGTTCAGGTGCGATACGCCGACAACACCCAGTAGACGGGCCAGCCACGGCCAGCTCATTTCTTGAGGGCTTTTCGCTTCTCTTCGATGGCCGCCATCATGTCGTCAAACTGATCGCGGAGATTTTTGATGGCCTTTTGAAGCCTCTCTTTGGTCTCGCCGGAGGCCTCTTTGACCCTCTCCTCGAGCCGATCGAGCCGCTTGCCGAGGTTCTGGAGCTCAGACTCTAGTTTGTCCAGATTTCCTGGGGTGGCTCCGCCCTGTTCGCCGCCGATCTCTCCGAGCCGCTCTTCGAAGTCATCCAGCTTTGTTTCGATCTTCTGGCCGGCTTCCGCGAGTTCCTTGCGCAGCTTCCCTTCCGTCTCGGATTCGTCCTTGGAGTCGTCTTTCGTCACCTTTTCATCCTTCTCATCCTTGTCCGTCTCCTTCTGGCCCCCGTTTTCGCAACCGAAAGCGCCCAGCGAGAGAAAAATTGCCAGCGTCAACGACCAGATTCGTGCACTCATCAGAAGTCCTCGTGGTATGTCATATGTCATGGAGCAAAACGCCGAACACTCCACTGGATCAATGCACAACGAGGTCTTCGGGTCAAAAATCTTGTCCGTCGGCATCGGTTGACTGAGCGCTGGCTAGCAGATGTAACCGCGGATGTTGACTTGGATGATTTCGGAATCGGACAGTCCCTCGCTATCGGTCGCCGTCAGTCGAATGTCGTAGGTCGTGGGCCCGAAACAGGTATTGTCCCGAAGCGTGAGGCTCTTCGAGTTCCCGCCACCGGCCTGGATCCAGTTTTGATTTCCGGCCATTCGGTAAGACCACTGAAGCGAACTTCCGGAGAGCTGTCCATCTTCCGGGTCAGTCCCCGAACCGGACGCGGTGAACGTGACGTCGGGTTGAGTCGAGAAATCGGTGATCGACGCGTCGTCCTGCGGCGAGCTGATCGAGGCCGTGGGGGATTCGTTTGTGGTCTGGATGACGTCGAAGGTTACGGAGTCAGTCGCCGAGCCGTAATCGACCGTGATTGTCTGAGACTGAGCATTGTTGAAGACCCGCTGTACGGCGACTCCCTGAGAGAACACCGTCCCCTGCGGCCCTCCTAGACGCCAGCGGATTGGATGAATCGGTGAATCGGTTTGCGGTTTATCGTCGTCGAAACGGGCGACGAAGGTGACCGGTGTGCCCGTGGGAAACGTACTGCCATCGAGCGGCTCGACGATTTCGACGCTCGGCGCGCACTGGGAGGGAGGCGATCCAGAGGTGGGATTATTGATGTTCACGGTCACGGTGTCCGAGGCGGTCGCACTCGTCGACGCATCGCGTGCCTCGGCCGTGATCTCCCAGGTACCGTCACAGAACGGCGTCAGCCATTCGACGTCCCCGGATTTCGTGGTCGCGAACGTGAACGGCGCACCTGCGCGGTCATACGTCCACTTGATGTCGTACTCGCTGGCTGGCGTCCGTATCGAGGTCGTCGACCGTGGCGGTAAACTGAATACTCGCGTCTTCGTCGAAGGTCGCTCCGGCGAGGGGACTCTTGAGATCCAGCCTCGGCGGACTGTCGGAACCCAGCGCGGCCAGGACGGAATCGAGCGCGTTCACCCAGCGGTCGACGTCCGGGTCGCCGCTGCCGGTGTTGGCGTTCTGAATCAACACATTCCGCACGTCGAAGAACGAAAGCGACGGATCCGCCGCCTTGATCAACGCGACGATCCCAGCGGTGAAGGGAGACGCCGCACTGGTGCCGCCAAACGTGTTTGTAGAGGCCGCATTTGGGTACTCGCCGACCGTGATATTTGTAGGGGCGTAGATGTCGACGGTGCCGTCGCTGTAGACCCCGGTCTGAACGTTGCTGCCCGCGTAATTCGAATAGTCGATTCGGTCGGACGTGGCGTTCTTGAGGGCGCCGACACATGTGACTCCCACGAACTCACAGGGAGCGTGGATGGTCGGGTCGTCGCCCGGCGATTCGCCGGCGTCGACATTCACGTCGTCGTTTCCGGCAGAGGCGACCATGAAGTTGCCGTTGCGAAAGACATCGCGCACGAATTCGGCGTAATCATCGATGGTCCACCAGGCCCACGTGCCACTGTAGCTGCCTCCGAAACTCATGTTGATGACGAATGAGCGCGAAGCGAGTCGGCCCAAGGCCCATTGCGTGGATCCTGAGGTAAACTGGGTGAGCACCGTGATCGCATTGGCCACCGGTCCGCCTGGGCCCGCGCCTCCGTAGGAGTTGTTCGGCAGTCCCATCGCAGCACCCACGGATCCCGTTCCGTGCCACGGACAGGGGGAGCCGCCGGTGCAGGTTGCCGGGTTCGGTACGTCCAACCCGTTGCTGAGGATACCTTGAGCGAACGACTGGACCGAAGCCGGAAAGTCGTTGTTGATCGAGAAGCCACCATCGATCACTCCAATCGTGACCTTGTTGTTCAGCCGCCCCGCCCTCTCCAATGCGAGCCATGCGTCACCGACGCCGGTCCGCTGGTTCCCGGTGGTCTGCATGTAGGATTTGTCGAACGCATTATCGTAGGAACCCGGAGCAGACTCGTGCTCCTGCGTGACGCGCCCCTCGAAGGTGACGGCCTCATGGCTGGATGCGAGCCAGTTGAGGTCGGCCTTGACTCGGTCGATCGTGACCGCGGCCGCCGCTGCAATCAGGTCGACTCCCTGTTGAGTCGAAACCCGCAGGCGACCCTTCGCACTCGGTGAAAGCTCCAGCAACGATTCGTTGAGAGAAGGCGCTTGCGAGGCAGTCGGATCGATGCGCACTACATAGGACGGCCCGATGTCGACCTCCCCGTCGGGCTCGATGCGACGCACGATCTCTCCGTCCCACTCCGCGAGGAAATCGCTGAGTGCGCTCTCTTCGGCGCGAACGATGACCTCGTTGGCGACGAAATCGGCCTGGAATGCGTCGTCACCGTACTGCGAACTGGCGACCGGCCGAACCGGCCCGCCTTCCTCGAAAGGTGGCAGGGAATCGCGCACGGGTTGGAGGGCCGGGTCGACGACGACGTCGACACCCTCGTCGGCGTCGCCGGGCCCCTGAGGGTCCGATGCACAAGCGGCCAAGCCAATCAGAAGGAGAAGAAACCCGGTCCAGTGAAAATATCTCATTGCATCGCTCGCGAAAAGGTGCGGGGAAAATCTGGCGATTTTCCAATTCTAGGCACCTCAGTTGACCGGGCAATCAACTTTTTCAGGTATACGAGCCCTACTCATAGCGCTCGATAAATGTCCCCAACTGTTCATTGGAGCCGATCAGCAGTAGCTCCATGTCGGCCTCCATGGTGAGATCTGGCCCCAGCTCCGTAATCGTGTGACCGTCCTGTTTCACGGCGACGACATTAAGGCCGGTGTGGGCGCCGATATTGCTCTCTCGGAGGGTACGGCCGGCGAGCGAATCGGGCATGCGGCGCTCATAGATGTCTACGCCCTCGCCGAGGACCACGAGGTCTTTGCCGCGAAGGATCGACATCAGGGCGTCGACACCCAGCGTGGAGTAACTGAGGACAAAATCGGCGCCGGCACGGTAGATGGCCTCGAGGTTGCGCGAGTGGGTGATGCGACTGACGACGCGAAGGCCGGCGTTCAGGTTTTCGGCAGTACGAGGCCAGGTAGACGTTGATGGCGTCTTCGTTGGTGGTCAGCAGCACGGCCGAGGCTTCGGAGATGCCCGCCTTCTGAAGAATCGCGTAGTTCGAGGCGTCTCCCTGGTAGACGTTCTCGCAGACGTCTCGCAGCAGCTCACAACGCTCGGGTTGCAGTTCCACCAGGTTGACCGGAATGCCCTGCCTGTCCAGCGCCCGAATGGCCGCCTGGCCCACGGTACCTCCACCGATGACGACCACGGGATTGTCTTCGGGTTCTCCGGGGGCAAATCGGTCGTGGAGGGTCCGTAGTTGGGCTTGCGTGCCCATTACGACCGGCACGCTGGCGTCGGTCAGCTTGTGGTCGGGACTCGGCGGTTCCAGCGGGCCCCGCTCCCAGACGCCGATGATGTGGACGCCTGTCTCCTGACGGAGTTTCGTTTCTCGGATGGTCTTTCCAGAGAGAGATGTGCCGCGGACCGGCATCTCCGCGATCTTCAGGTCGCCGTATTCGCCCAGCGGCTGGACGCCGACCTGCTGGGCCTGCACCCGACTCGCCAATTGTTCGCCCAGCCAGCGCTTCAGGGGCAGAACGTGGGTCGCCCCGCTCAACTCGAGCACGTCGACGGCATTGTCGTCGTGGGCCACCGCCGCAATGGGAACGTCGGGCGCGGCTTCCCGCGCCGTCAGTGTCATATTCGTGTTCTGCGCGTCGGTCCGATTGGCCAGAATCAGCCGGGCCTTGTCGGCATTGAGTTTCGCGTAGGTCTCCTTGTCGTCGATGTCGCCGCTGACCGCCGATAGCCCTTCGATAAACTAATCCGACGCCGTCGGGGCGTCCGGGCCCAGTAAAAATACGGGATGCCCTCGCGGTCGAGCGCCGAGATAAATCCGGGTGACAGAGCGTCGTGATTGGTGATGATGACATGTCCCTCCGTTCCCGGGGGGACCTCGCGCGGTGCGCGGTTCTGAATCTGGGCCTTCAACCAGGGGGCGTAGAAGAATCGGATGAATGCAAAGGGAAGTACCACCAGAAGCAGAATGATCCCGGTCACCAGGACGACCACGCTGAAGGCGCGGCCGATGTCGGTCGTGAAGGTGATATCGCCGAATCCGAGGGTGCTCATCACCGTCAGCGTCCAGTGAAAGCCGGTGACCCATGAGTGCCACTCCCCCTCGGCGTAGTACATGATGAAGTGAAACAGGATGCTGAAGACCACGACGACCGCCACCACCAACGCGATGACCCGCATCAGGAGCGGCAGGTTGCGGCGGACCTCTTTGTTTTCCAGAAAATACGAAAGCTGTGTGCTGATGGTCTTCATACGATTCCAAATCGGCGGGAGGTTCGACTCGAGTGGCCACGAGTCTACGTTCGAACCGTCGGTCGGGAAAGCCCCGAAGTACGTGCACACTTAGTCGATTTGGAGGAAAACGATGAGATGGACGAGCGTGGTAGCAACTGCCCTGCTTTTGACGACTAGTGCCTGCGACCGGAAAAATTCGCAGTGGCAGCCGGTCGATACGGAGAGCCTTGAAGTCAACGAGCGCCAGAGACTCGACACGGCACAGGCGGCCCAGAAGGATCTGGGAAAAACGCTGAAAGGCGAGCTTACGGCGGCGGTCAAGGAGACCTCGTTCGCCGGGGCCGTCGACTTCTGTCACTCGCGAGCCCCCGAGATCGCCAACGAGGTCGCCGAGAAGCACGGCGTCAACCTCGGCCGGACCTCACACCGGCTACGCAACGCGAACAATACGCCTCCAGCCTGGGCCTCAGATGCCGTCGAACGAAAGGAGCCAAAGGAGTACGTCTTTCGCGGGCCCGACGAAACACTCGGCTACCTGAAGCCGATCAAGCTTGGCGGCCTGTGCACCAACTGCCACGGTCCGAAAGACCAATTGGCACCAGGCGTCGCCGAGCAGTTGGAGGAGAAGTACCCAAACGATGAGGCGACCGGTTTTGCCGTCGGCGACCTGCGCGGCTGGTTCTGGGTCGAGGTGCCCGGAGCGTAGATCACTCGAAGAAGAAGACGCCTTTGAGGTCTTCGGTGCGTGAGATGGCGGTCGCATCGCCGCCGCCACCACTGTCGCGCCAGGACGTGGCGCGGAACTGATAGTACATGCCCGATTCGGTCGGTCCACCGTACTGGACTTCGACTTGATTGGCTCCGGTTACACGGTCGACCATCTGGTCTTCCCAGACGAGATCGCCGTAGGCGTTGTAGACCTCAAGGGTGTAGTAGTCCTCGCTGGAGTCATCGGACCAGGTGAGTGTGGGAGCCGACGTGACGGCCGTCGGGCGGTTGGCGCCCGGCTCGCCCACGTCGAGGGCCTCGGTGACCTTGAAGGACTCCGAGATCTGGATGTCGCGGTTGCCGCTCTCGGGTACCGACACGGTGACCGTTCCGGTGCCGCCGATGGTTTGATCCGGGTCCCGAACGAGTCCGTCGTTTTCGAAGGCGGCCAAGACCACGTAATCGCCGTCGGGGACGTCCTCAAACGTGAATCCGCTGGTGATGTCGCCCTCTCCCGTTCGCGGCGCGCGAAGTCCCGGGGGGACCTCGCCGCGGCGGAAGGCCTCATCGAAGGTCGACTCGACGACCAGGAAGACGCTCGTCGCTGCGCCGCCCGGAGCATCGACGATGCTGATACTGCCAGAGACGGTAGAGAGGTCCTCTTCGGCGACCTCCAGATTGACATCCGTCACCGGTTCATCCTCGACGGTCACGGATGTCGATTGTAGCTGCAGCCCCGCCTTGTATCCGCGGACGGTGTAGTCACCCGGCGGGACATCGAAGATGCGGTAGGCACCGTTTCGGCCGGCGACAGCCGAGTACGCCGAGCCATCGGTGCCTTCGGCGACGACCAGGACGCCGCCAGCTTCGTCGGCGAGGACTTCACCGGAGACGGTCGAATTGCCCTGGGCTTGTGTGGGCAGCGGAATCAGCGTGATATCGGTCGGAGGTCGGTCCAGGACCCACGCCCCGTCCTGTTCGGTTGCGTCGGAGGTATTCACCGGAAGCGCCTGTCGAAGACCACTGGGAAACGCCTGGTAATCTGCGGCGTCGGCTCGCAGCGTGAAGGACTTGTCGATCGGCGCGCCCTCTTCGGTCCGGGCCACTGGAATCTCCAGCGCGTAGGCGCCCTCGGTGTCGCTGACCGCTACATCGGTGACGGCGACCCTCCGCTGGTCGAGGGCCACGACGTCGGCGCCCTCAATTGCATTTTCGTCGGTCGCGTCGCTCACGGTGCCTTCGATTTGGACCGGCTTGAAGCAGGCGTTCCCGCCACTCTGGACCTCGGCGCACCCAAGGTCAGGAAGACAGTAGGACTCCTCGGGGTCGCAGGTTGCGCCAGAAGGAAGCTGGCAGCGCGTCTCGCCCTCTCCGTCCGGCTCGCAGACAAAGTTGTCCGGACAGGGGCTGTCGGCTTCGGCATCACAGACCTCACCGGGGCCGGGACCGTCGTCGGTGTCTGCGCAGCCGAGAGGGGCTGCAATCACCATGAGCGTCGCCAGAATCAGACTGAAACGAGTATCCATCGCTACTACTCCGCGCATCGAGGAGCCCCGCCCGCAGGACGGGCAGAGAGCATACACTGAATTGTCGGGTGGCCTTCACCTGATTGGACGGTACACGACATACGAGTGAGAAACAAAAACGCCCGGCTCGGCGCAGGAGCGCGGAGCCGGGCGGGTGGACGGTTCGTTCGGCCTATCACGGACTCGAACAACTCGGCTGCTGGATCTCTAGGTCGTCGATCCACAGCGTCCAGTCGTGGTCGAAGTTGCCACAGAAGCTGGAGTTGTCGTTGTTTCCGAAGATCAGGGTGAAGCTCGACTCGTTCGTGTACTGTGACGGGTCGAAGGTCTTCTTGGTCCAGGACATATTCAGGGCGTTTCCACTGGCCTTATTGACCCAGATGGGAGTGATACCCGTGGAGTCTTTGACCAGGATCGAGACGCGACCCCAGTTGGCCGAGTTCGCCTTGACCCAGACGGTCATCGTCGTCGGGACCTGGGTGAAGTTGAAGGATTTCGACAGTCCGCCCACGCCGCAGACGCCCTGGTTGGGGCCCTCGGCCTTCCCGGCTTCGGTGCCGTTGTAGGCCGTGCTGGCACTTGTGGAGATATTGACCGTCCCGGAGCCGTTGTTGAACTTGCTCCAGCCGGTATCCGAGCCCTCGAAATCCTCGAAGACCGAGCCGCTCTCGTCGGTCTGGCCGTCGCAGTCGTTGTCGATGTTGTCGCCGCAGGCTTCGATCGACGGCAGTGTCTGGTTCTGGCATGAACTCCATTTGGTGCCGTCGTTTGCCTGCTGGCAGGTCTCGTTGCCGGCGCTGCAGCTTCCGACGCCCTGGGTGCCCGACGGGCCGGTGTAGCAGGACTGGGTCGTGCCGATCGTGCAGGTGCAGGCGCTGTCGTTCATGTCGGTGTCGCCGTCACAGTCGTTGTCGAGGCCGTCGGTACAGTCTTCGCCGCCCGGCAGCGTCTCGTTCATGCAGGGACCCCAGGCCGACCCGTCGTTTTGCTGCTGGCAGGTCTGGGTGCCGCTGGCGCAGACGCCCACGCCCTGGGTGCCCGACGGGCCGGTGTAGCAGGATTGGGTTGCGCCGGGCGTGCAGGTGCAGTCGCTGTCGGCCATGTCGGTGTCGCCGTCGCAGTCGTTGTCGATCCCGTCGGTACAGTTTTCTCCGCTCGGCAGCGTCTGGTTGGTACATTCGCCGAACGCCGAGTCGTCGCCGTCTTTCTGGCACGTGTGTTGGCCGGACGCGCAGGCGCCGACGTCTGCGGTGCCCGATGGGCCGGTGTAGCAGCTTTCGGTCTCGCCGACGACGCAGGTACACGACTCGTCGACTTCCCCGTTGCAGTCGTTGTCCTTGCCGTCACACAGCGTCTCGTCGTCCTGATAGGCCGACGGAATCTGACAAGAGCCATCGATATAACCGCGAGTGGTCTTGCCGCAGACGCCCTCTTTGATGTTGGCGAAGTTGCACGGGCAGCCTTCGTCGGTCGCCCCGTTGCAGTCGTTGTCCAGGCCGTCGCAGACGTCCTTGTTCTGGAAGCCATCCTCGGCCCCGGAGATGTAGTTTTCGGGTTTTTGACACGACCCGTCTTCGGCGCTTTTGGTGCCGTTTTTACAGACGCCGGTCATCTTGCCCTGGTACGGACAGGGGCAGCCCTCGTCGACGATGCCGTCGCAGTCGTTGTCGACATCGTCACAGGACGACTCGTCTTCCTCGTAGTTGTCGGGGGCCTGACACTCACCGTTCGTCTCGCCGATGGTGCCGTTCGAGCAGACGCCCTGCTCGTTCTGTTCGTAATTGCACGCACAACCCTCGTCGGCGATATCGTCGCAGTCGTCGTCTTCGCCGTTGCACTGTTCTTCTTCGGGCTCGCAGGTGGGGACGTCGGTCGTATCGGCGGCGTCACCACCGTCGGCCGTGGAACCGTCGGCGTCATCGACGGTATCCTCTTCGATATCGGAGGCGTCCACTGGCCAGGTGTCGGGACCGACATCTCCTCCCCCATTCCCTGAACCACAGGCCGCCGTCAGAAGTAGAAGCCCCGCACAGAGGGCCATGAGAACGCTCGACTGCTTCTTCGACTCGACTGACGAGTTCATCTCTTGGCTCCGCGCACTGAAATTGCCTTCTTACTGGATACATGACCCACTCTGTGAGTAGGCCCAACACCGACCGTTGTAGAGTTTACGGCTGACGGGAACGAAACGCAAACCGTCGTGGGCGCTCGGTTCACATGCCGACGAGGGCCGGAAATGTCCAGAAGTCACGGACTCGAACAACTCGGCTGCTGGATCTCCAGGTCGTCGAACCACAGCGTCCAGTCGTGGTCTCCGAACGTGCAGAAGCCGGAGTTGTCGTTGTTTCCGAAGATCAGGGTGAAGCTCGATTCGTTCGTGTACTGTGACGGGTCGAAGGTCTTCTTGGTCCAGGACGTATTCAGAGCGTTTCCACCGGCTTTATTGACCCAGATGGGCGTGATGCCCGTGGAGTCTTTGACCAGGATCGAGACCCGACCGTAACTGTCGGTTGTGGCCTTGACCCAGACGGTCATCGTCGTCGGGACCTGGGTGAAGTTGAAGGATTTCGACAGTCCGCCCACGCCGCAGACGCCCTGGTTGGGGCCCTCGGCCTTCCCGGCTTCGGTGCCGTTGTAGGCCGTGCTGGCACTTGTGGAGATATTGACCGTCCCGGAGCCGTTGTTGAACTTGCTCCAGCCGGTATCCGAGCCCTCGAAATCCTCGAAGACCGAGCCGCTCTCGTCGGTCTGGCCGTCGCAGTCGTTGTCGATGTTGTCGCCGCAGGCTTCGATCGACGGCAGTGTCTGGTTCTGGCATGAACTCCATTTGGTGCCGTCGTTTGCCTGCTGGCAGGTCTCGTTGCCGGCGCTGCAGCTTCCGACGCCCTGGGTGCCCGACGGGCCGGTGTAGCAGGACTGGGTCGTGCCGATCGTGCAGGTGCAGGCGCTGTCGTTCATGTCGGTGTCGCCGTCACAGTCGTTGTCGAGGCCGTCGGTACAGTCTTCGCCGCCCGGCAGCGTCTCGTTCATGCAGGGACCCCAGGCCGACCCGTCGTTTTGCTGCTGGCAGGTCTGGGTGCCGCTGGCGCAGACGCCCACGCCCTGGGTGCCCGACGGGCCGGTGTAGCAGGATTGGGTTGCGCCGGGCGTGCAGGTGCAGTCGCTGTCGGCCATGTCGGTGTCGCCGTCGCAGTCGTTGTCGATCCCGTCGGTACAGTTTTCTCCGCTCGGCAGCGTCTGGTTGGTACATTCGCCGAACGCCGAGTCGTCGCCGTCTTTCTGGCACGTGTGTTGGCCGGACGCGCAGGCGCCGACGTCTGCGGTGCCCGATGGGCCGGTGTAGCAGCTTTCGGTCTCGCCGACGACGCAGGTACACGACTCGTCGACTTCCCCGTTGCAGTCGTTGTCCTTGCCGTCACACAGCGTCTCGTCGTCCTGATAGGCCGACGGAATCTGACAAGAGCCATCGATATAACCGCGAGTGGTCTTGCCGCAGACGCCCTCTTTGATGTTGGCGAAGTTGCACGGGCAGCCTTCGTCGGTCGCCCCGTTGCAGTCGTTGTCCAGGCCGTCGCAGACGTCCTTGTTCTGGAAGCCATCCTCGGCCCCGGAGATGTAGTTTTCGGGTTTTTGACACGACCCGTCTTCGGCGCTTTTGGTGCCGTTTTTACAGACGCCGGTCATCTTGCCCTGGTACGGACAGGGGCAGCCCTCGTCGACGATGCCGTCGCAGTCGTTGTCGACGTCGTCACAGGATGATTCATCTTCCTCGTAGTTGTCGGGGGCCTGACACTCACCGTTCGTCTCGCCGATGGTGCCGTTCGAGCAGACGCCCTTTTCGGTCTCGCCGTAGGTGCATTCACATCCCTCGTCGACGACGTCGTCGCAGTCGTCGTCTTCACCGTTGCACTGTTCTTCTTCGGGCTCGCAGGTGGGGACGTCGGTCGTATCGGCGGCGTCACCACCGTCGGCCGTGGAACCGTCGGCGTCATCGCCGGTATCCTCTTCGATGTCCGAGACGTCCATCGGCGAGGTGTCGGGACCTACGTCCCCTTCGCCATCGCCGGAACCGCAGGCAGCCGTCAGTAGAAGAAGGCCGATGCAGACGGCCGTAAGAACGCTCGAACGCTTCGTCGACTCAGGTGACGAGATCATCGCTTTACTCCGCGTACAAAAAATGCGTTCTACAGTGGCGTGTAACGCAGGTCTGGGTCCTCAAAAATTGACTCTACTCGTTACTTAAATTCAGTGTACGGATCTCGTTGCCCCAACGCAAACCTGTACTGACGTGTTCACGGGCTCGAACAACTCGGCTGTTGCAGCTCCAGATCGTCGATCCACAGCGTCCAGTCGTGGTCTCCGTTGGCGCACGGATTGGAGTTGTCGTCGTTGCCGAAGATGAGTGTGAAGTTCGTCTCGCTGGTGTGCTGAGATGGGTCGAAGGTCATCTGCGTCCACGGTTTGTTGATGGCGCTACCACTCCCCTTTTGGTTCCAGATTGTCGTAATCCCGGTCGAGTCCTGAATCATGATCGACACGCGGCCCCAGTTGCTGGTGGTCGCCTTGATCCAGACCGTCATCGAGGTGGGGAGCTGGGTGAAGTTGAACGACTTTGACAGTCCGCCTTGGCCACACACGCCCTGGTTGGGCCCCTCGGCCTTGCCCGCCTCGCTCCCGTTGTAGGCCGTGCTGCTGGTGGTGCTGATGTTGACCGTGCCCGTCCCGTTGTTGAACTTGCTCCAGCCGGTATCCGAGCCCTCGTAATCCTCGAAGACCGAGCCGCTCTCGTCGGTCTGACCGTCGCAGTCGTTGTCCTTGCCGTCACAATTCGTTTCGTCGTCCTGATAGGCGGATGGAATCTGACATGCCCCGTCGAGGTAACCGCGGGTGGTCTTCCCGCAGACTCCGTCTTCGATGTTGGCGAAGTTACAGGGACATCCCTCGTCGGTCGCCCCGTTGCAGTCGTTGTCCAGGCCGTCGCAGTGGTCCATGTTCTGAAAGCCATCTTCCGGTCCGGTAATGTACCCGTCCGGCTCCAGACAGGATCCGTCCTGGTCGCTCTTGACTCCGTTTCGGCACACACCGGTCATGTTGCGCTGGTATGGACACGGGCAGCCCTCGTCGACCATCCCGTCGCAGTCGTTGTCGACGTCGTCACACGACGACTCATCTTCCTCGTAATTGTCGGGAGCCTGACACTCGCCATCTGTCTCGCCGATGGTCCCCTCCGAGCAGACACCATCCTGGGTCTCGCCGTAGCTACACTCACATCCCTCGTCGATGATCTCGTCGCAGTCGTCGTCTTCGCCGTTGCACTGTTCTTCCCCGGGCTCGCACGTGGGGACGTCGGTCGTATCGGCGGCGTCGCCACCGTCGGCCGTGGAGCTGTCGGCGGCGTCGCCGCTGTCCTCTTCGATGTCCGAGACGTCCATCGCCGAGGCGTCGGGTTCCCCACCGCCATTGGCCGACCCACAGGCAGACGTCATCGGTAGAAAGGTTGCGCAGAGGGTCCAGAGGAGGTTCGGGCGCTCGGTGATCCCGGACGACGTCTTCATCGATTGTACCTCCAGGGTAAAGTTCCGACGTGAATTGTTTGATCATATTACGAGTAATCCGCCCAAGGCGCAATCCGCAGCTTTGGCTCAGAAGGAAGACCGCCGTAGAGCCTCTTCTACATCACCTTCGACGGGTCACTATCGCGGTGTTACAAGGTGTTAACAACCGTATTGACCCAGGAGCCAAAAATGTCCCGTCACCTGCAACGTTTGAAACTGTCCACCGCTATCTGCCTTGTCGCCGCGTTACTGGCCACGGCTTTCAGCGCCAATGCCGCGACCCTGGAGACCGAGATGGTGCCGATGGACGACGGCACCGAGCTGGCCACCGACATCTTCAAACCCGACGGACAGGGTCCCTGGCCGGTGCTGCTGTTTCGCACGCCCTACAACAAGATGTCCGAACGGGCCGGCAAGCGGGACATCGCCGATAACAATGACGTCGTGGTCGTCGTCCAAGACCTGCGCGGCCGGTTTGCGTCGGAGGGCACCGACTGCGTGTTTCGGTGCGACAAGGCCGACGGCGCCCGAACGATTCGATGGATCGATGAGCAGCCCTGGTCGAACGGAACGATCGTCTCGACCGGTGGATCGGCCCGCGGCATCGTCCAGTACATGCATGCCGCGGCAGGCCCAGAGGCGCTCGATGCGATGTGGGTCCGCGTGGCCACGCCGACGGTCTATGACCACGGCATCTACTGGAACGGCGTGTTCCGCCAGTCGCTTATGACCCTGTGGCTCGAGGCGCAGGGCAGTTCCTTCTTTCTGGACGAGGTACGGGACCACCCCACCAAAGATGGTTTTTGGGATTCCGTGCAGACGGACGACAACTGGGGAAACGTCGATGTGCCGACCGTCCACTGGGGCGGGTGGTACGACGTCTTCAGTCAGGGAACCATCGATGCGTATCGAGGCTACCAGCACCAGGGTGCGCCGGGTGCGCGGGGCGAACAAAAATTGGTGATGGGTCCGTGGGTGCACGGGGGCGCCGACGGCGGGCCTCAGGGAGACCTTCAGTATCCGAACAACGCCTTCGAAGGCGGCCCCTTCGCCGAGGACATGTACGTGCGATGGCTCACCCACCACCTGGGCATTCGAGATCACTCCGAGTGGCTCGAGGACCTGCCAAACGTCCACTACTACGTGATGGGCGCGGTCGGCGAGCCGTCGGCACCGGGCAACGAATGGCGCACCAACGACCAGTGGCCGCCGGCGTCGGAACCTGTGCGGATGTATCTGCAGCCCGAGGGTGGCCTGGCGGCGAGCTGCCCGCCAGATGACGGCTCAACCACCGACTACGCCTATGACCCGAACGACCCCTCGCCCACCCGGGGCGGCAACAACCTGCGGATCAAGGCCGGCCCCGTGGACCAGCGGCCGGTCGAGAAGCGTGACGACGTGGTGGTTTTCGAGACGCCGACGCTCGAAGAACCCATGGAGATTACCGGCCGCGTCGAGGCGCACCTTTCAGCCTCGGTCGACGTGGCCGAGACCGACCTGATGGTCCGGATGACCGACGTCTATCCGGACGGACGCTCGATGCTGGTGTTGGATGCGCCAGCCCGAGTCAACTCACCCGATGGAGGCGTCGTCGACGTCACCATAGACCTCTGGAGCACGTCGATCATTTTGGCCCAGGGACACAAACTGCGGGTCTCGATCACCTCGTCGAATGCACCGCGGTTTCAGCCCCATCCTCAGCCGGCCGACGTGAGTATACACCACTCGCTGGAACACCCGTCTTATCTGGTAGTCCCCGACCCGAGCGCCGAAGATGGTGCGGTCGTCCGATGCGACGACGATGCTGACTCGTCCGACGACGTCGGATCCTCCGGGTGCTCATGCAGCTCCGCAGGTGGCGGGCCCGCCCCGACGTCGTTGCTTGTGCTTCTGGTCGGACTAATCAAGGTCGTACTCCTTCATTTTTCGCCAGAGCGTCGTCCGACTGATATCCAGTAGCTCCGCGGCACGGGTTCGGTTTCCATCGGTCTCGGCCAGCGCCCACTGGATCTGGCGGCGCTCGTCGGTCCCAAACCCCGTCGGTGCCCTTTCACGCTGCTCGGGCGGCGGTTCTCCGCGCAATTCCGGCACCAATTCATCGGTGGTCAGCGTCTTACCTTCTCCGAGGACGAAGGCGTATTCAATCACGTTTCGAAGCTCCCGGACGTTGCCCGGCCAGTGATGCCGCTGGAGAAGCTCGAGGACCTCTTGGGGCATGGCCTCGACCGTGCGTCGCTTCCGGCTGTTGAACAGGTTGATGAAGTGCCAGGTCAACGCCTCGATGTCGCCCGTCCGCTCGACGAGTCGTGGCAGAAAAAGGGGCACGACGCGCAGCCGATACATCAGGTCCTGCCGAAATTGCCCCGAGTCGACCACCCGGCGCAACGAACGATGCGTCGCCGACACCAGCCGTACATCGACCTGCACCGGCTCCTGGCCGCCGACGGGCACGAATGCCTGCTGTTCTAGCACCCTTAACAGCCGCGCCTGAAACTCCAGCGGCAGCTCAGCGACTTCGTCCAGAAAGACCGTGCCGCGGTCGGCCTGCTCGAAGACACCGGCCCGGTCGCTGGTCGCCCCGGTGAACGCTCCCTTCTTGTGCCCGAACAACTTCGAGGCCAGGAGGTTGCCGGTTAACGTCGCACAGTTGAGCGCCCGAAACCTCGCCTTCCGGCGGTCACTCAACCGGTGGATGGCCCGGGCGATGTGCTCCTTCCCCGTGCCGGTTTCCCCACGCAAGAGCACCGGTGCATCGTCGACTGCTGCTTTCTCGGCCTGCTCGAAAAGCGTCTCCATTTCCGGCGCCACGGTATGCAGGCCGTGGAATTCGGTCGTCTCGCGTTCCGTTCGCTCCAAGAGTTCGTTGCTCATTGCGTGTCCGTTGCCGCTACTGAAGCCGATTTTGGACCCGTTTCAATAGTTGAAACGGAGTGTTGAAACAACCGGGGCCTATTCTCACTGACGATCGACCAAGATGGATGGGACATCGCGCTGGTATTCAACTTGCAGCGTTGGACGACCGACGTCGCCTCATCGCGGCGTTCTCGTCAGCATCACTCATCCGACTTCAACCTATGGAACGAATCATGGCAGAGGATACGAATCCCTCGACGGAGACGTCCCCGCAGAGTGGAGCGCCGCTTCAGATCAATGCGCCGGCTCCAGACTTTGAGGCGGAGACCACGCACGGGCCGATTCGTCTGTCGGAGTGGAAACGCGACAAATGGGTGGTCCTCTTCTCTCACCCCTCCGATTTCACTCCCGTCTGTACGACGGAGTTCATCGGCTTTGCCGAACGCTACGAAGATTTTCAGGAGCGCGGCGTCGAATTGCTCGGCCTCTCGATCGACGGCCTCCACAGCCACATCGCCTGGGTCCGCAACATCGAAGAGAAGTTCGGGGTCGAGATTCCGTTTCCCGTCATCGCTGACATCGACCAGAAGGTCGCCCGCAAATACGGGATGGTCCACGGAACCAGTTCGGACACCTCGACGGTGCGAACGGTCTTCGTCATCGACCCCGAGCGTCGACTGCGTGCGATGGTCTACTATCCGCTTGAGGCGGGCCGCCAAATCGATGAGTTCGTGCGACTGGTCGATGCACTCCAGACCATCGACGAGCAGGAAGTCGCCACGCCCGCCGACTGGACCAAGGGCGACGATGTCGTCATGCCTCCGCCAGAGACCGCCGACGAGGCCGCCGCGCGCATGCAGGATCCGGAGGCCGATGTCACCGATTGGTACTTCGCCACCAAACCCTCAGAGGAGTAGACCGTGACGCTCATTTACGGACTGATTTGGGGGAGCTGGGTCGTCTTCGGCATCGCGACCGTCTGGGCCTTTGCCTGGGCGGTCCGCTCCGGGCAGTTCCGCCAGGTGTCGAAAGGCTCAAAGGTCCTCTTCGATGAGGACGAACCCGTCGGAGAGATGACCGACGCCTTTCCCGATGTCCCCGACGACCAGCTCCCCGACCCAGATAACGAAGGAAACGATGGGTGACTCCGAGACTGACCTTGAACGCGACGCACAATCTCGCAAAGCGATCGATGCCTCGGCCCGTCTGCCGGTCGTCTTTATGATGGCCAGCGGCGTCTTTTGGCTGCTGTTTGGGACGGTGCTCGCCTTCATCGCCTCCTTCAAGCTCCACTCGCCGTGGTTTCTGGCCGACCAGGCCTGGCTTACCTTTGGCCGAGTCCGGCCCGCCCACCTCAACACGATGATCTATGGGTGGGCATCGATGACGGGCATCGGCGTCCTGCTGTGGCTTCAGGCTCGGCTCTCTCGCGTCCGGGTGCCACTGCGAAAGAGCCTCATCGCCGTCGGTGTGGTCTGGAACTTCGCCGTACTCGCGGGGACGGTCGCCATCCTCGCCGGGGGCTCGACCAGCGTCGAATGGCTCGAGTTCCCACCCTGGGTGGCCGCCATTTTGGGGGCCCTCTTCGTGGTGGTGATGGCCGCCTCGGTCCTGACCTTCGTGCGGCGCAACGTCGAGCACGTCTACGTCTCGCAATGGTACCTGTTCGGGGCGGTCTTCTGGTTTCCGTTTTTGTACATCGCCGGCAACCTGGTGATCCACGGGACGGGAGCGTCGGGCGTCGCCGAGGCGACGGCCAACTGGTGGTATGCACACAACGTCTTGGGCATCTGGTTTACCCCCATCGGGTTGGCCGCTGCTTACTACTTCATCCCAAAGGTCATCGGCCGCCCGATTCACTCGTATTATCTGTCCCTTTTGGGCTTCTGGACGCTGGCGCTCTTTTACAACTGGGCGGGCACGCACCATCTAATCGGCGGACCGATTCCGCTGTGGGTCCAGACCGTCGGCATCGTCGCCAGCATGATGATGTTCATTCCGGTCATCACCGTGGCCATCAACCACCACATGACCATGGTCGGCCACTTCGACAAACTCGAGTACAGCCCCACGCTCCGGTTCATCGTCTTCGGAGCCATGTCCTACACCCTCGTCAGCGTTCAGGGCTCGTTGACTGCCCTGCGAGTCGTCAACGAGACGACCCACTTCACCCACTACACCATCGCCCACGCCCACCTGGGCATGTATGCCTTCGTGACGATGGTGCTGTTTGGGTCGATGTACTACATCCTGCCGCGGTTGACGGGTCGTGAATGGTCCTCTGGGCCGTTGATTCGCGCCCATTTCTGGACCACCGGTCTCGGCATGGTTCTCTACTGGGTCGGGCTGACCATCGGCGGCTGGATCCAGGGGCAGATGCTCAAGAATCCAGACATCGCGTTCATCGAGATCGTCCAGACCACCCTGCCCTATCTGTGGTCGCGCTCGTTTGCAGCCGCGCTGATGTCTGTCGGCCACTTCATCTTCGCGTACCTGGTCGGCCGGATGCTCTACGAGTGGGCCACCGACCGTGGAAAGGACAGACTCCCCCCGATGTTGGGAGGTGACCAATGAGTGATACTCGTTCCCATCCAGACGGCCCTCGGCCGGACGACGATGACGGGCGGCAGGTCTGGCTGACCCCGCCCGAGAGCATGCAACACAGCCTGTTCATTGCCGCCGGGGTGCTGGCCACCGTCATTGCTTCGTACGTGGGACTGGTGGCCATCCCGAACTGGCAGGTCAACAGGCTGGAACCCGTCATGTTGGACAACGGTGAGACCTATCCGGCGGAGCGTTCCGAGTTGGCCCAAAAGGGCAAAGACGTCTACATCGACCTCGGTTGCGTATATTGCCACAGCCAGCAGGTTCGCCAGAACGATTTTGGCGGCGACCTGTCTCGCGGCTGGGGCATGCGTTCGAGCGTCCCGCTCGACTACACCCGCGAGGAGACGCCGGTACTCGGGACCATGCGCACCGGCCCCGACCTGCGAAACATCGGGGGCCGCCAGCCGAGCAGACAGTGGCATTACCTGCATCTGTACAATCCGCGGATTACCTCGCCGGGCTCCACGATGCCCCCCTTCCGTTTCCTGTTCGATACCGTGCCGATCGAGGGGCGAACCAACGTTCCCGTCGGTCGGGTCGACATGCCCGAGGAGCACAGCGTCCCGGGCCACTACGTCGTGGCGACCGACAGGGCACGGGCTCTGGTGGAGTATCTGTTGAGTCTCGACCATGACCAGACGCTTCCCGAAAACGCCAATCGCGGGACTGACCCCGAGCAGGTGGACCGATGAGCGACTCACTACGAGAGTCACAGGAATCGCCCGATGAGGGGGACATCCACGAGATGCACGACCCCATCGCTCGCGAGTTCGAGCGGCCAGAGGATGGCTACCAGCCGATCCCGTTGACGCTGATCTTTCTGTTCTTCGCTCTCGTCGGGTGGGGAGGCTGGTACCTTGGCGCCTACAGCGGCGACTGGCGAGTCGACGTCTTTTATCCCGGCGACCGTGCGACCGCGGCGGCCGAGGCTCAGAAGGAGTCGAGCGGCGGGACCTCGCCAGAAGAGCTCGCCACCCTCGGCAAGCGAGTCTACGCCCAGTGTGCGGCCTGCCACCAGCAAAACGGCAAGGGCGTGGCGGGAAACTTCCCGCCGCTGGACGGTACGGAATGGGTGACCGGGCCGCCGCAGACCCTCATCCGTATCCTCCTGCACGGCCTGGAGGGGCCGATCCAGGTGGCTGGCAACGAGTACAACGCCCAGATGCCGGCCTGGGGTGGGCAGCTCTCGGACCGCCAGATTGCCGCCGTCCTCACCTACATCCGGTCGGCCTGGTCGAACCAAGCCGGACCCGTCAAACCCGCTCAGGTCGAGTCACTCCGCAAGGAGAGCGCGGACCGCAGCGCATCGTGGACGGCCTCCGAGCTGAAGAGCCTCGAGAGCGGACAATGATCGCCAGGAGCGTGTACGATGGAATGCTGTGATTCAGAGACCACGCCACGGTCGCCCCCGCAAGACGAGTCGGCGGATCGGGAGTGGATCAAACTCGGGATCAGCGCCCTGCTGGCAGGCAATGCCATGGTGGTCGGCCTCACGCTGAACCTCTCGACGCTTACGCCGAACGTCCGGCTCTTCATCGAAATTGCGCTGCTCGGCTCGACCATCATCGTCTTCGACCTGTTGGGCCGTAGACTGCTACGCAAGGTGTGGCAGGCGATAACCCAACGCGAAGTCACCTTTGAGTTTCTCTTTCTGGCCGGGATGCTCGGCGCCCTCGGGATCTCGATCAGCTCGATGATCCGCGGCGAGGGGCCGGTGTATTTTGAAGTCACCTCGCTGCTTCTGGTCGTCTATACCGCCGGTGACCGGGTCGGGCGCGTCAGCCGCCAGCGCGGACTCGAGGCCGCCCGGGACTGGGAGGTCGACGACCAGGAATGTCGTCGGATCACCACCTGTGGTCACACCGAGCGAGTGCCACTCGACGCGATCGCCAAGGGCGACCTGGTGGCCGTCGATCCGGGAGAGACAGTGCCGGTCGACGGTGTCATCGAGCGCGGCGAAGGTTTCGTCCGCGACGCTCACGTGACCGGCGAATGGGCTTCGGCGGTCAAGCGTCCCGGGGACCGCGTCTTCGCCGGATCCGACGCTATCGATGCGTCGCTCGTCATTCAGAACGAAGCCCCGAAGGGCGAACGAATGATCGATGCCATCCGGGCGTCTGTCGAAGAGGCATGGCAGCGGCCGTCGGAATGGCAGGTCGAGGCCGACAGGATCGTCCAGTGGTTCTTCCCGGCCGTCGTCGCGTTCACCGCGGTGACCTTCGGATATTGGGCCTGGGTGGCCGACTGGCAGGAGGCGCTGTTTAACGCCCTGTCGGTGCTGCTGATCGCCTGCCCCTGCGCCCTCGGATTCGCCGTCCCGCTGGCTGTGTGGATGACCCTGGGATCGTACGCCGACGCCGGGTTGATCGCCCGGGGAGGCGACGTCGTCGAGCGACTCGCCAGATGCGATACCGCGGTCTTCGACAAGACCGGCACATTGACCGCCGAAGCCGGTCATCTGGTCGACCTCGTCGCCGCCGATGGGCCCGGGGGGCGAGATCAGGCCTTCGCCCTGGCCCGGACCCTTGAGCAGGCGAGCGACCATCCCGTCGCCGCGGCGTTTCAGACTGGGTCCAACACCGACGGGGACCGCTGGCGACTCGTCACAAGTCGCTCGATTCCAGGTGCCGGCATCGAGGGGACGGTGCGGGACGTCGACGACGGCGGTGAACGAGACGTCGCCGTCGGCACAGCCGCCCTGGTTCCCGATGACCAGAAGGAAATTTTCCGATCCCTGACCGACACCCTGCGCGGTCCCGATGGTGTCCGCCACCTGGCCATCGTCGTCGACGACACGGTCGTCGCAGCCGCGGCCGTCGCGGAACGGCCGGCCGACCGACTCGATGTGATGCTCGACTCACTGGAGGCGGCCGGCGTCCGACCGCTTCTCGTCACCGGAGACCGACCCGAACGTGCACACCGGCTCGGGTTCGACGACGTCTACTCCGAGATGAAGCCCGACCAGAAAGAACAGCTTGTCGACCGACTCCGACAGGCGGGCCGCCGCGTCGTCTACATCGGCGATGGCGTCAACGATGCCGGCGCGATGGCGGCGGCCGACGTCGGAATCGCCAAAGCCGATGGTTCGGAACTGACCGTCGACGTCGCCGACGTCACCTGGCACGGCGATGACCCGACCGATCTCTCCGCGGCCCTGCAGCGGGCGCGCGGCACCGTCTCCACGATTCGCACGAACCTCGGGTACGCCCTCGTCTATAATGTCGTCGGTATCGGCGCGGCGGCCGCCGGATGGCTCCATCCCGTCTTCGCCGCAGTCTTGATGGTCAGTTCGAGCCTGTTTGTGACCTGGCGCACCGCGATCACCCTGGAGGATTAGACGCAGCCGTCTCATATCGATTAGTGTGCGGGTCGGTACGATGGGTATGACTCGCACGTATGCAATTCTTCTGATGGGGGCACTGCTGGTCTTCGCCGGGTGCGAAGATCCCCGGGGCTCAGGCGAACAAACCAGCCGGCTCACCGTCTATGCCGCCTCCTCGTTGACCGACGCGTTTCGGGAGATCGAATCGGGTTTCGAGGCGGCGCACCCCGACGTGGAGGTCGCCACCAACTTCGCCGGCAGTCAGGTCCTGCGCCTCCAGTTGAAACAGGGTGCGTCGGCGGACATCTTTGCGTCGGCAAATCTCCAGCACATGACGGCGCTGGTCGACTCGGGCATCATCGTCTCCAGCGAGATGTTTGCCCGCAATGAATTGGCCGTCGTCGTGCCCGAGGACAATCCAGCCCGCATCAAATCCTTCCAGGACCTCCCGCGGGCCGACAGCCTAGTCATCGGAACGGACGATGTGCCCGTGGGTCGCTACACCCGCCAGATGTTCGAACACGCCCGCGCCCAACTCGGGGACGAATTCGTGCAGATGGTCCGCGACCGCGTCGTCAGCAAGGAGAGCAACGTGCGGCTGGTCCGCGCCAAGGTCGCCATGGGCGAGGCCGACGCTGCCATCGTCTATCGAACCGACGCTGTCTCCTCGGATCGTGTCAAAACCGTCGACGTGCCCTCTTCTATCAACGTCAGCGCCCGTTATCCCATCGGCCTAATCACCGCCACCGAACAGCCGGAACTCGCCCGTACGTTCGTAGACTACGTGCGGTCCGCGCGAGGCGCCGAAGTTCTCCAGCGCCACGGCTTTTTGTCGGAGGCTCCATGATGTCGAGGACTGCATATCTGGCAGCGCCACTGGTGATGGTACTCCTCCTGCCGGTCGTCGGCCTCTTTGTCTCTCCATCGGCCGCCGATGTCGTTGCTGGCGCCAACCACCCGCTATTTGCCCCGGCCCTGTGGCTCAGTCTGCGGACCAGTGTGCTCAGCCTCGGCCTGATTGTGGTGATGGGTACGCCGCTGGCCTGGTGGCTGGCGAACTCGTCGTCGCCCAGCGCCCGGGTGGTGGAACTGGTCGTGAATCTTCCGATCGTCATCCCGCCCGCCGTCATCGGCGTGGGCCTTCTGCAGGTCTTCGGGCGCCGGGGCCTGCTGGGACCGTGGCTCGAATCGGTCGGCCTGTCGGTCCCCTTTTCTTCGGCCGCCGTGGTCATCGCGCAGGTGGTCGTCGCGGCACCCTTTTTTGTGCAGGCGAGCGCCAACGCCTTCCGAAAGGTCGACGACGAGTTGATGGTCGTCGCTCGCACGCTCGGCGAGTCGGGTCCGGGCGCCTTCCTTCGCGTCGCGCTACCCATCGCCCTGCCGGGTCTCATCGCCGGCGCTTCTATCGCCTGGGCGCGCGGTCTCGGAGAATTTGGCGCCACCTTGCTCTTTGCCGGAAACATGACCGGCGAGACCCAGACGATGCCGATCGCCATCTACACCGCCCTCGAATCGGACGTCCGCGCGGCGGTCGTGATGTCGATGCTGCTCGCGGCGGTGGGCGTGTTGCTTCTGGTCGCCCTCCGGTTCGCGCCGGCGGCGTGGAAGTGGACACGGGACTTGGGAGGCCCATCGTGAGCTGGCATGTGCGCGTACGTGCCGAGGTCGGCGACCTCGACATGGATATACAGATGGAGGGCGAAGCCGACCCGGTCGCCATCATCGGTCCAAACGGCTCCGGGAAGACGACGCTTCTACGGATGATCGCGGGCGCTCGCGCACCCTTCGCCGGCGACATCGAAGTCGACGGTCAGACCTTCTTTTCGTCCCGTCAGGACGTTGACCTCCCTCCTGAGGACCGCCGCGTCGGGTACATGCCCCAGGGCTACGGACTCTTCCCTCACCTGAACGCCGTCGAAAACGTCGCCTTCGGACTCCGCTCGCTTTCGAAAGAAAACGAACATCGTCGCGCCAGAGAGATGCTTGCAGACCTCGAATGCGACCACCTGGCCGACCGGCGCCCCGGCGCGCTTTCAGGCGGCGAGTCCCAGCGTGTCGCCTTGGCTCGAGCGCTGGTCATCGACCCGAATATCCTGCTTTTGGATGAGCCGCTCTCGGCCCTCGATGCTGCGGCGCGCTCCAGGACCCGCCGTCTGCTGGCGAGGCGTCTGAGCCGCCGGGACTGTCCCTCGGTCATCGTCAGCCACGATGTGCGCGATGTCCGAGCGCTGGATGCCTACGTCTACGCGATCGAGGGCGGACAGGTCGCCCAACGCGGGCCGCTCGAAGATCTCCGCGCCGAGCCTGCCAGCGCCTTCGTCGCCGAGTTCGTCGGCGACGGCTGACGGGAGAACGGGCCTATTTCGACAGCCGCGCCTCGCCGCGGATCGTCGGCCGCACGATGGGCAGCCCCTTCCCCATGCTCTCGCGAGTGAGGTCCACGAGTTCGAAGCCGGCCTCCCGCATGGCGTCGGCGGGACGGCGCGTCAGATGGCAGTTGTCGGCGACGCGCTTCCAGACCGGCTCGATGCGCCGCTGCCAGGCCAACCGGCCGGGATTGTCCCGGGCGGCGACGTGTTCCACGAACAGGAATCTCCCGCCGGGTTTCAACACACGGCGGAACTCCTGCAGCGCCGCGGCGACATCGTCGACCGAACAGAGGACCAACGTGGCGACGACGGCATCGAACGAGTCGTCGGAAAACGGCAACTGCTCCGCGCGAGCATCGACGAGACGCACTCCGGGGTTCGGCCCCTGTTCGATCCGGTGGGCCAGTTGGGCCCGCATGTGGGGGTCGGGCTCGACGGCCGTCACGTCGGTGACACTATTCGAGTAGTACTCGAGGTTCAGCCCGGTTCCGGCGCCTACTTCCAGGACGCGCCCCTCGGCCCTCGCCAGAAGTTCGCGACGCCATTCCCCCAGGACCTCCCGCTCGGCGGAGGCCATGAATCGGTCGTAGATTTTGGAGACGAACCAGCTCATGGAGTGCTTAGATTGGCAGCGACACGTACGAGGCCGCAAGAATTCATGAGATAGACGTCGCTACGACTGCGCCGGCATGGTCAAAGGGCGATGTCTCATACTCTTCGTCACGTATGCGTCTGATGAATCCGTAGATGCCGACCGGAGCCGTATAAACGGCGAGTGAGAGAAGCCAGAGGGCTGAGCCGTGATGCCAGAACTTGCTGCGGCCGGTTTCAGCCAACCCCCCGCGGCGGGCCCAACCGATAACGCCGAGTGGTACCGTCAACACCGTGGCGACGAGTACGAGGCCGGTGGAATCATACCACGGTCGCTCGTAAGGATCGTCACTTTCCCGCGCGTCGAAGTGTTCCGGCGGGGTGGGCTCTCGTCCGCCAAGAAGGTCAGCTAAGGCAGCATGCACCGTCTGGTGCGCATCGGACGACTGTAGCCGAAACACCTGCCCGTCGAACTCCATGGTGAGTGTGTCTACTCCGGTGTCGGCCTCGACGTGCGAGATGTCGTCGACGGCGATGTCGTGGACCGTTGAACCGAACCACTCGTTGCGAACAAACACCAGACGTTGGTCTGTGACCATCAACTCGCCGCGCAACCCATCGAGCGTCGCGCCGACGTTCAGGTAGAGCTCCTCATCATCGCCCTGATGATGGCTCCGAAACCGAAAAAGATGGCTGGACTTACTCAAAACGCGTCCTCGCAGGGGTCTTTAACATGTGGAGTTCGCCGCATGCGCTATACTTACTCCTGATCGACGGATCTCAGATGAGTATGAAAGAGATAGCGATCGTAAGCAACGTGGCTAAGACGGCTCCCAAGTAATCGGAATGTGACGGCCTGCGCCCGTCGTCTCGAATTCGCCTCACAAAACCGTACAGCCCCACGGGGGCCGGTAGGATGACCAACGTGAATATCCAGAGCGCACCGGCGTGATGCCAAAACTTGCTTCGGCCCGTCTCTGGCAAGGAGTTTCTGTCCAGCCATCCTGAAAGGGCGAGGGGTAGGCAGAAGAGCGCGACGAGCATGAGCCCGTGGGAGTCATACCAGGGAAGCTGGTAGGGATCGCAGGCCTTCGGGTTCCCCTCGTCCATGAGGTCGCGCAGGGCGGAGTCGATGGTCAGGCACGCCTCCGAGGATTCGAACTCGAAGGTGTGGCCGGCGACCTGTAGCGTTGAAGACTCACGGCCTACGTTGGAGCTGACCTCAGAAACGTCCGTTATCGGTATGTCGTGCGGGTCATCCTCGACCTCCCCATCGGGAACGAAGATGAGGCGGTCGTCTGTCACACTCACTGTCCCGGGCGCCCCTCGGTAGTGGCATTCGACTTTGACGAACATGCTTTCCTACTCCATCGGCACTTCGGGCTCTTCGCCGCACTCTTCTTTGACCTGACTTTTCGAGATGACCGGTCCGTCCTCCGTAGTGCGGGTGTCAAAGGTACCATCATCTATCTTGTTCCAGATGTCCCTGCGGCTCGAACCACAGTGCATGGCCGCCTCGATGACGGACATGTATTTTGATTTCTCACTGTCTTTGACCGGTTCGTCGGACGTGGATTGATCGCGTCTATCCTCTTCAGACCCGTTAGAGTCCGTCTCCTTTTGTTCCTGAAAATAGTCCGATTCGCGCCGCGTGTTTGCCGATGTGTCGTAGGATTGCGTCGGCCGCGTGGTTTGGTCATTTGCAAAGTAGCTGCGTTTGACTCCCTCGCATGCGTCGGCTCGCTTGAACCCACTGACGGCCGAGGCGGTCCAGATGGCCGTAAGGCCAATCCCGCCGATGATCGCTCCGACGACGTAACCGGATGCGGCGTCGGACAGAAAGCCTTGCGATGCGGCTGCTGCAGCGTTCCTGATAGTCAAGAGGGTTCCCAGCCCGTGGCCCGCGGCCTGCACCGAGTCGATGGTGGGTGCGAGCCGGTTGGAGACACACACCGGCATCTCCGGATCCAGCGTCTCTGGCCTCTGCATCGTGACCCACGAGCAGCCCGATGCAAACAAAGTGAATGCGACGACGACGGCGACTCTGGCGCGTATGGACTTCATGGCGTCCCCTCTTTGGGTGAGATGAATTGCGGCCGTAGACTAAGATTAACCAATGCGGGCCGCAAATTCATCGGGGGTCTAGTCCATCGGCACTTCAGGCTTCCCGCCTTCGTCGTCGTTTCTACATGCTTCTCTGACGTCTTTTTTGGGAAATCTGATGCCATATTCAGTGTGGTACGCATCCAAAATCCCATCCTCCACGAACTCCCACATGGTATCTGTTTCGGCATCACAGTATTCTGCCGCCTCTTCGGCCGTCATGTACTTCGCCGGGTCGATGTTCGTCCTGTATTTGTCCACGTTCGGTCTGGATTTGCTCGGCTCCTCGTCTTGCTGAGTGGACTCGGAACTCCGCTGGCCGCGGAGGCTCCCCAGACGATCGTTTGAACTACGCCGAGCATCGTCCAGGCGGCGACAGCCCCCGACGAATAGCCGAAGTCATCCAAGTAGATCGCTGAATAAATCGTGCCGCTCGCGTTCGACAGGGTGAAAAATGTATCAGCGCCTGGCGCGAGTTTATTGGAAACGCATGTCGGATCGTTCGAGTGAATGCGATCGGGCTTCGTCATGAAGATATACGAGCAGCCGGAGGCGAAGACTGAGAGCCCGAGGACGAGGCTGACCCTGACGGCGTTGCTTTTCACCAGTTAACCCTCCGACAGATCTACGATGGAGCATCAGATCCGTACACTAAGGTCAACTCCCCGCACTGGCAATTCTCCCCACGTAAGAGGCGTGCCTACGATATCTTAGTCTGCATCGATGTCGGGCAGCGCGATCTCCCAAGCTACCTGGCCTGTATCGGAAACGTTGTGGTCTACGAGGAGCCAGGCTCGGTCCTTGATGTTGTTAGCCGGAGCGTAGTGGACGGACAGCTCGAGCGACTCTCCACCTTCCAATGTGTGACGTCCATTCCACGCTTGGCCGCGGGCAAAGACCTCCGGGACGTTATCCTCCCCCTCTTCCCGAATCTTTAGCGACCCGATCACCAACGGGCCACCACCGGGGTTCGCTATTTCGATCATGCCTTCCGATACGTCGCCGTCGTTGACCTCCGGCATGGCAGAAGTACGAACCGCTATCTCCGGGTCGGGATGGCGAATGAAGCCAGATTCCAGATCCGGGCCACAGCCTAGACCCGGCGACAGGATGGCCAGAATGAGAATGCATCGCGTCTTTGACATGGCACCGAGCGGTGGGAGGTCTAGTCCAGCGGCACTTCGGGCTCTTCGCCGCACTCGGCTTTGACCTCTTCTGCCAGGAGCATGGTGCCGGCGTCGGAGCGGTGTGTGCTGAAGGTCCCGTCGTCGATTTTGCTCCAGATGTCCCGACGGCTGGTTCCGCAGTGCATGGCGGCCTCCTTCAGTGACATGTGCTCGGCCGAGTCCCCTTCTGGTTGCGAGGGCTCGGTATCGGTCTGGCCGGGTTCGGGTTGGCTGCGTTCGGGTTCGCGGCGTTCTGGTTCCGCCCGCTGCCCCCGATTCGGCGGCTCTTGATAGCCCATGGACCCGGCGCCGCCGTTGGTACGGTTGCCGTTGCGTATCGGTGGGTTGGCGCGCGGCGCCGCGGGAGGTGTTTGACGCTCGGTGAAGTAGTTCACCTTGACCTCTTTGCACGCCTTGGCTCGCTTGAAGCCGCTGACGGCCGAGGCCGTCCAGATGGCCGTACCGATGGCGCTCCCGATGGCCGAGGCGACGGCGGCAGGCGTCGTTATGTTGGTCGGATCGGAGACCGCGGCGGCCGTCGAGCCGATGAATGACAGCCCGCTGCCCGCCGCCTGAACCGAGTCGATCGTCGGCGCCAGTTTGTTTGAGACACACACCGGCATGTCCTTGTCCAGTTTATCGGGCCTCTGCATGGTCACGTACGAACAGCTCGACGCGAGGATAGAGATTACGGCGAGCAGGCTGAGCTTGGCGAGTCTCGACATTACGTCCTCTCCCTAATGTGAATTATGTTGCCACGAAGGTCTTGTAGGGCCTCCCACAGTGCTACAGGTTATCGGACGTCGATGAAAACGGCTCAACCGCCGCCCCCGGCGCCTTCGAGGGAACCGACGACCTCAAGGGAGAAGTGAGGGTTCGGGCCCAGCTTTAACTCGTCGAGCGTCAGCGGGTGGTCTCCCTCGTTTTTAATCACGATGGTTTTGGTTTTGGACGTCCCCGGTTCTACGTCGCCGAACGAAAGTTCGCCATTCGGCCCGGTTCCAAGGATTTTCAGTTCGGGGCCGCTCGATTCGGGGAATCCGCCGCCACTAGGTGGCTCGGCGCAACTGCAGACGAACAACAAGATTGCCAGCAAGAACGGGTATTTAGTCATCTTTCCACCATTCCTAGACCATCAAGATGAGCGTGCAGTACCTTGTACGGGTGAGGCCCGTTGAATGGTGGATTCAAGGCGTTTGACACTTCGGCCGAATCGGGTACTGTGCCGGCTCGCGCCGGGCGGTGACTGTCAATCCCCCCCACATCGTTGGACGGCGGCAGATAGTACGTCCACGCTTGCCCGGCGCTCCTTTTCTATGTTGGACGGTCCCTCGTCCACGGCAGCCACTCGCCAACAACTGATCGCAGGCCACCTGACGAGTACTGGTCAGCCCCCGGTAAACTGCATGTTGAATTCGCGTGACTCGAGGCCGTTGTTGTCGGTTCGCGATTCGTCTTCGTCCGGTGAGGAACACTCGGCCGTCATCGTTGCCGCGAAGTCGTCATCGAGCCGATCCGTGTCGGCCACCAGTTCTCGCGTCGTATCTAAATCCTCGCTGGCGCCGGCCGCGACCGTGAACGAATCGTTCCTGAAGTTGCCGCTGAGGTCGGCCTGAGACCAAGGCGTCTGCTCCTGCGGGACGATCTCGTAGGTGCACTCGACACCGGTCGCCTCCGCGTTGCCGTCGTTATCGAGGGTTATCCTGACGCCGATGCTGGCTTGAGGGTCCTGCCCGGGCTCGATACCCATACTTGGAGGCCACATGAGGCCGATATCGGACATCCGAAGGTCGACCCCTTCGACAGTGTTCGTATCCATCATACTGGACGCATCGACGTCCGTATTCGGGTCGTCCGACGCCGAACACCCGGCGAGCAGCAACATCTGAGCAACAACAACGAAAAGTATTTTTCGCACGAGAGCCTCCCTAGAATTTCGCCCTTTCGGCAGACAGTGGACCCTCAAGTTCGCAGCAATGCTCCCAGAGTTCAAATGAAGGGCGACACCCTATGGACAGACTCCGTCCGGCGCATATATTTCGTCGGCGTTCGCGGTAGGGGAGGGATCCGTCCGCCCCCTCTTATCGCCAAGATTCTTCTCCAGGTTGCCATTTCGCCACCGGTTCTTCGCGCAGAATTGGTGACAGGAAAGCGTCTACCCTGACTTGCAGGTCGGACAACTCCGGCCACGGCAGTTCCCTGCCCTCTTTTTTGATCCGTGCATACTGTGTTGCCCAGGAAGATGGAATTTGGGGAAGTCTCACTGGAACTTCATGGGTATCTCGAAACTTGAACGTCGCCTCGATGGCTTCACGCAACGAAGCCATCTCGAAAGCTAGTTCAGTTGCCATGAGCCCGATGTCAATGAGGTCTTTCGTCCGACTGTTCTCCCGGTCTCGCGGCAGTGACCAGGCGTGCACCTTCTCCGCTACGTGGGCCTCCTTTGGGTAAACACGGTGATGCACCCGATCGACTCCCACAAACTCGAATATGTCCGTCCCTTCCACAGATTCCGGAACAGAGACGAGTCGGTCGCCAACTGACAGATCCATTGCGAATGGGTCGCCAAAGGGTTCGGCCCCAATTTTGGCGCGGACGCCAAGGCGTACCGCCTCGTATACGATCTGATCGCCAACGTGCTCGGTGAGTTTTCGCGGGTCCGACACCTCGAAGGTAAGCCAGTCCTTGTGCTTTGTGCGGGCGGCCTCTCGAATTTCCTTCAAGTGTTCCTCCAGGTCACCTTCCAGGCGGAAGTCGACGTCCTGCGTAGTTCGGGCGCGGCTTAGCCGGAGCTCAATGACGAGCCCACCCTTCAGGAGTACGCTTTCCCCGCATGCGTCGTACACACGGGAGGCGAAGCGCTCGAATAGAATGACTTGCCTGAGACGATTGAACCTGACTTCACGTTCATCAGCGCGCCGTTTTATCCGGTCCTTGAGTGCCTGCCGGAAGGCCGGAGGTGTCGCGTATGATTTGGACATGAGGTTGAACTCAGCGATGAAGGATCAGAAACCGGAGGACTTCGCGCTCGACGTTGTCATCCACCATACCCCTCCGGCGCGCTTGATCCATCGCCTGTTCGACCAGGTCTGGGTCCAGCCCCGCGGCGGATACATCCTTCAGAGTTCTTAGAGGGTTGGTGACTCGGGCAGCAGAATACCACCCCTTTTCATCGCTTTTCAGGTCACCGAAGTGGAGTTCATAGCTGTCTGGTATCTTACGTGATTTTGATTTCCACGAAGTGGGTACCGTCAGATGAATTTTGTTCGGCAGGGCGTCCGAAAGGTCGTGAAGCATGAGTGCCGTTTCATGACTTAGTGTCCCTTCTTCTCGCGACCAGAGGTAAGCAACAATGTACTCTTCGGCGTCGCTGTATGGCGTCTGCGCGATGCGATAAATGCCGGTACGGATCCGTTCCAGATTTCCCGCTTTGGTGTGGTAGGAAAGGTCTTGGTCCCGGACATCGACTTGGTATCTTGCGAAGACTCCCTCCTGGCTCTTCGCAACCTCCAGACATTTGTCGAAATTCTTGCTCATGACAGTCGTTTTTAGTTTTTGGATCGTTCCCACACCACAAAACTAACAAAAAATTTTAGTTTTGTCCGCACCAGTCCAGAATTTTCTAAAACTGAGTGCCGACAACCGGCCTATTTTCTGATCACAAATGGCCCCCTCAAGGAGGGGGCCATTTAAAAGAGCCGCAAGAACCTATCTTCCGGTCCTTCGTCGTAGGTTAGGGTCGTCGCCATCAACGCGCGGCGCTAAGATGGCCTCGTGGGCACCCTACTCCAGCGGCGTACCGGTCCAGATTTTGACACGATTGCACTGGAGCGGATCCAGCGTGACTTGAGCCTTCAGCAGATCTTCGGTGCATTCTGAGGCGTCCGACACTCCAATGTCTCCGCTCAGGGAGAACTGATTCAACTGGGCTTCTCCGTCCGCAAATAGGATGGCATTCATCTGCGCACCGGACACCGAGCAGGAGTCCGGCGAGTCGAACGAGAAGCTCCCGCTGCCTCCCCTGGGCGCGGTCGGATTACTCTGGCCTTCGAGGACGATCTCGGCGTCTTGACCGATCTTGCAGTTCTCCGGTTGGTCGCACGTGTCGATGTAGGCGTACGTCGTCCCGGACTCCTCGGCAAAATTATATGAGAAATACGCGGCCGGAGGCGTCTCCTCCCGAGGTGCCTCGCATTCCCCCTGTTGTTGTCTGAACCCGGTGACCTCGTAGACGGCTGTGACCGAGCTGTCATCGTTGGCCAACTCCGCGACAACTCCGTCACCGCCGTTATCATTGCCGGCGTCAGGGCCACCGTCGCCGTTGCTTTGGCCGCAAGCGGCCGCGAACAGCAAGACAGAGCAGGCGAACAAAGAGGGAATCGCGACGCGGGCCAGCGCTCGTAGTTCCATGGGCCTTGTCCTCCGAGTTGAAGACAAGTGACCGAAAATTACGGTTCTGGCTGCAGTTTAACGGCACGGCCGTCTCCGAATAAAGCCTACGGACTGCGGAGAAACTACGGCGAGGGCCCGAGTAACCACCGGACTTTTTGGTCCACCTCGGCCAGGGTATCTCTCTCCAATCCGCCGATTTTTCCGTCGAGTCGCTCTTCAGTGATGGTGCGAATTTGTTCGCACATGACGAAGCTCGGTTCCGGAATGTTCGCTTCTGGCGGCGAGACTTCTACGTGATTGGGCACTCCATAGTCTGAAGTTGTCAACGGTAGGATCCAAAGCAGCCCGAGGGGTATGCGATGGAGTTGGTCGTTCGAAATCACCAGTACGGGTCGATGACCCCGTTGTTCGCTCCCCTTTGGCGGATAAAGATCTGCCCACCAGATTTCACCCCGCTTGACCCTTGGCATCGCCGTTTCCCCTTGTCATTCCTACTCTTTGTCGAGCCCATCATTTAAAGTCCCCTCTCCTTCCGCGATTTCGGATGAATAGGCCTCCCATGTTTCGTCATCCTCCCTGAGGCGTTCGTAACTCCGCTTCATCTCGTCAAAGAACATGTCTCTCTTCAATGCCTCGATGGCATCGCGGACCACTTCCCCCGGGCTCTGAGAACGTTCCTCGGCAAGGCGATGGAGCTCTTCCTGGGTATCCCGGTCCAACAGTATGTTCGTCGTTTCAGACATGATATACTTCCCTCTGGAACAGGGAGACCAGTTGCTGTCGATTCCGCGTAGGGGAGAAGATACGGCAAATGCGAGACTCTTGCCACTATCAAGACCCATGGACCACGAAGAACCCACACTGACGACGGATCCCGAACTCGGAGACATTGCCGAGGAACTGAGGGCGCGCGAGCCCCTGTTTACGCGTCCGGAACTCGGCACAGACCGTGAGACCTTCGAGCAGATGACGGCGCCGGAGCACCATCTGGCGAAAGGACGATGACCAGTGGCGAATTGAATACCACCAGGGGACGATGGTTGAGGGAGCCTGAGCCTATCGGTATCTTGGGCCGACGATTAAATGCTCACTCATCCCCGAAATTTGTCCATGTCAGATCGTTCACAAGACGAGACTCAGCCAGAGTCATCCAAATCGAAGGAAACCGGTCTGCGTGCATCCGTGCAGGTGTTCGAAAGCCACGAGGAGGCTCGTGCCGATGAGATCGCGCGACAGGCAAGGCTGTCACCCTATGAGCGAATGCAGCAATTTATCGAATTACAGCGGCGCGTCTGGGGGACCGACAATCCGGACGTAAGAGAATCTGGTGAGGTCAATATCGAGTGGCGGGACGAGTAATGCTTCCGCCGTAATCATTCCAGGCACCGCAAGACGGCACCGATATCTTCGCGCAGCGCGGCGTCGGTCGACCGTGGGATGAAGCGTACTTCCAGCGCGAGCGTGTCCCCAATCCGACGGAGCCGCGTGTTGAGCCAGACCGTGCCGAGAAACGTCGGCAGGTGGACGTCTGATTCGACGTCGCCGAATCTTCGGAGGTCCCCTTCCGGCACGGTGAGTTCGCCGTCCGATGTGCGATCGACGACGACTTTGAAGCTCCGCAACAGCTCCAGATAGGCCTCGAAGTTATCCGGCGCTTCGCCGAAGCGGTTCGGGGCGTATTCGCAGCGCGAGCGTTCGAAGTAGTGCTCCCAGGTCGAGGTCACGGACTCGGGTGGCCAGCCGCGCTCCCGTGCTAATTCGTTGAGGGCGCCGATCAGCGCGAAGCCCTCGTCGAGGGAACACAGATCTAAGGTCACATGGACCGAGGCGATGTGTCCGAGCACCTTCAGCGCGTCGCGCCCATCCACCTGGGTCCACCGCCGGTCGCGCTCGTTGTCGAGCAGGATGTTGTCGACGTCGCGATGGCCATCGTACTCGCCGAACACCGGTCGTGCGCCTACCTCGGCGGCCGCGGCGTAGACGTCGTCGAGGCGCGCGAGCAGGTCGTCGACGAGCGCGTCGCGTTCCCGTATGAAGCGAGGCGGCGAGATCAGCTCCAGGTTCCCGGCGCCGACTTCGGGCTTGAGCGAAAAGTCACCTCGCCGCAGTTCACGCCCGCGACTCTTTTCATCCTCGTTGGGCTTCCATCCGCGACGTTCAAGCTCGGTGAACACCGCGTCGGCCTTCTCACAGGTGAGTGGATGGTCGTCGTCGCCGAGGAACAACGTCTCCACTTCGATGCCCAAGCGGCGGTCTCGCGGTTCGACGGTCTTCGCCGTCTCGAAATGTGATGCCAATTCAGTCACGGGATTGCATCTTGAGGTCGCGCCAGGTCAACGCCACCTCTGTGATGCAGATGCGCGTGGTGTGGGTACATCATCCTTCGCTCACGGTGCGCTACCGCTCAAAGCACTCGCCAAAAGTCGGATTGCAGCCCTGTTCGCAGCTCGTCTGAGTGAATGCGCCACCACGTGGGCCACAGATGGCCGCCATCGAGCGGTCGCGCCTGACTTTTCGATCCGAACGCTCAACCAATACTCGAGCCCGTTCTGGGCCACGTCCTGCCCTGGGCTAACTTCGACCGTGTAGGTCCCGTGGTCGGAGTCGGAGAGGCTCGTCGTCAGTGTCACCGAACGGTCCCGCGGCGGAGCACGAAAGGCTCGACATCCTCCCGAACGTCGTCCCAGTCGACGCGCGACGTCTCTACCTCAAATCTGGCTGGCGGACGGGTGTCCACTTCCAGTTTGATGCGGAGCTTCTCCTCTTGGTTTCGCCAGATCGGTCTGTTGTTCCCCTGCAATTGAGAGCGCCCTATCCTTCATCTCATCTGCTCCAGTTCCTCGGCCAACAAGCGTTTGACGGCAGTCGTCACCTTGGGGCTTCCAAAACGTTCAGCATCTGCCCTCAGGGCCTCTGGGTCGATGCGACCGAGATTCTGAAATCGCATCTGACGAAGCCGCGACTCCGTCCATTCTCCTTTGCTGAGGTAAAACAAGTCCAGGAGACACTTCTCGGGGCGAGCCATAAGGAAATCCTGCTGGGGTCGTTCGCCTCGGCCAGTGGAGTATTGTTCATAGCCCCAAAACCGCGTCTGTTTCAGCGAGCGGTACACAAAAGTGCCAAGTTCGTCCGTCTCCCATTCTCGGCCATGTTTCGGAGTTACCGCCTGCACCACGCCCACGGCCTCCGGAATCATCCCATGGAACTGAAGCGCCGTTTGGAGACTGACGTACGACGGTCGCAGGAGGACGTTGGAGGTGTAGTAGACCGACGGTACCTCGCGGCGATATGGCTCCGAAAGTAGGTAGACGCCACGTTTCAGCCGAGAAAGTTTGCTCTTCTGCGTCCATACCGACAATTGATTCTTGAGGCTCTTGGGTGCGTCCTCCGAAATCGCAAGAACCTCCTGCAGTTCGAAGAGCGGTCGGTCCCCAAAATTTTTGACGAGCGTTTCGAATTTCATGTCTTTTATCCATGCCTTTTAATGGACAACTTACATGAATGTACGCAATCGGGCAGTTTTGACAATCGGCCGTGATGGAAGGGAGAACCGGGTTCAGTTCTGAAAGCATTTCCCGAAGGTCGGATTGCAGTCGGACTCGCAATTCACCTGACTGAAAGTGCCCTCTCCGCAGATGGCCGCTGTGGATCGGTCAACGCAGTAGTTGCTGTCGGGTCCACAGGTGGTTCGATAATTTTTCTCGACTGTAAGATCGTAGGGGCCCAGTGACGACCCGGCCGGCGCCTGCACCACGAGGAAGTACGTGCCTTCGCTGAAGGTAGTCGTCCGGGACTCCGACGCCCCCGCCCCGCCCTGGTCGATGCAACTGAGTTCCGTGGCGAGCTCTCGGCAACGGTCGCGTATCGACAGGGTCACATCGCCCCGGCTGGTTCGTGGCGTCACCTGGATGGTCATATTCTGCGGTCTGTCGAGCTCTAGGGCGTAGACGGCGTCCGGAGACGGGTTGTCCTCCGATGTACACGACGAACCCAGCCCCGTGGCCGAGACATTGTTGGTATCTCCCGAGACCCTCTGGCCAGGAACGACAGTTTGCGGCGTGTCGCACGCGGCCGTCGCACCTGGCTTTTTGATGCGCACGCTAAACCAGTAGTCGATCCCGTTCGAAGCGACGTCATCACCGGGGCTTACCTCGAGCGAGTACGTTCCGTGGTCCGAGTCGGACAGAGTGGTCGTCAACGTTGTCGAACGGGCGTCCGGCATAGCCTTAAAGTTCGATGTGCCGATTTGGCTGCCGTCGGGCCCAGTCATCGTCAGATTCAACTTGCCGAGCCCCACGTCGCGCTTCGGCACGGTCAATGTCGCCACTATCTGACCGTTGAAGTCCGATGAGACGACATCTGTGGTGGTCACGCTGTAGATGTCGGTATTCTGCAGGCAGATCGACGCCTGAACCATGCCGTCCGTGGACTGAGCGAACAGGTCGGTCGCCTCGCCGGGTGTATCGTTCGGCTCCAGGTCGTCGTTCCGGCACGAGACTGGCTCAAGGCAACTCTTTCCGCCGCAGACTCGGTCATCGAGGCAATCGATCGAGGTCTCGCAGATTTCGGGTTCGGTGCATTCCGATGTTTGAGTTTCCTCATCGAACTCGCAGGTTTGGTTGCCAGGACATCCCGGGTAGCCGCTAGCGCGTTCATGACAGCGCGGAGGGTGCAAGCATCTCCCTTCGACGCATAAATAATAGCGCAGGCATTGATCGTCGTCGTCGCATTCTGTTGCGTTGACGCACACCCCGGTCGCCGGATCGCAGACTCCGAAGTCTCCGCAGTCTACGCCGTCGCATAGAGTTTCCTGGCAACGACTTTCAGCGTTGCAGAAATAGCCTTCCAGACAGTTCGCTTTCTCCCCCTGGCAGTCGTCAGCATTGACGCATCCGTCCTGTTCGAAGCTGCAGACCCCGCGCTCGCAGGTGAGCTTATCGCAGTATTCTTCCCGCGAGACGCATTCGTCATCCAGGCATTTCTCGCCGGAGTCGCACTGCTCGGCCTTTAGCCGCTCATCGCACGCATCTTCGTCGATACAGTTGCCGGTGCCCCGCTCACAGACGCCGCGGTCGCAGGTGACCGAGTTGCAGGGGTCCGGCTCACACGTATTGCTTTCAGCGCAATAGGTCCCAGGCACGCAGTCCGAGTTCACCTCGCAGGTGTCGGGGTTCACGCAGGCTCCCTCTTCGCATATACCGCCTGGACAGTCGTCACTCGACTCGCACGTGTTCTCGGGGACACAATCCTGTGTCTGGCCGCACGAAAAACCGGCGGTGCAATCCTGGTCGGTGCGACATTCGGGTTTGTTCACACATTGACCGCTCTCCGAATCGCATACGCCGAAGAAGCAGGTCTTGGTGGCGCACGGACCCTCTCCGCCGCAGGCCGCGGCGAGGAAGACGAACAGAACGAGCCCGAAGATACCTGCGTAGGGATGCAGAGCCCCGGTGGGAACGAGTCGTTCTGTGGACGCATCACCTCGCATCATCGGCTCCCATCCTCCGGTTCAAGTCCTGTTCCCCACCAGTGTAACACAGATATCGGGTTGGGTTTCCAGTTCGCGTCTTTGGAGCCCGTGTCGATGGGTGGTACGCTTAGGGTGTACTTTCCAACTGTAGCGACCAACGTGACGTTCGCTGGCGAGGCGGGACATGCCGCGATTCACCACAAATCGAGTCGGCATCATCGCATGCTCGGTCTGCCTTCTGGTCGCCCTTCCCGGCTGTCAGGACCCCAACGGCGGGCCGCCGTGGGACTTTGACTCCGGGCAATCGGACGCGATGGACCGGTCGGACGCCGGTGCCGATCCCGACTCCACCACGGCGCGCGACGCCTTTCCCTTCGATCTACCGGAACCGCCCAACATCGATGCCGGCGATTGGATGCCACCCGGAGCCTCGGAGGAGTGCACGCCGCGACCTGAAGCCGAGGGACGGTGTTACACCAGATTCATTCCTCAAAGTCTCAACATATATCGGGATGTCGGATCTTTCTGCCGAGTCGTCGAGTATGGTCGACCCGACGATGGTCCTATCAATTCCCGTCAGCAATACAGGGTCGACCGAAATACTTGCGGAGAGCCGGTGCGTGTTCTGAGCGACTACGATTCTTGGGAGAAGTGGAAAGGCGGTGAGCCGCTGGATGGTCTTCCCTCTGCCACGTATGGGTATGTCTACGACTCCCAGGGCCTCCCGAAAAAATTCGTGTCACCTGCCGATCCAGTAGAAGTCGACAGGCGCTTTTACTTCGACGACAAGGACCGATTGAGTCGGATTGAGAACGTCGATCCGGCAACCAACCGTGACACAATCGAATTCGAGTACGACTCCCTGGGCAATCGTACAAAGGTAGGCGGGACAGACAGAAGCTACGACTCGGAGTGCCGGATCACTCTCCGCGACCGTTTTGGGATGGATTCCGCGGGACCTACAACGTGGACGTATCGAGAGGTCGACGACGGCCTCGTCGTGATCAGGCGAGTGGAATACCGCAACGAGGTCGAAGGTAGCTCACGATTCTTCAAGACGAAACGACTTTTCGAAGATGGCCGGCTCGTCAAGACACTCAACTGGACTCAGCGCGGGGCTCCGTCTCAAGAGACCCCTGTTGAGGACGACTGGATCAAGGTGGGAAAGAGCCTGTTTTACTACGACGCCGAGGATCGTCGCATCGCACGCGTTGAGTATGGTGACACTGAGTCTGATCCACCTGCGACGCCTCGGTCGGTAACACGGTACTACTACGATTGCGCGTGGACTGAGTAGCAGTACCAGCCGCCTGAAAACCACAGCCTTCGTCGCTCGTCGGGAGGTGACTGCCACCATGACCCGTTTCATCACAGTTGGCGCTGTCCTTGCCCTAGTGCTTCTCACCGGCTGCCCGGAGTCCTCTGGCACGCCGGCTCCCTTCGATTTCGAAAACACCGAGTCTGACGCCGGGCCTGCGGATACCGACCCGCCGGTGGATACGGCGGATTCCGATGGCGGCGCCACCCTTCCGGAGTGTTCCGAATCGCTCGTGCAGAAGACCGAAAGACTCTTGAGTGCCGAGCCGCGGCCCGGATTTGCCGGCAACACCCCCGCCAATTTGCCCGATTCTCTGACCATCGCGCGGGTCGAGCCTGACCGGCTGGAACTCCAAAGTCCGGAGGTCTCGACGCCCGTGGTTTTTCATTGGCGAGGGCCAGATCTCACGGACTACTTCGAGCAAGGCGAGACAGTGAAAGCCGAGGTGGCGCATTCGCGACATTCCATCGAAGGCGAGACGAATAACGCCGTGGTCTACCCGGGGAATTCTGGGTTCAATATGCCCGTACTCAGGCTGCGTAACCAACAAAACCAGCTCACCGCCTCGGTCAGCTCCGCCTGCGACGCTGGCACCGACCAGTTCGGCACCGTAGAGCGCGTCTACCGCGCACTCGTCGCTCAACGAGATGCCACCGCCGTAACCATACCCCTCGGCGAGATTCGGACCATCGATGGCTGGTCCATTACCTTCCTGGGAGCCAAGTATCTGCCGGGCGGTCAATCACAGACCAGAGACACAACAATTGTCGCTGATCCCTCGGCACGACTTCGCGCCACGGCGCTGGGTCCGGCCGGTAGCTAGTACCGAATAGCGCAATGCGTAGAACTGACGGCATGACGTCACTACCGTCTGAAATGAGTCATGCGTCCTTGGGCACGTCCGGGATTTCGCCTGCGGCGAGCGGTGCCAGAAGTTCGGCGAGTGACTCGGGTGCGACCAGGTCGTCCAGGTCGCGGAGGCCGTCTATCGTCCACCACTTGTGGCCGCGGAACAGCGTCTCCTCGTACTCCTCGAGTTCGGGGGCATCGGGTTGATCTAGCAGCACGACCCCAATCGAATCCAAGGCGGCCGAATTTCTGGGGACTTTGTGGGATGAATTCAACCGCCGACGGACCGGGACTGACGAGTGATTAACCCGCGAGATGCCTCCTCTGGAAGATCGGCTAACCCATATTAGGGAAACACGTCTCCTACCGTATCAGCGTCTCTCAAGAGCTTCATGGTAGTATACTGCCGGCCCTGCGGCGCCACATCTGTGTCATCCTCTGGAAGCGGGATGGCGGGGTCGAGTTCCTCCGCAGGTTCCTTGAAGTGCAGAATATACTTACCGGTGTCCTCATACTTTTCTATACTCGCCACCTCCGCATAGTGCGTAATCGCGGATACAGGGGCGGTACGATACGCCGCAACATATTTAATCTGTTCTATCATTGAGCTCGACATTCCGATTTTGTACCAGCAATCTTCGCCGAGAAATCTCTCCTCGAACCCTTCCCGCCTCGCCGCCACCACAACCGTATCAAGCTCTTCAGGACTTACACTGGCACCGTTGGCTTCAGCCGCGCTCCGGACATCTTGCTGAAACGGCTCAACGTGGTGAATGACCTCGTCGTCGCAAACGAAGGATTGGAGCTGCACCAGATTGGTATCCATCGTGAGTTGGCCGAGAACGTTCTCTAAGTCGGCCGTGATCTGATCAATTACGACGATGGCGTCCGCTTGGCCCTCGTAAATGACCTGATCGAGGAGGACATCGATGTTCCGGATTTGGGCCTTTTCCACCCTTTTTTTGATGAACCGACGCTTCTCGCGGTCGGCCTGAATCTCCCGGGATAGGGCTTGTTTCAGTTTGTGACGACTCTCCTGGTATGCTGTTGCGAACTTGAGTAGCTGCTGGCCGATGTGGCGAAAGGGATCGTGTTCAACCAGTTCATTTTCGATGATGTAGAGGTGCGGCGAGTGCTGAAAGGAGAAATCAAGGAGGTAGCCATCGGGAATCGTCAGGATGTTCTCGTTTCCGAGGCGCTTTTTGATGTCGAAGTAGACCGAATCTGGACCGAAGAGACCTTGGCTGTGGTCAACGACGGCCCGTTCGAATTCCGCCTCTGAGTCGTAATCGTATGGGACGTATGTCTTTTCACGATGCAGGATGCGAGCCATAACCGTGGGTTTCAGTCTGAGTGGATTAACCAGCAAGACTATTGTGTCCCGGTTCGGTAGAGTCATTCGACATCGACCCAGGACATTGCGAATTCATGTTGGTCGATCGGGGGCGCAGCCGACTCCTTTACTGAAATCTGCGATTCAAGGTTAGAGCACTTCCGTCAAGCGCCCAATCCGAGGCGCAAAGGCATCGTACTACTCAGAAGATTCTTTCCCAGTTTGCGGTGCGAACCTCAAGAGGAATGTAGGTCGTCCAAGACGGGTTGGGAAGCGACGTTCCCTGAATGTCGTGGGGCATATACGGCGGGTCCAGATTGCACTCGCTCGCGCGGATCCTTCTGGTCCACCGACGAATGCCGCTTCGCGCGTCCTGTCTGTCGGAAAAGCCGATACCGTTGGGACCAGACTGTGCGATGTCTCCGTTGTCCCTTCGATACACCACAGTGTGGAATCCATCGAAGGCAATGGCTGTCTCCGTCGTCGGCCGAAAGTAATTTCGTGTGAATCGGATCAGCCTTTCCAGGAGGCGTTCATTCCACTGCGTCGTCTGGCATTCGTAGATTCGGTGACGTCTCTTGGAAGAGCTGTCTCGTCCAGATGAGCCTTGAGGCGTCGAATTCTCTCCTGGCTAAGTCGCCGTGGAGATTGGCCAGGTTCAGTTTCGCCCGGCCATGCGAACCCGTGGACCTCGAGTTTGTGGTCCTGGCAGTCGTCGCAACGGTCTTCGGGCGTGTGTTCTGTCTCGAATAAGCATTCTCCGAGATCGCCGGCATACGCAACCGGTTTCGAAGTACCCGGTTCAAAAAAGATCATACTGCCCCTGTTCGGCAGCCGAATCGACCGATAGGTGACCTTGTCCGAAGAGACCAACAGGTAGGTCCGAGAGAGCTTCGTGTTGGGAAGGTCCCTGTGGGGATCGCCAGGTAGGTAGCGGAGCCTGTAGGCAAACTCGGCGTCTTTGAGATTCAAGAAGTCTTCATCCCGCAGCTCCTGTTGCCATTCCGTTTTGGCCAAACGTCCGAACGGATTCTCCGGGGACTCTTCAACCCAGTCGGGCACAGGCGTATAGGGCGGCTCGGTGTGGCACAGCGGTTCGAAATCGGCTGCCGGGCGGGCACTCCCGTTTTCGAACGCTGACGCCATGACTCACCTCTGCACTGAGACCGGACAGCGTATCTTCAGACACAGAGACAAGCTGTAGCGAGGTGCGTTCCGAGGACTTACGACATGGAAGATGCCTGCAATCGATTCGCCGGTGCCCTGTTGGCTCCACCGGGCCCAGGAGCCCAGCCTCTTCGAAGAGCTGGTCTATCGCGCCTATTCCCAGGACATCATTGGTGAATCCAAGGCGGCCGAACTTCTGGGGACTTCGTCTTGCAAATTCTCCGGCCGCTGCATGGTCGCATAAGAGCAGCTTGAGGCGAGTAACGCGATTGCGACGCATAAGACCGATTGCTGGCGGCGGAGGCGTAACTGTTGAAGGCGAGTGCACGGTGGTTTATTTTCCCGCACGAGATTCGTGGCACCCTGCGATGTGGCAATCATCGGACATGAGTAACTACTCCGCTCCTAAAAACGCGTCGGCTAAGAATCAAAAGAGTTCCGATGGCGCATCAGCGTCACACTCGCTCTACGAACGCCCCTGGTATGATTCGGATGGAGTCGTAGCGGCAGCTTCCATTATGGTTTTGCCGTTGGGCATCTGGGGCGTGGCGAAGCGACGGGCGATGGTACAGCCCGGAGTCAGCAACTTCTGGCACCACACAATCCCGCTGTGGGTCGCGGCAATCATTCCATATTGCGCCCCGATGGCCGTGTATGGCTTCTGGAGGAGAACCGTCGCTGACGATGCACCGACCGGAATATCCGACTACGTAGGACTCGTGCTCTCGTGCTCGATGACCGTCTTTTTGATCGGCGTTGTCGCCCACTACATTCGGCTGATAGCTTAGGTAGCGGGTCGGGTTTGAGGGTTCTTAGGCGTGGTTTCAGGGATTGGCTCGCGGTGCCGGGTGTGCAGCTCGACGTTCGTCGACGTAGTTCTTTTTCAACTCTTCGCAGACTTTCGCTCGCCTGAAGCCCTGGACGGCCGAACTCGTCCAGAATGCACCGAAGACGGCACTGCCCGCGGCGAAGAGTGAAGTACCGATGACCACACTTAGGGAGGAAACAGGTGAGGTAGTCTCCGGGATCCCTCGGTCGATGGCGATAGCCGTGAAGCCGATGGTCGGGATGCTACTACCTGCGGCTACCACCGAATCGATGACTGGCGCCAGCCGGCTGGAGACGCAGTCCGGCTTGTTCTTTTCCATTTCCTCCATCCTCTGCATGCTGGCGTAGGAACAACTCGAAGCGAGAATGGCGAATGCGACGCACAGGCTTACTTTGGCGGAGGTCGAATTCATGTCATGTCCCTCCTGAAGAGGTACGTGGCGCGGCTCGACGCTCGTCGAAGTATTCGACTTTCACCTCCTCGCAGGCTTCAGCCCGTTGAAAACCGCTTACGGCTGAGCCCGTCCATATTGCGGCGGCGATGGTACTCCCAACCAAGGCACCTGCCGCGGCTCCCACCGCGAAATCTGTCGGTCTCGATATCGGTCTCAAGAAGGCGGACCGCGCGAAAACGATGACCGAGAGTCCAGCTCCTGCGGCTTGCACCGTATCGAGCGTCGGCGCCAATCGATTGGAGACCCAGGTCGGATTACGCTCTTTCAAGTTTTCCGGCCGCTGCATGGTCACATAAGAGCAGCTTGAGGCGAGGATCGCGATTGCGACGCACAAGCCCAGTTTGCCGGAAGTCGACGTCATGTGCTTTCCCTCGTTTCGGACTGCTCGATGGAGGTGTCGCACCTGTGATCGAAACGGTCTTCGCAGGTCGATTCAAATGAGGTTGCACGGAACGATAGCGACCACCTCGTGGGAGCAGTCCCCCTCAAAAATCGTTGTAGCTCCACTCTGCGCAGTGCTCGGCCACGGATGACCCATCCGCCCATGCTTGATCGATTCGTCTCCGGTGGATTCTATGCCGTCTTCCCAACGGCCCGAGTCGGTACGCGATGCGTGGGATCTCGGCCGCAACGCGATTCCCAATCTGCTCGACGAGCTCGAGGAACACGGTATCCTCGTGTTTCTGCTCGACTACGACGGCCCCAGCCAGGTCGACGGGTTGTGCGCCCGTGTCGACGAACGGCCTGTCATCGGCCTTGGACCCGGCTGGCCCGGCGACCGCCAGCGATTTACGGCGGCACACGAATTCGGTCACTTTATCCTGGACGACCGACTTAGCTCCGCAGTCGACATGGAGGATGCCTGCAATCGATTCGCCGGTGCCCTGTTGGTTCCACGGACTGAGGTCATCGAACATCTTGGGAAGGAACGCAAAGAGCTCGAGCCCCGTGAACTGTACCGCCTCAAGCACAAGTATGGGCTGTCGATGGCGGGCTGGCTCCACCGGGCTCAAGAGCTCGACGTGATCAGCGATTCAACCTACGAGGATCTGCGCCGGCAGTTCGACCGCCGAGGTTGGCACGAAAATGAACCCGGCGATGATTATCCATCTCAGGAACCCAGCCTCTTCGAGGAGCTGGTCTACCGCGCCTATTCACAGGACATCATAGGCGAATCCAAGGCGGCCGAACTTCTGGGGACTTCGTCGGGTCAGTTCTACCGCCGACGGACCATGACTGAAGAATGACGAAGCGGGGGCCTGAGGTCATGGGTGTACTAGTGACCGACGCAAATATTTTGATTGATGTGGAGGGGGGTGCGGCACCACTGGAATGACGGTCCATTTGGCGGTGACAGCCCTCTCCGGAATTGCCCCGAAGCGCTCGTACAGAAGACCGAAAGACTCTTGAGTGCCGAGCCGCCTCCGGGCTTCGGTCGGGATACGCCTGCTGAACTTCCCGACACTCTGAATACCTCGCAGGTCGAATCCGACCGGCTGGAACTCCAAAGTCCAGAAGCCTCGCCGGTGTCGCAACTACTCCCATCTCCCCTGGCGCCATTCCCCAAGAAGCACCCTATCATCTTGAATTGCGTTCCAAACGGGGCCTAGGAATCGTCTAATTTCCTTTACAACCTCTGCCAACGAAGGTGCATCGAGTTGAGATTTCCTCAGAAACGCCCGCCACTGAGTGACTTTATCCTCGTGGTTTGCGAATTCTGAAGTCCAAGCTACTGGGATGTCCTTTCCAATTTTTGTTTCACGTTTGGCGAATGTGCGCCGGATAGATGTCCCGAGAATCTCGCCGTCAAATTCGAAGTTCTGACTCAGAAAATGGATATCGTAGAAGTCTTTCATCCGGGAGTTGTTCAGGCCGAGCTTGACCATGGCCTCACACTTCTCGGCAATTGCGGTCTCAAATCGGTAGGCCGTTATGTTCGGAGCCGGAAGGTCCAGTAGCGACGGGAATTCGACGGAGTTGGTGTCGGGGTAGACCTCATCCCCGACTCCCACGTCAACTTGAATTGGGATGATTGCACCGGCGAGCTCGGCTTCGAGTTTAACCCGCACACCTGCGTAAATTTTATCTTCTCGAATGAACTCAGCGGTGACTGAATCCGTCCGGTACTCGATCCCATCGTCCTCAACATCTGTTTCGCACACCGCCTTGATTACTTTCGCAACATCGGGTGGTTCGGCAGGGCCGAAGCGAAGCAAATCAAGATCTCGAGTTGGCCTATGGAGTTGGCCAGTCCAGACGTAGAAGAGATTTGCACCTTTGAGCACGAAGTCATCGGCATGCCGGCTTTCGCTAAGTCGGTAGACGAGACGTTCAATTCCATAGCGAGTCAGCAAGTTTTGAAATCGTTCGCCAGTATCTCGAGAACGGTTTAGAAGCCGCTGACGAACCGATGCCGCCATGTTCTTCGTCATTCGAGCATCTCCAGGTAGGGACGCATGACCCGGCGGACGCGGCACACTTCGGCGTATTCGTCGAGCTCGTCCATTGAAAATCTGTTTTCCCGCCAACCTTCCTTGAGTGCCTCGATGGCGACATCGAGGCCGAGAGCGTTTCTGAATTTGAACAGGTCCGCGATAGTCTTCGCCACAGAGTAGACTCGGACTTTGATGCCACCTTCGACGGTGTGGGTGTCGAGGCCGGCTTTGAAGGCGTCGCCGGAGATGTGGAAGACCTCGGTGGGTGGCCACTCGAGTTTCGGCTTCCATTTACCCCTTTCGATCGCGATCTGCACGGAGTGGGCGACTTGGGTCGTCAGGCCGTGAAATTGCAAGGCGCTGATACCAAAGATGACTGAGTGGGGCACCCGTTTGGCGACGACGGCGAGTTCGAGCGATTCGGTCGCCTGGTGATCACTGTCCATGTAGACACCTGGAGCCAGAGCCTTCAGCTCTCCTTCATCTTCCAGGCGGGCCAGGTACTCTTCAGGAAGGCCGGCTTCCTTGAGGTCTGCTCGACTCACGACTCCCTGCTCCTGCGCTAGCTGGAGTACACGCTGTTTTTTTGAAGATCTTTCCATCACGAAACCTCTACAGTTACCTATTAATGTAAAGGTTTTATGAGAAAATGCAATTGAGATCTCCTTGGGAGAGAAGATTGGCAAGAGCCACTTGGCCCGGTGCCCTGTTGGCTCCACCGGGCTCAGGAGCCCAGCCTCTTCGAAGAGCTGGTCTATCGCGCCTATTCCCAGGGCATCATTGGTGAATCCAAGGCGGCCGAACTTCTGGGGACTTCGTCGGGTGAGTTCTACCGCCGACGGACCATGACGGAGGAGTAGCGAAGCGGGGGTGCGTCGACATCTGCCACGATATTCTCGAGGCATCCCTTGCTCAAAAACACAAAAACATGTTCGCCATAAAGCGTATTTGCCCCCAAATACGTTTAGTACCAAACGCGTTTACCACCAACTATGCTGACCTTGTCGACATCGAGGTCGTTCAGGACCCTGTTGTCTGCCTCTTTGGCCAACTTGTGCCCTCGTCCCCCGATTGAGGTTGTGCGCGGGTCATCGCCTTGAGTTTGTACTCGGAGTCGTCGCTCACTTGAACGAATCCCTCTCGAGTCTTCACACCGACGGCTAGTTCCGCGCCAAGTTCGTGCAGGTATCGAGTGATACTCTCCAGTGAACTTTCTATATCCGGATTCTCGAGCTTGGATACTTGAGGCTGACCGATGCCCATGCGCTCGCCCATTTCGGCTTGCGTCAGACCCTTCTCTTTCCGGAGGCGCATCATTTCGAGACACAATGAGGCCCGCAGGTGTTCAAGTCTTTCCGAGAGCCTGACCCTGGGGTCGTCTGTCTCGTAATAGTAGGTTTGGTCATGCTGCTCATTGTCCGCTGTCATATTATCCTCCATCGCTCTGTATACGCGCTCGAAGGTCTTCGAGTCGGTCTTCCGCTTTCTTCTGCTCCTCCGGATCTTGGTCGTAGGAGTCTTTTTTGTAGCCGTGGAGAATCACGTAACGCTCCGGAAGAAGATCTGTCAGATAAATCCGGGGATTTGCATCGCCTTTGGTTCTCTTGAGCACGAAAAGATCAGGTCCGACGCGACTCAGACGCTTCAGCATCTTGAGTTCTGAAAATGACCTCTCGCCATTTCGCAACCATCTCAAATTCGTTCGGATCCATCCCAAATCGTCTGGAGATAGGCGCTTTTTCTTTTCGTCCTCAAGATTGTCGACAAATTCTCCTAGACCCGAGCAAATCTTCCGCAAATCGCTAGGCACATTGCCATTTTCAGTTTCATATAGCTCAAAGGGACGCCCCTTCACGTCGGAGTTCAAAACGTGACTCTCCTCAATCAATATTCCCTAGGCGGAATGTTCCCCCTAGTCAAGATTCCAACACGTATCGAGCTTGAAAATCGCGGAGGATGAGTCTCCAGTCACGGGCTGATTCGCTTCGGCTAGGCGGCGTGAGGACCTTCGTCTTTCAACTACTCGCAGGAGTCCTCGCAGTCGTCTTCCTGCTCGTCGCATTCGTCGGTGGCTGTCGTGCTTGTCGTCGCAGCGGTCCTCACAGGGGGAGGCGAAGACGGTGCATCAGTCCAGTTCAGCATAGACCTGCCACCTTTGACTGGTCTCGTCGGTCTCCCCGCGCAACCTCTCAAGGTAGGTGTCTGTTACTGCGGCGCTGAACGTCAGTGCCGGCACTTCGAGTCGCTTCTGGAGAAAGATATACCTCTTGGACCAACCCGAGAGCCGCAAATCGTGCCATATCCTCGTCTGTGACCTGCCGAGTCATGCGCTTTCCGTGGAGAGGGGCGTCATGGCGTTGCACTAAATTCCTCGGACGCGACCTCGACGACGCCTTCTTCGGAGTTTGAGGCGCCTTCGATGACGAAGCCGAGTTCTACGTCGAGCGCTTCGGCGGCTTTCACAAGTGTTCGTAGCGTGGGGCTCTTCGTGGTGTCCGCGGTCAGAATTCTCTGAACGGTCGACCGAGACGAAATGTTCATGGCCTCCATAAGATCGTCGTAGGTCCACCCTTTGGTTTGACGAATCTCATCGAGGGCGCGCCCAATTTTCATTTTGAGGCGGGCCTCCTTTCGGGCCACGCGGACATCAAAATCCTTCAGGGCCTCTTCGAATACGTCATCCTTCCATGAATGACATCATCGCCCGCGACGGCACGTGACATGATCAGAGGAGACACGACGACGATGACGACAAGGAGCTACGACATACGATCCAGGTGAGCCTACTAAGTTGTGCCGCTAAGCCAGTAATCCCTCATTTTGTTGGAGCCGTCCTCCAAGCATCACAACTGCCGAGTATTCGCAAGAAGCTCCAGCGCTTCGGAGGTATGGTCGGCTCCCTCTGGCCACTCGTACACCCGGGCTCCCGAGCCTTCCGCAATCTCCGCGATCCTCTCTATGTAGCGTATGTCGTGGCATACACCCCAAGCTTCCGCCCCATCTCTACCGTCGACGACCTCGCCGACATTCACACTCCAAGCTAGGAAAACGTGGGGAGGGCCAGTAAACTGGCGCTCTGGCTCGTCGAAACCGTCCATCCGAAAGTTGTTGTACCAATGATTCACAGCATCCCGAGTCTCGTCCGGCTCCTCCGAGACAATGAGGATCCTGCTGAACTGAGACCTCCTTCGAATGTCATGCGCCGGCCGGGAATCTCGCGGCTGGACATCCTCCGAGGACACCCTTTGGAAGGCTTTGTCGATTTCTGAAACGAGTTGCTTGGCAGGTTCAATATCGACTGCGTGCGAGATTTTCCAATTTCTGGTGTCTTCGTGGTCGACAACAACCGTGACGCCCTCCGCAGCTTGCAGGAGTCGAGGCGCTTCTTCGAGAATCCCGTCACACGTCCATTCCATGAGCAAATAGACATCGAAATCCCGAATTGTCAGCTGAAGATCGCGGTGGGTTGGGTAAGGGTGATTCTGTGAGGTGGCGCGCATCCTCTCCCAGCTACCGGGATAGTCATTCAGCACTTCTACCTCGTATGTCTGCACCCCGCAGTCAGGCACACTGGAGCGTATGCTAGAAGGGAAGTGACGAGCGTTTGTACTTTCGAACAGCTCAGTGTCAGTTAGGGTAAAGTCTGAAAATTGTGATTTTACTTGGTCGAAAGCTTCCTTGTCTTGTGTGTTATCATAGAAACGAGCAAATAACCTTTTCCCGTCACCGATTTTCAAAAGCGTTTCCACATCTTCTGGCTCGACGCAGTACATCACCTCAGGACTTAGCTTCCCTTTTTGAGAGAAGTCTTTGAACTCTTCCAAGGCCTCGTCGGCCGGAATCGCCCCTTGATAATCGGTCGGGTTGCCCTTTGCGGTATCGACGCGCGGAGAGACAATATCTGCACCGGCTTCTAGGAATTCATACGCTTCCTTTGCGGTACGGACTCCAGCAACCCTGATGGATGGAGATTCTGAATTCTCCATTGGACGGTCCTCTTCGTGGGATGCGCTACTCACAGGCGTCTTCGCAGTCGTCGAGGCGCTCGTCGGCCTGGTCATCACACAGGTCCTGTTTGTCGTCGCACTGGTCCTCGCACAGGTCGGCCTGGTCGGCGCACTGGTCCTCGGCCGCCCTCCTCTGGTCGCGGCACTGAGAGCGACAATCCGCTGAGTCGCACCCGCGTTTGCAGTCCCGGTAGTCCTCGCGGGCGGCGTCGTCGCAGTTGTCCTCGGTCTGCTCGCACTGGTCCTCGCAGACGTCCTCCTGCTCGTCGCACTGATCGATGGCGGTGTCGTGTTTGTCGTCGCAGCGGTCCTCGCAGGGTGAACCGAAGACGGTGGCGGGGACGGCGATGAGTCCCGCAACGAAGAGCGTTGCAATCATCGAGCGCATAAATCCTCCGAGAGTTGGTAAAACGTCACGCCGTCAGCATTGAGCAAAACGGGATCGAATCGAAGGGTCGAATGATTAGCCCCTTGCGGTAGCTCCCGGCCAGTTTCTTGAAGACGGCTCAACCTACTCGAGTTCGAGAGGCTCTTCGAAAACTGACTCGAATGCATCCTCGACGGTTCTGCGCTCTCGTTTCGAAACTGGACGGTAGTTCCAAGCACAGCGAGTGCGGTCGGCTACGTGCGCCGTGGTTCCCGAAATATACCGACGCCGGAGCAACAGGCTGTCCTCGATGTCTTGAGAGGAACCTCGCCCCAACTTCGTAATCACTAAGTCTATGGGGTGCAGAAGTTCGACGCGTAGGTAATGGAGGTTCAGGATCGGTGAGAAATCGACCGTTGCCAGTTCCCAGTCCGGATGCACCAGCCAATTCTCGAGCCCGAACGGCTGAAACTTGAGAGGAGGGTCCACCGCATCTTCATCGACAGAGAGTTCAACGCTCTCGGGTTCCATTCGGCCGATATCGATGTCATTAGTATATCCGTAATTGTAGTTGTCACTATCTGCCAGGTAGAGAGAAACGGCTGCAGAGCCGTAAAGTGTGAGCTTTGTCGAATTCGAAAGCTTTCGGTCGTGAAACTGCAGAAACCGCATGATTCGCATGGCTTCAGGCGTGTCAACGCACTCTGGGAGCAGTTCACTAATATCAGGAAGGCTCATGGTGTCTCAGTCTAGTTCCGCAAAGACCTGCCACCTTTGACTGGTCTCGTCGGTCTCCCCGCGCAACTTCTCAAGGTAAGTGTCTGTTACTGCGGCACTGAACGTCAGTGCCGACCCCTCGGTCATTGAAGGTTCGTGAAGGTCGGCGGCAAACCCACGGAGTCGGTGTCGCGCCGCATCATCAAGAGAGTTCTTCTGGGCGAGTTTCTCCGCCACGAATCCGAGCCTTCGAGTCGCTTCTGGAGAAAGATATACCTCTTGGACCAAGTCGAGGGCGTCATGATTCGCCAGCCAACGAACCGAAAGGGCCGCTGCCTTGAGCAGGCGGGCGGACGGAGATTCCAGAACGTGGCGAAGACTCTCGACAAGACTCGTAGCGTCGAGTTCTGAAGACGCTCGAACTTGGGCAGGATACCCGAGTGCTGCAAATCTCGCCATATCCTCGTCTGTGACCTGCCGAGTCATGCGTCTTCCATGGTGAGGGTCACGATTTACTACGCAGTTCAACTATGTTCCACAACAACCTCATACCGAGCAACCTTCCGATTCCTAAGGTGCCAACCGTGAGGATTCAAAACGAATCCCGCCCCTTCCTCACATCGTACTCCAGGCGGTCGGCCAGACGCGCCAAGTATCGCACCAGCTCGGCCTTCGTCTCCAGGGATGCCTCCCTCGGCAGTTCCAGGCTTGCGTGCAATCGACCATCTGCCAAGCGAAAGCACACCAGCGGATACTGCTGATTCCATGTGGCGATATCTTCGCGGACACCCTCGCCGACGTCATCTGAGATAAGACTTCGCGCTGCGAATCCACCTGCCGGGCCGGCCTCAATCCGAACCACCTGTTCCCGGCCGGGAAGGACGGACTCCACCACAACTTCCAGCGGCTCTGCCCTGCCCTCGTTCAGCTTTGTGAGCTCTTCTTTGATATTCATCAGCGGACCTCCTCGTAGGTGAGGTCCTGGCGGAGCTGCGACATCTCTCGGAGGCGCCACTCCAGGTCATCGGCGGCTTCGGCGAGTTGGGTGAGGCGGCTGTGCAGGCGGTCTAGGGTGGGCCATTCGGCAACGTCGGCTGGCAGCAGGAGGTCGGTAGCCACCGCGATGCGCCAGTGCCGGCGTTGGGCCGACACACCTGGGTTGTGGTGAAGGCGCAACGGCGCATCTGCGTAGGCGTCATGGAGCGTGCGTTGAAGCACCGTGGGCACGGGCTCCGCGTGGTCGCCCATCGGCGAAGAGAGTCGCAGGTAGTGCATGCGAAGCTCGGCGGAGAAGCCAAGGCTGAATTGAACGGGCTGCTCGCGGAACTCGCCGGCCTCGGTCTTCGGGTCGACTAAGTGGCTTCGGCCTTTACGGCGTACCACGGCGAGGTTTGTCAACGCGGGGAACGCGCGGTCGGGCTCGGACGCTTCGCGGAATTCCTTAGCTATCGACTGGGTCAGCGGCACGCGGCCTTCGAGTTCGGCCAGCTTGCTGGCCATCCAGTCGAGGAGCTGCCCCGAATCCGGGTGCGGCCGAGGTTCCAGCGCACCAGAGCGCGTGCCCCTTTCAAGGTGCGGCTCCACCGGAAACGGCGTCGTGTCATCACCGGTTAAGTCGGAGAGCTCGCGCAGGAGTTCGCGGGCGGTGGTCTCGGCGCGGTCTTGCAGGTTCAGGCGAATCTCCTCGGTGACCGACAGGCCCTGGTCCATCAGGGGCTGGACTTCGAGTTTGCGCTCCAGCACGCGGGCAACCTGTTCCTCGTCGATGGTCCGGGCCAGGTACGGATACTCGATGTGCAGGTGACTGTCGGAGCCGGTCGGCTCGGATCCCGGTTGCTCCTGCAACTCTCGATGAACCTTGGAGAAGTAGCGGTCGATGCGGCCGCTTCGCTGCTCGATATCTCCCGGGTTGGAGACCATGCCGAAGTGCCACACCCGGTTGCACGACATGTGCAGGTCGACGCCCTCGCGGAACACGTCGGTGGCGACGACGAAGTCGGGGAAAAACGGTGCATTGAACTTCACGATGACGGGATACCGCGAGCTCGTGCCGCCCATGGCGCCCAGCGCCGGCTGTTGGCGGTCGAAGTCGCTCCAGCGGGTCTCGGCGTACAAAGGTTGGTCGTCATCCAGTTGGCCGCCGGCGAGTTTCTGCAACGCGGGGCCCTGCTCCACGAGCTCTTCGATGCGATACCGAGTGCGCCGGCCCTCCGGGCCAAACAAGATGTCAGCGAACTCCTCGGCCAGACGCTGCGGCTGGGCGCCGCCCGCGCGGTCGTAGGCCACAAAGAAGTGCAGGACGGCCTCCGACACGCGGACGTTCTTCTCGAAGATCCGCTTGATGAATTCTCGGTATTCAAGCCACTCGCCGACCTCGGCGTCGGAAACGGAGTGCCCGCGCAGTAGTTGCACGAACTCGAGATCCTCGTCGCGCTCCCGGGCCAGGTCCCAAAAGGATCGATGCTCGAGAAAGCCGTCGATGTAGTCGGGAAAGCGTTCGTCGGGGTTCGGGTCGTCGGCTAGTTCGTGCTTGGCGCCGTGGATGTCGCGGTGGATGCGCAAAAGCTCGGTCGCGACGCGGGCGTCGGGCCACAACTCCTCACACCGCACCAACACGAGCTCGTTCAACAGCGCTCGAATTCGCGTAAACCGCCCTCCTCCGTCGCCATCGAAGAAGTAGTCGCGCCCTTCGGACAAGAGCTGGTGGAAGGTTTCCCGGACCCGGTCGTCGCAGACTCGTTCGCAGAACGCTTCGTACGACTCCACCTGAACACGCTCGTCATCGAGCTGACGGAACAAAAACCGCACCAGGTTCTCTTCGAACACCGGCGCCAGCGATTCATCGGGGCCCAGCCGGCGCAGCAGCTTCTCGCCGGGCGAGATTTGGTCGGTCTGGTGGCGCAGTGTGGACAGGACCCGGGATTCGGCCACCAGCTCGTCGTCTCCGCCAGACGTGGCCGCCTCCACCTCCACGTCCTTTGCGTCGGTTCCGAGCACGACCTCGGCGTACACGCGAAATTGCTCGGGCGTCTCGAACCGCTCGAAGTCGTACGCCGGGCCCACGCGACTGCGGATCCGCTCGGGCCCAATCTGGTTGGAGAGCCGCCTCAGCGCCACGTCGTCGTAGACGCGGCAGATGCGGTGAGTCAGCTCGCGGACCGAGGCCAGCCTGCGTACGAAGATGAGTAGTTTTTCGGGCTCGTCGGCTTCGAAGGAGGCCCGCGCGGCCTGGTCTACCAGGCGCTGTTTGGGATGCGGCGGCAGGTCGTCGCCTGTGGCCTGGGCGAAGTCCTCGGCGATGCCAGCCAACACGCGGTGGTCGGGCGCGACGGTGTCGTCTTCGGCCTCGTAGTGGGTGGAGCGTTCGTCCCCGTCGGTCTCCAGCTCCGAGGGCTCGTAGCTCTCGAAGCTCTCCAGAAATCCGACTTCGACCTGCGTGGTGGTGTCGTCGCGCTCGAGCTCCGACTGCAGTTCGCGCTGCACGTACGCCAAAAAGAGTTCGTCCACCACGCGTTCTGGCGAGTTCGTGTCCCGCTCCCAGACGACGGGGTTCTCCCTGCGGTAGTCGTACTTCGAAAACCCCGCCAACTTCCGCAGCCGCCGCACCATCACCTGGTCCAGGTAGGCCTGCCGGTCCTCCCAGGGGCGGTCCTTTACGCGGAGCGCTTCTTTGGAGGCGTACGACAACTGAGTGTAGATGTCGTCCTCCGACCCGTGCGCCGGCGTGGCACTCAACAGCAGCAACCTCGGCGGCGCGCCGTATTCAGCCTCGATGTCTCGAGCCTCCGTCCACGGGTAGAAACCGAGCAAGGTGTTGAGCACCTGGGTGCGGATGTTGCCGCCCTTGTTTCTGAGCTTCTGAGCCTCGTCAACGATGACCAGGTCGAACTCGGGTATGAGCTTGGCCATCTGGCGGGCGACCTCCACATTTTGCTCGGTGGAACCGTGGAAAATAGCGTCGCGCGCCCCATCACGGACGTCCACAAACAGCCCGTTGTCGTGCAATGCCTCCGCGACCTCGCCGCCGGTACTGACCTCGCCAGAATCGAGTACTCCGAGGGAGCGGGCCACCCACGAGTAGGAGGAGAATCGTGTCATAAAGAGCTGGCTCGGGTCGCGGCACACCTCCTGCCCCAGTTCGATGAGATTCGAGCAGAAGCATCGCGGATGGACGGCACGATCGAGCAACGGTTCCTTCAGGCGATTGTCGGCCAGCGTGACGTTCGTGGAGACGAAGTTGCGATAGTCGCGGTGCCACTTCTGCTGGACGGCCTTTCGCGGCGTGATGATCAGGATTTTCGCGCTCGGGTCCATCAGCCACGTGAGCGCCGCCACGCCCAACGCCTGATAGGTCTTGCCCATGCCGACCTCATCGGCCAGGTACGCCACGTGCCGGCGACACAGGATGTTGTAGATGGCGGTGGTACCCAGCCGCTGCTCCCGGGCGATGGCCTCCTCGATGCCGGGCGACCGAAAGTTCAACACACGCCCGACCTGCCGGGCGGTGAGCGGATTGTCGAAGGCCTCAGTCACCCGCGTACCCCATGCGTTTCATCAAAAACTGCGCCGTCTGCGACAAGTCCTCGCGCTTTCGTACGTCCTGCCAGGTCGAATGCTTCTCGAACCGCGCCACCAGCGTGCCGATGCGCCCTTCGAGCTTCTGCGCGACCTCCAACACCTCGTCTGCGTCGGTGTGCTGGCGCACCTGTCGGACCAGCCGCTCTAGCTCGTGGACCAACACGAACCTGTAGACCGACCATGAGTCGCCGCCCTCTTCTTCGAGCCGGTCTTCTGTGAGTTCCACGACGCGTTCTAAGGAGCCCGGCGCGCTGACCAGCAGGCGAACGCAGCTTGTGGCATCGTCGCCGTCCAGAGAGCGTTCGAGCCGCTGCCAGTAGCGCTGCGAGGCCCGGAAGAATCGAAAGTAGTTGGCAAACACGTCGTCTTCTGCCGTGTCTGTCCTGGCCGGCCTGGCCCGCGCATCGGCATCGGCCATGAGCCGCTCCGACGCCGAAAGCAGGTGTTCCTGTTGAGCGGTCGGGTCGTCGAGCGTGCCGTCGGCCCAGGCGTCGAAGCAGGCGGTCAGGCTGTCGAGCACCGCCTCGCGACGGTACGTGCGCCAATGCGTCTCGTTGATGAGCCCGCGGTAGATGCGCTGGCGGTCGGGTGCAGTCCGATAGACCTCGAACCACTTGCGCTCCAACAGTTTCACCTGAGACGCGTCGCTGAAGGCCACCGATAAATTCTCGTCAGCCAACCGGTATTCGTGGGCGATGCCCGGCAGTTTGATGGCGCAGTCGGGCATGGGCCGGCCCAATTCAATGAGGTAGGAATCCGACTTCCAGTCCGCGGTTACGCTGATCGATGCAGGCATCCGCTGCTCGACCGTGTCCTCCGACTGGGAGAGTTCGTCCTCCGGCGTGCCCCTCGGGGTTTCCTCAAACGCCACGGTTTGCGGCGCGGGCTGGCCGGGAAGTTCGAGCGACACTTCAATGTTTTGGTGCCCACCTCCGTCCGCCTGTCCCAGGGCCGCCCGGGTGGCGTTGTGAGAACCCACGATGACCCGGTCTGGCAGGCCGAAGGCTTTGAAGTGGTCGAATCGATGCTCTTCCTGCTGGGCAGCGGCCTTCAGCCGACTCAGTTGGACCGTCGACTGCTCCGCTCCCACGATGTTCGACACCACATCTTCCGAAAGACCGAGTCGTCCGTCCTCATCCTGAGAGGGAACGAGAGTGAGCTCGCCCTCCGGACAGGCTTGCTTCAGGTACTCCACGGGCTGGTCGGCGAAGTACGGCGCATAGACCGTCAGTTCCTCCACCCCGCGCCCGGCCAGTTCCTGCATGAGAGAGTTGGTCCGCCCTGGGATGGTCACGTGCAACCGTGGGCTGTCGGGTGCGGCCGTTTGGTCCGCCAAAGACCTCAAGTGCTGCTCGAGGTGGTCGTAGCGATGTTCGTCGGGGGCCAAGAGATGATTCAGAAGGGTCAACAGCGGCCCAGCCGTCCCCTGGTCTTGGACGTCGACGGTCGCGAACGCCTCGCGATTGTGAGCCCAACCGGCCAGCGTCAGATTTGCCGAGCCGACCAGAAGCCGCACGACGCGCTCGCCGCCGGTCATGCCCGAGGCGACGATGATTTTGGGGTGGAAGGCGCCGCGTTGGGGAAAGACCGGGTACGTATCGAAGGTGACCCGCTTCTCCAGCGCCGTGGTCGTGTTGGCGTCGTAGAAGACGCCCACATTCGCGTCGTCGCAGAATTCGGAGGTCGCAAAGACGTCCTGCGCCGAAGACAGCTTCGGCTGGTCGACCGCCAGCGGCGCCAGCACGCTGTCTTCAAAGAACTCCACCGACAGCCCGAAGGTGGTAAACAGCAGCGCATCGAGCTCGCCGATGTCTTCGGTCAACGACTGGAAGGCCTCGCGCAGGGTCTGGCTGGACGCGGTCACACGACCTCCTGGATTTCCGTCTTGAACGTGCCGAGCGCCGGCACGTAGTAGGTGCGGCTCCAGTCCAGGTGTTCGAGCGGGTCCTCCGGCGGCGAGTGGCCGTTGTTGAGGATGACGACCCGGTCGCCCTCAAACGTCACCCACTCGGCGTTACCGCGGTAGTCCGCAATCGAATCCCGGTGGTATTCGCGGACCAGCCTACGAACCACGTCCTCCGCACTCGAGGCCTCCAACACCCGAATGAGCCCTCTCAACCGCTGCCGAGCGATGTTCGACAGCCCCGGTCGATGCATCAACGCCTGGAGCGCCCCGCTTCGCTCCTGCAATTGCTCGATCACCCGTCGGCTCGCCAATTGGTCGATGCCGCCGGTCCAGAGTTGGTCGAACAGCGCCTGAAATCGCAGAAGAATCTCCTCCACGCGGCAGACGTCCTGCACCCGTCTCAATTGGTCTTCGTCCAGGTCGTCCGATTCGGCCAGGCCGTAGAAGATGTCGCGAGCGTGCTCGGCGCCACGGTACGGAAGTTCGAGGTTGCGATAGACGTGGGCGATGAGTTCATCGGACTCCGGCGAGATACCGGCGTTGTCTAAAAGCACGGGCGCGAAGCTCCTCCTGGCCTGCTGACCCCGTACAGCGGCCATCTGCTCTACGCCGCCAAATTCAGACAGCGCCACGCGGTGGTCGTTGGCCTCACGCATGGCATCGAAGAACGAGAAGACGCTGTCCCGCAGCCCCTCGAGCTGCGAGCACTCCGCCACGATGCTGCCGATTTCGTCTGGCGAATCGACCCACCCGCGGTCGTTCAACAACCCCATGGACGTCAGCGGTTGGCGGTAGCGGCCGTTGACGCCCAGGCTGAGTTGGCGAGTGAGAAGTGCATCGGATTCGAACGGCCCGACCATCGGGTCCGGTTCATTCGAGAGCCTGCCCTTGCCCTTGTAGCTGCCGAGCAGAAGCGAGTAATCGTCCAACACCGTTACCGAAGACAGGATGTGCAGCGTCTCCGCCGCCACCAGCAGCCCATCCCGCGCCGCTCGCCAGCGCTCACCATCCGTAAAGACGAACTCGCCCTGCCCCTGCAGGTAGGTGTCGACCAGCCACGTCAGCGTCAGCGACACCCCGAAGTTGGTGGCCCCGGTGCTGATGGTAGAGAAGTGCGGGATGACCCGCTGGCCGAACTGGGTCCAGATAATCTCCAGCCCCAGCGGGTCGCGAGAGGCGGAGGCGGTGAGGTCGGGGTCCGCGGCTGTGAATTTGAAGGAGGCGATAGACATGGATTTGGAGGTAATTCGTTAGTGAGTGCCAGTGGTAGACCGTCGGCTCATTCAGGGTCGAGGTAGTCTCGATAGAGGTGAATTACCCTTGCGGTTCGAGTGCCTGGCACCCCTCATGATTGATCACATCTCCGCCTGAGCTTGCATGCCGAGTGTGAACTCCTACAATTTGTTTATTTTCTCCGCGTAGGAATCTAGCTTTTTCTCCAAGCTATCGGCTATTCGTTCTAATCTGGCCCGTCGTTTTGAAAGTTCTTGAGAAGGCAGTCGGTATAGGGTCCTTCCTCCGGCTCCCTCCAACCGAGTGACGGAGACCCTGAATTCGGCATGATCCGGTACCGCTGTCGCGTTCCAATTGTTGAACATGTTGTGGGCCAGACTCCAGCGAACTGTCTCACTCGGTTCTACGCCGCCCGGTGGCTTGTATTTGAACGATTCCTCGATCCAGGGCACCTCGCTGCTCGGGCTTTTAATGACCCCATGGAAGAATGCGTGAGATATCGCATGTCCGGTTTCGTTCCTTATTTTCAGCATGATTACCGGCTTCAGTGAACCGGTAAAAGGTGGGCGACTTAGTCTGAAGTCAGACTCAAGAATTTCAAACTTTCCTAGATTCTTGCGCGCCTCCTTTGCTTTCGCTTGGCGCTCCCGGAGTTCCGCAAGTTTCGACCTCACGTATTCTAGTTTTTCCTCTATTTTGTCGCGTTCCTCAACGAGGTCTTTCTTTTTTAGATGCAGATTTGCCCGCCAGCCGTTGTCACCCTTCTCAAAATCGACTCGGTATTCATTGAATTTCTTCGAGTCCGCATTCGCGTAGAACTTCCGAGGCCTCGCCAGCCGTTTCCGATCTGAATCTAGATCCTTGAGTTCGCTGACAATGTCGATATCACTAACGGGCTGCGGCACGCCTGAATGTACGGTTGCGGAAGCAGATTCCCCGTCCACTTTAATGTCGGTGATTTTACAGTCCGTGTGTTCAGCACGCGCCTTTCTAACCGCACCCGCTACTGGTTCAAACCAGACGGGAAATCGTTCACCGAATTCAGGGCGGTCGTTCGAGTTCTCCTTCTTCACTTTTCTGTGGGCGAGATCTTCCGAGCGTATGTAGTCCTTCGGGTCTTCATCTTCCGGAAGGCCTTTCGTCTTTAGGGTCTCGAGCCCTGTAAACTTGCAGAGCCACGTCGCTTTGTCGCGAATTTCCGGCTTCTCCGAGCAACCGTTTAGGACTGCTAGCACCAGTAGAATGCCGACGACCGTGATAAAACGGGTACGCATTTGATCCCTCGCCGGGCACTTGCCCGAAAATTCGCCGCTTATGACTGATCTAAATTCACATCCAGTGGTCCGAAAAATGGCGTGGGTTAGCCTCGTCTTCATCTCGCTCGTGAGTGCTGGGGTCTGGCGATTAGAGATGAACTTCATCGCTTCAGTGGGTGGAGCGGTTTCCTTGGGCCGTACCGGCTTCATCATTCCACTGCCCGTGGTCGCGCTGGGAATTCCCTTCCTTCCAAGCGAATAGATCGGGAATTGACATTCATCGCCTCATTCATCTGCCGCATTAGCCGTTTCTTTTCCGCTGGGGAGTCCGCCAAGGCTAGAAGTGGCGACTCAATTGGCCCGGGTGGGCAATAGCTCGGTTCGAGTTCTCGTACGAGTGGTTTAGTTCTCTTCCGGTCGCACGGCATCCTCAGTGGTAGTTCGTCCGGTCCGTATCTCGAGAGTCTGATGCAATCGGACCCATCGTATCCCTCGTCTAGCGGTAAATCAGATTTAGGGCGCAACACCGTTTGAGGACTACTCGCGACGTTTTCGTACATGAACTCCAGGACACGATCGGGAATCTCGGGTGGATGATCAGGGGCTGTCGTGTACCCGTAGGTTCCCAGAGCCGAGAGCCATGCGATTAGAATTGCAACGCCCACCAGGCCCGACCTGACACTTTTTACTCCGACGATCTGAAAGACGGCGGACCTCCGTGGCTGCGCAGTCGACCTCGAAAACTTCAATCTTAGGGACACGCGTCGGGGAACGCGGTTCCATCGCGGCCGTCTTTGCCGCTATGACTTCCGAGTAGCGGCCGGGTTGCGCGTCGCCGCAGCCGGTGGAAAAACGCATTCGCACTCGCCTGCCACTTATCGGACACCACGACTTCCCAGATCAGGCAGCTCCTTTCTACAGAATGGTATCTCTGGTGCTTGGTGGGTTTCATCAGGACGGAGTTGAATGCAGCCCGAGGGGTCGGACTTTGTCGCCGGTCTCAGTAGGGGATTATCGGGGTCGTAGGAGTCCACGCCGGGAGTTCCCATCACATTCATCGGGTGCTTCTGACCAAACGGCGGGGTCAGCACGGGACTGCGGAGTTGTAGCCAGCCGTCTAACGGTGGGCCATAGTGAACAATCGAGCCGAGACACCACGCCAGGACCAGGATGAGCGCAGCGAGTCCCGACCTCTTCGATGTCACGCCCAAGATTTGAAACATCACCGACCTCCTCTGTACCGGACCCTGCCTCGACTGTTCCACCTACAGGGACAGGTGGCGTCGCGCCCCGTTCCATCTGATTGGCGTACCATCTCAATGATCGCTCGCGACCTCGTGTAACGCCGCACGCTGTTTGAGGCCCAGGTAGCCAAATCCATGCAGGCTACGCGATGGATTCATCCGAACCCGTACCCTCTCCTCAAATGCGGCGTGGTGATCGTACAATCTACTGAAGGCCAATCGACCAGACGCCGCCCTCAGCGAGGCCCACATTCAGCGTCGCCCGGTCGACGGCGGCGGAACTAACATTGGAGTCGGGCACGGGAACCGGGTCGGCCACCCTTCGCCACTATCCGGAGTCCCCGTCGTGCAAAAATGCTCCCTGTGACGTGACGTGGAGCGGTCCCTGTTCGGTCAGTTTGCGAAAACTATTCTCCCCGTCGGACACAGGGGTCAACGGTTCGAACTGCTGTTCCTGACTCGACCATGTGGCAAATGACGTCGGGTCTTGCTCCCCGTCTGACGAAGCAGCGTAGAGGGTTCCTCCATGGGACTTTAGGGTCTGAACATTGCTCAGATCATCGCCGGACATGTGCGTCCATTGCCCTTCGCGGATTCGGTAGACCCTAGATGCGTCTCGCCCCGCGGGATTCGAGAATGGGGAGACGGCGACCCAGATGTCTCCTCGATGGGTCGCCAACGCGCGGATTCCGGGGCGCTCACCGTCCGGCGAGGCATTGTACGTCAGTCGAGAAATTCCGTTGTCTTCCGGCTGCCAGGTGTAGACGCCCGCTCCAAGCGCAGCCGGCTCACCCGGTTCTTCGTCATCCGGCCCGGAACCTCCGAAGAACTCCGTCACGCGGTCGAATCCGAGGACGAAACCGTCTTCGTAAACATCGGCTGTCAGCAATTCACCGTACCGGGTGTTCGTCGCCTCGGACCCATTGTCGGATGCAGGCGTCTGGAACGCCCCGGTCGCTTTCCAGCCCTCCGAGCGTCGCCAGATGTCGAGTTCGCTGTCGGGTTGATTCCGCCGCAACATCGCGGGGCCTGCGGGAACCATGGCTCGAGTTTCATCAATGATCTGTCCCTCGGGGTCGGAGTCCCACGTCTTCGAGGACGGCTGCCACGTCCGCATGGATCCGGAGTCGGACCAGAGCTGACCCTCTCGGGCGTAGAGCCGCCACGCAAAAGCCTCGCTGATGGGAATGAAGTTCACTCCGTCGCGGCCGGGTTTCCACGACAGTGCGTGGACGCGAGGTGTTTTATGCACCGCCCCCATGAAGACGCGTTCTCCGGCAGTGTAGAGTCCACCCGGGTAGGCCCAGTCCGGAAGCCGCCTGTTCATGACGACCTCGGTCGTGTGGTCTTGGAGGTCAAATCTCAAGATCTTGCCGCGATGAGTGAATCCGTAGAGCGTTCCGTCGATGTTGAAGAGACCGCCGCGGGCGATGCTGGAGACCGTTTGCGCATCGAGCGGAACCCTCGATAGCTCTCGTTCTGGTCCGAGCTGTAGCAGGACGGTTGGGGTCCCTCCCTGAGCAGGTTTGTCAGTGGACGCCTTGGTATAGAGTCGACCGTTCAGCGCCACCCAATGGATGGAATTGGTGGGAAAATCGACATCAGGGCTGAATTTTGACCAGGACCGGCCCCCGTCGGATGAGACATATATCGAGGGATCCCGCGTCGGTTTGGGAGCCACCAAAAACCCCTCAGCTGCCGTGATGTCGAACATGCCCAGAATCCCGTCCCCCTCGCCCGGAGTGATGTGCGTCCAGCCGCCGGATTCGTTCCGGCGATGAAGCTTGCCCTTGCTGAGATTGGAACCTCCGCGGCTCAGCAACACGAGCTCCCCATTTGTTGCATGGAGTGATTCGATCCTTTTGACGTCTGGGAGTTCGATCTCTTGAAACGCCGCCTTCCCCTGGGGGCTCTCGAGTAGATCGGCCTCCGTATCCTCGTCCAAGTGACCCAGAAGATAACGGTGTTCGTCGGTCTCAGCGTATCGCACGCTATCGAGGCCGCCCGCGACTTTCGACATGATCGGCAGGTCAACCGCCGGATGCCATTCTCCGTCCCCCTCGGTGTAGAAAACGGAGTCATTTTCACCGCGAGCAAAGACTTTGTCGCCCAGGCTGGCGACGATCTCCGCGCCGAAATGGCCCTTTAGCTGGGTCCATTCTTCGGGTCCACGGTCGATGTCCTCCCGGATGTCCGGGTCCGGCGAGGTGTCTTCAGAGATGTCCGAAGCAGTCTCGCCACCGTCGACCGACACGTCTATTCGGAATGAACCACTTGGTATCTCTTTCGTTGAGCATCCGCCTCCAAAGAGAAACGCAGCGGCAGCGATCGCGACCCATCGTGTGCGACTACTCATCTGCCCATCCCAGTGTCGAAAAAACGGGAAGCAAACGTCTATGCGCGGAGTTTAACAAATTCGGGAGTGGGCATGAAACGAATCACCGCGACCCCATCTCAATGATCGCTCGCGACCTCGCGGGTATACGCCGGTGGAAGCCATTCATCTCCTGTTTCCACCAGAGCGAGGATGCGAACGGAAAGTCCAGAACAGTGGTGTAAGAGCAACGAATTTACGCGCGAGTTCGAGTTCCAGTCCCATCGCGGCGGACTATGTGCTCGGCTCGGAGTTCGTCGATGTCGAGACGGTCTACCACGACGACGCCGATGAGCTGAGACGCGTGACCTTTCCATCGGGCGCGGAGCTCGTCGCCCATGACAAGCTATGGAAGCGCACGAGCGGCCCGCGGTCGAGCTCGCGCAACAATGCACCGACGCCGACCTGGTCCTGTTCTGCAAACCAGCACCTCACTACGAGCCAAATGTGAGTCTTCCCGACGGCCTCGTGGAACAATTCCACAGATTCAACCGCCCGGAAAAGTCAACGTACGCGGAACTGGTGCAGGAGTGGGCCGACGAATACGGCATCGAGGTCCCCGACGAGAGGCTTCCGGAACTGAGTGAAATGGCGAGGGGTTTCGATGAGCCCTGGGTCACCGAGGCGTTCAAGCGCGCGACGGTCTTCGGGTGGGAGGACCTCGACTTTGACCCTTTCGAATACACCGCGGAGACATTGCGGCATCAGGAATCATGGTGGCTGGGCTGGAAGGCCTTTGAGGATTTCGACGAGCTCGGAGACACGGAATTCCTCTGGAAAGAGACGAACGTCCTTCGGTTCGACTCGCTGGAAGACGGCTTTGGCGCCGAGCGAGTCGACACCGACGACGTGACATACCACGGCCCTCATCGGTCGCTTCGCGGCACCGTACGCGAGTACATCTCGGCCGGTATGCCGCGCGACATTCTTCTACGAGCGCCCGCCGGTGCCGGCATGACAACGCTGGCGCTCGACGTGGCCACATCTGTGGCCGACCGGACCATCGTGATGGAGCCGGGAGCCGTCCGTCGCACCGACTACGATCAATGGGAGCGGCTGCTGGAGGGGCGCGGGCCCGAGTTTGTCATCTTCGCCGGCGTCACTCGCGGCCGAGGAGTCCTACGGGTTCGACCAAGTCGTGAACATGCGCAGGCCGGACCGTGAGGACCGTATTCAATTGATGGAGAAGTTCGCGGACGAGTTCGACACCTCTATCCCCGAGGACCGCTACGACTTTCTCGACACCATCTTTGTGGAACGCTCTCCCCGCCGAGTTCGTGATGCAATCCTCCGCGCCGGCCAAGTCGGATGGCAGCGCATCGACGACATTCCGGGAGATTCGACCCCCTAATTGATACGACTCATTGAGGAGCTTCAAATGTTAGACGTAGTTGTGAGCGTCCCCTCGCGCCGTTCTTACTGCTTTTCAACAGTAAGGGTATATTCTGATTCAGGTGATTGACACCAATAGGGACAGCTCACAATCAGCAGTGCCTGGTCCCCAGATTCGAGATCGAGGCTAGCATTTAAGCCCTGGGCCGCGATGTATTCAGCGTTGGTGAGGGTTTCAGTGCCACCCGCGGATGGGCACTCATCCGGAGCGTAGTAGGCAGTTGTGTCGCCCGGTCCTGCTATACCCATATCCGCTGAAGAGGAGATTGTGACTTCGTAAGTCCCGTCACTTGGAGCTTCATAGAGAAGCGCGTCGTCACCGGCTTCTCGCCATTCGAGAATCTCGCTCTCAAACAGATTCGGCTTGTCCACCGTGGTGCCGTCGTAGTTCACAGTGGCTTCGGAAGGCAGCTCATCGGTCGGACACTCCGGCATTTCTTCTCCGCCATCTTCGACGTCCGAACCCAAATCCATTGCCGAGTCTTGACTCGTGTCCGAGTCCCGGGCGTCCGAGTTCATGTCCATCTCGGTTGTATCCGCCGCTTCCACGTCGCGGACATCGTTCCCGGAGGGCATCTCCCCTGAATCACAGGCGATGAGATTCGCTGAGACCAGAAAAACAATCCCGAGAATCGCGCATTCACACTGTCGCATGGGTTACCTCACTCGAAGTATTAGTTGAGTCCATAGAGTTGTGGAACTCGGCCAGCGTTTGAACACGGGCACCGCTCTCCAGATAGGTTTTTTGTGAACCAAACAAAGAAGCCAACAACCTGTAGAAAACGATGGCCAAGATTGAGATTAGGATCGATGAGGAGCAAATCGAAGACATCGCCAGCGGACGGGGTCTGGCTGCCTACTGCGTTCGGTGTGGAACGGATTTGCGTCGCGGAGATGAACGACGAAATCCATGGCGGATCTGAAGAACGAAGCGATGGCCGCAAAGGCTGCCGAGGATGTTAGTTCAGGACTTGAGTGGGGCAGCAAAGTTGACCGTTAATCGATACGTCAAGACGCATTCCGGAAGCCGTCCAAGAAGTCTTCTGTCCAGTCGAAAAGCCGTAAGTCCTCGCCAGAACCCGCCACACGGCGGCCGTTTCGCGTGATAGAGTGATGGCTCAACTGGACTGATTCAGGAGCCATCATGACAGACATCGACGCCATTATTGAAGACCTGAAACGGCGGGCCGACCGGCGCACCAACAGCCGCTATCCGGAAGAGTTTCGTCAGGACGCCGTTCGGTTGGTCGACCGACTGCGCAAGGCCGGCTGGACCCAGAAGCGGATCAGCTCGGAGATCGATGTCCCGTGGGTGACGCTGCGTCGGTGGCGATCGAAGCGGTCTACGACTGCGAGATCCGAGACCTCGGAGAGTTTCCGCCCGGTGGCGATCGTCGAGGAGCCGACCGCGCCGGAGGCCGAAACCGAGGGCGTCGCGCTTGTATCGCCGTCGGGCTGGAGGATTGAAGGGCTGACAGTCACCCAGGCCGTGGAGGCGGCCCGGAGGCTGGGATGATCGGGACCAACCGGAAGGTCCGCGTCTGGGCCTACCCCAAACCGTGTGACCTGCGGAAGGGCCACAACGGCCTCAGCGGGCTGGTCCGCCAGGAGTTTGAGGCTGACCTGCTCAGTGGCGATTATTTCCTCTTCGTCAATCGGCGCCGGTATCTGTGCAAGGTCCTACTGTGGGACGGCACGGGTCTGGCGATCTACAACAAACGCCTCGAAGAGGGACAATTTGCCCGGCTGTGGCGCACGCCCGGAGAGCCGATGCTTCAGATGACATCGGCGGAGCTTTCACTGTTTCTGGAGGGCTGCGAGCTGGTCGGCCGCGAGCCGCTGTCCCCTCCTGAATTTGCTCCTTGACCGGGTGATCGGCATGTGATCAAATGAGATCATTATGGCCGATATCGATCTCCAAAACGAAACTGACCTCGAGCGCCTCCGCCAGGTAGCGATTCTGCAGGATGCCGAGATCGGAAAATTGCACGAAGTCGTGGCGCGACTTGCCACGGAGGTCGACAATCTCAAAGAGACCAAGCGCGGCCAACTCCAGCAGGAGCTCCGAGAGGTCAAAGACTTCCTCAACCGCCTTCAGCACCTGCAGTTTGGCAGAAGCTCCGAGAAGCGGACCACCGGCAGTCGGAAACGTCGCCGGAAGCGACGCACACCGGCGCCACAGACGGACCTCCCCATCGTCGAAGAAGTCCTTGAGCTCGACGAACCCGACAAGATCTGTCCGGAGTGTGGAGATCCGCTCGACGAGATGGGCAACTGCTCGGAAGACAGCGAGATGGTCGAGGTCGTCGAGCGGAGTTACTTCGTCAAGAAGGTCAGACGCCAGAAATACCGCTGTCGATGCGGCCACATCGAGGCCGCCCTTGGCCCGCCGAAACTGCGCGGCACCCAGCGCTACACGCCGGAGTTTGCCCTGGAGGTCGCCACCAACAAGTACCTGGACCATCTGCCGCTGGAACGTCAGGTCCGCCGGATGGACCGTCAGGGGCTGAAGGTCTCATCCCAGACGCTCTGGGATCAGCTCGACCGACTCGGCGACCATATCCACGCGACCTACGAAGGCATCGGCCGGTGGATTCGGGGCGGCGATGTGATGGGGATGGACGAGACGCCCTGGCCGCACATCAAGAAAGGCGGCGCCAAAAAGTGGCAGCTCTGGGTGCTCCGAGGCCGCGGCGCGGCCTGGTATGCGCTGCGAGATTCACGAAGTGGAGAGCAAGCGCAGGAGCTGATGGGCGACTTTTCGGGCTGGCTGGTAACCGATGCCCTGAAATCCTACGACAAGGCGGTCCGCCGCTCCGAAAAGGTCATCCGTCAAGCAGCCTGCTGGTCCCATGCCCGACGAAAATTTGTCGAATGCGAGGGCAATCGACCCGAGGCGTGCGGAGAGATCCTCGATCTGATCGGTGCGCTCTACGAGGTCGAATCCCGAGCCCGGGATCCGGATGAAGGCTGGGAGCTCCGGGCGTGGAGAGCTCACCTCCGGGAGACCGAATCGGCTCACATCTTGAGCCAGATCGATGTCTGGCGGAACCGACAGACCGCGCTGCCGAAGAGCGGTTTCGGAAAGGCGCTGCATTATCTGAAGACCAACTGGACGCGATTGACCCACTTCGTCGAACACCCGGAGGTCTGGATAGACAACAACGCCACCGAGCGAGCGATCAGAGGCCCGGTCGTCGGAAGAAAAAATTACAATGGATGTCGGTCACCGCGTGGCATGCAAGTCGCGGCCATGCTGTACACCATCTTCGAGACGGCGAAAATCTGCGGGGAGAATCCTCGCGACTATCTCCGCCGGGTCGTCGCGGCCGATATCCATGACGAAGGGACTGTCACGATGCCCGAGGTCTTCGAAGAGGTCCGAGACGAGCTGAGCTGAAGACTTACCCGCACTGAAAGAGCCGAAGCCGCGCCTATCCAGGCGTCGCTTCGGCTCTTTTTTTGCCGTTTACGTGGTTTCGCGAGGACTTACGGCTTTCCAACACTCGTATCGAACGGATATTTGTTGTTATTAAATTTCTTTGGACAACCGTTCAATGCCCTTGGCCGATACCCCCCATCAATCGAACATATATCATGGATACTGAAAGGGTCGTCACCTCTAAGATCAAGTTCAGTTCTTTTTCACTTATATTATCCGATATACTTCCCTTTTTGGATCCTCTCCCATCCTGTCTTAGAACCTCCTCGAAACGAGCAGCCTCGACAAAGTCCTGATGAGAAACACTAGACAGCTTGCTATAAATGCTTTCATGCACATTTGAGAGTGGTGAGATTTCTGATTGTGCCTGAATATAAGTCGCGAATGAATACAGAGAGCGGCACCCCTCAAGATGTTCTTGAGCCGTCGAACGTGATACACCATCCCTGATCAATCTTTCTCGCACATCTTCCAGAGACCTATTAACAGCTTTTCGCGACATAAGAGCATCTGATTGAAAATACCTGAAGAGTTTATCTGGATAAAGCCAATATACATTAAACGAGAGAGCCATTTCATATAAGCTACGGAGAAGAATCAACGCAATATCGCCCTTTTTCGACGTACACAAGAATTCCATATTCTCCACGATTCTATTAATACGGACCAAATATGAACACAGAATATCGTGGTGATCAATATCGTCATCGTAGTCCGAATGAAACGTTCTAAGTCTATCGAGGCCGTCACTCACGAATTCTACAAGTTGATCCAGCAAATTAGTTACGCCGCGTCGAGTCGAAGGCCAATCCGATGGTTTAATCAACGAGGGTACGCTTTCATCCTCAGATTCTATCGCGCCCTGAAATACGTTTATTGGCTTCGAGTCCTCCTCATCATGATATTGTATAAACTGAAAGCCCGAAAATCCATGTTTCTTTGGATGAGAACCTATGATTTCTGCGGGGGGAATACTTACACCTAAGGAATCATATGCTTCATATATTAGTGGCGAATCTGGGCAAACAAACTGTTCTATTCGTCTATTAAAATACAATTCAATCGGCGGACGATACCCGGCTCGAATTCTTCGTTTATGAAAGTCCAAGATTGATGCTCGACCCGCGTCGTTATCTAGATCCTTGCTTAAGCTGGAGTAATCATATTCTGGATCCCGTAGTGACACGTCGCTTAGTCGAACTCTCGTCCGCGTGCTCAGGGCATTCCCGGTGAGAAAGTTCCGAAGTTTGCGGTCGTATAGTTCGTCCGGATTCTTGCAATCCAGAGTTCTCAGGTTATCAACTTGAACCCGTTCTCGCCTCGGTCGAACTCGCATTTTACTTAAATTATCTAGCTTTTCATTCATTTAGATTGGTCCGTAGTGAGGAAGTTGTCTTATCCGAATGATTACCAGTGTCGAGCCGAGGTGTTAACTTACGTCATTAATGAATAGGGGGACCTTCTTGAGTGGAGGTTGGGGGGATTACTGGGTGAGTTGGTGATTCTCGCCAAGTTCAATGGTCGGCCTACGATGACGCAGTTTAACACGACACCACGGGTGGATTTCCAGCCCCGAAAAGCTCCTTTGATTTCTCGCGCGAGCTGGTGAGGCCAGGGCGTCTCGTCCATCCCCATCACATCGCCGCCCCGAATCCACTGACCGATGCCTTCGTAGATAGCCTCGACGTGGTCGCCGAGTCGGTCGAGCTGATCGCAGAGCGTCTGGGATGAGACCTTCAGCCCCTGACGGGCCATCCGGCGGGGCTGCCGCTCCAGCGGCAAATGGTCCAGGTACCTGTTGGTGGCGAACTCCAGGGCAAACTCCGGTGTGTAGCGCTGGGTGCCGCGCAGTTTCGGCGGGCCAAGGGCAGCTTCGATGTGGCTGTGCCATCACACTCCGGACACATCTTGTCGGGTTCTTCCAGCTCGAGGACTTCCTCGATAATGGGAAGGTCTGTCTCCGGCGCGGGTGTACGTTGCTTCCGGCGACGTCTCTGGTGTCGGTGGTCCGCTTCTCGGAGCTCCTCCCGAACTGTAGATGCTGAAGGCGGTCGAGGAAGTCTTTGACCTCTCGAAGCTCCTGCCGGAGTTGGCCGCGCTTGGTCTCCTTAAGTACTGAAGCATCGGCTCTCCGGCTGTGCGCCACCGCCGGCCAATCTGCCCCTCTTCGAGGCTTTTGTTGTAGATGGCCAGGCCGGTGCCGTCCCACAGTCATGAACTCAAAGGTGGGTCCACGACGATACAAAGTTTGAAGATCGGGTTAACGGCGGAAAATTTTTGGCTTGTGCCCTATTCGAGTTTTTCTTTGAGCAGTTTAGCGGCGCGGCGGGTGTTTTCTTCGATGTCTGGGAGTACCTCGAGTGTTTCGGCGGCAGCGAAGCATATCGCAAAGGAGAAGGTGGCAGAAAGAATGATGCTAAAGGATATCAGAAGGCCTGCGCCGCTCGCCATTGTGCTGAGACCGCCGAGCAAGCCGCCGATGATGTTGAGGATGGCAAGGACCTTCAGAAAACTGGCGAAAGTTCGCAACGTCGAAAACTTCTCGTTTAATTTGTCCCCATCAGAAGTGGGAGCGACAACCGCGTCACTTGCGGTGCTCTGTTGCCCATTATCCCGGCTGAACGTTTGGTCGGTGATTTTCCCGCGGTGGAATGAGGCAAGATCCTTTTGATCCGAAGAAAATCTGGGTGAGGTCAGTATATGCTCGTAGAGTTTCTGAGCTTCGTCGGGTCTCGATTCGCTATATTGAAGTTTCTTGGCTCGCTGGAGAATTTCATCCTCGGTCATGTCGTCGAGTTGGTCCGCCATCGTCATCTCCTTCTTCTCTGGAACACATCAGGTGTATGTGAGTAATGAGCACCCCTTGACTCCCAATCACCAGCTCCGATCGGCCTTTGGCGGCTGGTTGGGTTCGGGGCCACTGGTACTCGCTTGGGGACAAGCGTCTAGAAATACATTGGATTCAAGGCAATTCGTCACAAATATTGAGTCGAGCGCATCGTGAGAGGCTGTGCGTTTGCGGTTGGGGCCAGCGGCAGCTCGTGCAGCCGAAGGCTGGATTTTAATCGAGAAAACCGCAGTTCGACTTGCCAACGCAGCTCGTATGCTTCGGCGATGTCCTCCGGCGTCTATATCGCGGCAGTGACGTTCACAAAGTAGAGATGATACTTCCCGCTGTCAGGGTCTTTGCGGCTGACCAGCCGAAACACATGGGTCGCGGTACGCGAGCATCCCCGGAGTCCCCCAGTCTGACGTTTTGGGCTGCGGCGACATCCAGAGTCTGACGCTCCAGACGGTCCAGGAGCGTTAGGGTGTCTGGATTGGCCAGTAAGTATCCCTCCACCCACCGATCGACGGTCGTAAACGGATGGCTGTCGTGGATGCGTTGGTGGATCAGCTTGACCGAGTTTCGCCCGCCTGTCTTGGCATTTGCAATCACATGCATTTTGGCGGCTGCCAATCGGCCACGAAAGGGAGCACGCGAGATCCCGATGTTGACCACCTGTTTGAACCGGCATTTCAACGAAGCCAACGTACACGTCGCCTCGGTAGGAAAACCCAGGATAAACCTCCAGATCAAAACGATGACCTCGACCGTCCGTTGACGCTGTAAGATTCAAAGGCCTCGGCGCACTTCTCGATGACAGCGGGAACAGCAGTTCTCAATATCGTTCCTAAGCCTACCATCCATGGCTGGGCACCATTCATTTTCGTCGTTTCTCGACCCTTAGTCGGATCTACGTCAAAAAAACACAATTTCGACTTTTCTGTTCTTTCCTCTTTTTTTGTTTTAACGCGATCACGAATTGGGAGGGAGGCATCGACGAGACGGGCTAAATCTACACGACAGATGACACGATTTAGGTCTGTAATCGCGTGGTTTGAAAATCAACTGAATCAGACCCCTTGCCATTGGTGAGCGACAAGATCCATTTGCAAAGGTCCACCACGAAATCATCTTGAATAATAGACGTCATCGACTATTCTCGATCCGGAAGGATTCTCGATTAAGTGTTAACGCCTCTTTGTCAAGATGATCAGTGTTTTTGGTTGAATGAGGTAAGTGCAGTCAACTGGTTAAACCTACTTTCAGCGAGGTTGTTTTGTCTACTAGGTTCGATTTCGATACGATCGAAGATTACAGCTCACAGCAACTTGAGGAAATTTTTACTAAAAAAACTATAAAAACGACCCAACCCAAATTTTGGGCGAAATATTTTTTAATCACCAACAATTTGGTTTTTGCGCATTCGCCCCACGAATTCTATGGTCGTATTAGTTACTTAGCCACCAAAAATGAATCCCCAAACAATATCGAACCTAAAATCAAGGAGGTTCGAAATTACGAACAAAAAATTGATATTTTCTGTGAGAAGTTTCCAATGTCAAAAAATGAAATTTTGCTTGGTATTTCATGGCCAAACCTCATAATCACGAACTTTAGAATAGCCGCCATAGATGACGGAGCTTTCCAAGTGCGAGACCCTATTGAGGCACGAAGTGGTATTGAATTTGAGAATGTGAAACGTAACAAACACAACGCTCTAGATGAGCCCCGAGGTAAACAAGGAATCAAAGTCGTTCCGCTCTGGAGTCTTCATGGTCGCGATATAAACCTCACTGAAGGGTATGGAAGAAGAAGTCTAGAGGATGGAGATTACCCTTTTCGTCCAATTGTGGATTTTCAACATCCAGAACATAAGGAACGGCGTGGATTGGCTATGGACCTAAATCTAAAAAGCGGTCGTACGAACTTAGATCCAAGGCAGCCCTTACCAAACCGTCCGGTCGAATACCTCTTTCACATTAAATATTGGATGCAATATTCTAATACAGAAGTCGGCGAGCCACCCGAATATCTGAGCAGAAAGGAAATTGATAATTTACTTAGGAACGTAGATTCAAAGAAGTCGATAACTAGGACTAACTGGCATCAGCGCGCCAGACATTATACGGCTGCTGATATTTCAGGACTTATGAAGGAGGCCGCTGAAGAGATACTGGAAACGTTTCCAGTTCCAGAAGACCCGCCTGAGGAGCCAACTTACTGTGAAGGAATGGCCTGTTACGCTACTTATTGTGGTCCAGAACGACACAAACCAGTGGATGGAGATGGCTTCGAAGAACCAACAAGGGATCGATGGGTTGGCGAATGGAGGGAAACGCAAGAACCAAACTCTGCAGCTTCTCAAGGGGCATTAGTGGCGAGGCTTCGGGAGATTGAGCCACGGGAGCTCGAAAAGTTGGTCCATGAACTTCTCGTTAAAATGGGATATGAAGAAGTTCGGCTTACCCCTGCCACAAACGATAAAGGGGTAGATGTAGTAGCCCGTTCGTCTCAAAGGCTTTCTCGAGATTTGGTAGTAGTACAAGTCAAACGCTACGCATCGGAAAACAGTGTTGGTCGTCCAACGTTGGATGCACTTCGAGGTAGTATGCATCGATTCGATGCGCACCGTGGTACTATTGTAACAACTAGTAATTTCACTCAAGACGCTAGGCGTGCCGCTAAGGAGAAAGGCGCCTCTCCGATTACCCTGATTAATGGGCGTGAGCTTGCTGGCTATATAAAGAAATATGGTCTTATTTAGGTGCCTCTGGATCGGGCTGGGTTAAGCGCCGATCAATCGGTTTTCGTTCTCGCGCAGGACGAGGAATTTGAAGAACTCGTTGTCTCGAAAGGGCCTGATACAGTTGATTATCAAGCGACCCGGTTCCGTACGTGAATCGGGTCGTCGGTCGTGTAAGTTTCCAGCACCTGCTCGATGCCCCTGTCCCATCCGTCTGGCTTCGCCAGGCTGCGCAGATGCAGGATGGCTGGGGCTCCGCCAGATTTCCAGTACATGTCGTTTCGCTTCATGTGGAGCTCGACGAGTGACTTGCAGATTGCCTCAACGTGGCCGGTTCCGAACGTCCGAACCGCTTTCCGATGCCGGGCATAGTTCATCCGAGGTTTGCGGCCCTCGATATATGTCAGGGCTTGCTCGATCGGCTTTTCGGCATCGACGACAGTGTTCCGGTCGTCTCAGGCGCCTATCTCGTCGTGGATGAAGTCGATCTCATGGGGCTTGTTCAATAGCTCAAGCCGCCACGCCTGGACCTGGAGGCATGCCGTATCCTCGTCGTAGTGGGCCTTCGCTGCCGCCGCCAGGTAGCTGTACAGATGCCATGGGTCGACCAGCCGATGGGCGTCGCCGGACCAGGCCTGTGAGACAATCCATTCATCCAGAAGGTCGGCGATCTCGGAGGCCCCATCCGACAGACACATAATCTTGAGGTCCGGATGTTCCTCCTTGATGGGACGGACGCACCGGGCCAGCCGCTCACCGAGCCGATTCCTGGGCATCTTCGGTAGGGATCTTTGCCAGACGCCGGGTCCAGACCGGCTCTCCCCGGCCGTTATACACCGAGACCGTGGCACACCAGGCCATCCGATAACAGATGTCCCGGTCGGCCCTGCGTTTGTTTCTCCAGCCGGGCGTGTCGGACTCGTGGAGTGGAAGGCTGACACGGTCGACGCTGACGGCAATGCTGTGGGCCGACTCCGGGACGTGGGCCACCTCGAGGAGTGCTTCGTCGATCGACTGGACATTGGCATGGCAGACCTCTCCAAGCGTTCGGCCGATGCGCGCAAAGCTCCTGGCTCGTCTCTTCAGCTTCACCTTCGGGCATCTTCCGGCTGAGATGGGCCATCGCCTCGGCGGCTCGCGGCGTCCAGCTTGCGTCAACCATGCCCCATCTCATCTCCAGGGGGGGCTGGCCAGCGGGGCGTTGTGTTCTTACTTCTTTCGATAGACGCCCCGCTCGACGCTGACCTCACCGCTCATCGCTCGATACGTCTTGGGTCCGCAAGCCGAGACGACGCGGTAGTATTCCTCCCCGTCGATCCAGATCATCTCTGCATCGGTGTCGGCCGCTTCCATCACCGCAGATCGCCCTTTGCGTTCGAACACCTGGCTGAGTTCTCTCCACGCGTCTTCGAGCTGGCGACCATCGATGTCTCCACACTTGACCGATTCCTCGAGCTGTTCCTTCTCGTCTCGGACCAGCTCTAGTACCTCATCGAATTCCTTGTTCTCATTCGTGAGTCTCTCACAATTGAACATGGTGCGCCACCGTGGCCGATGTCGAGGTGAAAACTCGTGAGGTCTCACTCTCAACAACTGTAACGGCGCACGATATATGAGGCTCAGGTAGCCAAATCCACGCAGGCTACGCGATGGATTCATCCGAATCCGTCGAGTTTGTCCATCCCGATCTGAAAACTCGGCAGGCAGGGTATCTGATGGTAGTCCACGCCGAAAGGAGGCGAGCATCGGCGTGTTGTCGGCCTCAAGAAACAGGTGACGGGAAGCCCCAAGGATCCAATCAAGCGGCTTCCCGTCGTGCTCGAAATCTGTATGCCAGATGCGAGCACATGCTTTGTCCTACGCTCAGACGTCTGCGTCAAGGAATGGATCGAAGAAATCCCGTCCACCGAGGACGTCCGGCCGTCTCGGTGTCCGAACTGTGAGGTCGCGGCTGCTCCGCCCGGCCAGAACCTAAACCTCCACGGCCACGGCACACGCGAGCGGCTCGTGCTGGGTCCGGTCAGCTTCC